>Ga0208117_100105_pt1 | contig 65300 bp, 73 predicted proteins | sample LakWasMet26_LOW6_2_FD_183870 | JGI IMG/M metagenome (GOLD analysis project Ga0208117, IMG submission 183870) | Freshwater sediment methanotrophic microbial communities from Lake Washington under simulated oxygen tension - Sediment Metagenome... | ecosystem: Environmental > Aquatic > Freshwater >...
AAGTTGAAGCTAATGTCCGCGAGCGTAATGTGAAGGCTACCCCCGTCAATTGGCGCTTTACCACCCAAGAGGCACGACGGAAGCTGGCTCGGCTTTATCCTTGTACTTCATCATGACTGACTACTAGCTGCTTAATTTTGAATGCACGCGCTTGCCATTATAAAAATCCAAATAATTAACAATATTCAGCTTTGCCGCCTCTTTAGTTCTGAATTTCTCGTAATTAAGTTGTTCGTGTTTTAAAGCTTAGAAAATGTCGGCGAGCTTCCCAGCAGTTGCTTTTACGGCTCATGCTGTCTGTAAACTGTATTGACTCAGCAAATTCCGATAATCCTGGCTGGCCATATTGGCTGCCGCTAAGTAATCGCCATCTGCAAGGCGGAGCATACCAACTCGGCCAGCTTATTCGGCGACATCGCCCAACCCACAATCTCGCGTGAAAACAAATCCAATGCCACGGCCAGATACAACCAGCTGTTACGGACGCGGATGTAGGTGATGTCCGCCACCCAGGCCTAATTGATTGCGGACTGTTCAAACTGGCGATTCAACACATTGTCGAGCACCGGCAGGTCGTGTCGGCTGTCGGTGGTATGGACAAACTTGCGCCGCCACACGGGTTTAAGCTGATGGGTGCGCATGAGGCTTCGTACGTGATAACGGCCGATGCGGACGCCTTGATGATTGAGCACATCGCGCAGCCCCCGACTGCCATAGCTGCGCCCCGAAGCTTCGAACGCACCGCGGCAGATGGACTGTCGTTGCGCAGACGGCCTGAGGGCTTTGTCGAGCCGCATGATTAGTGATCTCTAGCCCCTGGCAGCTCTGTTGAACAGGAATAGCCTTCTGTTGCAACTGTTGAACCAGCCGATAGTTCATTTTAGTTACCGGGCAAAGAAGGCTGAAGCCTTTTTTAAGATATCGTTATCCTGCCGGAGTTGGCGAACTTCAGCTTCCAGCTGGCGGATACGCCATTGATCGGCAGTCAGCAGCGCCGATTCCCCTACCTCCAGTCAGTTCATTGTCGGCCTGCTTTAACCAGCGACACACTGCGGTTTCACCCAGATTCATATTCGGCAAATCTGGCTGATACTCAGGTCTTGATCTTTAATTATTTGCAGCACTTGCAACTTGAAGTTGGCATCAAACGTTCGACATTTCTGATTCATCGGTGGATTACCCTTGCTTTGGTTGAGTTATTTTGTCAACCTATCGAGCTGTCAGTTCTTATTAGAGCACGGCAAAGAACAATCTATTTATTTAAGGTAAGCTGAATTTACAATACGAATTTATGGGAGTGTATTGAGTTATGCCAAATTAAGCGTTTTAGAGGCTGATGTTTATTGTAAAAATAATATCTGCTAATATCGGATTAGATATAATTTTGTTGCCGGTTAACTCAAGACGTAGGGCGTTATGTTTCGTAGAACCACCTCAATGCGAAATCTAACTAAACAATAAGTGAGGTGAATTTTGGGAATATACTATGAATAATCTTACAGCACTTTCAATAAGTATCGCCGGTTTAGCTGGTCTCGCAACGTTCTTGGCCGTAGGACCTCTTAGTGGCATTTTTTTTATATGGGCGGCAACTATTGCTTGGGCAGCTTTCTTTTTTCTGGGCGCCACTCAAGAAGCATTAAAAAACACTATCGTGTGCGGAATTTTCGGCGTATTTATGGCTTGGTTGGCAGCTATTCAAATTACTAATATTCCGTCTACAGCCGTTCTTGGCTTCCCGTTCTGGGCTGCTATCACTGTAACTTTCTCCGTTGTTGTTATGTGTCTTGCAGCGAACATTCCGGCTCTAGCAACTATACCTGCAAGCGTATTGGGTTATTCTTCTACATTTGCTTACTTGTTGCAAACTCCCGGAAAATTGACTAAAGACATTCTGCTGAGCGTTTCTTTGGATAACCCTTTAGTTGTAATATCCGTCTCTATTATAGTTGGTACATACTTTGGTCTGTGGTCAGGACAGTTGAGCGCAAAATTAACCAAATAGTTTAACGTCCGGCTTAAGTTTAAGCCGGACGGCAATATTATGATTTACTCATCGTCTCATTGTTGTATTAACGCTGATTCATATAGCATGATGCGGCTATTTCCTAATAGGATAAGCGTTTAGACCCACAATTAAGAGCTCAGGATTGATCGTAAAATACTCAAGTATGGCCTCGAAAGGCGGTATGCGTCCAAGAGCAGGCAATTTGAGGCTGAAGTTAAGTTTAGGATATACACATATAAATGCGCCTCTACGCCGTCATGCGGTTTCCGTCCGCTTGCTGTTGTGCAATTTTACACAGACATGGCGCGTAGATCGATCAATGGCGACAAAGAGGTACCCTTTTGTCCTTGCCCAAGTTGATTGAGACGGTGTTCAATGTGCAGGTAGCCAGGACATAGGCCTTTAAACGCCCCGGTATTTCCATTTGTGGATTGTTTTGGGATTTGATGTGTGGCTTTGTTGGCTATCTCTCTGAGGCTCGCCTTCAGACGCCTGTATTTTTGCTTTGGTAGCGTGCGTGGTCGTGGCTGTTCCGTGCAATACTTGTCGCCTCGCTTTTCTTCTTTAAGCTGGTAATAAAACCTACCGTTAATGAGGGATAAAACATTTACCTAAGCTCGGTTAATCGCTGCTTAATATAGTGGGTAATGGATTCTTTCAGAGTGTTTTTGCTTAGCGCCTGTTGATAGGCCTCGGTGGCAAGTTTTGTATTACCGATTTTTTCTTGCGATAAGGCTAGACCCAGCCAGTTTTCGGCTTTTTCCGGATTGACGGTTACCAGCCGTTGATAAACTTTAGCCGCACTAGCAAAAGATTGCAGCTGTTGGTAAGTTGCTGCCAATAACGACAGATAAGTTCCGTTAGAGCTATTTATTAAATCAATGCGCTGTAGTGTTTTAAGCGCATCGTTAGGGTTTTTCTGTTGCAGATATAGCTGGGCACGGGTGTTGATAAATTGTAGGTTGTCAGGAAATAAAGCGAGGCCTTGATCCAGCAGTTCGGCAGTCCTGCTAACTTGTCCTTGATCGTGCAGCTTTTTAGCCAACAACAGCCGAGCCTTGAGATGCCTCGGATCAAGCTTAAGGGCTTGTTCAAGTTTATAGGCTGCCGAATAATCTTCGGAGTTACTTTCTGTCTGGCGATAGAGCGCATCTGCTTGTTGTTGAGCCGTTATTGATTTGACTAAGGCCGGTTTAGATGCGGTAGGCATTTTCTTGGCAGGTGGCTCAGAGACAATTTCAGAAGGGGGGGGGACAGCAGGAACTGTTGTTTGGGCCGGTTGAACTGGGGGGGCGGGTTGAATTATGGGTGCTGTCTGAACTGCCGGTGCGGGTTGGGCAGCTGAGACCGGATGAGTTGTTGTGTTTTCGGATGGCTTAGGTTCGATGTTGGGCGAAGGGTTAGTAACGGCATTTGGCGCAACCAATACCTTTTCATAAGCTACAGCAGGAATCGGATCTTCTTTGATATTGTCGGCAACAATTACTGGAGAAGTTTTAGCTGGCGTTTTGCTGTATTGATAAGCCGAATAGACACCGCCTGTCACAGTAACAGTTAATAAGCTCCAGAGCAGGAGGGGTGTTTTCGAAGGCAAAGGTTGAGTTGCCTGTATATTAAGTTGCAGAGTGGGTGGCGTATTATTGGATGTTTTACGACTTTCCAAGTCGCGCAGCATCTGGTTAATCAGGCTCATAACTTGGCTGCCATAAATGCCGAGAAGTAGCCGATAATCGCGAGTAACAGCAGCACTAAATAGCGCTTACGAAAGCCAAACAGCTTGAAATTGGTATTAGCGTCTTCGGTATCCAGAGCGGCTAGATAAACTTGTTTAGCGCTTATTGACGAATGGCCTTTGCCGTAAGCTGACAGCATCGCTTTATTGGCTAAGATATTAACCAGTCTGGGTATGCCTCGGCTGTAATAGTGCATAGTGCGGATAGCCAGCCCGGAAAAAATACTTAGATTGCCCATGCCGGCAATACGTAACCGGTGTTTAACGTAATCAGCAACATTTTTTGGCGTGAGCGGTTTAAGCGCATAACTAAAGGTGATGCGCTGTCTGAGCTGCCGGATGGCCTTGTTATGCAACTGTTCGTCAAGTTCGGGCTGTCCGAATAGCACAATTTGCAGCAGCTTTTGCTTTTCAGTTTCCAGATTGGTGACCAGCCGCAATGCCTCTAATGTTTCGATCGACATGGACTGCGCTTCATCAATGATCAGTACCGGTTTTTTCCCGGCAACAGCGCAATTGATCAGAGCGTCATTAATTAACTTCATTAACCCGTTTTGCCCGATGTGGCGGGAATATTCAACACCCATTTCATCGGCAATTGCCATGAGCAAGCCCACCGGCGGCAAACGTGGGTTGGGGATGTACGAGGTTTCAAAAGGTTCGGGTAATTCATTAAGCAATTTTCGACAGAGCATGGTCTTGCCGGTGCCGACATCGCCGGTAATTTTGATGAACCCTTCGCCGTTATGTAAAGCAATCAGCAACACATTGAGCGCTTCTAAATGGGAGGGTAGCTCACAAAAAAACTGTGTGTCAGGCGTTAAACCAAATGGCTGACTATTGAGGCCAAAGTGTGTTCTATACATAAATAACTTTAAACTGTTTTATAAAAATATTGCCGCTATTGTAGTCGGGTTATCTTGCGTCCGATCTGGTGCCCTTACACAATGTTGGATATTGCATGTTTAAGGGAGCCAGCTGTAGCTGCTTTGGCCGGTGCAGGAGCAATATCCATATTCTATACAACTTATTTCCAGCGCGGCTGCGAGTCAAGCCTTTCAAAACGTTGTTTGCTGGAATTTATATCCTTTTGCCAATCTGCGTCACTGCCGATAAAAGAGGCTTTGAGCAATATGATCAGTTCCGATTTTTGGGTTGAGCCGGTGTTAACTCTAAACAGGTTGCCGATATAAGGTATCGCGGCTAACCCCGTGACGCCTTGTTTCTGCTCATCATCATTCTCCTGCATCAAGCCACCCAGCACAATAACCTGGCCGTTTTTAGCCTTGACGATGCTGTCTGACTCTCTGACTGTGGTCAGAGCCATCGGTAATGGACCTATGGAATTGCCAAAGGTTTTGGTTACTTCGGTAACTTGGGTAATGGACGGGTGGATATGCAGGGTGATGTCTTCGTTGTCATCGATTTGCGGTGTAACGTCCAGCGCTATGCCGGAAAAGAAAACATCCAGCTTGGGGTAAGGTGTGGTAATAATGTTGGCAGTGCCGCCGGTGGGAACGTTGCTGGACTGAATGTCATAAGCGAAATATTCATCCTGACCCACTTTAATGATGGCTGTTTGATTATTTAAAGTCGAAATTCTCGGGCTGGATAGCACATTGGTTTTTCCCTGAGTACTCATCAATTCGACAAAAGCACGAAAATCACCTGCACTGCCGCCTAAGGTAAAAATAGACGCAAACATAGTAGGATCCATAACGCCGCCTACGGCCGTGAGCAGTTTAGCCTTGTCGATGCCTTCCCTGACGATACTTTCCCAGTTAACGCCGTCTTGGTGGCTATCATCCAGAGTCACTTCCAGTATTTTAGCTTCAAGAGTGACTTGACGGCTGATTTGAGTTTGAGTGGTAGACAGAAAATTTTCAATCTCCCTCAATTGCATGGGTTTCGCTCGGACAATCACGATGCCCGATTGTTGGTTAATATCGACGGTTGCCTGTGGATCGACGGCAAGAATATGAGTAAGGGAATCTTTCATTTCCTGCCAGAAATCAGTATTCGTAACGGTGCGTACGGAGCTGCTGGATGAGTTGGAGGTTTGCGTACTCCCGTAGCCCTGCGGACTGGCTCCCATGGGATTGCCGCCTTGATTGGTATTGCCTTGCTGATTGTAGCTGCCCTGTTGATTGTTGTATCCCTGTGAATTGCTTTGACCGGACTGTTTTCCGGACGACACGGAGGTATTTGAATTGCCTATCCGTAGCAAATCCAGCCGGTCTATTTTAAAGGTTTTTGTTTGTAATGTAGCCGGGTAGATGATGTAACCCATATCGTTTTTTTTGTAATCATAGCCATAGACTTTTTGTACGGCATCAAGGACTTGTGCAATGGTTACATTCTTTAGCTCCAACGAAATGGTACCGGTTACTTCAGGGTGTACCAGCATGTTTTCATCGGTGTCTACAACCAACCCCATAAAGAACTCACGCGCATCCACTTCATTAACCGAAATGTTGAGGCGTGTTTGCTGTGTTGTAGCTTGTGAAGTGGCTAAGGTTTGATTGAAATCAGGAACCAGGGCATCGATAATGACTGATGGTGCTTGGGCATTGCTACGGGCTTTTGGCGTAGTATCGGAAAATACACTGGAAACATTGGATGACTTGGTTGATTGAAGCGAGCTGCAAGATACCAGTAGTAATATCAATGCCACGGCAATGGCTGGATGAGCGTTATTCATTTTAGTGTGTACTTGGTATTTGTTGTTTTGTAGGGACGTTGCACCAGTTGCAAGGTCTTGAGTTCGCCATTTTGGGTGATGGTGACCGAGTTTTTGCGAATGCTGATGATTTTAATCGTGCGTGAGCGCGCAGGTGCCGTTTCGGCATGATGAACAGTATTCGGCGATTGCCGGGTACCGGCTTCTGCCGTTACAGTGCTTTGTCCCGGAAACTGTGGAGCAAGCACATTTTCTTGCAAAGACGTTATGCTTTCTTGCATTGGGCTCGTTGTTGCCTGTGCTGCGGCATCAAGTGATCCGGTGTTTTTATCCTCAGTCGTCGCGGGATGTGCCGGCGCAGGTTTTAAATCCGGAGTTTGTCTTATGACTATGGTTTGGCCTTGTTTGGCAGAGATACCATTAATGGTAGCGCGTCTTGAATGTGATGATATCCAGATAGCCGACAGAACCAGTGGACTATCGCTGACGGCATCATCGACCGTTGTTGACGGGAGCGGGTAGGCCGGTTGAGTCGGGTCACGGAATTCTGCATTACATGGCATGGAGGCAAGCCCTGCGAGCAATATCAATATCCTAAACGCCAAGCCAGTTCTCCTTGAAGCTAAGCGTATACGCTTTAATTGTAGTTTCAGCTGTCGGATACTCTTTAACCTGGTAGTCGATGCTTTCCCAGATAAGATGCCAGGGCAGCGATTCCAATGCTTTTAAGTAATTGAGTGTTTCCAGGTAACTGCCGGAAAAAGTAATTACCAACCCGTGTTTGTATATCGGGTTTTGTTGCGGCTGTTTCGATTCAAGCAATGTGGTTACCGGCAGTGTATCCAATTTTATCAGGGTTAACTGGTTGTTCTGATTGAGTATATCGCTTAATGCAATAGCCATTAAATGTGGCGGAACAAAATTTTTGTCGTTCTGCATCCTAATATCTTGCAAGCGGTTGTATTCGGTTTTTAGCTTGGCAAGTTGGTTCCGGTTATTGAGGTTCGGGTCTAAATAGGTGCTGTTTTCAAGCTTGATCAATGTGAGTTGTTGATCGGTTATCTGTTGTTTGACGCTAATCAGTTCCTGCTGAAGCGCCAGCTGTTCTGTTCGGACCGGTTGATACAAGAAGTTATCCCAGGCAACCCATAAGACAGTCAGCACCGCACCCGCCACGATAATTTTTTCCCGTTTACTCAGGGCTTCGAATTTTGCTTGAAGATTATTGAGCATGGTCTTTTTTATCCGGAGCATCCAGTGTTGTGCTGAGTTTAAAATCCATTTGGTTCGGTATTTCTTCTGACTGCTGCATCACCAGTTTTGCGAAGGAGTATCCGTTGAAGGCAGATTCTTTTTGCAGTTGTTGGAGAAAATAAGGGATTTTCTGCGGTTTAAATGTGCTGCCCTCAATGTTGATAATCTGCTGTTGCCCGTCAAAATACAAGGCGCGCAACCAGACATCAGGAATCGACTGGTTGGACAGTGCCTGAAAATAGCTTGAAAAGCCGGGTGAGCGGTCTTTACTTTTGTCTGATAGCAGTTGCATGGCTTGTGTTAACTCGTCCACCATGCTTTGCCACTGCGCGACTTCTGCGGCGAGTTGTGCGTCTATGTCCTGCTTGGGGACTTTCGACGAGATAAGATTCACCTGAGCTTGTCCTGCTTGCAAATTCTGGCGAAGCTGTTGTATTTGAGTTTCGGTGTTTTTTAAACTCCATATTAAGTATCCGCTGAATCCGACACATAGCAAAACGATAGCTGTAAAGCCGATCCAGTATGGGTTAGTGCCCGATCTATGGCGTCCTTGATTAAGAATGTCCTGATATAAATTGACTTGCTGTATCATGCCGCTTCTATTGCATAGCGCAATGTTGCGCCGATTGCCGGCGCACAAAGCAATTGAGTCGGTGCATCCACTAAAATGTCGCAATCAACAATAGTCGAGAGATCTATCATCCGCGCTGCAATGCCAAGATTGCTGCTCAGGCTATCAAGCAGGTTATGGGTGTTTTCCGCCAAGGGGATGACGGCTAAAGCTGAAATAGGAGAAATTCCGTAATAACTTTCTACATAATCCAGCGAACGTTGTATCTCAAGGGCCAAACTGCTATGAGCATTTGCGGCCGGGCTTTCGCTGGAGAACGGATATTCTAATTCCAGTTTGCTATAACCTATCTCAAATTTACGGGATACGTAAATGCTCCCTGCTTTTTGTATCAATAAGGTGCCGGAATGTTCCAGCAGGTACAAAAGGGCAATGCCGCGCTCATTTTCAGGTAATTGCGCCGCAAGATTACGCAAAGTAGTTTCCTGGATATCAATTACTTTAAGCTGTAGCCCGGCCTTGGTGCATCTTTCGACTTGTTCGGTAATGATATCAATGGGGCCGGCTATGACTTCCAGCATTTTACTGCTGTTTGCGCGAACGGGCATAGGCGTTTGGTAATAATCGATGACGGCCTTGTCAACGGGAAAATCAATGAGTTCGTTAATTTTCCAGCGTATAGCTTCAATCATTTCATTTTCAGCGACTAGGGGAGTCTCCACGTTGATACGTCGGTAGCAATCGCTGGTCAGTACCAGATGGCAGTCATACGCGGCAAGATTATGCTGGGCGGCAAGTTCTTTCAATCTGTCTTGTTGATGCGTCAATTTTCCCGCATCAATGTATTCGCAATGTATTAGAGTTAATTTATTGTTTTCGGTGAACTTCGATATGGCAACGGCGATGCCGTTCTGCAAAAAGCTGACGCCGACAATACCTTTGCAAATGTTTTTTTTGCTAAAGAACTTTTTTAACAGTTGCACGATAGGTTAACCCGAACCGACTTTATGTAAAAAACCGCTACAAATGTCACAGTTTACATAAAATTGACTGGGAATTCTTGTTTTTAAGTTGTAGGAGTTTTCAGGCTGCTATTAAAAAGTAAGAAATTACCCATCCTCACACAAAGACAGCACTATTTCCTGGGCTGATTGCTGATTTATTTTAAAGCCGCGCATTTCCAAAATGCCTTTGGTGTTGAGTGAAATGATCAGGTAAAGCGCGTCGGGGTAGGATGCCAGGTTTAAATCGGTGACTGAGGGTATGGCCGGTGAGGTCGGGTGAGAATGATAAATCGCAAATAGTTCTTCTCCCTGAGCGCGCATTTTTGTCATCGCTGAAATTTGCTGGCTGGGATCAAGCTGGAATCGCTGCTGTGGCTGTTCGGCCGTATTTTTAATGGGATAGCAACTGCTCGGCTGGCCGTTTTTACTGCCGATAAGTCCGCATACTTCAAGATCCGGCGAAATTTGCGCAAGATGTAGCAGTTGATTGGTTATTTTGCGGGGAATCTGGATGTGTTCTTGAGTCATAATATTAGTAGGTCTCAGGATGACGGGGTTATCTGGAACGGATTGAAGGGTATCAGGCATGATAACCCGGCATTAATTCCATTGCCCATAAGTTACCCGGGGCTGCCCCGATAAGTCTGCATAGGTTTGCACTTTATCATAATGCAAATTCTTAAACAGGGCTTGGACTTGTTGCTGTTGGTTGTAGCCGTGCTCAATCAACAAGTGCCCACAAGGCTCCAGATAGTTGCGTGCCGCGTCGGCGATGGTTTTAATGTCCCGAAGTCCTTGATCTTCGGCGCACAAGGCGGTTTGCGGCTCAAACCGGACATCGCCTTGCTGTAGATGTCCGTCATCTTCCGCAATATAAGGCGGGTTGCTGATAATCAGGTTGAATTTTGTATCAGGAATATCAGTAAACCAGTCACTGTGGTAAAGCCGGATGTTGCTGATATGGTGCTTGTCGGCATTGAGTTGGGCGATACGCAGCGCGGCCAAGCTAAAATCGGTGGCACTGATTTGGGCATGCGGACGCTCAGCGGCCAGTGTGATGGCAATAATGCCCGAACCTGTGCCTAGGTCGATGATCTTGGTGGGTTCATTGGCCGGTATCAGATTCAAACTGAGTTCAATGAGCAGCTCGGTGTCGGGTCTTGGAATCAAAACGTCAGGAGTAACCTGAAAATCTCTCGACCAGAATTCCCGGTTGCCGGTGATATAAGCGATTGGCATGCCTTTGTGGCGTTGTTCAAGCAACGCCTTAAAAGCGGCTAGATGCTCAGGCTGTAATTGCTGGTCCGGCCAAGCGCGAAGATATGAGCGTTGTTTATTAAGCACTAGACACAGTAAAACTTCTGCATCCAGCACAGCTGAATCGGAGACTGCTGCCAGTGCGGCTGCGGCCTCTGCCAGCACGGATTTTATAAGGCACATTTTGACTTAATCTTCACCCAGCTGAGTGAGCAGTTCGGCTTGATGCTCGCTGATCAGCGGCTGAAGGACCTGCTCCAGACCGCCTTGCATGATGTCGTCCAGCTTATACAACGTCAGGTTGATGCGATGATCGGTTAAGCGTCCTTGCGGATAATTGTAAGTGCGGATACGTTCCGAACGGTCGCCGCTGCCGACTTGCAGTTTACGGGTGGCCGATTGTTCCGCGTGATGTTTTTCCTGTTCGGCGGATAACAGGCGCGATGCCAATAAGGACATGGCTCGGGCACGGTTTTTATGTTGCGAGCGCTCGTCCTGGCACTCGACGACAACGCCGGTTGGGATGTGGGTAATGCGTATCGCCGATTCCGTTTTGTTGATGTGCTGGCCGCCCGCTCCTGATGAGCGGAAGGTGTCGACTTTAAGATCGGCAGGATTAATATCAATGGCGTCGACTTCTTCGACTTCCGGCATGATCGCAACGGTGCAGGCCGAGGTGTGGATACGGCCTTGTGATTCGGTCTCGGGAACGCGTTGCACTCGATGTGCGCCGGATTCGAATTTTAACTGCGAATAAACATCCTTGCCGGCAACCCGCAGTATGACTTCCTTATAACCACCGTGATCGCCATGGCTTTCGCTGATAAGCTCTGTTTGCCAGCCTTTGCGCTCCGCATACCGTTGATACATGCGGGCCAGGTCGCCGGAAAAAATGGCGGCTTCATCGCCGCCTGTTCCGGCGCGTATCTCTATAAAAATATTGCGATTATCGTTGGGATCTTTGGGCAGTAACAATACTTGTAGTTCATGCTCGATCGCGTCCAACTGGTCTTGCGCATCGCTGGCTTCCTCCTTGGCCAATTCCCTTAGCTCGGGGTCGCTGTCATTGGCCATTTCTTTGGCCGATGCCAGGCTCTCCAAAGTTTGCTGATAGCGTTTGTAACAGTCAACCAGCGGATTGATCTGGGCGTATTCCTGGCTCAGGGAACGGAATTTGTTCTGGTTGCCTTGTACTTCGGGTTCCGAAAGCAAGGCGGCAATTTCATCATAGCGTTCGCACAGGTTTTCGAGTTTATGTTGGATGGATGGTTTCATTGAGATTTGGATAATTTAAAAATTTCGCGAGCGGCGGCAATCAAATCGTGGCGCTCGTTTTCGGCTGCCGCTCTGATTTGGGTGCTTGGCGTATGGATGAGTTTGTTGGTCAGGCTGTGAGCCAATCGGTTAAGGACTTGCTCTGCGGGGACGCCGCTTTTTAACAAGCCTATTGCTTTTTGCAAAGCTTCGTCACGGGATTGCTCGGCTTGCTGGCGATAATCCTGAATAGTTGATTGAGCGCCTTGGGCGCGCAGCCAAGCCAGGAAATGGTCAACTTGAGTGTCGATTATTTCTTCGGCCTGTTCTGCCGCAAGGCGGCGGGAATTCATGTTTTGATCTATGGTGTTCTGCAAGTCGTCAATAGTATAAAGATAGACATCTCTAAGCTGTTCGACTTCCGCCTCGATATCTCGCGGGACGGCAAGATCCACCATGAACATCGGTTTATGTTTGCGTTTTTTTAAGGCGCTTTCAACTCGGCCTTTGCCGAGTATCGGCAATTGACTGGCAGTTGACGAGATAACGATATCGGCTTCGGCCAGATGCGCGGGTAACTCCGACAAGGCGATCGCGTAGCCGTTAAATTGCGCGGCCAATGCGTGGGCTTTGTCGTAGGTGCGATTGGCGATAATAATGCGGCCAATGCCTTGTTGCGATAAATGTCGGGCGGCCAACTCTATGGTTTCACCTGCGCCTATTAACAGGGCGGTCTGTTCGCTGAGTTTGTCAAAGATTTGCTGTGCCAGTTGAACGGCGGCAAAGGCAACCGACACCGGACTGGAGCCGATGGCTGTGTCAGTGCGCACTTTTTTGGCGGCGGTAAAAGTGTACTGAAAAAGTCTGCCCAAGCGTTTGCCTAGCGTTCCTGCTTCATAGGCGGCCTGATAAGCGGTTTTCATCTGCCCCAGAATTTGCGGTTCTCCCAGAATCATGGAGTCCAGGCCGCAAGCCACTCGAAACATATGGCGAATGAGATCGCTATCGGTATGGCAGTATAGATAGGGCGTAAAATCGGCAGCACTGATTTGTTTGCTCTGGGCAACCCAGTCGATCAGGATCTGTTTATTCGCTGTGGTTGATGTGCAGTAAAATTCAGTGCGGTTACAGGTCGACAGTATGGCCGCTTCATTGATTCCTTTGATGCGCCACAGTTCCTTCAACGAGGATTCCAGAATATCGGCAGGGAATGACAGGCGCTCGCGTATCGAGACTGGCGCGGTATTGTAATTAATCCCAACTGCAAGAAGTGTCATGTGCTTAGGTTCATGGTAAAGGGTTCAAGGTTCAATGTGTAAGTCGGTTTTTTAAAATGCGAACCTTTTACCTTGAGCCTTAAGGTCTGTATTATGTCAGTTTATTCTAAGAAATATAATGGCATTATCCAAATGGAATAAATCAGCTATCCGACTCGGCTGATTTTTCTGATAATCTATAGCGAAAATACTTGTAGACAATAAATAGGACGATTGTGTGTTAATTTTTAGATTGTTTCCAGTGCTGATCCTTGTTTTTCTTAATGGCTGCGCCAGCTCGCCTGAAAAACCGAGCGCGCAAGAAGAAGTGCTTGAGCCCGTCAAGATAGCCGAACCCAAGAAAGAAACACGGCAAAGCGAAATCAAAACAGCAATAGATCCGGATGTGATGTATATGTTAATGGCGGCAGAGCTTGCGGGGCAAAGAGGTCAATATGCCGTTGCACTGGAGGGCTACATGGAAGCTGCCAAGCGTGTTAATGACCCAAGATTTGCAGAAAGGGCGGCAAAAATTGCCATGTATATGAGAGATAGCAATAAAACAGAGGAGGCTGTCTCTTTATGGTTAAAACAAGACCCTAAAAATCCTACGGCAAGAAAAATTGCTGCATTATCAGCATTGAGGGCTAACGATAAGCAGGCTTCTGTTGATCATTTAAGTACACTATTGAAGACAGACCCTGCTGGGTTTGAGAAGACCGCGCTTGAATTGGCGAGTGTGCTGCAAAGAGATGACAAGTCTGGTTTTTTTTATGAAGCACTGGAAGCTGTAGGCGAGAAGAATCCTAACCAGGCTGTGGTGTATTTTGTGCAGTCGTTATTAGCCATGGAAATGAAAAATAATGTGCTGGCTGAAAAGAAAGTGCAGCAGGCTTTGAATATTCAGCCTGATTGGGATAAAGCCTTAATATTTCAGGCTCAGATAGCAGTATTTTCAGGGGATTTAAATAAGGCAAAAACCTTGCTGAGAAATGCATCTTTTAAATATCCCGAAAATGACAAGTTTAAAAAACTACTGGCGCAAGTATTGATAAAGACAGCGGAATATGAGGCTGCGGCAGATGTTTACCAAAGCATTGTTATAGCCAATCCGAAAGATACTGAGAGTCAGATTGCGTTGGCTTTAGTGTATTTGCAGTTGAATAATGATGAGAAATCTGAAGATATCTTTAAACAGTTGCTTGATCAGCCTGAATGGCAAAACCAGGCCAATTTTTATTTGGGAAAAATAGAAGAAAAACGTGGGCATACGGAAAAGGCGTTGGCATGGTTTGACAAAGTGACTGAGGGGCAGTTGGTTTTTGAATCAAAGTTGTCGGCAGTTTCATTGCTGGTAAGAGACAAAAAATTTGATGAAGCTGGCACGCGGTTGGACTTATTGGCAGGTCAGTTTCCAAAACAAAAGCTGCGTATTACTTTGATGCAGGCTGGGTTGTACGGCCAGCAGGGACAGTATGAAAAAGCGTTTAAGTTGTTGACTGATACGTTGGCTGTTCATCCGGATCAAAGAGATTTGTTATATACGCGTGCGTTGATGGCGGAACGGATTAACAGGTTGGATGTGCTGGAAGCTGACCTGAAAAAAATATTAGTCCAAAACCCCAGTGACGCTGAGGCCTTAAATGCATTGGGTTATAGCTTGCTGGCTAACGCCAGTCGATATGCCGAGGCAGAAAAATACCTACAGCAGGCGCTCAAATTACAACCGAATGAGGCTGTAATTATGGATAGCTTTGGATGGTTGCAGTTTAAACTGGGCAGGCGTGAACAAGCCTTGGATTATCTTGAGCGAGCCTATGCGAAGCAACAGGAAAGTGAAATAGCGGCTCATCTTGTCGAAGTGTTGTGGGCCTTGGGTAGAAAAGAGGAGGCTAAAAAAATATTTGATAAGGCTATTAAAAAGGCCCCAGATGATGAATATTTATTGGATTTCCAAAAGAGACTATTGAGCGGCGAAGAATAGCGTGTTGCATTTTAAAATAGGGTTGTTGGTCGGGTTGTGTTTGATTCTTCTGTTGCCAGCTTGTTCGGTTGTACCTGTTGAGCCAAGTGCTCCTGGTTCTCAGTATTCAAGGGTTGCGAGGCAATATCTTTATGATTTGGAGCGTTGGTCGTTTGAAGGTCGGTTGGCATTAACGGGGCAAAATGATTCCTGGACCGCTAATATAAGCTGGGAGCACAGTCCTGAAGGGGAGAATATAAAATTATCCGGGCCCATGGGCCAAGGGACGGTTATTATTCTGTTAAAAGGAAATGTCGTTACCATTGACCGAGGCGGGGATGATGTGCAGTCATCAGCGCAACCGGAAGAGTTTATTAATCAACAATTGGGCATGTTTGTTCCGGTGCGGTCATTGCGGTATTGGGTAGTGGGTCTGCCTGAGCCGTCGGGTTCGTATAAAGATACTGATAGCGGCTTTAATCAGTCGGGGTGGCTGAGTGAATACAAGCAAATGCAACCCGTCGAAAACGGTACTATGCCGCTCAAAATGATGGTTATGAATAAGCAGGTCAAATTAAAGTTAATCATCGATCACTGGGTTATAAATGATACAAAAACAAATTAATCGGTCCGCATGGGCGGAAGAATGGCCGGCGCCGGCAAAATTGAACTTAATGTTACGGATAACCGGACAAAGAAGCGATGGTTATCATTTACTGCAGACAGTATTTCAATTTATAGAATTATGTGACTGGATAACATTTCATCCTGTAGATGGCGGGCGGGTAAGTTTGTTAAATCTCATTCCCGGCGTTCCTGAAGCGGATGATTTGACGGTTAGGGCTGCAAGGCTGCTAAAGGCAGAAACGGGCTGTGAGCAAGGGGTTTGTATCGAGGTCAAAAAGAATCTGCCTATGGGTGGAGGTTTGGGTGGCGGCAGTTCTGATGCGGCAACAACGCTGGTTGTGCTGAATGCATTGTGGGGACTGCAATTATCAATGGAAAAATTAATGGAATTGGGTCTGACCTTAGGCGCCGATGTGCCTGTGTTTGTATATGGCTATTCGGCATGGGCAGAAGGCGTTGGAGAAAAACTTGAAAGAATAGATATCCCCGAGCAGTGGTTTGTGGTGATAAAGCCAGACTGTCATGTAGATACAAAAGAAATATTTTTATCTAAAAATTTGACACGGGATAGTAAATCGATCAGAATAGCCGACTTTATAGCGGGCCAACACCAAAACGATTGTCTTGGGGTGGTTCGTGAGCGTTACCAGTCTGTAAAGGATGCTTTGGTTGATCTGTCTGAGTTTTCAGAGGCAAGGTTAACCGGGACAGGGGCTTGTGTATTTGCACAGTTCGATTCAGAAAAAGCTGCGTCCAGTGCGTACCAGTCACTTCAAAAGAAATGGCAGGCGTACCTGGTAAAAGGTGTAAATGAGTCGCCTTTGTTTTCAAAGCTTAAAAATGGTAACTATATATCTTGATTATTGGGCCGTCGCCAAGCGGTAAGGCACGGGGTTTTGATCTCCGCATACCAAGGTTCGAATCCTTGCGGCCCAGCCATTTATTTACCTCCGCTAAGTTAAATTCTATTGGGAGTGCTTGATGAGTGACACCTCGGTGATGGTGTTTTCTGGAAATGCTAACTTAGCTTTGTCAGAGGGTATAGTAAAGAAACTCAATATGCGCCTCGGAATGGCGACCGTCGGCAGATTCAGTGATGGGGAAATCGCTGTAGAAATTGAAGAAAATGTTCGTGGTAAGGACGTTTTTGTTATTCAGCCGACTTGTTCTCCAACAAATGAAAATTTAATGGAATTGTTGGTGATGATAGACGCTCTTCATCGGGCTTCGGCGTCACGAATAACTGCGGTTATGCCATATTATGGGTATGCGAGGCAGGACAGAAGGTCGCGGTCAGCTCGGGTGCCAATTAGTGCAAAATTAGTTGCAAAAATGATTGAGCAGGCGGGTGCTGATCGGGTTTTGACGGTTGATTTGCATGCGGATCAAATTCAGGGTTTTTTTGACATACCTGTGGACAATGTTTACTCGTCGCCTATTCTTCTTGGGGATGTGTGGCGACAAAAATATAAAGACTTGATTGTCGTTTCGCCGGATGTTGGTGGTGTCGTTAGGGCTAGGGCGCTTGCAAAGCGTTTGGATGATGCTGACCTCGCGATTATCGATAAGCGCAGACCCAAGGCTAATGTTGCAGAGATTATGCATATTATTGGGGATGTTGATGGGCGCAGTTGCGTATTGATTGATGACTTGGTTGATACGGCAGGTACATTGTGCCATGCTGCTGAAGCGCTGAAAAAACATGGTGCGATTAAGGTGGTTGCGTACTGTACTCATGCGGTGCTGTCGGGTTCCGCTTTAAGAAATATAAATAACTCAGAGCTGGATGAATTGGTTGTGACTGATACCATTCCATTGAGTCGAGAGGGTGCTGAATCGGGCAGAATAAGACAGTTAAGCGTCGCAGAGATGTTGGCTGAAACTATAAGGCGTATAGCTGCCGGCGAGTCGGTAAGTTCGCTCTATGTGGATTAGCGGTCGTAGATTGTAAAATTTAATTTGTTGTGCTTAGTGGCACGGGGTTGAGAGGAAAATGTCTAACGTATTTGAGTTTGTTGCCGAAAGTCGTGGGCAATCAGGTAAAAGCGCGGCCAAAAGAGCGCGTCGCACAGGTAATGTGCCGGCGGTAATATACGGCGGGCATAGTGAGCCTCAAATGCTTATGCTGAATCACAATGAAGTAATTAAGCACCTTGCGCATGAGGCGGTTTATTCGCATGTATTAGATATTAATGTGGATGGCAAGACAGAAAAAGCTGTTCTGAAAGGTGTTCAGCGTCATCCTGCAAAATTTCAAGTCTTGCATATGGATTTTCTTAGAGTAACTATGTCGGAAGCGTTGAAAGTGCATGTGCCGTTGCATTTTACTAATGAGCAAACATCTGTTGGTGGAAAAAAGGGCGGTATTGTAGCTCATGCCATGATTGATGTTGAGGTTTCTTGTTTGCCGACTGCTTTGCCTGATTATATTGAAGTGGATCTGGTTGGTTTGGATATTGGTGAATCAGTTCATCTTTCTGATATTGTTTTGCCAGCGGGTGTTGAAATCGTAGCTTTGGCTCAGGGTCCTGAGCATGATCATCCTGTTGCATCAATGATGGCTTCAAAGGCGAGTAAAGATGAAGTTGCTTAATGCTCTATAAGAAATCATATGATTAAGCTTATAGTTGGTCTGGGTAATCCAGGTCGGCAGTACGAAAAAACCCGGCACAATGCCGGGTTTTTGTTTTTAGATAGATTGGTATCGGATTCAAATGGTGTCTGGGTTAGCGAATCTCGATTTGACGGGCAGTTAGCGGAGATAGGGGGTGCGGGTAATAAGGTTTTGCTATTGAAGCCGGGCACGTTCATGAATCGAAGTGGTCAGGCTGTAGGTAAGGTTGCCAGATACTATAAATTAACGCCGGATGAGGTTCTTGTTGTTCATGATGAGCTTGATTTTGAGCCTGGTGTAGTAAGGCTAAAAAAGGATGGTGGTCATGCGGGGCATAATGGTTTGCGTGATATTATTGCTCATCTGGGGGCAAAAAATTTCTATCGCTTAAGAATAGGGATTGGCCGGCCTTTGGTAGGAAAGGTTGTTGCGGATTTTGTGTTGTCCAGTCCTTCCAAGAGTGATTGGGAATTGATGTTGTCAGCTTTTGATTTTGCTGCGAGCTGTATTGAGCAGATAGTAACGGGCGATATAGTAGTGGTGATGAATAAAATGAATTCTAGGTAAATGATTCGTTGACATCATGAGTTTAATGATAGATAATAACTGGGTTTTCCGATAACGGAGGGGTTCCCGAGCGGCCAAAGGGATCAGACTGTAAATCTGCCGGCTCTGCCTTCGGAGGTTCGAATCCTCCCCCCTCCACCATCAATTAAAAAATATCCGCGGGTGTAGTTCAATGGTAGAACTCCAGCCTTCCAAGCTGATCACGTGGGTTCGATTCCCATCACCCGCTCCATATTCAAAAAAATATTAAGCTCATATAGCTCAGTAGGTAGAGCACTTCCTTGGTAAGGAAGAGGTCACCGGTTCAAATCCGGTTATGAGCTCCATGTGTTGTGTTGATTATTAGAGGTGTATTTCAAATGGCCAAAGAAAAATTTTCACGTAGCAAGCCCCACGTAAACGTCGGCACAATCGGTCACGTCGATCATGGTAAAACTACTTTAACTGCTGCATTAACCAAAGTAATGGCTGAGCTCCAAGGTGGAGAAGTTAAAGCCTTTGATCAGATTGACAATGCGCCAGAAGAGCGCGCACGTGGCATCACCATTTCAACCTCACACGTCGAATACGAATCAGCCACGCGCCATTATGCGCACGTTGACTGCCCAGGCCATGCTGACTATGTAAAGAACATGATTACCGGTGCGGCGCAAATGGACGGCGCTATTTTGGTCTGTTCGGCCGCTGACGGCCCGATGCCGCAAACCCGGGAGCACATCCTGCTGTCAAGACAGGTGGGCGTGCCTTATATTGTGGTCTTCCTGAATAAAGCGGACATGGTTGATGATGCAGAGCTGATCGAATTGGTCGAAATGGAAATTCGCGAGCTGCTGGATACGTATGATTTTCCAGGCGATGACACGCCTATCGTTATTGGTTCAGCCTTGAAGGCGTTGGAAGGCGATACCAGTGACATCGGAGTGCCTGCTGTAGTTAAGCTGGTGGACGCGTTAGATAGCTATATCCCGCTGCCGGAAAGAGCCGTGGATGGTGCGTTCCTGATGCCGATTGAAGACGTCTTCTCGATTTCAGGTCGTGGTACCGTTGTTACCGGGCGTATCGAGCGCGGCGTTATCAAGGTTGGGCAGGAAATTGAAATCGTCGGTATTCGTCCAACGACCACAACGACCTGTACCGGCGTTGAAATGTTTCGCAAGCTGCTTGATCAAGGTCAGGCGGGCGATAATGTCGGCATTCTGCTGAGAGGCACAAAGAGAGATGATGTTGAGCGTGGGCAGGTATTGGCGCACAAAGGCACCATTAAGCCGCACTCATACTTCAATTCGGAAATTTATATCTTATCTAAAGATGAGGGGGGTCGTCATACCCCATTCTTTAACGGCTATCGTCCACAGTTCTATTTCAGAACGACTGACGTGACAGGGGCTGTTGAATTGCCGGAGGGCGTTGAAATGGTTATGCCTGGCGATAACATTTCGGTAAAAGTAAAGCTGATTTCACCGATCGCCATGGAAGAAGGGTTACGTTTTGCAATCCGTGAGGGTGGTCGTACAGTAGGTGCGGGCGTTGTTGCATCAATACTTGAATAATAATATTATTTAGTATAATATTACAGTTTATGTAAGGCTTGTCTGAATAGGTCAGTAGTTCAATTGGTAGAATAGCGGTCTCCAAAACCGCGGGTTGGGGGTTCGAGACCCTCCTGGCCTGCCATTCAGATTAAAGCATATCAAATTATTTTCATAGTAAATAACATATGAATACTCAGGTAGAAGCATCGGCATCGGTTTTTGATGTTGTTAAGCAAGTAATTTCCGTTGTCATTGTGGTTGCCGGTGTGGCTGCATTCTATTATTTCTCAGAAGTTCCGCTTTTATACCGAGTTATTGGCTTGATTGTTGTGGCACTGATTGTAGTAGGTACTATGCTCACTACAGGAGTGGGGCGGAATGTTTGGGGGTTCGTTTTAGAGTCCAAGCAGGAAGTCAGGAAAGTTGTTTGGCCAACTCGGGAAGAGACTTTTCGTACCACATTGCTGGTATTTGGAATGGTTTTTCTTGTTGGCCTGATTCTGTGGTTGCTGGATATGTTTCTATTTTGGGGTGTGCGTTTTTTGACTGGTCAAGGAGGGTAAGCTAATGGCACTACGTTGGTATGTTGTGCACGCCTATTCAAATTTTGAAAATAAAGTTAAGCAAGCTCTAGAGGAAAGAATTAAAAGGGAAGGCTTGGAGCAGTATTTCGGCAAGATTCTAGTGCCTACCGAAGAAGTTGTAGAAATGCGTATGGGGCAGCAAAGAAAAAGCGAAAGAAAGTTTTTTCCTGGGTATGTCCTTGTGCAAATGGATTTAACTGATGAAACATGGCATTTGGTAAAGGATGTGCCAAGAGTGTTAGGTTTTATAGGGGGAACTTCAGATCGTCCTGCGCCAATATCTGAAAAAGAAGCTATGGCTATTCTCAATAGAGTTGAGGATGGGGTGAACAAGCCGCGGCCTAAAACAATGTTTGAAGCTGGCGAGGTAATTAGAGTTATTGATGGGCCATTTAAAGATTTTAATGGGGTCGTTGAGGAAGTTAATTACGAAAAAAGTAAAATAAAAATATCAGTGCTCATTTTTGGCCGGTCAACATCTGTCGAGCTTGGTTTTGGGCAAGTAGAAAAAAGCTAATTGTATTTGAAGCTTTAGTATTTTCGAAATCACTGTCTGAATAAGGCAGTGATTTTTTGTGTCTAGGGGAGCTGAAAAGCGTTTGTACCCATATTTGGAGTAAAAAATGGCAAAAAAAATAACCGCGTATATTAAATTGCAGGTTAAAGCAGGCGAAGCAAATCCAAGTCCACCAGTAGGTCCAGCATTGGGTCAGCGTGGTGTTAATATCATGGAGTTTTGTAAGGCTTTTAATGCTAAAACTCAGGATACAGAAAAAGGTCTGCCTTTGCCAGTGGTTATCACTGTTTACAGTGATCGTAGTTTTACGTTTATTACAAAAACCCCGCCAGCTTCCATTCTTTTGAAGAAAGCAACAGGCATTAAAAGCGGAAGCAGTAATCCTAATACCAAGAAAGTAGGTACGGTAACTCGTGCCCAACTGGAAGAAATTGCTAAAACAAAAATGGAAGATTTGAATGCGGCAAATCTGGAAGCAGCAGTAAAAACGATTGCGGGCAGTGCTTACAGCATGGGTCTGAATGTGGAGGGATTATAATGGCTAAGTTGTCAAAAAAAGCAAAAATTATCAAAGGGAAAGTTGATAAAACTAAACAATATTCAATCATTGAAGCGGTTCAGTTGTTGAAGGAGTTAGGAACTGCTAAGTTTAATGAAGCCATTGACGTTAGCGTTAATTTAGGCGTGGACCCTCGCAAGTCTGATCAAAATGTACGTGGCGCAACAGTTTTACCAAATGGTACGGGCAAAACAGTAAGAGTTGCAGTTTTTACGCAGGGTCCTAACGCTGACGCGGCAAGAGAGGCAGGAGCTGATATAGTAGGTATGGATGACCTAGGCGAGTTGGTAAAAAAAGGTGAAATGGACTTTGACGTGGTTATCGCCTCTCCAGATGCCATGAGAGTGGTTGGTCAGTTGGGGCAAATTTTGGGACCTAGAGGCTTAATGCCTAATCCTAAGGTAGGAACTGTGACCGCTGATGTTGCTACTGCGGTAAAAAATGCTAAATCAGGGCAAGTGCGTTATAGGACTGATAAGTCTGGAATTATTCACTGTACACTTGGTAAGGTTACATTTGATGAGGCCGCTATTCAAGGTAACTTGGAAGCATTGCTTACAGATTTAAGAAGGTTGAAGCCGACAGCAGCTAAAGGTATTTACATAAAGAAGATAACCTTGTCTTCGACTATGGGACCTGGTTTATGGTTGGATCAAAGCAGTATTTCAATTTAACGTTGTAAAAGACTTTGGGTTGCCGACCTGTTCGGTAACCGTCAAAGACCGCAGGTGTTGCAAAACTTAATATTTCCTGCGTAGACGGAAGCTGGAACCTAAAAAACTGGGGAAAGGGACCGTAAGGGGCATTCAAACGAATGCTTTTTATTAATTCTGGGGATAAATTCCGGAGGTAATCTGTGGCACTAAATTTAGATAGCAAAAAAGCTGTCGTAGAAGAGGTCGCTGTATTCGCCGCTAAAGCTCATTCTGCTATTGCAGCGGAATATCGTGGATTGACAGTTACGGAATTGACCGAACTGCGTAAAACGGCAAGAGAAACAGGTGTATATTTGCGTGTGGTTAAAAATACACTGGCAAAACGGGCTGTGGCTGGTACTGAGTTTGAATGTATGCAAAGTGGGCTGATAGGGCCGCTTTTGATAGCATTCTCTATGGAAGATCCAGGTTCTGCGGCGCGCTTGATCAGCAATTTTGCCAAGACCAACGATAAGTTGATCACCAAGATAGTTGCTATTGGCGGACAAGCTTTTGGTGCTTCCGAGCTGCCTCGATTAGCTAGCCTGCCAACTCGCGATCAAGGTATTGCTATGTTGATGTCTGTAATGAAGGCGCCAACAGCGAAATTGGTACGTACTTTGGCTGCTCTCAAAGACCAAAAAGAAGCAGCATAGAAAGAAGCACCATAGTTAGCGGGCGTTGCAGAACAACATTTCTACAACCACAACCAGTTTAAAACTTATTATTTTAGAGGAATATACAATGGCAATTTCGCAAGAAGATATCTTGGAAGCGGTCTCAAACATGAGCGTTATGGAGATCGTTGACTTGATCTCAGCGATGGAAGAAAAATTTGGTGTATCAGCAGCCGTCGCTGTAGCGGCAGCACCAGTGGCAGCAGCTGCGGCAGCTGAAGAGCAAACTGAATTTGATGTTGTTTTGACATCTTTCGGAGAGAACAAAGTTGCGGTTATTAAAGCCGTACGCGGTATCACCGGCTTAGGTTTGAAAGAAGCAAAAGATGCTGTTGAAGGCGTTCCAACTGTGTTAAAAGAAGGTGCTTCCAAAGCCGAAGCAGAAGAAGCACAAAAGCAGCTTGTCGAAGCAGGCGCTACTGTCGAAATCAAATAAATTTTGACTCAATTGCAAGGGCGTTTGAATAAACGCCTCTGCCAAGTATGGCTGGTGGCAATCTTGTCACCGGCCTTTTACTGTTTGCAATAATCGCACGGTAGAAAATTATCTATGACGAAAAGGTTTGGAAGCGATATGTCCTACTCTTTTACAGAAAAAAAGCGTATACGAAATAACTTTGGGAAAGGTACTGAGGTGCTTGATGTTCCCTATCTTCTGGCAACGCAAATAAATTCATATGCGGGCTTTTTACAATCAGGTGTTACGGCTGAAAGACGTGAAGACACAGGGTTGCATGCTGCATTCTCAAGTGTTTTTCCAATTGAAAGCCACTCTGGGTATGCAGTGCTGGAGTATGTGAAATATAGATTGGGTGAGCCTGTTTTTGATGTAAGAGAGTGTCAACAAAGAGGCGCTACCTATGCTGCACCCTTAAGAGTGCTGGTTCGGTTGGTTATCTACGACAAGGAAGCTTCTGCAAATGCAAAAGTAGTTAAGGATATCCGTGAACAGGAAGTCTACATGGGTGAATTACCTTTGATGACTGACAACGGAACATTTGTAATTAACGGAACAGAGCGTGTAATTGTCTCTCAGTTGCATCGTTCGCCTGGCGTATTCTTCGACCATGACAAAGGCAAAACGCATTCGTCAGGAAAACTGTTATTTAATGCTCGGGTTATCCCTTACCGAGGTTCATGGTTAGATTTTGAATTTGACCATAAAGATTGTGTTTTTGTACGGATTGATAGACGTAGAAAAATACCGGCAACTATTTTGCTCAGGGGATTAGGATACGATAACGAAGAAATGATCAAGATTTTCTTCGAAATGAACAAATTTACCATCGATGCCAACAAATGCATTTTTCATATCGTTCCGGAGCGTATGCGCGGAGAAATTGCAGCTTTTGATATTAAGAGCAAAAAAGGCGAAGTATTGGTTGAAGAAGGCCGTCGGATTACGGCTAAGCATATCCGTGAAATGATTAAATCCGGGCTAAATGAAGTAGAAGTGCCTAAGGAATACTTGTTAGGTAAAATCTTAGGTCACAATCTGATTGACCAATCTACAGGCGAGCTTGTCGCTAATGTAAACGACGAAATTACTCCTGCAATAGTCGATCGATGCGTTGAAAGTGGCGTTACCGAGCTAAATACTTTGTTCGTCAATGACCTGGATAAAGGTCCGTACATTTCTAATGCAATGAGACTGGATACCACCACTAATAGTCTTGAAGCATTGGTTGAAATATACCGTATGATGCGCCCAGGTGAGCCGCCAACAAAAGAGTCGGCAGAAAACTTGTTTCAGAATCTGTTTTTTACCGATGAACGCTACGACTTGTCTACAGTCGGACGGATGAAATTTAACCGTCGTTTGGGACGTCAAGAAACAACCGGTCCAGGCACTTTAACAAAAGACGACATCATTGATGTACTTAAAGAATTAATAGACATTCGTAATGGCAACGGCAATGTTGACGATATTGATCACTTAGGCAACAGACGTGTTCGTTCTGTTGGGGAAATGATCGAGAATCAATTTCGTGTAGGCTTGGTTCGCGTTGAAAGGGCGGTTAAAGAACGCTTAACATTGGCAGATTCTGAAGGTTTGATGCCGCAAGAAATCATCAATGCGAAGCCTGTTTCCGCTGCGGTAAAAGAGTTTTTTGGTTCCAGTCAGTTGTCACAGTTCATGGATCAAAATAATCCATTATCTCAAGTGACACACAAGCGTCGTGTTTCTGCATTAGGGCCTGGTGGTTTGGCAAGAGAACGTGCAGGATTTGAAGTTCGTGACGTACACGCAACTCATTATGGTCGCGTATGTCCAATTGAAACGCCTGAAGGACCGAACATTGGTCTGATAAATTCATTATCAGTCTATGCGCGTACTAATAATTATGGCTTTCTTGAAACTCCTTATAGAAAAGTAGTTGATGGCAAAGTAACCGACCATGTCGATTATTTGTCAGCTATCGAAGAAGGCGAGTTTGTCATTGCGCAGGCCAGTGTGGCAGTGGATGCGAACGGAAAACTGGTTGAGGGTCTGGTTTCATGCCGTCATAAAGACGAGTTTACATTGGCAATGTCCGACACCGTGCAATACATGGACGTGTCGTCAAAACAGATTGTATCGGTAGCGGCTTCCATTATTCCGTTCCTTGAGCATGATGATGCTAACCGTGCATTGATGGGTTCAAACATGCAACGCCAAGCCGTTCCTACGCTAAGAGCTGAAAAGCCGTTAGTGGGTACAGGCATGGAAAGAACAGTTGCAAAAGACTCTGGTGTGACTGTGGTTGCTGCGCGTGGCGGCAAGATTGAAGCGGTTGACGCCGCCAGAATCGTAGTTCGCGTAAACGATACAGAGACTGAAACAGGTACTCCAGGTGTTGATATTTACAACCTGATTAAATATACCCGGTCGAATCAGAATACTTGTATCAACCAAAAGCCATTAGTAAAGCCGGGCGACATTGTCCAAGCCGGTGACATTATGGCGGATGGACCTTCTACGGATATGGGCGAGTTAGCTTTAGGGCAAAATATGCTGGTTGCATTTATGCCATGGAATGGATACAACTTCGAAGATTCGATTCTAGTTTCAGAGCGCGTCGTCAAGGAAGACCGTTTCACTACGATCCATATCGAAGAGAAAACTTGTGTAGCTCGTGATACCAAGCATAGTCCGGAAGAGATTACCGCTGATATTCCTAACGTCAGTGAAGAAGCGTTGTCGAAACTTGATGAATCTGGAATTGTTTACGTTGGCGCGGAAGTTAAAGGCGGTGACATTTTGGTGGGTAAGGTAACACCAAAAGGTGAAACCCAGTTAACTCCAGAAGAAAAGTTATTGCGAGCGATTTTTGGTGAGAAAGCGGCCGACGTTAAAGATACATCATTACGTGTGCCTGGAAGTATTGAAGGTACGGTTATTGATGTTCAAGTATTTACCCGTGATGGTGTAAAGAAAGATAAACGGGCGTTGGATATTGAGCAGGAAGAAATTAAACGCTATAGAAAAGACCTTGATGATCAGCTAAAAATTCTTGAAGAAGATATTTTTGCTCGTGTTGCTAAACTGTTGATTGGAAAAGTTGCCCAATCAGGTCCTGGTCAGTTAAAAGCAGGAGCAGAAGTAACTCAAGCTTACCTTGATGGCTTGAAGCATTCAGAGTGGCTGAAAATCCGTATGAAGGATGAAGATATCAATCTTCAACTGGAAACCGTCGTTGCTCAGGTAGAACAGCAAAGAAAAGACTTTGATGAAAAATTCGAAGTCAAGCGCAAAAAAATCACCATGGGTGATGATTTGGCGCCAGGTGTTCTGAAAATGGTTAAGGTTTATCTGGCGGTTAAAAGACGTATTCAACCTGGTGATAAAATGGCCGGTCGACATGGAAATAAAGGTGTTATTTCTATGATCAGGCCGATTGAAGATATGCCATATACCGCTGATGGTAATCCGGTTGATATTGTCTTAAATCCATTAGGCGTACCCTCGCGAATGAACGTTGGACAGGTGCTGGAGACGCACTTGGGATGGGCCGCAAAAGGTTTAGGTATCAATATAGGCAAAATGCTTGAAGCTAAATATGACGCTGAGAAAGCTAAAGTAACTGCCATCAGGGAATATCTGGACAAGATATATAATAGTAGTGGCCGCAAAGAAGATTTAGCTTCATTTTCCGATCAAGAAATCTTGGAGATGGCAGAAAATCTTGTTAGCGGCGTACCTATGGCAACTCCTGTATTTGACGGTGCCAGCGAAGAAGAAATTCGCACTATGTTGAAGTTGGCTGATTTGCCCGAACATGGTCAAGTAACGCTCTTTGATGGCTTGACAGGTGAACCGTTTGAGCGCGAAGTTACCGTAGGTTATATGTATATGCTGAAGTTGAACCATTTGGTTGATGACAAGATGCATGCACGTTCAACAGGGCCTTACAGTCTTGTTACACAGCAGCCATTAGGTGGTAAAGCGCAATTCGGTGGGCAGCGTTTTGGGGAAATGGAGGTCTGGGCGCTCGAAGCTTATGGTGCTGCTTATACCTTGCAGGAAATGTTAACAGTTAAATCTGATGACGTGAATGGCAGAACGCGCATGTATAAAAACATTGTCGACGGTGAGCATAAAATGGAAGCCGGTATGCCGGAATCATTTAATGTTTTAATTAAAGAAATCCGCTCACTGGCTGTCAATATTGAATTGCAGCGGGATTAGGTGTGTAGATCGGGTTAGGGTAATCTGGCCCGATAAACCAATGCCGTACCCGTTGGGTTACAAAGCAAAAGACGCGCCTAACCCAAACTACAGCCTGTTCTGGTATACTCCAGAAAGCATTTAAAGAGGACAAGCTCTTGAAAGATTTAATGAATTTCTTAAAACGTCAGGGTCGTGCCGATGATTTTGACGGAATCAGCATTGGTTTGGCATCGCCCGATATGATTCGTTCCTGGTCATATGGTGAAGTGAAAAAGCCGGAAACGATTAATTATCGAACTTTTAAACCTGAGCGCGATGGATTGTTTTGCGCCAAAATTTTTGGCCCGGTCAGTGATTATGAGTGCCTTTGTGGTAAATATAAAAGACTGAAGCATCGCGGTGTTATTTGTGAAAAATGTGGCGTTGAAGTTACATTATCCAAAGTCCGTCGTGAAAGAATGGGTCACATTGATTTAGCCAGTCCTGTTGCGCATATTTGGTTTTTAAAGTCACTGCCGTCTCGAATTGCGTTATTGTTGGACATGACGCTGCGCGAAATTGAACGCGTGTTATATTTTGAATCGTTCGTCGTTTTAGATCCGGGCATGACGCCTTTAGATAAAGGTCAATTGCTTACCGATGACGATTATCTGGATGCAGTTGAATTGCATGGGGATGATTTTGTTGCCAAGATGGGCGCAGAAGCAATCTATGATTTGCTTAAATCTATTGACTTAAAAGAGCAGGTTGAAATTCTTCGCGAAGAAATAAACTCGACCAATTCGGAAACAAAGATCAAGAAGTACTCAAAACGCCTGAAAGTAATGGATGCGTTATTGAGTTCAAATAATCGTCCGGAATGGATGATTTTGAAAGTACTGCCAGTATTGCCACCTGAATTGCGTCCACTTGTGCCTCTGGATGGTGGTCGGTTTGCAACTTCTGATTTAAATGATCTTTATCGTCGCGTTATCAACAGAAACAACCGTCTGAATAGGTTGCTGGACTTAAATGCGCCGGACATCATTGTTCGTAACGAAAAGCGCATGTTGCAGGAATCTGTTGATGCGTTGTTGGATAATGGACGCCGTGGCCGTGCGATTACCGGAACTAATAGAAGACCGCTTAAATCATTGGCCGACATGATCAAAGGCAAGCAAGGGCGTTTTAGACAAAACCTCTTGGGCAAGCGCGTTGACTATTCAGGTCGTTCAGTAATTGTTGTGGGGCCTACATTAAGATTACATCAATGCGGGCTCCCTAAAAAAATGGCGTTAGAGTTATTCAAGCCGTTTATATTTAGCAAATTACAATTCCGCGGCCTTGCCACAACCATTAAAGCTGCGAAAAAAATGGTTGAAAGGGAAGGAGCTGAAGTCTGGGATATTCTTGAAGAAGTTATCCGTGAACATCCGATTTTGTTAAACCGCGCACCAACATTGCATAGACTTGGGATTCAAGCATTTGAACCCACCTTAATTGAAGGTAAAGCGATCCAGTTGCATCCTTTGGTATGTAGCGCATTTAATGCCGACTTTGACGGCGATCAGATGGCCGTGCATATTCCACTGTCTATTGAAGCGCAGCTGGAAGCTAGAACATTAATGATGGCGACAAATAACATCTTGTCTCCAGCAAATGGTGAGCCTGTTATTAACCCGTCACAAGACGTGGTATTGGGGCTCTATTATATAAGTCGTGAAAAAATTAATGCAAAAGGCGATGGTAGTATTTTTGTCAGTGTCGGAGAAGTCCACAAGGCGTTGTTAGAGAAAGCTGTCGAATTGCAATCCAAAATACAGTTGCGTATCACTGAAAAAGTGAGAAATGAAAACGGCGAGACTGAAGATAAGACTCATCGCGTAGAAACTACCGTTGGCCGTGCGCTAATTTGGGAAGTGGTTCCAGACCGCATGCCGTTCGAGTTGGTCAACTGCGATATGACTAAGAAGAACATATCGCGTTTAATCAATTACAGTTATCGCTATTTGGGTAATAAAGACACTGTAATACTCGCCGATCAGTTGATGTATTTAGGTTTTAGATACGCGACAATCTCAGGTGTTTCGTTTGGTATTGAAGATATGGTAATTCCGGCTAAAAAAGTCGACATTATCAAGGCTTCTGATGCTGAAGTTAACGAAATTCAAAGTCAATATGCTTCGGGTTTAGTGACTGATGGTGAGCGATATAACAAGGTTGTGGATATCTGGTCTCATGCCAATGATCAAATAGCTAAAGTCATGATGGATGGACTTGGTGAAGAGTCGGTCGTTAATGCAGAAGGTAAGACGGTAAAACAAAAATCGTTCAACTCTATTTTTATGATGGCTGAATCAGGAGCGCGGGGTTCTGCTGCTCAGATTCGTCAGTTAGCTGGTATGCGTGGTTTGATGGCTAAGCCTGATGGGTCCATTATTGAGACGCCTATCACCGCTAATTTTAGAGAAGGCTTAGACGTATTACAGTACTTTATTTCTACACATGGTGCTCGTAAAGGTCTGGCAGATACTGCATTGAAAACTGCGAACTCTGGGTACTTGACACGTAGATTGGTCGATGTTGCTCAGGACTTAGTGATTAATGGCGATGACTGTGGCACATCTAATGGTTTGATCATGACCCCGATTATTGAAGGTGGTGATGTTGTCGAGCCTTTATCCGAGCGTGTATTAGGTCGTGTTGCCGTCAATGACATCATGGATCCGTCCGGAGAAAGTATAGTTGCGCCAAAAGGCACGTTATTGGATGAGCACTGGGTTTCTGTGCTTGAAGCACATAGCATTGATCAAGTTATGGTTCGTTCAATCATTACTTGTGAAAACAGGCATGGTGTTTGTGCGGCTTGTTATGGGCGTGACTTGGGTCGTGGCCATCTAGTTAATATTGGCGAGGCGGTAGGGGTTATTGCGGCACAGTCAATCGGTGAGCCAGGTACGCAGTTGACTATGCGGACCTTCCACATTGGTGGTGCGGCTTCTAGGTCGGCTGCTATCAGTAATGTTCAGGTTAAATCTGCGGGTACCGTACGCCTTAATAATCTGAAATCAGTAGTTAACCGTGAAGGTAATCTGGTCGCAGTTTCAAGATCAGGTGAAGTTGGCGTGGTTGATGATTATGGTCGGGAAAAAGAACGCTATAAAATCCCATATGGAGCAGTGCTTTCTGTGCAAGAAGGCTCTCGGATTAATGCTGGCGATATCATTGTAGGCTGGGATCCGCATACACATCCTGTTATCACAGAGGTTGATGGTGTGGTCGAGCTAATCGATTTTGTCGACGGCGTAACTGTACAAAAGCAGTCCGATGAGGTTACTGGTTTGAGTTCATTGGTTGTCACGGATCCAAAACAGCGTGGAAGTGCAGGTAAAGAATTGCGGCCAATGGTTAGGCTTTTTGATAGTCAAGGAAATGCAATTTATTTGCCGGGGACTGAGATACCTGCGCAATATTTCTTGCCTGCTGGGGCGATTGCCGGGATCAAGGACGGTGAAGAAGTTAAAGTTGGTGACGTTTTAGCAAGGATTCCCCAGGAGTCGAGTAAAACAAGAGACATTACTGGTGGTTTGCCGCGAGTTGCGGATTTGTTTGAAGCGAGAAAAACGAAAGATCCTGCAATCCTTGCAGAAACGAGTGGTACCATCTCGTTTGGTAAAGAAACAAAAGGCAAGCAGCGGGTCATAATTACCGATTCTGCCGGTGAGCAAATTGAGACACTGATACCCAAATGGAGGCATATTACTGTTTTTGAAGGTGAGTATGTAGAAAAGGGTGAAACGATAGCTGAAGGTGAGTTAACTCCGCACGATATTCTCAGATTAAGAGGTATAGAAGAGTTAGCAAACTACTTGGTTAAGGAAATTCAGGATGTGTATCGTCTGCAAGGCGTAAAAATTAATGATAAGCACATTGAAGCCATCATTCGTCAAATGCTCAGAAAAGTTGAGATTACTGCGTCTGGCGATACAAGTTTCTTGAAAGGAGACCAGGTTGAGCGTGCCGCATTAAGAGAAGAAAATGACAAGGTCGAGGCTGAAGGTAAAATACCGGCGAGCTACAATTCTGTGCTGCTTGGGATTACTAAGGCATCGTTAGCGACAGAGTCGTTCATTTCAGCAGCGTCATTCCAGGAAACAACTCGAGTACTAACTGATGCAGCAGTTCGCGGATTAAGTGACAGTTTGCAAGGATTAAAAGAGAACGTCATCGTTGGACGATTAATCCCGGCAGGAACGGGGTTAGCATATCATGAAGGCAGAAAGAACAGATTTGCTCAACATGAGGTAGTGGAAAGTGAAGCGCCTCTGGCTGTAGATGCTGGAGATGTGGAAGAGGCCCTTAAGCAGGCTTTGAATATTTAGAGATTCATTATAATTCATTTCTAAATATGGGCTTGACCTAAGGAGTATTAGCAAGTAAGATACTCTGCTCAAATGAGCTAACGTGCTTAGGTCGGGTTGAATCGCGGTTAACCGTTGACGTTTAATATGTGCGGCGGTTAGCTTGTTATCTGACAGTTTAATTGTATATCGGAGTAAACAAAGTTATGGCCACGATCAACCAATTGGTTCGTAAGCCTCGTGCTAAAAAAATAGAAAAAAGCAATGTTCCTGCGTTAGAAGCTTGTCCGCAACGCAGAGGTGTGTGTACTCGCGTTTATACGACAACGCCTAAAAAGCCAAATTCTGCGCTTCGTAAAGTGGCGAGGGTAAGATTGACTAATGGGGCTGAGGTTAGTAGCTACATTGGTGGTGAGGGACATAATCTTCAGGAGCATTCCGTGGTTCTGATTAGGGGCGGTCGTGTTAAGGATTTGCCTGGTGTTAGATATCATGTTGTTCGTGGTAGCTTAGATGCTTCGGGTGTGACTAACAGAAAGTGTGGTCGCTCTAAATATGGAACAAAACGGCCTAAAGGCTAATCGTTGGTTTGGTGAAATAAATGTCTAGAAGAAGAGTCGCTACAAAAAGAGAAATCATTCCAGATCCAAGATTTGGCAGCGTAATGCTGACCAAGTTTATGAATATGATTATGGAAAGTGGCAAAAAATCTATCGCGGAAGGGATTGTCTATGGTGCTTTGGATGTAATCGAGAGCAAAGGGCATGGCGAGCCTCTTGAGGTGCTGTCTAAAGCTTTAGAAAATGTTCAGCCTAGGGTTGAGGTTAAATCTCGCCGTGTTGGTGGTGCGACATATCAGGTTCCTGTTGAAGTGCGACCTTCAAGGCGTATGGCATTGGCGATGCGCTGGTTGATTGATGCGTCACGTAAAAGAAATGAAAGAAATATGCCTTCGAAGTTGGCCGGCGAGTTGCTGGATGCTTTTGAGAACAGAGGTTCTGCTGCTAAGAAGCGTGAAGATACTCATAGAATGGCAGAGGCAAATAAAGCCTTCTCTCACTATCGCTGGTAATTAGCGAATTAAGTTGAAGACTGTATAGTTGTGGCGCGTAAAACTCCAATAGGGTTTTATCGAAATATCGGTATTATGGCTCACATTGACGCGGGTAAGACCACGACAACGGAGCGTATTCTCTATTATACAGGTGTGTCTCACAAAATCGGTGAGGTGCATGATGGCGCCGCAACAATGGATTGGATGGAGCAGGAACAGGAGCGGGGGATTACGATTACCTCGGCTGCGACGACCTGCTTTTGGGCAGGAATGGAAAGCCAATATCCATTACATCGTATTAATATAATAGACACGCCGGGTCATGTTGACTTTACAATAGAGGTTGAGCGCTCGTTGCGAGTTCTGGATGGGGCTTGTGCGGTATTTTGTGCTGTTGGTGGTGTTGAGCCGCAATCTGAAACGGTTTGGCGTCAGGCGGACAAATATAATGTGCCGCGGCTAGCTTTTGTGAATAAAATGGATCGCTCTGGTGCCAATTTTTTGCGTGTAATTGAGCAAATTAAGTCGCGATTGGGCGGTAATGCGGTTCCAATGCAATTGCCGATTGGTGCTGAAGATGATTTTGAAGGTGTGGTTGATCTTATTAAAATGAAAGCCATATATTGGGATGAAGCCAATATGGGCATGACTTTTAAGGAGGGTGAGATCCCAACTGATATGTTAGAGATCTGCAGGGAGTGGAGGGAGCATATAGTTGAGGCTGCTGCGGAAGCAAGTGAAGATTTATTGGAGAAATACCTCGAAGAAGGGTATTTATCAAACGAAGAGATTAAATACGGCATTCGCGTTCGGACATTGGCAAATCAAATCGTGCCGGCATTTTGTGGGTCTGCCTTTAAGAACAAGGGCGTTCAGGCAATGCTGGATGCGGTCATTGAATATATGCCTGCTCCAACAGATGTTGAGGCTATAAAAGGGCACCTTGAAGGTGATGTGACTGAGGCTGTTCGTCCTGCTAATGATGAGGCGCCTTTTGCGGCGCTAGCATTTAAAATAGCTGCGGATCCTTTTGTGGGGGCTTTGACATTTTTCAGGGTTTATTCCGGGGTTCTGAATTCTGGGGATAGTGTTTATAACTCGGTAAAGAACAAAAAAGAGCGTATTGGTCGTATTGTGCAAATGCATGCCAATAGTCGCGAAGAAGTAAAAGAAGTATGCGCTGGAGATATAGCTGCCGCAATTGGACTTAAGGATGTAACTACAGGTGATACGCTTTGTGATCTTAAGGAAATTATAGTGCTTGAGCGCATGGATTTCCCTGATCCGGTTATTTCGGTTGCAGTTGAACCAAGAACCAAAGCGGATCAGGAAAAGATGGGCTTGGCTCTAAGCAAGTTAGCTCAGGAAGATCCATCCTTCAGGGTTCATACAGATGAGGAATCTGGACAAATTATTATCTCGGGGATGGGTGAATTACACCTAGAGATTATTGTCGATCGAATGAAGAGAGAGTTCAATGTTGAGGCAAATGTTGGGGCTCCGCAGGTTGCATACAGGGAAACAATTCGAAAGACAGTAGAGCAAGAGGGTAAATTTATAAGGCAGTCCGGTGGGCGAGGACAATACGGCCACGTCTGGTTACGTATTGAGCCACAAGAAATCGGTATTGGTTATGAGTTTGTTAATGAGATTGTTGGTGGGGTTGTGCCAAAAGAATTCATACCTGCTGTAGATAAAGGTATCCAAGAGCAGATGAAGAGTGGTATCCTAGCTGGCTATCCAGTATTGGATGTAAAAGTCTCCTTATTTGACGGCTCCTATCACGATGTGGATTCGAATGAAATAGCCTTCAAAATTGCTGGTTCCATGTGTTTCAGGGAAGGTGCAAGGAATGCAAATCCTGTGCTACTTGAGCCGATAATGAAAGTTGAAATTGCTACGCCTGAAGAGTATTTGGGTGATGTGGTGGGTGATATCAATAGACGGCGTGGGATAATTCAAGGGATGGAAGATACTCCATCAGGTAAAACACTGAGCTGCGAAGTGCCCTTGGCGGAAATGTTTGGTTATGCAACTGACTTGCGTTCGGCAACCCAGGGGCGAGCTACATACAGTATGCAGTTTGAAAAATATAATGAAGCACCTGCGCATATTGCGGAAGCGATTATTAAAAAATCTTCATAAAATTGAATATAATTAAAGGTATTAACTCATGGCCAAAGAAAAATTTTCACGTAGCAAGCCCCACGTAAACGTCGGCACAATCGGTCACGTCGATCATGGTAAAACTACTTTAACTGCTGCATTAACCAAAGTAATGGCTGAGCTCCAAGGTGGAGAAGTTAAAGCCTTTGATCAGATTGACAATGCGCCAGAAGAGCGCGCACGTGGCATCACCATTTCAACCTCACACGTCGAATACGAATCAGCCACGCGCCATTATGCGCACGTTGACTGCCCAGGCCATGCTGACTATGTAAAGAACATGATTACCGGTGCGGCGCAAATGGACGGCGCTATTTTGGTCTGTTCGGCCGCTGACGGCCCGATGCCGCAAACCCGGGAGCACATCCTGCTGTCAAGACAGGTGGGCGTGCCTTATATTGTGGTCTTCCTGAATAAAGCGGACATGGTTGATGATGCAGAGCTGATCGAATTGGTCGAAATGGAAATTCGCGAGCTGCTGGATACGTATGATTTTCCAGGCGATGACACGCCTATCGTTATTGGTTCAGCCTTGAAGGCGTTGGAAGGCGATACCAGTGACATCGGAGTGCCTGCTGTAGTTAAGCTGGTGGACGCGTTAGATAGCTATATCCCGCTGCCGGAAAGAGCCGTGGATGGTGCGTTCCTGATGCCGATTGAAGACGTGTTCTCGATTTCAGGTCGTGGTACCGTTGTTACCGGACGTATCGAGCGCGGCGTTATTAAGGTCGGGCAGGAAATTGAAATCGTCGGTATTCGTCCAACGACCACAACGACTTGTACCGGCGTTGAAATGTTTCGCAAGCTGCTTGATCAAGGTCAGGCGGGCGATAATGTCGGCATTCTGCTGAGAGGCACAAAGAGAGATGACGTTGAGCGTGGACAGGTATTGGCGCACAAAGGCACCATTAAACCGCACTCATACTTCAATTCGGAAATTTATATCTTATCTAAAGATGAGGGTGGTCGTCACACTCCATTCTTTAACGGCTATCGTCCACAGTTCTATTTCAGAACGACTGACGTGACAGGGGCTGTTGAATTGCCGGAAGGCGTTGAAATGGTTATGCCTGGCGATAATATTTCGGTAAAAGTAAAGCTGATTTCACCGATCGCCATGGAAGAAGGGTTGCGTTTTGCAATCCGTGAGGGTGGTCGTACAGTAGGTGCGGGCGTTGTTGCATCAATAATCGAGTAAGAAAATATGTCTAATCAAACTATCAGAATCCGTTTGAAATCATTTGATCATAAATTAATTGATCAATCGGCTGGTGAGATAGTAGAAACAGCAAGAAGAACTGGTGCCCAGGTAAAGGGTCCTATTCCATTGCCTACTAAAAAAGAGCGTTTCACTATTTTGATTTCTCCGCACGTAAATAAAGATGCTAGGGATCAATATGAATTGAGAACGTATAAAAGATTATTGGATATCGTTGAACCAACAGAAAAAACCGTAGATGCATTGATGAAGTTAGATCTTGCAGCTGGTGTTGATGTTCAAATAAAATTGAATTAAAAAAAGCAGAGGAATTGGCAGATGTCAATAGGTCTTATAGGTCGTAAATGTGGTATGACCAGAGTTTTTTGTGAAGATGGTTCGTCAGTACCAGTTACTGTGCTCCAGATTGACTCAAACAGAGTTACTCAAGTTAAAGGCATTGAGGTTGATGGCTATCGTTCGATTCAAGTTGCAGCGGGCGAAAAGAAATCTTCTAGAGTCAATAAAGCAATGGCTGGTCATTACGCAGCTGCCAATATGACAGCGGGTCGTGGCCTGTGGGAGTTTAGACTCGAAGATGGTGAAGGAGAGGATTTGGCTGTTGGCTCACAACTGACAACAGACGTTTTTTCTGCGGGTCAAGTTGTTGATGTTCAAGGAAAGAGCATTGGTAAGGGCTTCGCGGGCGGCATAAAGCGTCACAATTTCAGTATGCAAGATGCAACACACGGTAACTCGCGCTCACATAGAGTCTTGGGTTCTATCGGTATGTGTCAAACTCCTGGTCGTGTTTTTAAAGGGAAAAAAATGGAAGGTCATATGGGTGCTGAAAAAGTTACAGTGCAAAATTTGACTATTCACTCAATTGATACGGCAAGAAATTTAATTTTAGTAAAGGGCGCTGTGCCTGGTGCTAAAGGCGGTGATGTGGTTATAACACCTGCTATGAAAATGCGAAATAAAGGTTAAGCTATGAGTTTGCAAATACCTGCTTTAAATGAACAAGACTCTTCCGGAAGCTTAGAAGTAGCTGAGGCTATTTTTGGACAGACATTTAATGAAACTTTGGTTCACCAATTAGTTGTCAGGCATCTGGCTGGCGCTCGTGCTGGAACAAAGGCTCAGAAGACGCGGTCCGATGTGAGTGGTGGTGGTACAAAGCCATGGAGACAGAAAGGAACAGGTCGAGCAAGATCTGGTACAACACGTAGTCCGGTTTGGAGAACTGGTGGTGTTACTTTTGCAGCAAGGCCAAGAAATTACGAGCAAAAACTGAACAAAAAAATGTTTAGAGTTGGAGTTCGATCCATTTTGTCTGAGCTGGTTAGGCAACATCGGTTAGTTGTTAGTAATGATATTTTGCCTTCTAGTTCAAAAACCAAAGAACTAAATGCAAAAATAAAAGAAATTGGCGCAAAGCGCATTCTGATTATTGTTGAGAGTGTTGATGTGAATTTAGCTTTGGCGTCAAGAAACATACCTTACGTAGAAGTGATTGAGGCAACCAATTTAAGTCCATTACTATTGGTATCAGCTGATAAAGTTATTGCTACACCGGGTGCGTTGAAGCAAATAGAGGAGCGCTTGGCGTGAGTTTAAATAAATATCACTTAGCAGGTGTGCTACAAGCTCCGATTATATCTGAGAAGAGCACGATTGCTGCAGAAAAAAACAATCGATTTGTTTTTAAGGTGCAGAAAAATGCAACAAAAAAACAAGTAAAAAATGCAGTGGAACTAATGTTTAGCGTTGAGGTTGACTCAGTTCAGGTTTTAAACGTTAAAGGCAAGCAAAAAAGATTTGGCGGTTCATTGGGACAGCGATCTGATTGGAAAAAGGCTTATGTAAAACTAAAGCCCGGTCATGATATAGATTTCTCTGCTGCTTAATAATTTAAGTTTTAAAAGATCAATAGGAAACGGTAGAAAGCATGGCTATTGTAAAGTCTAAACCGACGTCACCGGGTTCACGGTTTGTAGTGCGGATCAAAAATGATGATTTGCATAAAGGAAAACCCTATGCGCCTTTGTTAAGTAAAAATAGCAAAAGTGGCGGTCGTAATAATCAGGGGCGTATTACAACGCGTCATGTAGGTGGTGGTCACAAACAACACTATCGGATGATCGATTTTAAGAGAAATAAAGTTGACATTCCTGCCGTTGTTGAGCGTCTTGAATATGATCCAAACAGAACAGCTAATATTGCCTTGGTTTTGTTTAAAGATGGCGAGCGCAGATATATCATTGCTCCTAAAGGGCTTGAAGTTGGACAGGAAATCCTTTCTTCGGAAGCGACCGCAATTAAGCCGGGCAATTGCATGCCGTTAAGAAATATACCTATGGGTACCACCGTACATTGTGTGGAATTGAAGCCAGGTAAAGGGGCGCAAGTTGCTCGAAGTGCTGGCACATCTGTGCAATTAGTAGCCAAAGACGGCGCTCATGCCACTCTTAGATTAAGATCAGGCGAAATGCGTAAAGTTATGGCCGATTGTCGAGCTGTAATCGGAGAGGTTTCTAATTCAGAGCACAGCTTGATATCTCTTGGAAAGGCTGGTGCATCAAGATGGCGCGGTGTTCGTCCCACTGTTCGAGGTGTTGTAATGAATCCAGTTGATCACCCGCATGGCGGTGGTGAAGGACGTACATCTGGCGGAAGACATCCGGTATCACCTTGGGGTATGCCAACTAAAGGGTATAAAACCAGAAATAACAAACGTACTGATAATATGATTATCAGACGTCGTAAGCTCAAATAGAGAGGAATTATTGTGCCGCGTTCAATTAAAAAAGGTCCGTTTATTGATCATCATCTACTTAAAAAAGTTGAAGATGCTGTAAGTACAAATAATCGGAAACCGATTAAAACATGGTCAAGAAGATCAATGATTATACCTGATATGCTAGGTTTAACTATTGCAATCCATAATGGGCGCCTGCACATACCTGTTCTGATTTCGGAGAATATGGTCGGGCATAAATTAGGTGAGTTTTCGCCAACTCGCACATATAAAGGCCATGTGGCTGATAAGAAATCTAGATAGGTTGTATTATGGAAGTTTCAGCAAAATTAAAAAATGCTCCGCTGTCTGCGCAAAAAGCGCGATTAGTAGGTGATCAGATACGTGGCATGCCAGTTGAAAAGGCGTTGAACACATTGAAGTTCAGCTCAAAAAAAGCTGCTGCGATTATTAAAAAAATTCTTGAATCTGCTATTGCTAATGCAGAGCATAATGAAAGCGCAGATATTGATGAATTAAAAGTGTCGACCGTTTATGTAAATGAAGGTGCGACCATGAAAAGATTCAAGGCAAGAGCTAAAGGACGTGCAAATCACATCCTTAAAAGAACCTGCCATATTACAGTTAAAGTCGCAGAATACGAGTAGGGGCAGAAAATGGGTCAAAAGGTACATCCAACAGGTATACGCCTTGGTATTGTAAAAGATTGGAATTCAAGGTGGTATGCAAGTAGTCAGGATTATTCAGTTTTCCTGCACCAAGACTTGACAGTCAGAGAATTTATCAAGAAAAAGTTAGCTCATGCTTCTGTAAGTCGTATTCAGATTAATCGTCCGCCAAATAACGCGCATATTACGGTGCATACCGCAAGACCGGGTATTGTAATAGGTAAAAAAGGCGAAGATATTGAAACATTAAGGCAAGCAGTATCAAAGATGATGGGTATCCCTGTTCAACTTAACGTTGAAGAGATTAGAAAGCCAGAACTTGATGCTCAGCTCGTTGCTGAAGGTGTTGCTCAGCAACTAGAAAAAAGAATTATGTATCGCCGTGCAATGAAACGTGCTGTAACCAACACAATGCGTTTAGGTGCCGAAGGTATTAAAATCAATGTTGGCGGTCGATTAAACGGCGCTGAAATTGCTCGAAGCGAATGGTATAGAGAGGGTCGAGTTCCTCTTCATACGTTACGCGCAGACATAGATTATGCAACTGCTGAAGCACATACTACCTACGGAATTATCGGCATCAAGGTGTGGATATTCAAGGGTGAGGTATTCGATATGGATGCGCATATAGCATCTATTAATTCAGAATCTAAGAAATAGTTGAAGGGATAGAGAAAATGCTTCAACCTAAAAGAACCAAGTTCCGTAAACAACATAAAGGCAGAAATAACGGTACTGCCGTACGTGGATCATCAGTAAGTTTTGGTGATTTTGGCCTTAAGTCAGTTGAGCGAGGTAGACTTACTGCCCGTCAGATTGAATCGGCGCGAAGAACAATCACTCGGCACGTCAAGCGTGGCGGTAAAATATGGATTAGAATTTTCCCTGATAAGCCAATTACAAAAAAACCATTAGAAGTTCGTATGGGAAAAGGGAAAGGTAGTGTAGAATATTGGGTTGCACAAGTTAAGCCTGGAACAATGTTGTATGAAATACAGGGTGTTTCTGAGGAATTGGCTCGTGAAGCATTCGCTTTAGGCGCTGCTAAACTACCTTTAAAGACACTTTTTACTGCTCGGACAATAATGTAATGAAAGTAAATGAATTACGCCAAAAATCTAAAGACGAATTAGGGGCAATGTTGCTCGAATTGTCTCGTGAACAATTTAATCTTAAAATGCAAAAAGGTACAGGTCAGCTGTCCAAGCCCGATCAGGTGAAAAAGGTTAGGCGTGATGTTGCACGTATCCATACCATATTAAACGAAATGGCGAGCGCATAAAATGAGTGAGAATGTAACTAAGTTGCGGACGATTACTGGTCGGGTTGTTAGTAATAAGATGGATAAAACTATTACAGTTTTAGTAGAGCGTGTTGTAAAGCATCCTGTTTACGGAAAATACATTAAGCGTTCGACTAAAATGATGGCTCATGATGAACAAAATGTTTGCCATGAAGGCGACGTAGTATCCATTACATCATGCAGGCCTATGTCTAAGAATAAAACCTTTATGTTGGTTCAGGTCTTAGAAAGCGCCAACAAATAGCATTACCAAGCTATTTAATAAACAGATAATTAGGAATAAATCATGATTCAGATGCAAACTAACCTTGACGTCGCCGATAATAGCGGTGCAAAAAGGGTCATGTGTATCAAAGTGTTGGGTGGGTCTCATAGGCGTTATGCTGGCATTGGTGATATTATTAAAGTCAGTATTAAAGATGCCATCCCGCGCGGCAGAGTAAAAAAAGGCGAAGTTTATAACGCATTGGTCGTTAGAACTTGTAAAGGTATTCGCAGGCCGGATGGTTCAGTCATCCGCTTTGACGGCAACGCTGCAGTTATTTTGAATAATAATTTACAGCCACTCGGTACGCGTATTTTTGGCCCTGTAACACGTGAGCTTAGAGGCGAGAAGTTTATGAAAATAATCTCGTTAGCTCCTGAAGTTTTATAAGGTAGGGTTTAAAAATGCAAAAAATTAAACAAGGCGATGAAGTTATCGTTCGTACCGGTAAGGATAAAGGTAAGAGTGGTAGAGTAAGTAAGGTTTTAAAGAATAATAAAGTTTTGATTGAAGGAATTAATCAAGTAAAAAAGAACCAAAAACCAAACCCAAATGCAGGGGTTTCAGGTGGCATAATTGTCAAGGATATGCCGATTAATATTTCCAATATTGGGTTATATAATCCCGCAACTAAAAAAGCGGATCGTGTCGGCTTTAAGTTTCTAGAAGATGGAAAAAAAGTCAGATATTTTAAGTCAACAAATGAAGTTGTTGATGTGTAGGTGTAGATAAAAATCATGGCTAGACTAGAAACCGTATATAAAGAAAAAATCCTTCCAGCATTGGTTGAGCAGTTTGGTTACAGCTCTGTAATGCAGGCGCCGCGAATTACAAAAATCACACTTAATATGGGTGTTGGCGGCGCAGTTGCCGATAAAAAGGTTCTACAATCTGCAGTTAGTGACATGGAAAAGATTTCAGGTCAAAAACCAGTTGTTACGCTGGCAAGAAAATCTATCGCAGGGTTTAAAATTCGTGATGATATGCCTATTGGTTGTAAAGTTACTTTGCGTAGCGATAGAATGTATGAATTTTTAGACCGATTAATAAATATTTCCATTCCTCGGATCCGCGATTTTAGAGGATTAAGCCCTAAAAGCTTTGATGGGCGTGGTAATTATTCTATGGGCGTTAAAGAGCAAATCATTTTTCCAGAAATTGATTATGACAAAATTGATGCTTTACGCGGCATGGATATAACTATCACAACGACAGCTCAAACTAATGAAGAAGGTTTGGCGTTGTTAAAGCTTTTTAATTTTCCATTTAAGAACTAAAGGGCAACTTTAAAATGGCAAAAAAATCAATGATTGCGCGTGAAGATAAGCGTAAAAAACTAGTACAAAAATATGATGTCAAACGTAAATCTCTGAAAGAAATTATCAGAGATCCGAGTGCCACATTTGAAGATAAAGAATCTGCTCATTTACAACTTCAAAAACTACCGAGAGACTCAAGTGCGTCAAGAGTCCGTAACCGTTGTAATTTAACCGGACGTCCGCATGGTTATTACCGTAAGTTTGGCCTTAGTCGAAATAAACTAAGAGAAGCGACAATGCGTGGCGATGTGCCAGGCTTGGTAAAGGCAAGTTGGTAAGATCTTTTAGATCAAGTTTAGAGAGATTATAACATGAGTATGACAGACCCAGTCGCAGATATGCTGACCCGAATCAGAAACGGTCAATCTGCTGGCAAAAAAATTGTTAAGCAACCTTCATCAAAACTGAAAGTATCCATTGCCAAGGTATTAAAAGAAGAGGGTTTTATAACAGGTTATTCCTTAGAGACAGTAGGTAGTCATACAGAAATGACTATTGAGCTGAAGTACTATAAAGGAGCTCCTGTAATTGAAAATATTAAAAGAATTAGTAAACCTGGTTTACGTATTTATAAATCTAAGGATGAATTGCCAAAAGTTCTTGGCGGGTTAGGGATTGCTATCGTATCAACATCGAATGGTGTTATGACAGATAGAGCTGCTCGTTCAATTGGACACGGCGGTGAAGTCATTTGTACTGTTTGTTAAAGTGTAGGTCAGGTTATGTCAAGAATTGCTAAGGCTCCAGTCATTATCCCAAGCGGTGTGGATATAAAGCTAGAAGGTAATAATGTGACCGTAAAAGGAAGTAATGGTCAATTATCTTATGATACAAACTCAGCTGTCAGTTTTGGTATTGCGGAAAACGTAATCCAAGTGCAGTGGGATAGAGATGATAAAAAAGCTACTGCTCAAGCTGGAACAGCTAGAGCGATTGTAAGCAACATGATTGTTGGTGTATCTGCAGGGTTTGAAAAGAAATTAACTCTGATTGGTGTTGGTTATCGAGCGCAAGCTAAAGGAAATATACTCAATCTGGCCCTTGGCTTTTCCCATCCGATTGATTTTGAAGTTCCTGAAGGAGTTTTGGTAGAGACGCCTAGTCAAACTGAAATTTTGATCAAAGGAAGCGATAAGCAATTAGTCGGCGAAGTTGCTGCGAAAATTAGAGCATATCGTCCGCCTGAGCCTTATAAAGGTAAAGGTGTCAGATATGCTGATGAACATGTTGCAAGAAAAGAAGCTAAGAAGAAGTAAGGTAGCGAAATGGATAAGAAACAAGCTCGTATGAAGCGCGCATTAAAATTGCGTAGTAAAATTAAAAAATTAAGTACAACGCGACTGTCAATTCACAAAACTTCGCAACATATTTACGCCCAAGTTATAAGTGCTGATGGAACGAAAACTTTGGCAAGTGCATCAACTACTCAGGCTGAAATTAAATCGACATTAAAAAATACAAGTAATGTGATTGCAGCTGCTGAGGTTGGAAGATTTATTGCACAAAAAGCAATTGCTGCTGGAGTTTCCGAAGTTGCTTTTGATCGTTCAGGATTTAAATATCATGGTCGCGTTAAAGCATTGGCTGATGCTGCACGTGAAGCCGGTTTGAAATTTTAGGGGAATAAAATGTCTACAGCACCTTCACAGGTTAGTGCAGATGGTTTGCAAGAAAAATTAGTTAATGTAAGACGTGTTGCCAAAGTTGTAAAAGGCGGTAGGGTTTTTGGATTCACAGCACTAACAGTTGTTGGTGATGGTGAAGGTAGAGTTGGGTACGGCGTTAGTAAAGCGCGTGAAGTACCTATTGCGATCCAAAAATCACTGGAGCAAGCGCGCAAAAATATGCGTAAAGTTTCTCTAAAAGGCGATACCTTGCAATATCCTATTATGAATACAACGGGGGCAGCTAAGGTTTATATGCAGCCTGCTTCTGAGGGTACAGGTATCATTGCTGGTGGTGCAATGAGAGCGGTATTTGAAGTGGTTGGGGTTCATAACGTATTAGCTAAATGCATAGGTACCAGTAATCCTATCAATGTTGTTAGGGCAACAATTAACGGTCTTACTGGAATGCACAGCGCTAACCAAATAGCTGCAAAACGTGGCTTGTCAGTTGAACAAATTATTGGGTAGTAGCAATGGCTAGCAATAAATTAAGTGTAACGATGATAAAAAGCAAATTTGGGCGCTTGCCAGCGCACCAAGCTTGTTTGAAAGGACTTGGATTGCGCAAAATCAACCAGACGGTTGTAGTGGTCAATACACCTGAAAACCGTGGAATGATAAACAAAATATCATACATGCTAAAATTTGAGGAAGTGTAATGTTTTTAAATACAATCCGTTCAAGTGAAGGGTCCAGAAAGAAGTCTAAAAGAGTAGGGCGAGGTATTGGATGTACTCTTGGCAAGACTTGTGGAAGAGGGCATAAGGGGCAAAAAGCTCGTAGTGGTGGCTTTCATAAAGTTGGTTTTGAGGGCGGTCAGATGCCCTTACAGCGTCGTTTACCAAAGGTTGGATTTACCTCATTAATCAGTAAATATTCAGCCGAGGTTAGGCTAAATGAACTCGATGGATTAAACGTTGATGTAATTGATCTTAAAGCTTTAATTGATGCGAATATCGTTCCAATGTTTACCAAAAAAGCTAAAGTAATTAAGTCTGGCGTATTAAGTAAAGCTGTTACGGTCAAAGGTATTAAAGTAACTGGTGGAGCCAAAGAATCTATTGAAGCTGCTGGCGGCAAAGTAGAGGTCTAAGTGAGTACATCAAGAGCGCAGGTGTCTGGGAAGGTCGGCGGTTTTTCAGAGCTTAAAGCAAGATTGCTTTTTGTTTTAGGGGCTTTTTTCGTATATAGAGTCGGTGCTCATATTCCTGTGCCCGGGATAGATCCTAAAGCACTTGCAGTTATGTTTGAACAGCAAAGCGGTTCAATCTTGGATATGTTTAACATGTTCTCGGGTGGCGCTTTGATGCGTTTAAGTCTATTTGCTTTGGGTATAATGCCTTATATTTCAGCGTCAATTATCATGCAATTGATGACAGTAGTTATTCCTGCAATGGAGCAGCTAAAGAAAGAAGGTGAATCCGGTCGTCGTAAAATATCTCAGTACACACGGTTTGGTACCGTCGTTTTAGCGACTTTTCAAGCTATTGGAATTTCTTTGGCATTGCAAAATCAGACTGCTGGTGGTCTTTCCGTTGTTTTGAATCCAGGTATAAGTTTTATTGTCATTACGACAGTTACTCTGGTTACTGGTACTATTTTCTTGATGTGGCTTGGCGAACAGGTTACTGAGCGGGGAATTGGTAATGGTATTTCGCTGATTATATTTGCTGGTATAGTTTCTGGTTTGCCTAAAGCAATCGGTGGGACTTTGGAGCTGGCAAGAACCGGTGAAATGAACGGGGCATTTATAATTTTATTGTTTTTATTGTCTATTTCTGTCACTGCATTAGTTGTTTTTGTTGAGAGAGGGCAGAGAAGAATTCTTATCAATTATCCAAAAAGACAGCAAGGCCGTAAGATGTATGCGGGGCAAAGTAGTTTTTTGCCATTAAAGCTTAATATGGCAGGTGTAATACCGCCTATTTTTGCATCGAGTATCATTCTGTTCCCTGCGACAATAGCTGGCTGGTTTGGAAATAGTGATGGCTTTTCTTGGCTACAGGACGTTGCTACGATGTTATCTCCCGGTCAGCCGGTTTATGTTATTTTTTATGCAACAGCTATTATTTTCTTTTGCTTTTTTTATACGGCTTTAGTATTCAACTCAAAAGAAACTGCTGAAAACTTAAAAAAATCGGGTGCATTTTTACCTGGAATAAGACCAGGTCTTCAAACAAGTTCTTATATTGATAAAGTGATGACTCGCTTAACTTTAATCGGTGCCTTTTATATAACACTTGTATGTTTATTGCCTGAGTTTTTGATTGTCTACTGGAATGTCCCCTTTTATTTTGGTGGAACGTCCTTATTGATTATTGTAGTGGTTGTAATGGATTTCATTTCACAGATGCAAACTCATGTTATGTCCCAACAGTATGATGGCTTAATGAAAAAAGCTAATCTAAAAAAATAAATTATTGCACAAGAGCAGTCTAGGAGTTAATTGTGAAAGTTCGTGCCTCTGTAAAAAAAATTTGTAGAAAATGTAAAGTTGTAAAAAGAAATGGTGTTGTCAGGGTTATCTGTGAAGACGGAAAACATAAGCAACGACAAGGATAATAATTGTTGCGCCATTATTTGTGTAATGCTATAATTTGGCGCTTAACTTTAGAGCACTATTAAGTGGGAGTATCTAGATGGCACGTATTGCCGGGATAAATATACCAGATCATAAACATGCAGTGATCGCATTGACTGCTATATATGGTATTGGTCGTCAAACTGCAAGTGAAATTTGCGTTGAAGTGGGTATAGCACCTTCGATTAAAATAAAAGAGCTGACTGAAGAGCAGTTGGAAACCATTCGTAATGTGGTTTCGAAGATGACAGTAGAAGGTGATCTGCGTCGTGAGGTTTCTATGAATATCAAGCGTTTGATGGATCTGGGTTGCTATCGCGGAATAAGACATCGTAGAGGATTGCCTTTAAGAGGGCAGAGAACGAGAACGAATGCTCGTACTCGAAAAGGCCCGCGTAAGGCAATTAGAAAATAAGATATTCCTTTAAGAGGTTGAAGTAAATGGCGAGTCAAAATCGTTCTAGAAAACGTATAAAAAAAGAAGTTGCAGACGGCATTGTGCACGTACATGCTTCTTTCAATAACACAATCATAACTATCACAGATAGAAAAGGTAATGCTCTTTCTTGGGCAACGTCAGGCGGGTCTGGTTTTCGTGGATCCAGAAAAAGCACGCCTTTTGCTGCTCAGGTTGCGGCTGAAAAAGCAGGAACAGTTGCTTTAGAGTTCGGCATGAAAAATCTTGATGTCATGATTAAGGGTCCTGGTCCGGGTCGCGAGTCTGCAGTGCGTTCTCTGAATAATTTGGGATTCAAAATAAACAATATTGTTGATGTGACGCCAATTCCGCATAATGGATGTCGTCCGCCAAAAAAACGCCGCGTATAAAAATCTGGAGTAGTTTGTTATGGCAAGATATCTTGGGCCTACATGTAAATTAAGTCGAAGAGAAGGCACAGATCTGTTTTTGAAAAGCAGAGGAAAGTCTTTAGAAAACAAGTGTAAGTTAGATCAGCGCCCTGGGCAGCATGGTACCAAGCGCACAAGAAGTTCTGATTATGCTACTCAGTTGAGAGCTAAGCAACGCCTACGCAGAATATACGGCATCTTAGAAAAACAATTTAGAAATTACTATAAATCAGCAGATTCTAAAAAAGGAGCAACAGGTCAAAACTTGTTGAACCTTTTAGAGTCAAGATTAGATAACGTTGTTTATCGTATGGGCTTTGCTTCTACTCGTGCCGAAGCGCGTCAGTTGGTTAGTCATAAATCTATTCAAGTTAACAATGTTTTAATTAATGTCCCATCTTATCAGGTTTCGCCAGGCGATGTTCTTTCTGTTAGAGAGAAAGCGAAAAAGCAACAAAGAATTGTTGATGCTTTGAGTGTAACTGAACAGTACGGTTTCCCTTCTTGGGTTGATGTTAATTCTAAAGAAATGTCAGGTACTTTTAGCTCGCTGCCAGATCGTGTAGATTTGGGTAGTGATATAAATGAGCAGTTGGTAGTTGAGCTCTACTCTAAATAATCGTAGTTTTGAGGGATATAAATGCAGAATTCTATTTCTGGCTTGCTGAAGCCTCGCTTAGTTGAGGTCGTAAGTAAAACACCTAATCATTCTAGGATTGTTATTGAACCTCTTGAAAGAGGGTTTGGGCACTCTATTGGTAATGCATTGCGCCGGGTGCTGCTGTCTACAATTCCTGGTTGTGCAGTTACAGATGTTGAAATTGAAGGCGTTCTTCATGAATATACCACTATTGAGGGTGTTCAAGAAGATGTGATTGATATTTTGCTTAATCTTAAAAAGTTAGCGGTTGTGCTTCATTCTAAAGATGAGGTTGAGCTTACGCTTTCAAAGCATGGAGCTGGCTGTGTTACCGCTGCTGATATTATAGTCCCACATGACGTGGAGATTATTAATTCTGATTTGGTAATAGCTAATTTGACGCAAGTCGGCGCTTTAAATATGAAGATCAGAGTTCGTCGAGGAAGAGGTTATGAGCCAGTAAGTGTTCGTAAGTCAAACTCTGAACATGGTCTAATTGTTGGGGCGCTTCAACTTGATGCTTCTTATAGTCCGGTTATCAAAGTTGCTTATCATGTTGAAAGTACACGTGTTGAGCAACGAACTAATTTAGACAAATTAATAATCGAACTGGAAACAAATGGAACTGTTGATCCGGAAGAAACCATCAAGTTAGCTGCAACTATACTTCATGATCAGTTGTCTGTTTTTGTTGACTTTGAAAAAGTAAATGACCAACAAACAGAGGAAGAAGTTGAAGTTGAGGAGATATTTGATCCTGTTCTTCTTCGTCCTGTAGATGATCTCGAGTTAACAGTGCGTTCTGCTAATTGCTTAAAAGCTGAGAATATTTTTTATATTGGAGATTTAATTCAACGTACTGAAGTTGAGTTATTGAAAACTCCTAATCTTGGCAAAAAATCTTTAACAGAAATAAAAGACATTCTTGCTTTAAAAGGTTTATCTTTAGGAATGCGGTTAGAAAACTGGCCTCCTGAAAACCTTGCAGATCAAACTCACGCAATAACACATTAACATTAGGTCTTCTTACAATGAGACATCGTAAATCCGGTAGAAAATTCAATATAAATAGTAGCCACCGTAAGGCTTTATTTAGTAATATGGTTAGTTCATTATTTAAGCATGAATTAATAAAAACAACTTTACCAAAAGCGAAAGAATTAAGAAGCTACGCTGAACCTTTAATTACACTATCTAAAGAAGATAGCGTAGCTAAAAGACGTATTGCTTTCTCTCGGTTACGTGATCGTGATACGGTAACTAAGCTTTTTAACGAACTTGGTCCACGTTATAAAAATAGAGCTGGTGGCTATTTGCGTATTATGAAATGCGGATTTAGACCTGGCGATGATGCGCCGATGGCTTATGTGGAGTTAGTCGATAGACCTGTCGCTAATATAGAAGATTAATTCAAGTTTAAAGCCTGTAAAAAAACTATTTGCAGGATATACCCTCAGTCCTTAGAGCTTTATAAATCTTAGCATCGCTTTAAGGACTGAATTATGAAAAGTCCTAAGTACTTTATCATTTCACTCCAATCCCATCTGGTATTTAAAGTAGCTGATATTTCAGGTTTGTTTCTTTAAATCAGCAAATTGATCTTGCCCTAATTTCACGGACACTGGAACTATGATGTGTCAACACTTTTCCGGGCATACGGCTAAGCAGCTTTAAGCTGCAATTCATAGTCAAGCGGTGATAAATAGCCATTTGCAGAATGTAGGCGTTCGCGGTTGTAAAAGACCTCAATATACTCAAACACCGCCTGTCTTGCGTCGGCACGGGTTTGATAGGTTTGATGATGTATCAGCTCGGTTTTCAGGGTGTGGAAGAAGCTTTCTGGTACCGCGTTATCCCAACAGTTGCCTTTACGGCTCATGCTCTGCCGGATGCCATACTGGGCTAATAGCGCCCGGTGGCTTTCCGACGCATATTGACTACCTCGGTCACTATGCCACAACAAGTCTTTCCCGTGATTTCGTTTCCAAATGGCCATCAGTAGCGCATCGTTCACCAACTTAGTCCGCAATGCTCCGCCATTGGACCAGCCGACCACTTGCCGGGAATACAGATCAATCACGACCGCTAAATACAACCAGCCTTCCTGGGTAGAGATATAAGTGATGTCGCCGACATAAGCCTGATGGGGCTGGTTCATTGTGAATTGACGACCAGATGATTAGGTGCAATCGGCTGGTCATGCTTGGAGTTCGTCGTGGCCTTGAATTTACGTTTCGTTTTACAAACCAAATCGGCTTCCCGCATCAACCAGCCTATCCGTCACCGATTGGCTGCCCGATCTCGGTTTAATAACGATTTTTTGGAGTCGCCGAGTTCCATAGGTAGCGCGGTTCTTCTTGAACAAGGCTTGGATAATAGTCGTCAATTCAATATCATCCGTTTCAATCGCTGTTTGGGCGCGATGCAACCACGCATAATAAGCACTTCGGGAAACCTGCATAAAGCGACACATCAAATCAGTTGGAAACTCGGTCATATGCTGTTTGATCCAGGCGTACTTCTCGGTAACTGCTCCTGCGTCGCCTAAAGCGCCTACTGTTGGTACTCTACCTCCTGCATCCATGCAGTCATCGGTGCTCCTTGGTAAAGTACGCTGCCGCCTTTTTTAACAGATCGCGCTCCTCTGTCAGTCGGGCATTTTCTTTCTTTAGACGCTTTAATTCTTCATAAAGATGGTCGTCAGTCCGAACCGTTTTATCGCTCTCTTTCGGATGGCTATATTTTGCTATCCAAGTATGCAGGGTATTCACATTAATCCCAAGGTCTTTGGCGACTTGGGTGATGGGCTTATCGGATTGATTCGCCAGCTTAACCGCTGAGGCTCTAAATTCGGCTGTATAAGTTTGGGGTTTTTCTCGGTTCATTTCGGATCACACTCTTTTCGGAATATTTTAAATTGTGTGCCCGGTTTAGTGTAACCACATCATAGTCTAGCGTGCTCTTGGACGCATACCGCCTTTCGAGGCTATACTTGAGTACTTTACGGTTAATCCTGAGCACTTAATTGCCAGGATTTTATTCAAGTAGCATAAATTGCCTTATGGTTGAGAGACAAACCGGGCACTCTGCAAGTATCAATCATAAACACCTACAAGTACTTAGATTTATTCGGAATCATTTGAACATTTTTGTCGGAATTAGCGAATACAAGTTAATTATAATGCTAACAATGCTGTATATTTGTTAAGCAACCGCGCTAGAATTGTATTAGTGAATGCTAACATTTTTCTCTTCACATTATTTCCAGTGTTACATCTTCTCCGTTAATCTTTCTAGGCTTTTAAAAAATTTATGTCGTGTTTTGTAACTACCGTTTCTATTGCTGTGAGCTATGTCTGAAAATTTTTCGTTTGATCGTGATTATTCGCTGGATTCTCTAAAAATTCCTCCCAACTCCATTCAGGCCGAACAATCGGTTTTGGGCGGATTAATGCTGGATAATCAAACTTGGGATTCCGTGTCGGACAAAGTTTCGGAAGGCGATTTTTATCGGAGAGATCACCGACTGATTTTCAAGACGATTGAACAGCTCGCCGAAAAACAGATTCCATTTGACGTGATCACCATATCGGAAGCCCTGGAATCTATAGGTGAGCTTGAAAACACCGGAGGATTGCCTTACTTAGGCATGCTGGCAAAAGACACGCCCAGTGCAGCGAATATCGTGACCTATGCCAATATCGTCAGAGACCGGTCGGTGCTGCGTCAGTTGATTCATGTCGGCACAGAAATTTCGGATTCCGCGTTCAATACCGAGGGCCGTGAGACTGCCGATTTGCTTGAAAACGCCGAACGACAGGTATTTAAAATAGCCGAACAAAGACAACGGGGGCAGGGAGGATTTACTTCGATTAAATCCCTTTTGGCCCGCGCTGTCGATAAAATTGAAACGCTGTTCGAACAGGAAGGCTCTATCACGGGGGCAGCCACAGGATTTACTGATTTTGATGAGCTGACCTCAGGCTTGCAGCCGGCCGATTTAATTATTGTGGCTGGTCGACCTTCCATGGGTAAAACTACTATCGCCATGAACATGGCGGAAAATATTGCGATTAAAGGCGATAAACCGGTTGCGGTATTCAGTATGGAAATGCCGGGAGATGCGTTAGCGATGAGGATGATGTCCTCATTAGGGCGTATCGATCAACATAAAATTCGAACTGGAAAGCTGGAGGATGATGAGTGGCCGCGTTTGACGTCGGCCATCAATTTGTTGGCTGAAACCAAATTATTCATTGACGATACGCCGGCATTAACGCCGACTGAAGTGCGTTCAAGAGCCAGGCGTTTAGTGCGTGAACATGGGCCGCTGGGTTTAATAGTATTGGATTATTTACAGTTGATGCAATCGCCTTCCAGCGGCGATAATCGGGTGCAGCAAATTTCCGATATTTCCAGAGGCTTAAAAGCGCTAGCCAAAGAATTGAATGTCCCTGTAGTTGCCTTGTCCCAGCTTAACCGTAATCTTGAGCAGCGCCCCAATAAACGTCCGATGATGTCGGATTTGCGCGAGTCGGGTGCTATCGAGCAGGATGCCGATTTGATCGTGTTCGTGTACCGGGACGAAGTGTATAACGAAGACAGCCCTGATAAAGGTATCGCAGAAGTTATTATCGGCAAGCAGCGTAATGGCCCGCTGGGAACAGTTCGGCTCACCTTTTTGGGACAATATACCCGCTTTGAAAATTTTGCGGGAACCTATACCGGCGGGGATTATGAATGAGCCCGGCTGCGTATGCGGTGCTCGATCTGGATGCTGTTCAGCATAATTTAGCCAAAGTAAGAAGTTGTGCGCCGGGCGCGAAAGTGATGGCGCTCGTCAAAGCCAATGGCTATGGACATGGCATGCTGCGTATTGCCGAAGCGTTACATAATACTGATGCCTTTGCAGTGGCCAGGGCTGATGAAGGTATCCGATTGCGCAAAGCGGGATTAAAAAACAGGATTGCCGTTTTAGAGGGATTTATCTGTGCCGCAGAAGTGAATGATCTGTTGGAGTATCAGCTGGAGCCTGTACTGCATTCTTTCTCCCAGCTTGAAATCCTAGAAGCCCGGAAAGAGCAGGAAGCGCTTACGGTTTGGCTGAAAATTGACACAGGCATGAATCGGTTGGGTTTTAAAGCCAAGGATTTTAGCGCCGTTTATGAGCGTTTGAAACGTTGTGCCATTGTCAGACAACCAGTCAATCTGATGACGCATTTGGCTAACGCCGACGATAAAAATGACGATATGACGCTGAAGCAGATCCTTCAGTTCAATCAAACCGTGGCGGCCTATCCAGGCCAGCGCAGCATCGCCAACTCGGCCGGTATATTGGGCTGGCCGCAATCATTGACTGACTGGGTGCGGCCTGGCGTCATGCTATACGGCATTTCTCCATTTCCAGACAGCACGGGCCAAGAATTAGGGCTTAAGCCGGTCATGAGTCTGCATTCACGGCTGATTGCAGTCAAGCAAATCGAAGCAGGTGAGACAGTCGGCTATGGCGGCCGATGGATGTGCGATAAAAGCACAGCACTGGGCGTCGTTGCGATAGGTTATGGCGATGGTTATCCCCGTTACGCCAAAGCCGGAACGCCGGTGCTGGTTAACGGCAAGCGTGTACCGCTTATCGGCAGGGTTTCAATGGACATGATTACGGTCGATTTGGCGACTCAACCCGACGCAAAGCCCGGCGATAAAGTAACCTTGTGGGGCGAAGGCTTGCCGGTAGAAGAAATTGCACTAGGGGCGGAGACCATACCTTATGCTCTAGTGTGCGGCATTACCCAGCGTGTGCAAATTATTGAAAACTAAAGTCAATCTGGACTGATAACTAGCGCCTGACAGCGTGAGATGGCGAAAAAGCTTGGGGAGTGCTAAGAAATGGGCCTGGATGACAAGCGTAGTTGATTTTAGGTGCTAAACTGTTTAAGGAAAACGAAACTGCTATTTAAGCAGTCTGATAAAAAATGCACTCATATTCAAGTTGTTGGAATATATATTCGAGTTAAGGAAGAATAATGTTTGATAACAAGTCTATTTTGATCACGGGTAGAACGGGCTCTTTTGGTAAACAGTGGACTAAAACAATTCTTGAAAACGATAAGCTCAAAAAACTGATTATTTATTTACGTGACGAACTTAAGCAATTTGGAATGAGCCAAAAAGTCCAAGTTTCCTGCATGCCCTATTCTATTGATGATGTTCGTGATCAAGACATTTTACGCAGGATTCTTGCAAATGTAGATATAGCGGCGCAGGCTCAGCTGAGCCAAACGAGCAGCTTATGATTCCTTATGGTCGTCAAACAATTAGCGAGGCCGACATTCAGGCCGTAGCGGATGTGTTGCGTTCGGATTTTTTGACGCAAGGCCCGGCGGTTCCTGGTTTTGAAAACTCAGTGATGAATTATTGCGGCGCGCAATATGCGTTTGCCGTGAATAGCGCCACTTCGGCTTTGCATATCGCCTGCTTAGCGTTGGGCGTAGGCAAGGGCGACAGTGTCTGGACCACTCCTATTACCTTTGTAGCCAGCGCCAATTGTGCGCTGTATTGTGGTGCCAGTGTCGATTTTGTGGACATTGATCCGCACACTTACAACATGAGCGTGGAATGTTTGGCCGATAAATTGGCTCAGGCGGAAAAAAATGGCTGCCTGCCCAAAGTTGTGGTCCCGGTGCATTTATGTGGTCAATCCTGCGATATGGAAGCCATTCATCGGCTAAGTAAGCAATACGGTTTCAAAATTATTGAGGATGCCTCGCACGCCATCGGTGGAAAATACCGTGGCGAAATCATCGGCAATGGCCGCTATAGCGATATAACAGTGTTCAGCTTTCATCCGGTAAAAATCATCACCGCTGGCGAAGGCGGCATGGCGCTGACTAACGATGCACAGTTGGCCAAACGTATGAAATTGCTGCGCAGCCATGGCATCAGCAGTGATGCGGCAGATATGGTTCTCCGCCCACCTGAACAACTTTGGTACTACCAGCAGATTGATCTTGGTTTTAACTATCGCATGACTGACATACATGCCGCATTGGGGCTTAGCCAAATGCAACGGCTCGATGAATTCGTCACCCTACGCCATGCGCTTGCTCTGCGATATGATGAAATATTGAGCGATTTGCCGATAGTGATTCCGTGGCAACATCCAGACAATTATTCCTCCTTCCACTTATATATCATTCGCTTAAAACTCGAACACATCGGCAAAACCCACCGGGATGTTTTCGAAGCGCTCAGAGCGCAAGGCATAGGTGTTAATTTGCATTACATACCGGTCTATCTGCAGCCCTATTATCAACAGCTGGGCTTCAAACCGGGCTACTGTCCGGAAGCCGAGCAATATTATGCGGAAATTATCAGCTTGCCGATGTTTCCCGCGTTGACAGCGGATGAACAAGATCAGGTCGTTAACGCTTTGAGGAGGGCGATTAGCGTATGAATATTGCCATTATTCCTGCCAGAGGCGGCAGCAAACGCATCCCCCGCAAGAATATCAAGGATTTCTGTGGAAAGCCTATGATCGCCGGGGCCATTGAGGTTGCGAAGGCGTCGGGATTATTCGACCATATTGTCGTAACCACCGATGATGCCGAAATTTCAAAGCTGGCAAAGGTGTGGGGGGCGGAGGTTCCCTTTGTCCGTCCGGCAGAACTGGCGGACGATTACACTCCCACCGTTCCCGTCGTTGCGCATGCCATTGGCGCGTGCCAAGCGCTGGGTTGGCAGGTCGATCAAGTCTGCTGTATTTATCCCGCAGTGCCATTTATGCAATGTGGCGATCTGGTGACCGCATTGCAGATGCTGGAGGAGAAAAATGCGGATTATGTTTTTCCTGTTGCCGCCTATCCTTCTGCGATTCAGCGCGCGCTTCGGCAATTGCCGAGTGGTCTGATGGAACCGTTTGATAGCCAATATGCCTCGACTCGGACCCAAGACCTTGAGCCGGCTTATTACGATGCCGGGCAGTTTTATTGGGGGCGTGCGCAGACTTGGCTGGAGGGGAAAAATATTCATCAGCACGGTATGGGTTTGGTGATTCCCAATTGGCGCGTGGCGGACATTGATAACGAAGAGGATTGGCAGCGGGCCGAATTGATGGTTGCGGCGTTTAATGGTGTGAATCGCTCTACCTGAAGACCTTATACGAAACTGATTGCCGGAGATAAAGATGGTTGAAAGATTTAAAACACCGCAGGAGGAATTCTGGGCGGGCGAGTTTGGTGCCGATTACATTGACCGAAACAATAGTTCCCACCTCTTGGCCTCCAAACTGAGTTTTTTCTCGGCGGCGCTTAAACAGGCGGGGCCAGTGACATCCTGTCTTGAATTTGGCGCGAACATCGGGATGAACCTGAAGGCGCTGCAACTGCTTTATCCGGATATTCATCTGCAAGCCGTGGAAATCAACCACGATGCCGCAACGCAAGTTAAAAGCTTGATTGGCGAGAGCAACGTATTTGAAGGTTCCATCTTCGACTATCCTGTAGCCGGGAAAGCAGATCTCGCATTGATCAAAGGCGTGCTGATCCATATCAATCCAGACATGCTGGATAGTGTTTACGAAAAACTATATCAGGCATCCAACCGGCTGATTTTAATATCCGAGTATTACAACCCGACACCCGTGGCTATTCCGTATCGGGGGCACGCGGATCGTTTGTTCAAAAGGGACTTTGCCGGTGAAATGCTGGATAAATACCCAGACTTGAAGCTGGTGGATTACGGCTTTGCCTATCGACGCGATCCGGCTTTTCCTGGGGACGATGGCACTTGGTTTTTGCTGCAAAAGGTTTAAGCATGAATGACGATTGCATGGACAGATATTTGCTCCTCGGCAATTGCTCCTGCATTGCTCTACTACATGCCTTCCACGGCATTATGCAATATCCGCATTTCTCATATCCCCGTGGGTTACGCAGGAGATAAAGCAATGCAGGAGCAATTGCCGAAGGTTGCTTTCCGTGTCGATGCTGCTGTTCAGATCGGTACCGGACACTTCATGCGTTGTCTGACTTTGGCGGATGAATTGGCGCATCGCGGAGCGCTGATTCGTTTCGTCAGCCGTCACCTGCCGGAATACCTGGGAAGCATTGTTGAAGCAAGGGGCTATGAGTTGGCAATGCTTGATAGCGCTGAAAATGATGCTGACTTAGATGAGCTGACTCATGCGCACTGGCTCGGTTGCAGTCAGGTAGAGGATGCGAAGGATTCGGTTAAAGCCTTGTCAGATAGGGCCTGGGATTGGCTCATCGTTGATCACTATGCCTTGGATTCCCGCTGGGAATCCAAGCTTAGGCAAGCCGCCCGGAGAATTCTGGCGATTGACGACATTGCCGATCGTAGGCATGACTGTGACATACTGCTCGACCAAAACTATTATGCGGACATGAGCACTCGATATGTCGGCAAAGTTCCTGATCATTGCCTGCTACTGCTTGGCCTACGCTATGCATTGCTGCGCGAAGAGTTCCGGCAACTCCATGAACAGGTCGGCCCCCGCAAAGGTGCGGTTCAACGCATCCTGATCTTCTTCGGCGGTATGGATGCCGATAACTATACCGGCCGAGCCATCCAGGTGCTGACTGATATTGGCGTTGCGGATATGCAGGTGGACGTGGTGATTGGCGCGCAGCACCCTTGTCGCGAGGCAATTGAGGTTGCTTGTCTTAGTCATCATTTTACGTGTCATGTGCAAACGAACCGGATGGCGGAGTTGATGGCGGCAGCTGACTTATCGATTGGCGCAGGAGGTGGCGCAACCTGGGAGCGTTGCTGCCTCGGCTTGCCGACAATAGCCATCTGTACGGCCGAAAATCAGCGCAAGCAGATTGTTGATGCCGCATCAGATGGATTAGTGTATGCCCCCGATCTAAAGCATCAGTTTGATCGGGTAATCGGGCGGCATATTAACGCCTTGATTGAAAATAATTGCCTGAGGCAACTGATTTCCCGCAATGCTATGCGGACCGTGGATGCTCGGGGGGCATTACGTGTCGTTAGTAGGATGGGTTGCAGCGGGATTGTGATCCGGACTGCAAAAGCGGACGATTCAGAGAGCTTGTTTGCTTGGCGCAATCATCCGACGATCAGGGCGGTTTCACGAAATTCCGGTCCCATCAATTGGGAAGAGCACCGCCGCTGGCTTGCTTCGCTGTTGACCGATCCGAATAAAGTACTGCTCATAGGTCAGCGAGACGGCGTTCCGATTGGCGTTGTGCGCTTTGATATTCAGCATCATCAGGCGGAAGTCTCCATTTATCTCGTACCCGGCATTACTGGTTGCGGACGTGACCTATTGCACAGTGCGGAAATGTGGTTCGCCCAAAATCGCCAAGAAATAAACATACTCCATGCCGATGTGCTTGGGGCTAACGAGCGTTCACATCAACTGTTTCTATCCGCTGGATATGAGGTTGAGTCCACTTCGTATTTTAAGAAACTTAAATAATATGAATAATGTATTCAAGATTGCCGGGAGATCAATCGGACGAGGCCATGCCCCCTTTATCATCGCCGAGATGTCGGGCAACCATAACCAGTCGCTTAAACGAGCCCTTGAGATCGTGGACGCCGCCGCCAGAACCGGTGCGCATGCACTGAAAATTCAGACTTACACCCCGGATACGATGACGCTGGATCTGAACGAGCGTGAGTTTCATATCAGCGACCCCAAAAGTCTTTGGACGGGAGCATCTTTATACCAGCTCTATGGAGAAGCCTACACACCATGGGAATGGCACAAACCCATTTTCGATAGGGCGCGTGAGCGGGGCATTATCGCTTTCAGCACGCCGTTCGACGGCACGGCAGTGGATTTTCTCGAAAGCCTGGGTGCGCCTTGCTACAAAATTGCGTCTTTCGAAAATACCGATTTGCCGTTAATCCGCCGCGTCGCGGCTACCGGAAAGCCGCTGATCATTTCAACCGGCATGGCGACGGTCGCCGAGCTCGATGAAACCGTGCGCGCGGCACGAGGCGCAGGTTGCAAGGACTTGGTCCTGCTCAAATGCACCAGCACTTACCCGGCCACGCCCGAAAACACCAATATTCTGACCATCCCCCATATGCGTGAGCTGTTTGGCTGCGAAGTGGGGCTCTCCGATCACACGATGGGGATTGGCGTATCGGTGGCCAGTGTGGCATTGGGAGCGACTGTCATTGAAAAGCACTTTACTCTCAATCGTGCCGAGGGTGGCGTGGACAGTACTTTTTCAATGGAACCCGATGAAATGGCGCAGCTAGTGATTGAAACCGAACGTGCCCGGCAGGCGCTGGGGCATGTGAGTTACGGCCCGACTGAGGCCGAGCAGAAGTCTCTCCAGTTCCGCCGCTCACTTTATATTGTGCAAGACCTGAAGGCCGGCGATGTGTTGACGCCTGACAATGTGCGCGCAATCCGGCCGGGCTTGGGATTGCCGATTAAGTATCTGGAACAGCTGCTGGGCAAGTCCGTGAAGCACAATGTAAAAAAGGGAACAGCGTTGGGATGGGAGCTGATTAAATGAGCGCGGCAAGCACCGATTTAGCGCCTTTGCAGGTTCTGATTGTGGGCTGTGGCAACATTGCCGGCGGTTTTGATCAGGGACGTCCGGCGGGATATTTGCCGTATACCCATGCAGGCGCATACAGCCGTGATGAGCGATTCAGGTTGGCGGCCTGTGTTGAGCCGGACGACAATCGGCGTAGCGAATTCATGGCCGCTTGGAGCGTGTCCGTCGGTTTCCGCTCCATTCAGGAGGCCTTGGGAACCTGCAATCAATTTGATGTGATTAGCATCTGCTCGCCAACGGACTGTCATGCCCATGATCTGGAAATCGCTTCACGATTGAGCCCCAAGCTGATTTTCTGCGAAAAACCGCTGACAGCATCGGTCACGGAAACTAAAAGACTGATTGCGGATTGCGCGCAGTTGAATATTCCGCTGGCGGTAAATTACACGCGCCGTTGGGATGCTGAGGTTATAAAGCTTCAAGCCGATATGCAGTCAGGCCGATGGGGAGCGTTGCGCTCAGTCGTTGGCTATTATAATAAGGGCATAGCGAACAACGGCTCCCATATGCTGGATCTTCTGCACTTGCTTATCGGTCCTATGGATATTGTCAAGGCTGGCAAGCCCATCAATGATTTTTTTGCCGATGACCCGACGCTGCCGGTCTGGCTGGAGGGACCTCAAGGCATACCGGTGCTGCTTGCTTGCGGCCATGCCGAGGACTATGCCATCTTTGAGCTGCAATTGGTTTTTTCGCAAGGCACATTGACCATGGAAGAGGGCGGACTGTTCTGGCGCGAGCGCCGTGCCCTGGATAGCGAGACATTCAAAGGTTATCGCACGCTTGACGCGGGCGTTCGCCGAGCGGGGCAATATTCAGGTGCTATGCTCAATGCTGTCGATAATATTTACCGTGCTATCACAGATGGCGATCCGCTGGCGAGCACAGGGGAATCGGCGCTTGCCGCGCAATGTGTTTGCGAGCAAATCAAGCAGAACGCCAGGCAAGATGCACAAAAACTATAACAAATAACAACGATCAATATGAGTAATCCGAAACTCGCGCTGTTGGGTGGCCCCAAAACCATCCAGACCGCTTTTAAACGCTACAACCCCATCGGTTCAGAGGAAGTCGAAGCCGCTAAACAGGTGATTGAAAGCGGCGTGCTCTCCCAATTTCTGGGCGCATGGCATGAGGATTTTTACGGCGGTCCCAAGGTAAGGGAATTTGAACGTCAGTGCGCCGAGTATTTTGGAGTAAAGCACGCTGTCACGGTAAATTCCTGGACCTCAGGCCTTATCGCTGCGGTAGGCGCGATTGGTATAGAACCGGGCGACGAAGTCATTGTGACACCTTGGACCATGAGTGCAACTGCAACAGCCATATTGCACTGGAATGCAATCCCGGTGTTTGCAGATATTGATCCCGAGACTTTTAATCTGGACCCCAAGTCAGTCGAGGCAAACATCACGCCTTACACCAAGGCAATTATCGTGGCCGACATATTCGGTCAATCGGCCGATATGGATGCGTTGATGGCAATCGCGGCCAAACACGGGCTCAAGGTCATCTCCGATACCGCGCAAGCGCCCGGTGCTCTTTACAAGGGCAAATACGCCGGCACTCTCGCCGATGTGGGCGGGTACAGTCTTAATTATCATAAGCATATCCACACCGGCGAGGGCGGGATACTGGTCACCGATAATGACGAGATCGCCGAGAGGTTGCAGTTGATTCGCAACCATGCAGAAGTCGTTGTGGGTGACAAAGGCGTGACCAACCTTTCAAATATGATCGGCCATAACTTCCGGCTGGGAGAGATTGAATGTGCGATCGGGATTGAGCAGCTCAAAAAGCTCAACCGGTTTGTCCATTCCCGGCAAGTATTGGCTAGTCGGCTGACGGAAGGATTGGCTGAATTGCGAGGCCTCCGTACACCGGTGGTGAAACCGGGCTGCACTCATGTTTATTACGTCTACCCGATGGTATTGGATATTGAGAAATTGGGCGTTAGCCGGGAGCGCATTCATGCCGCCCTGCAGGCCGAAGGCGTTGCAGTGAGTCAACACTACCAGAATATTCACCTATTACCGCTATATCAGCGCAAAATAGCCTACGGTTCCATGGGGTTTCCGTGGACATCGAGCCTTTGCCGACGGGAGGTCGATTACAGCAAGGGCATCTGCCCGGTGGCGGAACAGCTCAACGATTCAACTTATCTGGGGTTCGGCATGTGCGTTTACGATCTCACTGAGGATGACGTCGATTTGATTGTTGCGGCATTCCAGAAAGTATGGAAAAGCCTCGAGCTATTAAAGTAGGAAAGTTTATGAGTCATTCCGGAATCGTCGCCATCGTTTCGCATGATGCGGGTGGGGCGGAAATACTCGCCAGCTATGTCGCGCAGAACAATATTTGTTGTAAATTGGTGCTAGAGGGGCCGGCAGTCAACGTTTTCAAGCGCTGGTTTGAGACTGTTGAGATATGTACGCTGGAAGAGGCTATATCAGCTTGCGATTGGTGCCTATGTGGAACTGGTTGGCAATCGGATTTAGAGTGGCGCGCGATAGAACAAGCGCATAATGCGCAAAAGCATGTCGTCGCCTTTTTGGATCACTGGGTCAATTATCGGCAGCGTTTTGAGCGTAATGGAGTTCAACATCTTCCTGACGAGCTATGGGTGGGCGATGGTGATGCGGAAAGGCTGGCTCGAGAATATTTTCCGGGTATTCCCATTCAGCTTGTTCCTAATCCGTATTTTCTTGAACTCAAGCAAAAAATTGCTGATCTTGAGGCAAGCAAAGGTTCGCATAAGGGAGGAGGAAAAAAAGTTTTGTTTGTTTGCGACAATATTTCAGATCACGCCCGTCTGCGGTATGGCGATGAGCGTTATTGGGGGTACACCGAATTTGATGCAATCGAATACTTTTTGAAAAATATACAAGTGCTCGGCGATCTTGTTGATAGAGTCGTGATCCGCCCGCATCCTTCCGATATTGCGGGTAAGTATGATTGGATTTTGAATGAATACGCCGGCATTGTTAAATTGAGCGACGGCAAGCCGTTGATCGAAGAAATTGTAGAGTCTGATGTGGTTGTTGGTTGCGAAAGTATGGCTTTAGTCAATGGGATATTGGCGCACAAGAAGGTGGTTAGCTGTATCCCGCCCAGTGGGCCAATTTGTCGGCTTCCGCAAACGGATATTCTGCACCTCAGAGAGCTTGTGAAGAAGTAACTGCTTCAGGCCATTATTTATGACAGAAAACGACAATATAAACGCACGGCAAATTGAGAAATATAACGCTGCCGCAGGAAAGCATGGTATTAGCAGCAAATCGGTTCTATGGGACGATCCTCAGACGCAATATCTCAGGTTTTATGAAATTGCCAAACATCTGGATTTGAATAGTAGCAAGAAAGCGCTGCTCGATCTGGGCTGCGGCAATGGAGAGTTTTACAAGTTCTTAAATTTTCTTGGATTCAGAGGGAGCTATACCGGCTATGACATCAATGAGATGCTGCTTGCCCAGGCGCGAAAGCGATTCCGGAATATTAGCGTCGAAAATGTAGACATTATGGATGAAGACTTTGATCAACGTTTTGATTACGTGGTTCTGAGCGGGCTCTTTAACGCCAATGTCGGCCAGACTCAGGATTGGGTGCATGCATTTTTAAAAAAGATGTATGCATTGTCTGGCGAAGTCATGGTTTTTAACATGATTTCAACTCATGTCAGCTATCGGGATGATCACATGTTTTACATGAACCCCGCCGAGATGCTGTCATTTTGCATAGAAAATCTCTCCAGGCGTACCACCTTGGTTCATCATAATTTACCCTATAACTATACCGTTGCTGTCTTCAAGGATGAATTATGGGATTCCGTCAGGGAGATTGTTTCATAAATGAGTGTCTGGGAAATTAATTTTAAAGAGAGTAAGCAAGCATGGGATGCTTTTGTATTGACATCTCCGCAACGGAGTATATTCGTTTACACTAAGTTTCTGGATTCTCTGAATGCCGATTATGACTTAGTGACTTGTTACGAGAAAGGCCAAATTGTTGCGGGTGCGGTGCTGATATATTCAGAGGCTGGTGAACCCATAGCTAGGCCCTATCCCTTTACCCAATTCCAGGGAGTTTTGCTGACTGGTAGCGCAGGCCAGTCGGCGCACTCTCAAATTACCCATGAGTTTAAGGTTGTCGAATATTTCATAAGCCAGTTAACCGAACATTACAAGAAATGCTGCCTGTGTCAGACATGGCGATTAAGCGATCTCCGCCCGTTTCTGTGGCATAATTATCACGAGCCGGATAAAGGGCTATTTAAATTAGATTTGCGCTATACGGGTATTCTGGATTTAGAGAAATACGATAATTTTGATGCTTATCTGTCATCGATAAGATCGTGCAGAAGACAGGAGTTTAAAAAAGCATCTCAGATGCTGAAGCTTGACTTTAGTAGCGATGAAGGCATGCTTGACTCTCTCCATGCCATGACTTTTGAACGTCAAAGTATAGAAAGAGGCAATCAGGATTCAGTGTTGGTTAGGTCCATTTGTAAGCATGCCATTGCAGGTAGTTATGGAAAAATGAGCGTCGCGTTGCTGGATGAGAGGCCGGTATCCGCCGTTTTATTCCTCTACGACGATAGAACCGCTTATTATTTGTTTGGTGCGAATGATCCTGCTTACAGGAACACTGGTGCAGGCAGTTTTTTGCTGTTACAGATGATAAAAGGTGCGTTTGAGCAGGGAATGAAGGAGATCGATTTTGTGGGGGTAAATTCGCCTAGCCGTGGTGATTACAAAATCAGTCTTAACGCTGAATTAAAAAATTATTTCATAACTTCTTTCGCGAGTGCATAGTGGATAAATGGCGATAATGCTTGCCGATGAACAATGCTTAAAATGATCAGGAAATTTCGCAAAAAATAATTAAAGGAATTTATTAATACGCCGATAACTATTACGAGTTTAAAAA
>Ga0208117_100107_pt1 | contig 64384 bp, 64 predicted proteins | sample LakWasMet26_LOW6_2_FD_183870 | JGI IMG/M metagenome (GOLD analysis project Ga0208117, IMG submission 183870) | Freshwater sediment methanotrophic microbial communities from Lake Washington under simulated oxygen tension - Sediment Metagenome... | ecosystem: Environmental > Aquatic > Freshwater >...
AGCAAAATGTCCGCGCTGGGGGCTGCCATGCGTAAGCTGGTGCACTTATGTTTTGGCGTCTTGAAAACTCGTCAACCTTATCAAGCCAATTATGCGATTTAAAGTTGACTTTCAAGACGGTATCTACGGTGCTGTTTAAGAGATTAACCACGGAGGACACAGACGACTACAAGGATGCAGGAGGTAGAGCAACGCAGGAGCAGTTGCCGAGAACACGGAGTTTTATATTGCATTAACTCTGTGTTCTCCGTGTTCTTTGTGGTGAATAATTCTTTCAGCCTGATTTTGATAATACTTTCACAGTCTCGTCTGTTACGTATCCCTCAGATCGCCACAGGCCATACCAATGCCCCAGTTCTTTTTAACGGCGAGCCAGCGCATTAACCGGACTTCATCGGCAATGCGCTAGCTTCTACTTTTCTACCCGGAATATCCCCCACAGGCCATTGTCAAACTGGAACGATGCCTGATCCCGGTACAAATAATCGCCCGGCGTGCCGTAATAACCGCCCGCGCCGTTGGTCAACAGCAAGTTAAGATGGCTACCGGCGCCGATACCAGCCTCGCTTCCCTTCCATTCCGACCAATTGTTTACAGCCATTACCGTTGAACCGTTGGCGTAGGGTTCTTCCTGCCAGCCGTGCCCATGTAGCTGAAATACATGGTTGCGCGCATGACCACCCGGCTGCAAAACGCGAAGACGGACACTATCGCCGACTTTGGACTTGAAGATCGGGGTTTCCGAAACGCCTTGCAGCGCGTTGCTAAAGTCTTCGTTACGGGTCAGTTCCAGGGCTGTTTCCGGAGCAAAGCCCATCCTGGTCCACAGCGGTTCGGTTTTATAGTTGAATGCTTTCTGCCCGGAATCTTCGGGATCTTCAGACTGTGCGGTGTTTGGCACAGGCATTCCCCTTTGCTGGAGATTCAGGTCGTCCTGAAAGATCAGCACATGTTCCCTGAATTGAGTGGTTCCGCCAGCCAGCGTCACCATTGCCGAGGCGCGCGAATCGATGTCTTCGATCCAGGTCGACCCCAACGGCTCAATGATCATTGCGGCAATGGCGCCCTTGCCGGTTTGCTTGATCCGGTCCGACGGCATCAGGTTGATGGCGCCATATTCCACCGGTTCGGCAAAACGGCGAAGCGGATTCGACGTAGCAGTCGGATCGGTTTTGACAGTTGCCCTGCCGGCATACCATTTGTATTTGACAGTCTGACCGGGCGCTGCGACAGAAGGCGTTGTTGTCCATAACGACGGGTTAAATCCGACATTCAGTCCACCGTTGGTCAGCGCATCAAACTCCAGCAGTTGCGGCGTCAGTCCCATATAGCTAGAAGGCAGAATGTCGTTATTGTTGAAGCCTTCCACGATCATCGGCAACGTGCTGTAGCCGTCGGCTTGGGTGCTCCTTAGATCCGCCGGAAGGTGATTGACCAGATCCAGGGTAATGCAGTCTCCGGCCCTGGCGCGAAGAATCAAAGGTTCTATGGGGATACCCCGTTTCAACCGGTTGGTTTTTTTGTCGAAATCCGTATCGCGAACATACAGGATAGCCCCCGGATCTTCCAGGCCGGCGCTGTAGTTATAGACCAGCGGGCCGCCCAGCACATCCCGCGCCAGAAAAGCATGTACCTTGAAACCAACCTGGGGCGCATTGCTCGGACAGACGCCGTTCATGCTCACACAATTGGGATCGCTTTTTTTGCCTCCACAAGTCATCGGCGACAGCGCTTTCCCATCCGGATTGCTGGACAATTTAGCCAGGGTCGGCGCCGGGTATTGGCTGGTGAAGGTTCCCTTGCCGTTATAAGCCCGCATGAGCCCCCACAGGCCGTTCCAGACATCGTCTGTAGCGGCTCCAGGAAAGTAGGCAAAATCGGCCCAAGGGGTGTCTCCTTTGACGGCGTTCACAGCGGGCACTTCGAACTCGAAATGCTCGGAAATGCCCAGCATTTGCGAGTTTTTATAGCCGGAGTCTTTCAAAGACGGCTCGAACAGCCATTTGATACCGTGGGCGCTGAAGTTATGCCCTTCTTCATGGGCCCCCATTAAAATCCTGATCTGGACTTTGTCGCCGGTATACGCTTTCAATAACGGGGTGAACGGATCGCCAGGCATTACATTCTTGGTTAACGGCCAGGAAAAAAACGCCGGCTGACTGTTCAGCTCGGTAATAGCCCGGTCCGTCCGCGATTCGAAAGCGAACGAAAGATCGCCCGCTTTACCGGTTGTTTGCCTGCTTGTGCCGTTATGAATGCGCTGGGCAATCGGTTCGTTTCGGTAGTTCACCGTCATGGTTCCTGGATCTTCCGCAGAAATGGCTTCAGGACACGGCCTTGCCCCGCCGCCCGGACAGTTCGGTGCGACAGCCAGCAGATTATGCAGCCCGTCTTCCATTTTTCCGGGAGGGTTAACCGGGGTGCCATCCGGCCGGTAGGCGAGCGAAAAATCGCCCATTTCCAGCATGAACTCTCGGTAAGGTTTTTCGCCATTGCCGGGCTCGATGATGGCCTGCCAGCTGGTCGGGCCGCCATCATTTCTTCCGCCCAAGACCGCCCCGGTTTCATTATGCTTCCATATCGAACCCGCAGGTTCAATAACCAGACCGGCATAAAGCCCCGGATGCTGATGGGTTGACGGACCGAAATGATCGTGGGTGAAGACCGTGCGCAACGTCCGGTCTTCACCGACATTGTTGGTCACATCATCGGCGTACCAACGCTGCACCGTAGTTTGCACGCAGTTGCCCTGGCCTTTTTCAAAGCCATCCAATGTGCATACGGAGGGTTTGACGGCATTGGCGTCCTCAGGGTCCAGCCATTGCCCTTCCGGAGCGTTCAGCGCAACCTGGCGCTCGTGGATTTCTTCAGGGCTGAAGGTGCCGTCTTCGTAGTTCCAGCCGTTGCCGGAACCGTCGGACGAGGTGGCATCGAATTTAACCAGGTGGATATGCTGGCCGATAATGTCGGTCGGCGTCTCGACCTGGAAATCATCCTTTTTATACACATTAGGAACCAGGTTGGTGTGTTCGAAGGTGATGCACTCGCCGCTGTTGGCTCTAAAAAAGAACGGTTCAGGCGGCCTTTTACCATCAATCGTATCAGCCACGTCGTCCCATAAGGCCAGAATACGCTGCTGCGGAAAATGCCAGCCGGCCTTGTTCATTTTGACATCCAGTTGGATGGCCGCGGCATGGTAAAAACGGTTGTTGCCGGTAGCGGGCTGCTGGGCATCGTTAACACACGGGTCGGCATAGGGCGCACCGGCAACGGCAGGCAGGCCGTTGACCTTGAAGGAACCGGTGCCGCTGCCATCCGGTTTCGGAGTGTCGTAATGATTCGGCCCTTTTGTGTCGCCGTCGCCGCCATGGAATAGCATCGCTTGCCTTTCCCACGGCGTCCCGGATTCCGGCAGCTTTTTCGCGACCAGCGTATTCAATATCTTGTTGAAGTTATCCCGCTCTTGATAGCCGGTCGCCGTTCCGTCGGTGACTATATGCCTGGGCAGCCCGCCATCGACAAGGGTATCCATCGGCGGATGCGGCGGGCGGTGTCCGGCAATTCCGGGAATAAAGAACGGATAGCCGGGGTTGCCCGTTGCCACCTCGGGCAATTTGACCTGGCCAGTTGGTGACCCTGCCTTGTATTCGATCTCCACCTTGGCGCCGGGCAGCGGCGCCATCGCCATGGCCGGCATCGGCACCAATGCCGGTATCGGTGTGCCCGCCTTGATTTCATTATCCGGCAATGCCCTGGAGCCTTGCGCCGGCCTGCCGTCCGTGGCCATGACGGTGCCGGTTTCCAAGACATCATGAACCCGCCATAACTCCCACATGCCTTGGGCAAAATGGGTGTAAAAATGGCAATGGAATATCGAATCGCCCGGCGTCCGGTTGCGGTTGCCGCTGCCGTGATGGGCGATCTCATAGGTATAGCCGCTGCCCGGCCCGATACTCTGGCTGTCCAGATACGCGGAATTGTCGCTATCGGGGCTATGCAGCCATTGATGGGCGTGCAGGTGAAAGATATGGTGCTCCTTGGGGCCTGCATGCAGATTCCTGAATTTCACCCGGTCATTGAGATAGCTATGGTGAACATTGGACGGATCGTCAGGGTAATAGGCTTTGGTCGCGAACCGGGGCTTGTCAACCACGCCCTTTCCATTGGCATTAACGCTTGCCGGCATGTCGACCACCATTGCCGGATCACCCAGCACCCAGGAGGTTAAAAAGAATTCTTCATATTTGCACTCGACGCAGTCTTTCATCGGGCCGAGTTTTAACCGGTTGGCAATGATCTCCGAACCGATTCCGCCTGATCCGTAATTGATCGCGAAACCGTCCCTGACGCCGTGCAAGGTGTGCATAAAGGCCGGATCGTTATACCAGGCTGGAAATGCCTGAACCGCCTTGATTTCGTCATGATAGATCACGGTAAATTCGCGGAACGGGTCGGTGCGGCCCGGATAAATCGCGTTGTTAGGTTCCTGCTTGCTTGCAAAAGCTCCCAGACCGGGTCCGGTGATGATCGCGTTAAGGTCGGAATGGGCGATCTTGCCGCCATCCAGCATATTCAGTATTGGCGTTCCGGCAAAAGGATGAGGCGTAGTGCCTTGGATCTTCCAGGTGTAGGGCGGTATTTCACTGTCAAAAGCCTCTATTATGCTAACTTCGGCCGAGCCATCGGCAAAAACCTTATCAATAAGCGCCTTGCCTTTCTGTCCGATCAAGGTTTTACCGACATCGTCGCCAATAAAGCCGATATTGCTGGTCAGGGTAGTCATGGCCGCCTTAGTAGTGCCGCCTGTGACGGTTAGAAGGAGCTGCTCGGCCGGTTTGCGGGTTTCAACAGTAGGATAAACGGCATCGTAATCGATGAGCGGGTAATATTTCCCGTCAGCTTGGGTAGACCCCGTCGCGGCTAATGCCAGATCCTGTTCCGTCACCTGGCTGCGGTACCATTGTGCGCCCTTGTTTTCTACATTGACCGCACCGAACAGACCGTGGGCCAGCGATCCGCCGTTGCCTTCGCCACCTGTGGTCGCCGCCGTACTGTAGGCAAAATAAGTGCCTTCTTTCTGGGCGTAAAAAGTGTAGGCTTTGATTTCATCCGGTTTTGCCAGGCTGTCGGGATTGTTAGCGACGTACGAACCATCCGAGTCGATGCCTTGCGCCTGCATACCGAGCACATGAAATGATGCGGTGCGGGTGGCCGGTCCGTCGCCGTTTTTAACCGCCGTCGCATTGGGGTCAGGACTGTTGGGTGCGATCGGAGCTTGCAAAGAACCTGACAAGGTCGGACTTAACCAGTTGGTAAAGTTGACGGTCAGGCAATCGCCTTCGTTAACTCGCAGCACCAAAGGCCTGGGGCGCTTGCCGGGTCGTAGCATCGCGTTTCCGGCGGATGGGGTCGTTCCGGTGATGGCAACGACATCGCGTTTCAGGGCATAAATCATCCCCGAGGGGTTCATCGCTCCGAGCCGGTTATAATAGAGAACCTGGTCTAGCGCAACCACATCGGCGATTACGCAAGCCTGGGCCAGGTTTGTTGCCGCCAGCATTAATACTAACAAACACGACTTGGCGGGCGATGGGGTTCCGAATTGGATTTTGGTCTGAACATTAGGTTGTAACTTCATAATTACTCTCCTGAATTTGTTCAAGCAAACTATGTTGAGTGGCCCTCAGCTTTTTAAGTGAGGCTCAACAATACAACTTCGGAAAGTAATTAAAAATCAGGTAAAACCCTGAAATACTGCAAAAAATTATATCTCCCTACCGAGTTACACAGATGTTGCTTGACTCAACTCTGCGATACTCTGACGCGCGACAATATGCCACATTCCCTTATATAAGTACTTTTACTAGTATATATACAACTCTTGAGATGCAAATTTCCTCCTAGGAATTCAGAGTTTATATCTTTCTCTAATGCGGCTTAACCAGCCGCATTTTTTTTGCCTATAGGGACAGATATTTGCTCCTCGGCAACCGCTCCTGCGTTGCTCTACTACAGGCATCTATGGCCTTATACAATATCTGCATTGACCTCCAAGGATGGAGGAAATGCCGCAAGATTGCCTGGAGCAATCGCGGCCACCACATCCCTGTGGGTCATGTAGGTAAGGAGCGTGAGCACGATTGCATGGACAGATTTTTGCTCCATGCAAAATCTGCATTCGCCACATCCCTGTGGTTTAGCAATGCAGGGAGCGATTGCCGAGAGCACCAAAAGTGGGAGCTCTAAGCGCAGCTTCCGCTCCAGCTCACGCTAAGTACCTACATCCATGTAGGCAACGCAGGGAGCAGTTGTGCCGAGGAGCGGAAGCTTTGTCCACCGTTTCACGTGCTTATAAAAGACGAACAGCCACTCTGGCTGGTGCGCGCGACAATATGTCACACCCTTTCTATATCATTTAATGCTAATATAGCCGCGCTCTTGAAGTTCAATTTCCTCCTCGGAATTCAGAGTTTTATATCCTTTTTAATGCGGCCTTAACCAGCCGCATTTTTTTTGCCCGCCTGAAACAGGCTTTGCCTGAAATAAAGCGCGACTTTGACCAACCCGATCAATACCGGCACTTCCACCAAAGGGCCGATGACTGCCGCAAACGCCTGCCCTGATTCCAGCCCGAAAACCGCTACCGCCACTGCGATAGCCAGTTCAAAATTATTGCCAGCCGCGGTAAACGATAGCGTGGCGCTAACGCGATACCCTGCTCCGGCCTTGGCCGACATATAAAACGTGACCAGGAACATGATCAAAAAGTAGATGATCAGCGGTACGGCGATGCGCGCCACATCCATTGGCAGTTGCACGATATATTCGCCCTTGAGGGAGAACATGACCAGAATCGTAAACAGCAGCGCAATCAACGTAATGGGACTGATTTTGGGCATGAAAGTTTGCTCATACCATTGCAAACCCTTGCGTCGCACCAGGAAAAAACGCGTGAACATACCACCGAAAAAAGGAATGCCCAGATAAATCAATACGCTTTCGGCGACCTGGCCCATGGTAACCTGAACTTCAAGGCCGGAAGCGATGCCCAGCCAATCCGGCAAGACCGTAACGAAAATATAGGCATAGACAGCAAAAAACAGCATCTGGAAGATGGAGTTGAACGCGACCAGACCTGCGCAATATTCGTTATCGCCCTCAGCCAGTTCATTCCAGACCAGCACCATCGCAATGCAGCGGGCCAAACCGATGATAATCAGCCCGACCATATATTCAGGATAATCCCGGAGAAAAATAACCGCCAGCGCGAACATCAACACCGGGCCGATGATCCAGTTCTGGATCAGTGACAACAGCAGAATCTTGGTGTCTTTAAAAACCTTGGGCAGCTCCTCGTAGCGCACCTTGGCCAGCGGCGGGTACATCATCAGGATCAGGCCGATAGCGATGGGCATGGAAGTGGTCCCGACCTGGAACCGGGTCAGCCATTGGGTGAAGCTGGGGATGAAGTAGCCCAGTGCGATCCCGCCCGCCATGCTGAGGAATATCCATAAGGTCAGGAACCGCGCTACAAATCCCAAACGCTTCGGAGCGTGGTCTAATTGTGTGTTCATGGTTGTCATTTCCAGTGTGTTAAAGCGTTTCCGCGCCGATCTTGTTCAGCGCCCCGGTCAGTTCCAGCCTGGACATTGTCTCAACCGGCAATGCCAATAGTTGCTGTATCCGCTTTTCCAAAGCCGCGTAGGTTGTCTCGAAAGCCGCTTCAATGTCTTCCTGACTGCCGGCGACATGGGCAGGATCAGGCAAGCCCCAATGCGCCCGAATCACACTATTTAGGTAGACCGGGCAGACTTCCCCGGCCGCGCTGTCGCAAACGGTAATGGCGATATCAATGACTTTATCATCGAATTCATCCCAGGATTGACTGGAAAAACCTTCGGTTGAAATACCGTGACGCGCTAATGTCGCCAGCGCGTTGGCATTTACCTTGCCGGTCGGATGGCTGCCGGCGGAAAAAGCCTGAAACCGGTCGCCGCCCAGATGATTGACAAGCGCCTCGCCCAGCACGCTTCGGCAAGAATTCCCGGTACACAAAATTAAAACGTTTAGCATGCCTCACTCCTAACATTTATATATTCGAATAAACGAATATTATAAGGCAAAAAAATTCAGCGGCAATCTTTCGCTATCTCAAGACGACTGCCCATCGCCTTCAACCGGTCGCTGTCTTTTTGCTGTTTGCTATGGGTTGCAAATTGTTTGACGGCAATATCCAGAATCTCAAAAGCCCAAGCCGGCAACTCGGGGTTAATCTGATAATACACCCACTGCCCTTCGCGGCTGTCCAGCAGCAGGTTGCTTTGCCGCAATTGCGCAAGATGGCGCGAAATTTTGGGTTGCAATAAATCCAGCGCATGGGTTAACTCGCAAACGCAGAGCCTGCCTTCTTTATGCAGCAAAACCACGCAACGCAAGCGTGTTTCATCGGCCAAGCATTTGAATAGAGTGGTTGGTGTGATCATATTGAGAGTGGCTAAGGACGAATACCTAGCCTAGCTTGAGTCCGACAAAAAAACCGCCCACCCCGCTGACGCCCTTGCTGGTAACTCTGGTCAGACGATCAACCAAAAAACCACCGGAGCTTTTGGCTGCTTCCGTTGCGGCTGTGGCCGCATGTTGCAGCTTTTCATCGGTGATATCGATGATGTCGTAGTATTCCGCGACAAACAGTAGCACGATGACGGCTCCTCCCAGAAACAGCGCCGTGCGTAACATTTTTTTGGCAAAATAGCCGACCGCCAGTCCGATAACAAACGGGGCGCCGACATTGCCGATTAGAAAAATCGAGGAAAAAATGTCGGTAGAAGATGCCGCATCGACTGCTTGGGTACTCATGATTACGAATTTCCGCTGTGGTGGTGATTGAGATAATTTTAGTTTGCCATCAGCCAAAATTTTTTGCACCTGCTGCAAAATCTTCCGGGCGATAAAAAGCAATCCGTCATTTTATCATTAAACTCAATCACGCCAGAAAACAAACCTATACAGTGGATTTTCCCTCGCAGCAGCCCCAGCGTAGCGATATTAACGCGCTGCCCCTACGGCACTGGATGAAGCAGGCTTTCCAGCCGCACACCTTGAATTGAAAAAGACTGCAAACTGCTTGTCGGGAAATCAAAGAAGATTATGGGGCTTCTCAACAACACAGGTGTAGAAACACCGCAGCAACTGGCGTTCTTGCAGGAAAAAACTGCGATTTGTACCAAGGCTATATCAAAAGCCCGCCGCTATCGGCTGAAGCGCTTGTTGAGCTGTTGCAGGAGCAGGTCTTGAATTATCGCCGGCCACCCAATAACGAGCCCATAATGCCTCGAATAATCTGCCTGCCTACCGTACTGCCGATGCTACGCGCCGCACTTTTTAGCAGCGCTTCGCCGACGCTTTGCCGGCCACTTGACTGACTGGATGTTGTTTTTGTCGGCTGTTTGATTTGTGGATCTTTTACCGCCTGGCTGTCCTGCAGTTCGGCTTTTCTTTTAAGCAATTCATAGGCTGACTCCCGGTCAATTTCCTGCTCATACCGGCCGCTAAAGGGTGATCGACGCATTATTTCGTCGCGTTGCTGCGGGGATATCGAGCCTAGTTGAGATTCAGGCGGACAAATGAAAATTCGCTCGACCGGTGCTGGACTACCATCTTTATTCAGTACTGAAACCAAGGCTTCGCCTGTCTTCAATTCCTGAATAGCGGCTTCTGTATTTATCTTTGGATTACTACGAAATGTTGCGGCGACGCTTTTGATTACTTGTTGATCTTTCGGCGTGTAAGCTCTTAAAGCATGTTGAATTTTAAGGCCCAGCTGGCCCAAAATATCTTCGGGAACATCCAGCGGACTTTGACTGATAAAATAAACACCTACGCCCTTGGAACGAATCAACCTGACAATTTGTTCGATCTTATCCACCAATACTTTGGGGGCTTGATCAAACAGCAGATGCGCTTCATCGAAAAACAGCACCAGCTTGGGGCGGTCCGAATCGCCGACTTCCGGTAAGTTTTCGAATAAATCGGATAGCAGCCAGAGTAAAAAAGTGGCATATAAACGCGGTGATTTTCTAGTCAGCTCGGTCGCATCAAGAATGCTGATGACGCCATTGCCCGAAAAATCCGTTTTACAAAAATCTTCCAGCTGTATGGCAGGCTCGCCAAAAAACATCTCAGCACCCTGCTCTTCCAGCACCAATAACTGCCTTTGGATGGCGCCAATGCTTGCATCGGAAATATTGCCGTACTCTGTTTGCAGCTCTTTAGACTCATCGCCCATCCAGCGCAACATGGCGCGCAAATCTTTTAAATCCAGCAATAGCAGGCCATTGTCATCGGCGATTTTAAAGCAACTGTAAAGAACCCCGGTTTGCGTATCATTCAACTCCAGCAAATTGCTGAGCAATAACGGCCCCATATCTGAAATAGTGGTGCGCACCGGACATCCGGTTTTGGCAAAAATATCCCAGAAAACAGCTGGATTACCGCGATGCTGATAATTAGCGATGCCAATCTGTTGAACACGCTCGGAAATTTTCTCATGGGGCTGACCGGGAACTGTAATACCGGACAGATCGCCTTTGATATCGGCTAGAAAAACAGGAACACCTATTTTTGAAAAACCTTCAGCGAGAATTTGCAGGGTAATTGTTTTACCCGTACCGGTCGCCCCTGAAATCATGCCATGGCGATTAGCCATTGCAGCGTCCATAATGACTTGAATACCGTTCTGACCGCCAATTAAAATTTCCTGCATAAGAATGTCCTTTCAATGATGACAATTTAAGGCATCCTAGCACAGCGACCGCTTGCAAGAAAGCAACGCTTCTTTCAGAAATGGATTGCAGACAATCTCTCCATAACAGGCATCATCATGATATTGGTAATAAAATACCGAAAATCGAATTCATTCCGACGAGCGTCTGGAATCGTCACTGGCTTTTTACGATGGCTTATCTGAAGCAAATTCCGCTGGATGTGCTAAAAATCGCTAAAAGCTTTATTGATGATATTTCTAACTGGCAAGATGATAGAGAGATTGCCGCCACTATTATTGATGGGGCATATTCTGGGCTTTAAATTACTGGCGGAAGCGTTTGTCCCGTTGTTACGAGATCAAACGCCTGATGTTTTATGCAGTTTTACACAATAGCTTAAGAGATTTTTACCACGAACGACTGCATGGACAGATTTTTGCTCCATGCAAAATCTGCATCCCCCACATCCTCGTGGGGAATGCAGGAGGTAGGCAGAAAACCGCTCCTGCGTAAGCTGCATTGACCTCCAAGGAGGGAGGAAATGCCGCAAGATTGCCTGGAGCAATCGCGGCCGCCACATCCCTGTGGTTTAGCAATGCAGGAGCAATTGCCGAGACACGAAGAAAAAGTCAGGATAAAAACTTCTTGTTCTTCGTGTGATATGCCTTAAGTGAGAATAGTTAAAGCCAGTTTAAAGGTATTTAACTTCCGGCTTGCCTTCCGACGCAACCAGTTCGCCGATAGTAACGGCCTGTTCGCCCAATTGGGCAAGGGTTTCAAGCGTTGCTTGCTCATCTTCGGGGGCAACACAAACGATCATGCCGATGCCGCAATTAAAGGTAACCAGCATATCTGCCTGAGAGACATTACCTTTATCCTGCAACCACTTGAAGATGCCCGGAAACTCCCAGGACGCAAGCTCAATGTGGGCGTTGGTGCCTTGCGGAAGCACGCGTGGCAGATTCTCTGTCAGCCCCCCGCCGGTAATATGCGCAAGCGCGTGTACCGGCACTTTGTCCAGCAACGCCAACAACGATTTAACGTAGATTCGGGTCGGTTCCAGCAAGGCCGCGCCCAAGGTTTGGCCATTGAAGGTATCGGAAAGTGCTGCATTACTGTGGGCAATGATTTTACGGATTAAGGAATAACCGTTGGAATGAGGACCGGATGATGCGATGCCAACCAGCTTGTCGCCGACGTTGACTTTGCTGCCGTCAAGCACTTTGCTTTTTTCCACGATGCCGACGCAAAAACCCGCCAGATCATACTCGCCGTCCGCATACATGCCTGGCATTTCCGCTGTTTCGCCGCCGACCAGCGCCGCGCCTGCCAATTCGCAACCTTTACCGATGCCGTCTACAACCGCCGCGGCAGTATCGACATCCAGCTTGCCGGTGGCAAAGTAATCAAGAAAAAACAAAGGCTCTGCACCTTGAACGATAATATCGTTAACGCACATCGCAACCAGATCGATGCCGATGGTGTCATGAACGCCTATCTCATTGGCCAGCTTCAGCTTGGTGCCTACGCCATCGGTACCGGAAACCAGAACAGGTTGCTGATAACGATCCAACGGCAGCTCAAACATGGAGCCAAAACCGCCTAAGCCCGCCATGACACCTGCCGTCCTTGTTCTGGCGGCAATAGGCTTGATGCGTTCAACTAAGGCATTGCCGGCCTCAATATCAACGCCGGCACTTTTATAATTCATGCCGGGCTCTCCTGCCCGGCACCCTGCGGGTAAATGCAAATTCGCTCCCGGCGAATTTGTCATGTTTTCTTGATTTTGTTCGCTCAATGTGGTGTTCTCTTGCTAAAATTTAAACTTCCGATATTGTACAAGACATCATCGGTTTTGTCTGAAGGATATGAATGTGTATTTGATTTATCGGGCGTCCGCGTAGCGTTTGTATAAATGTCGCGGCAAGTTGAATTTATTAGAAGAATAATTAATATGGCTCCCCGTTAAACACAGCGGCTTTACCGGAGTCATCACTGGCGACACAACGCCTTTTTAGAGGAGTGGATATGAAAATAACAAAAATGCTTAGCCCCTTGCTATTTATTGCTGCGGCGTTAGTTGCCGGCACGGCAAGTGCCTATGATCCCGGCAAGACAGATGAAATTTGCAAGAAACCCCAGTTCAGGGATTTTAACCTTCCCGTCTATCAAGAACCCGAGAAAACTGAGGTTCCGCCTGAATCAACGCTTTCTTTCATGATCTCGCCTTGGGCCAAACCAGACTCCATTAAATTGACGGCTAAAAATCAGAACCTTGAGTATACCGTTGAAAGCAACAGCAGCTTTCACCGGGTTAAGGCCAAGCTGCCGGCAACTTTGAATGGCCAATTTGTCAGGATCAATGCCAAAGCCACAGCGGAATTGGGATGTTACGATCAGGCCGGGTGGCTAATTAAGATAGCCGATAAATAATGGAGACGAAAGGTAAAGGGCGAAAGGCGAAAAAACTCCGTCACGTAGGAGCATATAAGTCATAAGCTACATAGGGCCGCTCTCTTCGCCTTTAGCCTGTTTTTAATAAAGCACCTTATCGCTTTTTTCAGCCCAAATATTGAACGGCTGCATCGCATTCGGCAGGTTCAAATGCAGCATGGCAATACTGCGCTCATGCGGCAAAACAGAAATCTCATCGTAAATAAAGCTGTCGTCAAAGTTGGCGGCAGCGGCATCATGCCGGCTACAGGCAAAATAAACTCTTTCAAGCCTCGCCCAGTAAATGGCCCCCAAACACATAGGGCAGGGTTCGCAGCTGGAGTAGAGAATGCAGCCTCGCAACTGGAAATCATGTAGTTTCTGGCAGGCCAGGCGGATAGCCATCACTTCCGCATGAGCGGTAGGGTCAATGGTACTGGTGACTCTGTTGCCGCTGGCGGTAATCACTTGGTTGTCTTTTACGATAATCGCCCCGTAAGGGCCGCCTTGCCCTGACTTGGCATTTTCCACGGCCAGATCAATGGCTTGCTGCAAAAACTCGGTATGCATCTATAAACCCAAGGGGTTGTTTGGATCTACGCCGTCCATAAAAGGCAGGCCCCGCTCCTGATGGGTGAGTTGATAAATCTTTCCCAGCCAGTTGTTGAATACCGCTTTTGCCGTGTCGCTCCAGGTATTGTCAATGTGCTCCAGGATCAGGTTTTCCGGAAATTCTTCCAGCCTCTGCCCGTTTTGTTTGGCCGACCTGACCACTTGTTCATAACGAACCAATATCTGCTGTACGGCATCATTAAAGTAATTTTCGGGAAACGGCGGATAGTCATCCCGTTCGCCGCGATAAAAGCGCAAGACTTCCCGCTTGTATTCTTTTAACAGGCTGATGTCATCATACTCAGGATGTCCCTGGAAAAACACAATGCGAAAACCATCCGGGCTGACCGCAAGATGTACGCCGGCATCCTTGCTGACAGCCAGGGCTTTAATCCCGTGCCGCTCCATATCGCTTTGGAATATTTCATTAAACCGGGAATGAGGGACATCGAAACGGGTGTTGATTTCCGCGACCAGCGGGTGCGTACGGTTGGTTAGCTTGTGCGAAAACACGCCCCAGCGTTTGGCCGGCAAGCGCGTGCGCTCAATGCCGTAGCAGTATTGAATGACCGCATGGGTTGCAAGGCACGAACAAAGTGTCGATGTGACGTTTTCCTTGGCCCAGAAAAAAACCTCGGCCAACGGTTGCCAAAACTCCTCTTCGGGCAAGTGGGGATGGGTAACATTAGCGCCGCTGATAATCAGCGCGTCTAATCCATCCCGCTTGATTTTCTCAAAGGGTTCGTAATATTTGGCAATATGGGCTTGCGCTTCCGGGCTTCGACTCAACCCTTCAATGGTAAAAGGGTGCACGTGAAATTGAACAATTTGATTGCACGCCCCCACCAATCGAAAAAACTGCCGTTCTGTCGCCTCCAATGCCGCATCGGGCATCATATTGAGCAGGCCGATGTGCATTTCCCGTATGTCCTGGTTACTGGCGCGGTCGGGATCTAATATTTCCTCCCCTTCCTCACGAAGGCGCTGGAAAGTGGGTAAATCAGTATGAGCAACTAAGGGCATAAGAGGGCTCCTCCCATATTATTGCTGGGAAGCAAGCGCATCGGCGATAAGGCGGATAAAGTCATCCTCACCTTTAACGGTGGCCACATCATTCGCATCAACCGTATAGCCGTATTGATCGGCAATCGCTTGGTAGCGAGGTAAGCGGGATTTGAATAGCTCCGGAAAAATCCAGGAGACAAAATCATCCGGTTGTATCGCATCGGCGGAAGAGTAATTTCTAAGCTGCATGAATTCAGCCAGTTTTTCATCAAGAAACGCTTCCCGATAATAAAGGGGCTTGGGATCGGATTTTGCGCGGTCAATAATGGTTTGCTCCAGCGCCGACGGTATTTTAATGTAGATAATCAGCGTATTCTGCGCCAATGTTTCCAGCACTTCGGGGCAGTCCAGCTCGCAAACGCTGCCGCCCGCATCATTGACAAAATGCTGATAGCCATAAATGTCTACTGCTTTATCAATAAACTCCGGCACATCATTCATTGCGGCAATTTCGGCCTGATGATGCAGCCTTTGGCGGCGCTTAAATTCGTGCAGCGACAACCCGCCCGACTCAGGATTGCCGAGTTTGCCAAGAAAGCTGGAAACCGGAGCCAGATTATCAACGGTTATTTTATTGCTGATGTGGATGGAGTCGGAAAGCAGCAGCTCGCGCAGAAACGGAACGCGCATGGCTTGGCGTTTTATATTGTCCAGGATAGGCTCTTCCAGATATTTTGTGCCTATCCGGTAGTCGCCGGAATAATGAAACCATTTGGCTTTAGGCAATTTATTGGCCAGCGTGGTTTTTCCGGCACCGGACATTGCCAACAGGGTAATGCGTTTTGTTTTCCAGTCCAGGAATTCCTGAGGACTCATTTTCATGTAATGTTCTTCCTAATTAATCCAGGTAATCTTCGATGTCCATGTCTTCGGGATTGGGCCGGTGCTCGTCGGGGTCGGTATAACCCAGATCATCGCTTTCAAGATCGTCAAAGGGCGCACTCCAGTCTTCCGGGTCCTCGATATAATCGAAGGTCGAGTTATACCAGCTTTCATGATCGTATTCGCCAATATCGCCGTTAAGGTACTGGACTTCAATGGAATCATCGCTCTCTTCAACGGCGATGACTTTAAATTTCAGATTGTTTTCTACGTCCTTGTACCAACTGCCGATAATGGGGTCTGCTATGGTTGTCATGATCATTCCTCAATGCTTTAGGATGTTTGGGTAGAAAATGTCTAAAGATGTAAGTGATATTACTAACAATGCTAAAGAAAATACAAAGGTATTTTTTAACAAATTGGATAAATTCAGTTTTTGATCTTTCCTGTTGAAATCACCGTTAAAGCCTGCTACAGCGAGGCTGATGAGCAATCATTGGGATGCCGTACTTATAAAGGAAGCAACGCTATCATGCAAGAAATCAACAAGCTTGACCGCAAAAATAACGGTATGGTCTTTACTCTGCCAAGCGTCTTTATTCATCAAAGCCAATAATCTGCTACCAAGCCGGAAAATACAGCTATACCAAACCAGTTATTGTTTAAAAACGCCTTAAAACACAGCGTTTTTTCCCGGTGAAAAATCAATTTCTGCTGGTACGCCGACAAACCGGCCGCAATTAAAATCCCGCCATAATAAGGCCAGCCGGCGTTTGCCATTTGCCCGACTATAATTAGCAATCCGAGTATGACCAACTGCAATCCGGCCATGATGTGACGGTCGTAAGCGCCGAACAAGATGGCGGTCGACTTAACGCCTATTTTCAAATCATCGTCCTTGTCCACCATCGCATACATGGTGTCATACACCAGCGCCCATAATATGGTAGCCAAATACATTATCCAACCTACGAGCGGAATGCTGTCTAGCTGCGCGGCAAACGACATCGGAACCGCCCAGCCGAAAGCCATGCCTAAATAAGCCTGGGGCAAATGGGTGTAACGTTTCATAAACGGATAGCTGGCCGCCAAAAATGCGCCGATGAACGACAGCATGATGGTGTAGGTGTTCAGCAACAGTACCAGCCCGAAAGAGCACAAGCACAGCACGATAAAAACCGTCAGCGCTTCCTTGGGACTTACCTTGCCGGCGGCGATAGGCCGCTGCTTGGTGCGTTCCACGTGCGGGTCGAAGTCGCGGTCTGCGTAATCATTGATCACGCAACCGGCGGCCCGCATCAACACGACACCCAAGCAAATAACGGTCAGCACCAGCAGATCAGGCTTGCCGTCGCTGGCAACCCACAGCGCCCATAATGCCGGCCACAACAAAATCAGAATGCCGATAGGCTTGTCAAATCGCGCTAATAACCAGTACTGCTTGATTCGATCCCATACTCGATCCATTGTTCTGTCCATCATTGTTATTGCCTTTTCCAACGCGTGAGTTTTGTTAAAAATGCTATTATAGCTTTTTTATTTTAATGAGCAGGTGAAGCATGAGCGTAAAGATTTATCACAATCCACGTTGCGGCAAATCGCGTCAGACCTTGCAGTTATTGAAAGATCAAGGCATCGAACCGGAAGTTATCGAATATCTTAAAACGCCTCCGAGCCCCCAGGAACTGGATGACATTTTGCAAAAGCTGGACATGGAGCCGCGCGAGTTAATGCGCAAAAAAGAAGCCGAATATAAAGCAGCAGGCTTGGACGATGCGTCACTGGATCGACACGCACTGATACAAGGCATGGTGAACAATCCTATTTTAATCGAGCGGCCTATTGTCATTGCAAATGGCAAAGCGGCAGTCGGGCGCCCGCCGGAAACCGTCCTCGCTATTTTATAAGACTCAAGCGCATGGCAAAAATCCTGGTCCTGTATTTCTCCCGCAATGGCACCACCGCCGGGATGGCTAATCATATTGCTCGCGGTGTTGAATCTGTTGATGGAGCGGAAGCGTCGCTTAGAACCGTTCCCGATGTTTCAACCGTCTGCGAAAAAACCGCACAGAGCATCCCCGCCCACGGCGCACCATACGCAACGCTTGACGATTTAAAATCCTGCGACGGCTTGGCGCTGGGCAGCCCGACTCATTTCGGCAACATGGCCGCGCCGTTAAAATACTTTATCGACAGCACCACCGAAATCTGGTTTTCAGGCGCATTGGCCGGCAAACCCGCCGGCGTCTTCACCTCAACCGGCAGCATGCACGGCGGCCAGGAAAGCACTTTGTTATCGATGATGTTGCCGCTCTTGCATCACGGCATGCTGATACTGGGCTTGCCCAGCACCGAACATGCGTTGCGGGAAACTACGTCAGGCGGCACGCCGTACGGCCCCAGCCACGTGTCAACTCATCACACGGGCTTGAGTGATCAGGAAAAAACCTTATGCAAGGCTTTCGGCGCACGACTAGCCAAAACCGCGCTTCAACTGAAACGATCTTCATGAATATAAAACCGATTTATTGCTATATCGTGGCCCTGACTGGCTTTTTCGGGCTGTTCGCGCTGTTGATGCTTTGGAATACCGTACTCGCGCCCTCTACCCGCTTTCCGGTAGCGCTGGTTTTATTGGTCGCAGTTACGCCGTTACTGCTGCCGATGCGCGGCTTGCTGGATCGTAATCCTCGGAGTTGCGCGTGGGCCGCCTACGTCAGCCTGATCTATTTTCTACACGGTACTGCCGAAGCTTATGTCAACGCCGATGAACGGCTGTATGCATCCCTTGAAATCATGCTAAGCCTGATGCTGTTTTTCGGCTCCGCATTTTATGTCCGCTTGGCGGGAAAACAAAACTGACAATGGCCCAGCAGCTTCCCTTACATTTCGAATTCAGGGCCAATCAAACCTTTAACGATTTTTTCCCTGGCGCCAATCAGGAAATCGTCACTCACTTGCAGCAATGCGTCGCAGGCCTGGGCGAACAGCAAATTTTTCTGTGGGGTAAACCGGGCCAAGGCAAAACTCATCTGTTGCAAGCCTGCTGTCATCAAGCGCAGAATCAAAGCCTTGGCTCGTTCTATTTTGATTTAGCGAATGCCGAGCTGCCGGATCCTTCATTGTTAAACGGCCTGGATGAATATGATGTGGTTTGTTTCGACAACATCGAGCGCATAGCCGGCAACAGAGCTTGGGAGCTGGCTTTTTTCAATTTCTTCAATCAGCATCGCGAGCGCGGCCACAAACTGATCGTGTCTGCATCGTCCGCACCCAATGATATGGGCATTCAATTACCCGACCTAAAAACCCGCCTTAACTGGGGTCTGACCTTAAAAATACAGCCATTAACCGACAGCGACCGCATCTCGGCACTAATTTTTAAAGCCGATCAAATGGGCTTTGAAATTGCCCCGCAAACAGGGCGCTTCCTGCTGACGCATTACGACAGGGACTTGGCCTCTCTATGGAACTTACTGGAAAAACTGGATAAGGCCTCATTGGCCGCCAAACGTAAATTGACCATCCCTTTTTTAAAGCAAATATTGGATGAAGAAAGCGATGGCTAGCACGGTGCTTGTTATTGGCGCAGGCGCCATCGGCGCGTTTTACGGCTCACTGTTGGCGCAGGCCGGCACCGAGGTGTCGGTAGTTTGCCGCTCCGATTACGAACGAGTCAGGCAGCACGGTTTCATTATCGACAGCCAGCCACTTGGTCGCTGGAGTTTTACCCCGGCACAGGTCCTAAAAAATGTTGCCGATTTCAAAGGCTCCCCGGCCTATATTTTGCTCTGCACCAAGGTCATCCCGACGCTGGACCGGGTTGCCCTGATTCGTCCTGTTGTCGGTCGAAATACCTCTATAGTCTTTATCCAGAATGGTGTAGAAATCGAGCAGGAAATGCTGGATGCTTTCCCCAACAATGAAATCGTCAGCGGCCTGGCGTTTATTTGCTGCAACCGTGTAGGCTCCGGCGAGATATTGCATCTGGCTTACGGCCGTTTGGCCCTGGGCAATCTGCCGAACGGTGTCAGCGATAAAACGGCACAACTTTGCGAACTGTTTAATCAAACCGGTATCGAGTGCGGAGCAACCGACGACATTGTTACCGGACGCTGGCAGAAATGCGTCTGGAATGCGCCGTTTAATCCGTTATCGATATTATCGGGCGGCTTGCCGACGCTGGACATCCTGCAAACCCAGGAGTCTTTCGTACGCAGCATCATGCAGGAAATCTGCGACATTGCGGCGGCCGCTGGGCATCCGTTGCCCGACAATATCGTTGATATCAACATCGAACACACCTACGCGATGCCGCCTTATAAAACCAGCATGTTGCTGGATTATGAGTCCGGTCAGCCGATGGAAACCGAAGCCATCCTGGGCAACGCCCTTCGCGCCGCCCAGCGGCTAGGCATACCTTCGCCGCATCTGGAATCGGTCTACGCACTGATGAAGCTTAGGGAATTGAAGCTGGGCTATTTGCCGTAAAAAACGTAATCCGCGGTATAGGGCACGCGTTTTTCAGCGCCCATATGATTAGCGTCGCATCCCGACGAAGGCGACAGACCGCCGTGCGTATTGATCCGGTTAATAAAACTGACATTCGAAAACAGGCCGTCACCCTTATGAGAAACTACCTCGACCAGCAACCAGGAAATGGCTGAATCCGGCGCCATATCGATTTTCTTGACTACCCGTCCGACCACGCGACTGCCCTCTTTATATTCCCAAACAGGCCCCGCCGTATGATTGCCGACTATATTGCCCTGCTCGTCGAACAATTTGGCATCCGGCGCTTGTGTTTCCCACGAATACTCGCCGTTTTTAAGTGAGCATTGGTAAATCTGGTCACCCTTGGCATGCACGGTTAAAACAGGGCTATAGCCTTCCGGCACTTTAATCTGTTCGGGTATTGAGCCCCCTGCATAAGCTGCGCCTTGCAGCATGGCCCACAAAATCAATGTCTTTTTAATCATAGCATTCACCATGGCATTGGCGTTCCGTCATACTTGATGAAACTGCCTGATTGGTCTAAAGAAAAGCGCTCTATCGAGGTACGCATGCCCGCAACGCTTTGCTCGGCATTAATCAACGCGTCAGGACCGCCCATATCGGTCTTGACCCAGCCGGGGTGAAAAATAAGCACGCCGACAGATTGATCTTTAAGCTCTATCGAAAGGCTTCTCATTGCCGCATTTAGCGCCGCCTTGCTGGACCGGTAAAAAATACTGCCGCCGCTGTCGTTATCGGCAATACTGCCCATCAGACTGCTGATATTAACAATCAGTTTTTTATCGCTCTTTTTAATTTGCGGCAAAAAAGCTTCGGCCATTTTGACCGGTGCCTCGGTATTTGTTAACAGCGACTCAGTCCATGCCTGATAATCGAGCCGGCCAAAACCGTTACTCTTGTTATCTGCATAAATGCCGGCGTTGTTAATCAAAACATCAATCGGCGAATCCGCTAATTTGTGGGATAGCGCATCAATTTGTTTAAATTTTGAAACATCCAGTGCTTCCAGCTGAATATTATGATGACTGGCGAGGTTATTTAAATCAAACGCATCGTCCGGGTTACGCGAGCAGGCGATGACATGCCAGCCCTGCTCGGCATATTGGCGGCAAAACTCCAGACCCAGGCCGCGATTAGCGCCGGTAATTAAAACTGTAGCCATTTTATTTCTCCCATAAAAAAACCTTCTGCATCAACAGACGCAGAAGGTTTCTTATACTACTTAAAAATTAGGCTGAAAAGTTTTTTGCAGCAAAATCCCAGTTAACCAATGCCCAGAATGCTTCCAGATAAGTTGGACGCGCATTGCGATAATCGATGTAATAAGCGTGTTCCCAAACGTCGCAAGTCAACAAAGGTTTTTGACCGGCGGTTAAAGGGCAACCAGCATTGCTGGTGCTGACCAGCGCCAGGCTGCCGTCGGCATTTTGCACTAACCAAGCCCAGCCTGAACCGAAAGTAGTGACCGCACATTTGGTAAATTCTTCTTTAAACTTTGCAAATGAACCAAAAGTTGAGTTGATAGCATCAGCTAAAGCGCCGGTAGGTTCGCCGCCCGCATTCGGAGCTATGCTGTTCCAGTAAAAGGTATGGTTCCAGATTTGCGCCGCGTTATTGAAAACACCGCCGGAAGATTTCATGATAATTTCTTCCAGGGATAAACCTTCAAACTCAGTTCCCGGAATCAGATTATTCAGGTTTGTTACATAAGTTTGATGATGCTTGCCATAATGATATTCTAAAGTTTCTTCAGAAATATGGGGCACCAATGCATTTTTAGCATAAGGTAGAGCAGGAAGTTCAAAAGCCATGGGATTCTCCTAAATTAAAGTTATTGTAAGGTACTCTATGCAGTCAGCCGGCAACAAAATAAATACCAAGTGTTTTAATAAACATTTACTTTAGCATTGCTTGCCGATTAAATAAAGTGATTAGCACAAGCAGGAAGAATGCAATCGATAAAACCGCTTAGCGAGGCCCCATACTCATCTGCCAAAAGGCCGGTTTTGGAGCAATAGAGCGATTACCGATATACTGAGAACTACTCGCTCTTTATACTCCATTTAAATAACACTTTCAAAATCTCACAGGCTTAAGCTGTTATTCATAAACTGCTAAATAGCTGAAAAAATCAGCAATCACTTACGGAGGGCCGCAATGATCAGACTGACTTACGCCAGCACCGCAATAGCCGACTTTAGTCCGGAAGACCTGTTATCACTGTTAAAAACCTGCCGAATAAATAATGGCGCCAGAAATATAACCGGGATACTCATTTATACCCACGGCACTTTTTTTCAGGTGTTGGAAGGCGACGAGGCCACCGTGAACGCGACCTTTGAAGCCATAAAAAAAGACAAGCGCCACAAGGACGTCATCCTGCTTGAAAAAGCGCCGATAACTGAGCGGCTATTTCCTTACTGGAGCATGGGCTTTGAGAAGCTGGAAGCCAACGAGTTCAGTGGCGTGGAAGACTTTGACAACTTCCTTGAGAAGGATTTGACACCTGCCGGTTTTGCCTCTCATAAGCACATTATCGGCCCCTTATTAGCTCACCTGCACAGCAAGCTGGTAAAACACGTCACTTTAGCAAGTGTCGAACAACCGCCTACGCAACACGAAGAATTGCCTGTCCAGCACGAAGATCCGTTTATACAACTTTTACACCGAACCATACGTTTGGGACTCAAGTTTCTGGCTTTTCTGATGGTGATCGTTATTTTGTTTGGCATTATTGATGTCGTTTATGTAATTTTTGAAAAAATCACCCAGCCGCCCTTTATGCTGCTGACTATTAACGACATGCTGGAAACATTCGGGGCTTTTCTGGCCGTGCTGATCGCAGTTGAAATTTTTCTGAACATTACCGTATATATCAGAAGCGATGTGATCCCGGTAAACCTGGTCGTAGCGACTGCGCTGATGGCTATTTGCAGAAAGATCATTGTCTTTGACTACAAGGGCTTATCATCCGAATATGTGAGCGCATCGGCCATGGTCGTGATAGCGCTGGGTATTACTTATTGGCTAATCCAAAATAAAGAATAAGCGTTGGTAGCCATGCGGGGGATTTAGCCTGGGGTATCTGTTCCAAAACTCAGTATATCCGGCAAGTTAAAGGCCTATTATTCAATATTAATGCTTAGTGCTGTTGTGTACCGTTTCCGGCATCTCGCTTTGTTCCTCTGCCAAAGTGATCGTTCGCTGGCCGCTTACAGTTTTTATTTTATTTATTTGACGATTTTTAACCCAGACTAAAATGCGAAAACCCAGCAAGAAGAAAGCTATTATTGAGTAAAAAAAGGGTTCGGCCAGATTGCCTTTGAGCTGCCAAAAATAATGCATAACCGCTGCAATGGCTGCAATATAAATAAGCCGATGAAGCCTTTTCCAGTTTTTTCCCATGAGCTTTTTGGCCCATTTGGACGAGGTCAGCGCCAATAATAAAACAATAATATAAGCTAACAACCCAAGCCAAATATAAGGGCTTTCAATAATATCAATACTAATCATATGCCATATCAGGCCATGATCTATCAGCAAATAAGCCAGCACATGCAAGGTGCCATAAAAAAAAGCGTACAGCCCTAATAGTTGCCGGTAATCTGCCAGGCCGCGCCACTTTGTGACAATTTGAATAGGCGTAACAGCCAGCGTCAAACAAAGGAAGCGTAGTGACCAATCGCCAAGCCGGATATGCAGCGCCTGAACTGGGTTTGCTCCCAAATTATCGAAGGCAATGTCAATCAATAACCATAATAAAGGTATCAGACAAACTGCTATAACTTTCGGCCTCAAATTGTTAATTTGCAAAATCATCAGAAAAAATGCCGTAAATTCATATCGCTATAAAGCGAAGCTACTTGTTCGCCATAGCCGTTAAATAATTCAGTTTTTCGACGCGGGGTAAAAAAACTGCTGCCTAATTGGCGTTCGCTACGTTGACTCCAGCGAGGATGAGCGACAGCCGGGTTTACGTTGGAGTAGAACCCATATTCACTAGGGGCGAACTGGCTCCAGGAGGTTAATGGAGGTTTTCTTAACAACTCGATTTTTACAATCGCTTTAATGCTCTTAAAGCCGTATTTCCAGGGCACAACCAGGCGCAGCGGCGCTCCATTTTGCTTGGGAAGAATATCGCCGTACATGCCAACAGCCAAGATTGCCAATGGATGCATAGCTTCATCGATGCGCAAGCCTTCGACATAAGGCCATTCCAGCATCGCATTATTACGCTGCCTGGGCATTATTTCCGGCTGATAAACTGAGGTAAATTTCACAAAACGGGCAGTTGATAAAGGTTTAACCGTTTTTAATAGATGACCTAGCGAGAAACCAACCCAGGGCACAACCATGGACCAGCCTTCGACGCAACGGAAACGGTAGATATGCTCCTGAAGCGTCTGCTGACGTAAAATATCCTCCAAATAATAATTGCCCGGATTTTCGATTTCGCCACTTATCTCAACAGACCATGGGTCGGTACGCAGATTTTGCGCAAGTTTTGCTGAGTCTTTTTTATTTAATGCAAACTCATAATAGTTTGTGTAGTTTTTAACGCTTTCGGCAGGCGTGGGCGTTAATAGATCAGCAGAAAAATCGCCTTTCGGTAAATTGGCCCAGGCCGAATTATTGTCATCAGCCAAGGCCGGCGAAATGCCCACGGCTCCGGCAGCCATCGTCGCCAGCATAGCCTTAATGATGTTTCGCCGCTCCTTAAAGATTAAAGGATCGGTTATCTCACTAGCAGGAATCTCTTTTTTCGATTTAATTATCATGACCAAAATTACCTATTGATTAATCAATACGAGCAAAGCAAGCCGGATTATCTGTTTTTTTTGCCTTTAGGAATCCAGCTCAACAACTTCCGGATTTTAAGCTCCGTAATAAACGCCAGCGAAAACAGCTGTATAAAGTTTTCAGCTTCAATTAAATCCAAGCCGATATTTTCAGGAACCAGTTTTTTTCGAGTTCGAAAAATCCGATCCCAGAGCGACAGAACAATCCCATAGTTACTGTCGTGTTCTGTCCGTAACTTGGAATGATGTGTACGGTGCAGTGATGGAGTAATGAAGACATACGAGATCGCCTCCTCGTAGGGAACGCGAAGGTTGGCATGGTGAAAAAAAATGAAAAACAGCTCGATAATCTCGATAGACAGCACCAGATACGCATTCACGCCGATGACCACAACAAGTATCGACTTATAAACAATTTCCAACAATAAATCGAAAACGTGAAAACGAAAACCTGTAGAAACATTAAAACTTTTATCGCTGTGATGGATTTTATGGAACCGCCATAAAAATTCGTATTTATGACTCGCAACATGCCAGATATAAATCGCCAGATCAAACAGGATAAAAGCCAACAGCCATTTAACCGGGCCGCTCTCTAAGTTGCCTAATAATCCGTAGGATGAAAACTGTTGCGCGATAAGAAATAATGACGACGCTCTTAACGCTGTCAGGATCAGGTTGTTTACCAAAAATGCCGTGGTATTGGTAACAAACGATTCTTTGTAGATTTTTTGAGGGAAGTTACGATATGGCTTGACTTTTTCCATGACCAGCAACAAAAGAAAAGCCACTATAGCAAGGCTGAAAAGTTCCTCATTAAAAAGCAGGTCACTGTTGGCACCTTTTGTCTCATTCATAAGGCTCCTTTACTTCTAAATAGCAGGACTATTTGCTCGGCATGGCGCTCAATAAATTGTTCAGTTCTTGAATTTCATTGCTGGCGTTGACTTGATCGGTTATGTCATGCTGCACGCCAAGATAATATATGACACGTTTTTTTTTATCAAACAAAGGCGTTATTTTCAGCCGGTTATAAAATAAGGTGCCGTCTTTTTTATAATTACGCAGTGTTACCTCGATTGGCTGATTATTTTTCATGGCCCCAATAATTTGGTAACGCCCGGCTTGATCCCTATCGTCACCTTGAAGAAAACGGCAATTGCGGCCGATGATCTCTTCCTGGCTGTACCCTGTCAAACGCTCAAAAGCTTTATTGACGTAAACAATTGGAGCATCCTCTAAATCCGGGTCAGCTAAAGTGACACCATTAACACACTCATCCAGGATAGCGGAAAGCACTTGTGGAATAAGGCCGTTATCTTTTTCAACAATAAAAGACATAATAAAACTCCAATCTTTCTGGCAATTACGAATCTGCTCAATTAAGCGCTTTCAAGGGCGATCAGATCTTTAATGTTTTCAACCGTATTTTCTGCGCCATCTTCAATAGCAGAACGTATAAGCTTCTCAAAAGGACGCATAAAAACTTCAAGCTCTAATAATTCAAAGCGAAAAGTCAAGCGGGTCGGTTGCTTTTGTTCGTTGCTTTCTAAGAAATAACTATGCTTATAAGGCTCAGTCAAGCCTTTAAAAGTAAGCCTTACAATGGGCTGATAGTCTGTAATTTCAAAAATCGATTCGATTTCATCGCCATTGTCTTTACGTATTTGCTTTGCTCTGGCACCGATAAAAACGTCTTTTCCGTCCAAGGGCTCAAACTTAACAACGCCCACAGACCATTTAGGATAGTTATCAAAAAAATGCTCGCCAATATAAGAAAAAACATCCTGAATCGGTTTATTGATCTCAATGCTTGCTTCGCCCGTAATCGGTTTGGATAAATCAAACGGAAACTTAATTTGCATCGTAAAAAACCATCCCTTGCTGAGCCTGTCACTCAACCTTATTGTCAGTTTGTTTTGATCCGCCAGTATAGAAATTAATTACAAACCTTATACACTCTTTCAGACAACTAATACAACAGCACTTTCCAGCCGAGCTACCGGCCCTATCTATTTTCCCCAGCAAGCGCCAAATCATCCAGCAAAGATCCGTTGCACCGTTCAATTAACCGGCGTTACCTCTTGTACTGCATAGATATCCGACTGACTCCAGCACCCTGCTGTGCGCACTCGCAAAGTCAGTTAATAATTCAGGCCCATATTCCCATTGTTTATTAAGCGTCTGTTCCAACGCTTCTATACATACTTTCAATTCCAACATGGCTAGGTTGGCCGCCACGCCTTTCATTGCATGGAGAAATCGCAATGCCGAATCAACATCGCCGGCTTGTAAAAAAGCATCCAAGCGAATTTGCGCATCGCTAAAGCCCTCATGAAATTTCAGCAGCAAGTCATACAGCAGCTGCACATTGCCAACAACATTTTTTAAACCCTGCTGCATATCAATACCGGACAATAATTCCGGCAGTACTGCTTCTTTTTGCTGACCAGTCTTCGCCGAACAAGTTGCCGGTGTTTTCCGAAACGCGGGCTTAATAAACTCAATCAAGCTCTCCAATAACTCACCAACATCTATAGGTTTGGTTACATATCCGTTCATGCCTGTCTGCAAACATTTTTCTCTTACATCTTTCATGGCATGAGCTGTCATGGCAATAATCGGCAAATCATCAAACTGCTGTTCGGAACGTATGATTCGGGTTGCCTCATAGCCATCCATATCCGGCATCTCCAAATCCATTAATATTGCATCAAAATAGCTTGCCCGTATTTTTTGCACAGCATCCCGTCCATCGACGGCAATGCTAACCTCAAAGCCCTCCTGTTCCAGAGTTTCTTTCGCAATCTGCTGATTAATAGGATTGTCTTCTACCAACAGCAGCTTTGCGCCCTTGATCTGACGAAGCTTTTCCTTTTCCGCCGTTATATGAGCGACTTGCGAAGAGGTATATTCACTAAAACTATTTTGATTAAAGGCTTCAACAACCGCACTAAACAGCGCCGACGAATGTACCGGCTTAGTAAGAAAGCCCTCCAGATCAAGGTCTTTTACTCGCTGTACAATATCTTCCCTGCTATGCGAAGTGACTATGATAACGTGGGGAATACAGGCGATTTTAAGGTTGTTTTTAATATGCCGCGCAACCGAAATTCCGTCCATTTTAGGTAAATTCCAGTCCATGAGCACAAGCCGGTAAGAATCATCATCGGAGGCGCTTTCCAATATTTGAATAGCTTGCTCACCGGTGCTAACCGACATCACTTGAAAAAAGAGCGCTTCCAAATGCAGGCATAAAGCATTCTGTGATTCCTTATTACCATCGACCACTAATGCCTTTTCGCCTCGAAAAGTATCATGCGATGTCGATAGTTTTTGATTTATCTCATACGGTTGCCCAAACATGGCGGTAAAAGTAAAAGTACTGCCCTGACCTATTTTGCTTTGTACCTTAATATCGCCGCCCATCATGCCCACTATTCGCTTGCAAATAACCAGCCCCAGTCCTGTTCCGCCATATTTACGGGTGGTGGATTTATCGGCTTGACTAAAGGACTGAAATAGCTCGCCTATTTGCTCTGGCGTCAAGCCTATACCGGTATCCTTAACGGAAAGCTCAAGCATAATTTGATCCGCTGTCTTTGCTTGCTCACCGCTATTAGCTAAAGCAATCTTAATAGTGATATCGCCGCCATAGCTGGTAAATTTTACTGCGTTATTGACTAAATTAAGCAACACCTGGCCCAGCCTTAGCGGATCGCCTATCAGATCGGAAGGCACATCATCATCGATAATAAAACAGATATGCAGGCCTTTTTCTTCCGCTTTATCACTCACCAAACTGGAAAGATCATTCAGCACGTCATCCAAAGTAAATGGGATAGCTTCCAGCTCCAGTTTTCCGGCTTCGATTTTTGAGAAATCTAAGATATCGTTAATAATCCCGAGCAATGCGCGCGAAGAAACCTGAACCTTTGCCAGGTAATCCTGTTGTTTGGCAGTCAGATCCGTCTGCAAGGCTAGCCGGGTCATACCGATGATTGCGTTCATCGGCGTCCGAATTTCATGGCTCACCGTTGAGAGAAACTCTGATTTGCTTTTATCGGCCGCAACCGCCTGATCTCGGGCCTCTGCCAATTCGGAGGTGCGCTCCATTACTTTTTGCTCTAACGTTCGGCTGTATTCTTCAAGCTTATCGTAAGAAAACTTCAGGTTACGCGCCATTTGAAAAAACGCGGTCGTTAGCGCGCCAATTTCGCCATCCGGATGTTTTTTTTTAGCCTTGGCGCTGACCGCAAAATTGCCTTGAGCCAACTCATCCGCCAGTCGAGTTAAGTGCATCAGCGGCCTGGAAAGGCGCTCAGATACAAACAGTACGATACAAGCGCCTATCAGGATAAAAATGGCCGCGGTTATCAATAGCCTGGCTATCATTTCGTGAATTTGGCGAGTGCTCTCCTCCCTGGAACTGACAATTTCCCGATTAAGAAGATCCAGGGAAAAGCCTAGTCGGAGCACGCCCCATGGTTTTGCACTGACTTGAATAGGCATGATAAATTCCATAAAATGCTTGCCGTTGCTGACGTATTCATTAACCGTTGCCATCTTTTGGCCCGCCGCAAACAAATCCTCTTTTTCAGTTAAAACCCCCATCTCTAACTGTGGCTTTAGCGTGTGGATATACGCCCGCCCTGATGCTTCCATTAATACAATGTAATGGAGTTCCTTATTTTCCCCAACCGCATTCCTTAACTGATCGGCAACCAGAGAAAGGTTAATCGAAGCGATGCCATTCTCAACTTGATCCGATAAATTATCGGATAAAATCTGCCCTCTATCGATCAACCGGCCTTTCATCAGCGCAATGCGTTTGTCCAATTCCTTTTCAAACACATCTTTTTGAAACTCAATCTGGATAAAGGTTAACAGCGTCAACAAGGCGATAATCAGACCGACCATCGTCACAAGAAGTTTTCTAAAAATACTTCGTTTAACCATATTTGTTTAAACTCAAGATTGTATTTGGGGAATTTATTTGGTTGCTTGCGCTGGTTTCTATCGGCATTATAAATGTAACTTTAACAGTGTCCCGGTTTATTAATCATGCCGATTATTTTGTTAGGGAGACAGCTGCACAAGCTATGATCAGCTCATAAAGGATGGGTATCGATATGCAAAATTCAGATAACAGCCTGCTAGACTGCCGATCCGTTTCACAATGAATGATTACATTGCCTTGATCCTGGGCATTATCTGCGCCGGAATCGGCGGCGAATTATTTGTCCGAGGCACCGTGGAATTAGCTCATTGGGCCCGGGTTTCGCCCGGCATCATCGGCGTAGCCATTGCAGCATTTGCCACTTCGAGTCCGGAACTGTCGGTCTCTATCAATGCGGCAATGGCTGGAGAATCCCAAATCGCCCTCGGCAGCAATGTTGTAAATGTTGCACTGGTTCTGGCTATCGCATTGGTAATTTCCGGAATCCGAAGCCCTCGTGACAGCGTAAAACGGGATTTTCCTGTTGCTCTGCTGGTTCCGCTCATCACCGGTGCGTTATTTCTGGACGGCGAGCTTTCCAGATTAGACGGCTTATTGATGTTGAGCCTGTTTCTTGTATGGCTTAGCGCGGCGGTTATCGAGGCGCGAAAACAAAGAAGCGCTACGGAGGCGACTTCCGGTGAACATCATGACTGGACAGCCGTACTCTTTTTGCGTTATCGGGCTTGCCTATCTTATTGCTGCCGGGAATCTAATCGTTACCGGGGCAAGGGCCATTGCCGTGGCATTCGGTATAGATGAATTCATTATCGGAACCACTGTTGTAGCCATAGGCACGTCCACACCCGAGCTTACGACCAAGGTCATTTCAAAGTTCCGCAAGCAACACGAGGTTGGCTTGGGAACAATCCTCGGCAGCACAGTATCTTTAACGGTCTTCTTGTTATCAACGTGGCCTCCATTATGCATCCGATAGCCGTTGATCAGCGTGAGGTTGCGGTTACATTGGCGTTTGGACTGATTGCTTTGGTGTTTACTTACCCCCCTCGCGACAGGGCTTCATTGGCAAAAGGCGGGGGATAATACTGTTGCTACTTTATGTCGCCTGCCTCACTACTATCATCCAGTTCCAAGCGGCCAACAATTCGCTTACCAAGGATGGAAAAAACAGCATTTTATTCTGCTTCCATTGACCGGCTAACTTAACCCCTGGGGACTATGACAAATCCGCTTTTATTATGTTTCGAACCGGTTGCGGATTCGAATTCCGAGATATTGATTTTGGGCAGTATGCCGGGACGGGAGTCTTTGGCAGCTGAACAATACTATGCCCATCGCCGTAACGCGTTCTGGAAGATTATGTCTGATCTGCTCGGGTTTGATCCGGACTCTTCTTATGAGACTCGCCTACAAGAACTGAAAACCGCCCGTATCGCACTCTGGGATGTATTACAGTCCTGTACGCGAGTCGGCAGCCTGGACTCAAGCATTGATGCCGGCTCCATTAGCGTTAATGATTTCCGGAGCTTTTTTCGGACGCACGCCAATATCCATGCGGTATTCTTCAACGGGGCGATGGCCGAGTCGACGTACCGGAAATATGTCTTGCCTACCGTCAGCGCTGTTCCGGTCAGTTACACGCGTCTCCCATCGACCAGCCCGGCGCATGCTTCTCTTTCCTATGAACAAAAACTTCAGGTATGGCGAACAGCGCTGAGCCTGTAGGTAGGAGGCCAGTTTAAGCGGCAGCGGAAGCCGCCACTATTTCTTTTTGAAGTAAAAGACCTGCCTGTTGGATTCTTTTATCAATTGAATGATTTGGTGCCCGGTCTGGTCGGAATAAACGCCAAAATCCAAATGTGCGGCCGGATCGGTTGCAATCACTTTGACAATATCGCCGCTGTCCATATCCATCAGGGCTTTTTTCAGGCGCAACAACGGTAAAGGGCAATTCAAACCGCTGGCATCTATTTCCAGGTTAAATTCGATCATGAGTTTTTAAATTTTTCTCAACTAAGTTTAGTGGGCTTATAATACCATTCTCTTTTAAATCAAAGAATCATCGTAACTAAATGGATTATTTCCCTGTATTTTTAAAACTTAAAGACCAGGCTTGCCTGGTTGTCGGTGCAGGCGAAATTGCTGCCCGAAAAATCGAATTGTTGGCCCGAGCCGGCGCAAAAATCACGGTAATTGCCAATGAAATAAGTCCGGCAGTATTAAACTTGCAAACGATTCATAACTTATCGCTACGGCAAAAGTCATTCTCCGCTGCCGACCTTGGCGAATTCAGGCTGGTGGTATCGGCAACCGACAACCCAGAGATCAACCAATTGGTTGCCAAAACGGCGACGGAACGAAACATCCCCGTCAACGTGGTCGATAATCCCGAGCTTTGCAGCTTTATTTTTCCTGCCATTATTGATCGCTCACCGATTATTGCCGCGGTATCCTCCGGCGGCGCAGCACCGGTATTGGCCCGTTTGCTCAGGGCTAAAATAGAAACAGTGATTCCTCCCGCTTATGGCCAACTGGCCGGCTTGGCTGACAAATTCAGGGATAAAGTCAAGCAGCATATTAAAAAGCCGGCTCAACGTAGAGTTTTCTGGGAAAACATTTTGCAGGGTTCTGTCGCGGAGCTGGTCTTCGCAGGCAAGGCGCAGGAAGCCGAACAGCAATTGGAACAAACCCTACTCAAGCAAAAAGAAAACGCTCATCTCGGCGAAGTCTATCTGGTCGGCGCCGGTCCCGGCGCACCTGACCTGTTAACTTTTCGGGCATTGCGATTAATGCAGCAGGCTGATGTGGTTGTTTATGACCGGCTGGTTTCGCCGGAGATCCTCGACTTGACACGCCGGGACGCGGAAAAAATTTATGTCGGCAAACAGCGTCAATATCATGCACTGCCACAAGAATCCATCAATACCCTGCTGGCTGATTTGGCTAAAGCCGGAAAACGGGTGGTACGCTTAAAAGGCGGCGATCCATTCATATTCGGGCGTGGCGGCGAAGAAATTGAAACCTTGATGCAGCAAGGCATTAACTTCCAGGTGGTTCCCGGCATTACTGCGGCTTCCGGCTGCGCAACCTACTCGGGCATCCCGCTAACCCATCGGGACCATGCGCAATCCTGTACCTTTGTCACAGGGCATCTAAAAGATAATTCCGTCAATTTAAACTGGACTCAACTTGCAGCCCCTAATCAAACCATCGTTATTTATATGGGACTGGCTGGCCTGGAAAAAGTCTGTGAATCTCTAATTGCGCACGGCAGTCCTAAAGATTTGCCTATTGCCATTGTGCAGCAAGGCACTACGACCCATCAGCGGGTTATTACCGGCACATTAGAAACATTGCCGGGTAAGGTCGCCAGCCAGGACATCAAACCGCCCACCCTAATTATTATAGGTACAGTCGTGTCGCTGCATGACAAGCTGAACTGGTTTCACACAAATCAACCTGACTAACCATCGTTTGATTATGCTTTGTCAACTTGAAGATCAAGCAAACGATTCAGCTATCATTCACAGCCGTTGTTGATAATATTATTCAGGGAAAATAAATAAAACAATTGAATTTTCGCGTCAAATTCCCTATGCTTTCACGGTTTGACTTTTAATTGAACTGTTATTTTTTTCAAAATAAACAACAGTTCTTTTTTTACTACCAACAGGAGAGATAAAAATGAAAAAAACATTAGCTACATTAGCTGGTATCGCTTTACTTTCTTTAAGCGGACAAGTATTTGCTGACGAAGCCACTGATATCGGTAAGAAAATTTATGAACGCGCTTTCGGTCGCGGTTGCGGCACTTGCCACGATATCGCTTCAAACCCACAATTACCTGCTTTAATTAAATCAGGCCAACTGGACAGAGCGAAATTCGAAAACGTCCTGAAAGAAGGCAAAGGCGGCATGCCTAAAGCTATCGCTGAGATCATGAAAAATCCAGCAGTTGTTAAAGCTGGATACGGCGAAGACCAAGCTGTTGATGCTTTATACAAATATCTGGGCGGCAACTAATCCCTGATTGGTAACCATAAAAAAGCCGCCCCGGTCTTAGACTGGGGCGGCTTTTTTTATGTTCAAAAAACTGAACTCTAATTCTTACCCAAATAACCTGTTTTGATTTCTTTGTAAGGCAATAGCTTGCGATTCTTAATCCAGATGCCTGCGACAGCGGCCAGCATCAACCCGCAAGAAGCGATAGTCAAATAGATCAAACGTTTTAACTGGGACATTTCCTGCATTAGCTGCTCATTAGAAACGACCGTTTTCCCTTTCTTGGCGGGTTCTGAATAGGCGCGAAGAACTTTCAGGTCGTTTTTCAAGTCTTCTATGGTGCCTATAGAACTGGCAACAGACCCTACCCGGATACTCTCTTCCAACGCGTTTAATTTGCTTTCAATTGATCCGCTGACCAATCCGACCAGCTGCCCTTTCAGAGCATTAACTTCTGCTGAAAATACGGGATTCATTTCAGACGCATAGGTTTCGTTAGCCGTGGCGTTTTTATAGCGAGTTAAGAAGCTGTCGGTTGGGATCAATAAAAAACCTCCGACCAAAACAACAACCATCAAGGAACAAATTACAGCCAGCAGCAATCTGTTAACTTTCATTAATGCATGATGCGAAGGTATTCTTTGCAGCACCGTAGAAGAGTTGCCAGGCAACACCTCCACCACTGAATTTATCTTATCTATATCGCTCATTAATTACTTCCTCTCGAACCAGGAACCTATGGCAACCAACCATCCTGACCGAACAATTATTATCTTTTATAACAAAACCATGTCGGCAGTAGCGCTACCTAGCTCGCGATTATACAAGTTTAATGCACAAACTCTGCATTTTATTTAAACTCATTCCGCATACAAATAAAGACGAGATAGTAAACAAGGCAGCATAAAAACAGTTCCTATGCTGCCTCCTTATAAGTTATAAGTTAGCTTGGTCGCTTGGCAGCGGCTATTCTCATTCTCAAAGCATTTAACTTGATAAAGCCTTCGGCATCCTTTTGATTATATGCGCCGGCATCATCTTCAAACGTCGCAATGCTTTCATCAAACAAGCTGTCGGTGTCGGAAGTGCGGCCGACAACGATGACATTGCCTTTATAAAGTTTGAGCCTGACTTTGCCGTTAACGTGCGCCTGAGATGCATCTATCATGGTTTGCATCATTTTGCGCTCAGGACTCCACCAGTAACCGTTATAGACTAAAGAAGCATAGCGCGGCATCAACTCATCCTTTAAATGCGCCACTTCACGGTCCAGCGTTAACGACTCAATCGCACGATGCGCCTTGAGCATGACAGTACCGGCCGGAGTTTCGTAGCAGCCGCGCGACTTCATGCCGACATAGCGATTTTCTACAATATCCAATCGACCGATGCCATTAGCGCCGGCAATTTTATTTAACCGCTCCATTACGGTCGCAGGCGAGCAAGACTCACCATCGATCTCAACAATATCGCCCTGACGGTAAGTCAGCTCGATATAAGTCGCTTTATCGGGCGCAACTTCAGGTGAAACTGTCCAGCGCCACATATCCTCTTCAGGCTCCGCCCAAGGATCTTCCAGAACCCGACCTTCATACGAAATATGCAGTAAATTGGCATCCATTGAATAAGGCGAGGTTTTGCCTTTTTTCATTTCTACCGGAATCTTATGTTTCTCGGCATAAGCCAGCAACGTTTGACGGGAGGTTAAATCCCATTCCCGCCAAGGTGCGATAATTTTTATATCGGGACGCAATGCGTATGCGCCGAGCTCAAAACGCACTTGGTCATTACCTTTGCCTGTCGCGCCGTGGGAAATGGCATTCGCGCCGGTTTCATTGGCAATCTCAATGAGCCGTCTGGCGATTAAAGGACGGGCTATTGATGTACCCAGCAAATATTCGCCTTCGTAGATGGTATTGGCGCGAAACATCGGAAAAACATAATCACGCGCAAAGTCTTCGCGTAAGTCTTCAATGTAAATATCTTTAATGCCCATCGCTTGCGCTTTGGCCCGCGCAGGCTCCACTTCTTCGCCCTGCCCCAAATCAGCTGTAAAGGTGACAACTTCACAATCATAAACATCCTGTAACCACTTGAGAATAACGGAAGTATCAAGACCTCCGGAATAAGCCAATACAACTTTATTGATTTCCGACATAACACCTATACCCTGAGTTAAAAATTCTGAAAATTATACCGGAAAATACAAATTTCGGCAGTAACAGGTATGTTTAAAAACATGACCAACTCAGGACAATGGACCCTAACTGAAATGATTGGTTTCCTCCAGCACAGATAACTCCGTCATAGTATTAACGTTACAAAATACTTCCGGCTCGTTACTAAAATCCACCTTAACCAAATTTTGCCGATCCAGCCAAACTGCAACTTTGCGTTGACCATCAGCCAAATAATCTTGCAGGCTGGTTTGCAACGAAGTCTTTATCGCCAAAAAAACCGAATGCAACCTTACTCCATCAAAAGCGACGGCAACATCGGCATTATTTTCGGCGCGGATTAGTAACAGCTTCTGCAAATGTTCTGTTTTAATCAGCGGAGAATCGCAGGGAATGACCACCAGGACATCGGCATCCGCATGATCCATTGCTGTTAATATGCCGGCCAACGGACCGTCAAAACTATCGGTTCGATCGCTAATAACCGGCCACCCGAATTGCCGGTATTGATCAATATTGCGATTGGCATTTATCAATAGACAGTCCACAACGGGAGCCAACGCTGCAATGGCATAGCTGACCATCGGACGGCCTTTAAAATTGACTAGGCCTTTATCCTGATTATTCATGCGTTGGGCACGGCCGCCGGCAAGAATCACGCCTGCTACTTTTGTTTGACTATTCATAATGGTAAGCTTTAAATACTATTAAATAACGGACAACCATTCTCGCAAGCCTGCTGTTTATTGCAAGCTGCGCATATTTTTTCACTTTACTGACTGATGGGAATAAAAATCACCAATGAAAGTTAAATACATCCCCGCCATTTTCGGTCTGGCCTTGGCTGCCGTTATTTCAGGCTGCGCCATGGAACCGGAAAAACCTGTTGAACAAGCCGAGCCTGCACCGTTTGTCAGCGACTACCCTACCCGCGACCGGGTTGAATATGTTTTAAATTGCGTTGCTCAACATGGCGGCCTGACCTATATCACTCAATACGCCTGTGGCTGCAAAATCGACAAAATTGCCGAAAAACTCAACTTTGCCGAATACGAGGCCGCGAAAACTTTCACTTATTTAACTAAAGGCCAGTCCGGCGATGCGGCTTCGGCCATGCGCGATCCCGCTCAATCCAAAGATTTAAGAAAACGGCTTAAAGACGCCGAGCAATATGCGGAAAAAAACTGTTTTGTGAAATAAAGCCTTCCTACAATATTTCAAGGGACCGTAACAGGCATAAAGGCATAAAGGCATAAAGGGCGACTTTAATCGCCCTTGTAATCCTCAGTACAGCGCATCAAAAATATCAGCAATATGTTTCTATGCGTGAACAGTGTATTGCTTAAAAGAGATAAATCTTTACTAACCTGCTTGGTTTAAAATATCTATTATAAATAGAGACATAAACAATGTTTTTCAAAACACTTCTGTTTTTGTGCGTTTTATAGCATTTTTACACCCAAAATATCTTGTGCTATGCTATCTGGCACACTTAAATACGCAACAGTCAGGAACAGCCGTTGTTTTAATCAGGATGGATTCTCCATATTGAGATGGTCATGACAGAATCAGGCTCCACGCAATCAATCGCGCAAGAAATCATTGCCGCACTTAAAGACAAGCCCGGCGCACTTTTACCTATTCTGCATGGCATACAAGATGCCATGGGTTATATCCCTGCCGAAAGCGTTCCCGACATAGCAGCGGCCCTTAGCCTGTCTCGTGCTGAAGTTCACGGTGTCATCAGCTTTTACCACTATTTCAGAAACACCCCGCCAGGAAAGCAAACCATTCATCTTTGCCGTGCGGAGTCATGCCAAGCCATGGGCGGAAGACAACTGGAAGAGCATGTTAAAGCCAGGCTGGGCATTGATTTTCATGAAACCACAGCGGATAGCAAATTTTCCCTTGAGCCTGTGTACTGTCTAGGCAACTGTGCCTGTTCACCGGCCATGCAAATCGGCAAGGAGATTTACGGACGCGTGACCGCAGACAGCTTTGATGCCGTCATCAATGATATAGAGGCAACAGAATGAGTATCACTATTTATGTTCCGTGCGATTCCAGCGCTGTTTCACTGGGCGCTGATCGTGTTGCTGCGGCTATTGCCCAGGAAGCCGCAAAGCGTGGCCTTGATATTAACCTGGTCCGCAACGGCTCAAGAGGCATGTATTGGCTGGAACCGCTGGTTGAAGTCGCGACCGCTAAAGGACGCATGGCCTACGGCCCTGTTCAGCCCTCCGATGTGTCCGCTTTATTCGATGCCGACTTTACCCAAGGCGGCGCACACGCGCTGGGTTTAGGCCTGACCGAAGAGCTTGACTACTTCAAGAAACAGCAACGCCTGACTTTTGCCCGCATCGGTAAAACCGACCCGGTCAGCTTGACCGATTATATTGCAAATGACGGTTACCGCGGTTTAAAAAATGCACTGGCCATGACCCAGGAACAAATCGTCCAAGCGGTAACCGATTCCGGTTTACGCGGCCGAGGCGGCGCAGCTTTTCCGACCGGCATTAAATGGAAGACGGTGCTTAACACCGCATCGCTGCAAAAATATATCATCTGCAATGCGGATGAAGGCGACTCCGGCACATTTTCCGACCGCATGGTCATGGAAGGCGATCCGTTCGTGTTAATAGAAGGCATGACAATTGCGGGTTTAGCGGTTGACGCGACGCAAGGCTATATTTATCTGCGCATAGAATACCCTCACGCTTACGAAGTGCTCAATGCCGCCATTGCCACCGCTTACAAGGAAGGTTATCTGGGCGATAACATTCAAGGCAGCGGCAATACCTTTCACCTGGAAGTGAGACTGGGCGCAGGCGCTTATGTCTGCGGTGAAGAAACCTCATTGATGGAAAGCCTGGAAGGCAAACGCGGTCTAGTGCGCTTTAAACCGCCCTTACCGGCCATCAGCGGTTTGTTCGGCCAACCCACCGTCGTCAACAACGTTATTTCGCTGGCCTCAGTGCCGGTTATTCTGGACAAAGGCGGCGATTATTACCGCGATTTCGGTATGGGCCGTTCGCGCGGCACCTTGCCGGTACAGTTGGCCGGCAATATCAAACATCCTGGCTTGGTCGAGTTGGGCTTTGGTTTGACTTTGCGCGAATTGCTTTATGATTTCGGAGGCGGTTCCGCTTCCGGCCGGCCCATTCGCGCAGTTCAGGTTGGAGGCCCTCTAGGCGCTTATCTGCCCGAATCGCAATTTGACACTCCCTTGGATTATGAAGCCTTTGCCGCCATCTGGGCGGTAGTGGGACATGGCGGCATTGTCGTTTTTGACGACACAGTCAATATGGCTGAAATGGCGCGCTATAGCATGGAATTTTGTAAAGAAGAATCCTGCGGCAAATGCACACCTTGCCGCATCGGCTCCACCCGTGGCGTAGAAGTCATGGACGACATTATCAACGGTCGCAACCTCGACAAAAACATCCCTTTGTTACGTGATCTTTGCGACACCTTACTCAACGGCTCCCTCTGTGCATTAGGCGGTATGACGCCCTACCCTGTACTGAGCGCTTTAAATCATTTTCCCGAAGACTTCGGGATAAATGCAAAAGCTACAGCCGCCTGATAATGATTAGAGGAGTTTAAAATGTCGATGAATAAAGAGAAAGATTTTGGCACACCAGCCAGCACCAATGAAAACATGGTTACGTTGGAAATTGATGGTTTTCAGGTCACGGCTCCGGCAGGCACCTCGGTCATGCGAGCGGCAGCCAGCATAGGTATTGAAATCCCTAAACTGTGCGCAACTGACAGCCTTGAGCCTTTCGGTTCCTGCCGTCTTTGCCTGGTGCAAATAGAAGGCGGCAGAGGCATGCCCGCCTCATGTACTACACCAGTCGCGGAAGGTTTAAAAATCACCACCCAGAATAAAAAACTGGCCGATGTGCGTCGCGGCATCATGGAACTGTACATTTCTGATCACCCGCTGGACTGCTTAACCTGTTCGGCCAATGGCGACTGCGAACTACAGGATATGGCGGGGGCTGTCGGCTTGCGCGAAGTCCGTTACAACCCGGTTGAAACGCACCTGAACGCCGAAAAAGACCATAGCAACCCTTACTTCAGCTTCGACCCCAGCAAATGTATCGTTTGTTCACGTTGCGTCAGGGCTTGCGAAGAAACCCAAGGCACCTTTGCGCTAACCATCGACGGCCGCGGCTTTGATTCCAAAGTATCGCCCAGCCAGAACCAACCGTTCATGGACTCGGAATGCGTGTCCTGCGGCGCGTGCGTGCAAGCCTGCCCAACCGCAACACTGATGGAAAAATCGGTGATCGACAACGGCCAGCCGGAACATGCGATCGTGACCACTTGCGCGTATTGCGGCGTCGGCTGCTCGTTCAGAGCGGAAATGAAAGGCGAGCAAGTCATCCGCATGGTCCCCGCAAAAGACGGCAAGGCCAATCACGGCCATTCCTGCGTCAAGGGCCGTTTTGCGTTTGGTTACGCGACTCACAAAGACCGCATCACCAAGCCGATGATCCGCGCCAGCATTAAAGATGCCTGGAAGGAAGTCAGCTGGGAAGAAGCGATCAATTACGCCGCGTCGGAATTAAAACGCATCCAGACCAAATACGGCAAAGACTCCGTCGGCGGCATCACCTCTTCTCGTTGCACCAACGAAGAAGTCTACATCATGCAAAAACTGATACGCGCAGGCTTCGGCAATAACAATGTCGATACTTGTGCGCGGGTTTGCCATTCACCGACCGGTTACGGGTTAAAACAGACTTTTGGCGAATCATCCGGCACCCAGGATTTCGACTCGGTCATGAAAGCCGACGTGATTTTAGTGATGGGCGCCAACCCTACCGACGGGCATCCCGTATTCGGTTCGCAAATGAAAAAACGCCTGCGTCAGGGCGCCAAACTGATCGTGATCGATCCGCGCGAAATTGATTTGATCAAGTCGCCGCATGTCAAAGCCAGCCATCATTTAAAGCTGCGTCCCAGCACCAATGTGGCTTTGATCAATGCGTTCGGACATGTCGTGGTTACCGAAAACTTGCTTGACGAAGCCTTTGTCAATGAGCGATGCGACGTTGCCTCTTTTGCCAAATGGAAAGCCTTTGTGGCGCAGGAACATAATTCGCCGGAAGCATCCGAGTCCATTACCGGCGTTCCCGCCGCTGAACTCAGAGCTGCGGCACGGCTTTATGCTACCGCAGGCAACGCCGCGATTTACTACGGCTTGGGCGTAACCGAGCATAGCCAGGGTTCCACCACTGTAATCGGCATTGCCAATCTGGCCATGGCAACGGGCAATTTGGGCCACGACGGCGCAGGCGTTAATCCGTTACGCGGGCAAAATAACGTGCAAGGCTCCTGCGACATGGGTTCATTTCCGCATGAGTTCCCCGGCTATCGCCACGTATCGGATCCGGCAACGCACCAATTGTTTGAGAATGCATGGCATACCAACCTCAGCTCGGAACCGGGTTTGCGTATTCCCAACATGTTCGAGGCGGCGTTGGACGGCAGTTTTATGGGGCTGTACTGCGAAGGCGAGGACATTGCCCAATCCGATCCGGACATTAAACATGTTCATGCCGCATTGCGGGCCATGGAATGCGTGATCGTTCAGGACATCTTCCTCAACGAAACCGCTAAATTTGCCCATGTTTTCCTGCCTGGATCATCCTTCCTGGAAAAGAACGGCACCTTTACCAATGCCGAGCGCCGTATTTCGCCGGTCCGTAAAGTCATGTCACCGTTGGCAGGCTATCAGGATTGGGAAGTTACCCAAATGCTGGCCAATGCATTGGGCTATCCGATGAATTACAGCCATCCGTCAGAAATCATGGATGAAATTGCACAGCTTACACCGAGCTTTGCCGGCGTCAGTTATGAAAAGATTGACCGCCTCGGCAGCGTGCAATGGCCATGTAATGACGAAACACCGGAAGGCACGCCGATCATGCACACCGAGCATTTCCTGCGCGATAACGGCAAGGGCTTGTTCATGCTAACCGAATTTGTGCCGACAACAGAACGCGTCAACGCCAAGTTCCCGCTCATCCTGACTACCGGGCGTATTTTGTCGCAATACAATGTCGGAGCACAGACACGCCGCACTGAAAATGTCGCCTGGCATGCTGAAGACCGTCTGGAAATTCATCCGCATGATGCCGAAGATCGCGGCGTAAACACCGGTGACTGGGTCGGCATTAAGAGCCGCGCAGGTGAAACGGTATTACGCGCATTGGTGAGTGACCGTGTGCAGCCCGGCGTTGTCTACACCACGTTCCATTTCCCGGAATCGGGCGCCAATGTCATCACGACAGACAACTCCGATTGGGCAACCAACTGTCCGGAATACAAAGTGACTGCCGTGCAAATCACCAAAGTTAGCCAGCCTTCGGAATGGCAACAGCAATACCAGGAGTTTTCAGAAAAACAACTCGATCTGCTGGAGCAGGGAATGAGTCATGACTAACGGCATTGACGCCGACACACGACTGCATAATCGCAGAAGGTAAAGCAATGCAAGGAGCGCAAACCGAGCCGTTATCATTGGAGTTAGGCTGGCCCAGCTATCAACAAAGCACCGTTGATCGCTGGCGGGACGGACAGCATGAACAACGGCAAGACTATATTGCCGAAGAAGTGCCGATTTCTCTGGTCTACAACGGGGTGCCGCATGTCGTCATGCTGGCAACCCCGACCAATCTTGAAGAATTTGCGCTGGGTTTCAGCATTACCGAAGGCATTATTAAAAGTCCGCAAGAGTTGTTATCGGCGCGGGTTTATAACCGTTCAAACGGCATTGAAGTCCAGGTAAAAATTCCGGAACAACGTTTTCAATGCATGTCCGACAAAGGCCGTAATTTAACCGGCCGTACCGGTTGCGGCCTATGCGGTGCCAGCACCCTAAAACAAGCTATCCGCCAACCCTCCCCGGTTAAAGGAGAATTGGTTTTGTCTGCTGCTGAATTGCGTTCCGCTTTAACGGACATCAAACAACACCAAAAATTAAACCAACTAACCGGAGCCGTTCATGCGGCTGCCTGGGTCGTTCCCGGACAGGGCATTTTGGATATCAGGGAAGATGTAGGACGGCATAACGCGCTGGATAAATTGATCGGCTTTTTATTGCGCACCGGTAAAGATTTATCCTCAGGCTTTGTGATCGTCACCAGCCGGGCCAGTTTTGAAATGGTTCAAAAAACCGCATGGGTCGGTATTACGCTGCTTGCGGCCATTTCCGCGCCTACCGGCTTAGCCATACGATTGGCTGATGAGGCAGGCCTCACCTTAATCGGCTTTGCCCGTGATGATCAACATGTGGTTTATACCCATCCGCAACGCTTAATCCATAGCAACTATCTGTAATTAACAATGAAAATAGAAAGACTTATCAGAATGGCCAATGACATAGGCAATTTCTTTAACTCGGAAAGCGACAAGGAAATCGCAGCAGAAGGCATAAAAAATCACATTTTAAGGTCATGGGACCCAAGAATGCGCAAAGCGATTATTACCTATTGCCAGGAAGACGGCTCTGAATTAAGTGACCTGGTCAAAACAGCTGTGACCAAGCTTGCTGCTTAAAAAATATTTTCCTCACATTACCAGCTTAAAACATATCCCCACGAAGACACGAAGAAAACCAAGCTAACAACTTCGTGCTCTTCGTGTCAGCAGTTGCTCTATATAGCCGTTTGCGGTGAGTCTATCTGTTCCCCCAAAGCTATAACGGCAGCAAGGCCGTTACGGACGACCTGCGCAAATAAAACGCTCTCCCCAGTAGCGATTCTTAAGGCTGGATACCAGCACCTTCCCTGTGCGCTGGCTAGGCGCATGAATAAAATTATCATTGCTGACATAAATCCCGACATGGGAAAACGGCTTGCCGTTGGTATTAAAAAAAACCAGGTCGCCGGAATGAAGATCATTTTTAGGGACTTGGTTCAGCGACTGAGCCATTCCCTGAACCGTACGCGGCAACGCTATGCCTTGGTGCCCGTAAACATGTTGCACAAAGCCGCTGCAATCGAAGCCTTCCTCGGGTGAACTTTTCCCGTAATGATAAGGTGTACCCTGCAAACTCAGCGCATAGCTGACCATCGGTGAGGAACCTGCAACTACGGACTTGGTTTCCGGAACGCTGGCGCAACCGGAAACCAAAACTATCACAGCGAGTAAAACACCTCGGATAAAGAGACCGTAAAAATTTTGAGCGATGAATGTGTTCACAAATCCATATCCCGTTTGAGACTGAGTAAGAGTTACCTGCAAGGATAAGCCATTACCCGTAAAATGGCTATGATGCACAGGCCTCACTCCACTGAATCCATTGTCAGCTAATTATTCATAGCCTGATAACCATCCTTTAAAACCGGAGTATCATCGTGCCGCCACATAGAATATTACAAACATCTTCTCACCAAGCCTTGCGTAAAGTATAAAATAGGCGACTTTCGCCTTAGCCATTGAGAATAGCTTTCATGAAATTTAATGCCTTTTTTATCAGCCTGTGCCTGTTTGTCTCATGCAGCAGTTATGCTGCGGAAAAAACCGTTATTCGTATCGGCGTTCAGGCTTTCGGCACCGTCGATTGGGAACTGGCGGCGTTACAGGACAATCCGCAAACTGACTTTCAACTGGAAACACAGCATTTAGCCAACGCGGAAGCCGGCAAGATTGCGCTACAGTCCGGCGCTGTCGATATGATTGTATCTGACTGGATTTGGGTTTCCAGGCTGCGCGCCACCGGTTCCGATTTTACTTTTTATCCTTATTCAAACACCTCGGGCGCCTTGGTGGTGGCGAAAGACAGCCCTATCCATTCGATAAAAGACCTCAAAGGCAAGCGGCTGGGAATTGCCGGGGGCGAACTGGATAAAAACTGGCTGTTGCTACAAGCATTGGCTAAGCAAGAACATCTGGACCTGAATGCGTCGGCGGAAAAAGTCTTCGGCGCGCCGCCGCTGATCACCGAGCAAATCAAGCAAAACCGTGTCGATGCCACCCTCACCTATTGGCATTTTGCCGCCAGGCTTGAAGCTCAGGGCTATCGCCAGATTATCGACGGCAAAGGTATTTTAAAAGGCCTCGGCATTCAGGAGGATGTACCCAGCCTGGGTTATGTGTTCAAGCAAAGCTGGGCAAACGAGCATAAACAGGCCGTCAACAGTTTCTTTAACGCCAGTAAACAAGCAAAGAATCAACTGTGCACATCCGATACCGCTTGGCAAAAAATCGTTCCGTTAACCAAGGAAAACGATGCACCCACACTAGCTAAATTGCGCCAGCGTTATTGCGAAGGCGGCGTTGAACAGTGGGGTCAAGCGGAACAGCTGGCGGCGGGCCGCATTTATTCGATGCTCCGCTCTTTAAGCAACAATCAGTTAACAGGCCAATCGGAAAACCTGCAACCCGGCACCTTCTGGTCGATTGAATAATTTGATTAACTTTAAGCATTTTTTATCAACCCTGTCCTTACTGGTTTTTTTAGCCATCTGGCAGGGTTTGGCCGTCTATTTAAACAGCAACACCTTACCGACTCCCGAAGTTGTAGCCCGGGTTTTCTGGCAGGGCTGCATGTCAGGGCAACTGCCCTTTCACCTGGGCGTTACCTTGCTCCGGCTGGTGGTCAGCTTTACCATTGCGATGCTGCTGGGCTGCGCCATCGGCATCGTGCTGGGACGCAGTAAAAAGCTCGACGCCTTCTTCGACAACTGGCTGGTGATTTTCTTGAATATCCCGGCGCTGGTCACCATTATCCTGTGCTATGTCTGGTTCGGGCTGGTCGAATCGGCGGCGATACTCGCCGTGGTCATCAACAAACTGCCCAATGTGATTGTCACGATCCGTGAAGGCACGCGTGCGCTGGATCAGGATTTGCTGGAAATGGCGCGCTGTTATCGTTTCGGCAGGCGTAAAACCCTGGTTCATGTGATCTGGCCGCAACTGCATCCGTTTGTGATGGGCGCAACCCGGTCGGGCCTGGCCCTGATTTGGAAGATCATTCTGGTGGTCGAGCTATTAGGCCGCAGCAACGGCATGGGCTATCAGCTGCATTTATTCTTTCAACTGTTTGATGTCGCCAGCATCCTGGCTTATACGATCGCTTTTGTTGCAGTCATTCAGCTGATAGAACTGCTGGTGCTAAAACCGCTGGATAAAAAAGCCCTACGGTGGCGCCGATGACCGATATCCAAATCAATATCAGCAACAAAACCTATCCGACAGCAACGAAGCCAAGTATCGCAGGCCTTAAGCTGTCGCTGAATTCGAATGAATTCATTTGCCTGGTCGGTCCGTCCGGCTGCGGCAAAACTACGCTGTTGAATATTATTGCCGGCCTGGATAATGATTACGATGGCGGCATACTGGTCGGACAACAGCACACGCATCCCAAGATCGGCTATATTTTCCAGAACCCGCGCCTGCTGCCCTGGCGGACGGTTAGGGAAAATATTGAGCTGGCATTGGACGACAATCAATCGCCCGAGGTCATCGATGCCTTGCTTGAGGTCATGCAGTTAACACAAGCGCAACATGTGTATCCCGAACGGTTGTCATTGGGCATGAGCCGCCGCGTCGCCATTATCAGGGCGTTTGCCGTCGATCCTGAGGTGTTGTTGATGGATGAGCCGTTTGTGTCGCTGGATGCGCCGACCGCAAGGCAAGTCCGGGAATTGTTATTGAAATTGTGGCAGCAGCGCCCGCACACGGTTTTATTTGTCACTCATGACCTACGCGAGGCCATTGCGCTGGCTGACCGGCTGGTATTTTTGTCAGCCTCGCCGATGCGGGTGATTAGTGAAATCGCCGTGCCTATTGCCCGAAGTGAGCGCCACAGCGAGCTTGCCGTTGAATCATTCAGGCAGCAATTGCTGAAAAACCATCCCGAAATAAAACAACTTTTGTGACCGTTTTCCGGCTGGAAAAACAGTTGCGGGTTCGCTAAAAATACCCGATACTCTTTGGCTCCAAGCCTTGTTATAGAGGATTCGCGTCAGGTTATCCTGCCTGACGCCCTTCGGGTTAATGCAAATCGGCTGTCCTGCCGATTTGTCCAGCAGGGCTTGTCGTACCAACTACCCAAGGTTAATATCATATGAAAAAAACAATTATCTTAGGACTGACGACTACTGTTGTTGCATTAACTTCGTTTACCGCATCTGCCGGGAGCGATGAGCAATACCCCGCTGCAAATTTTCAACCTAAAGTTGTCTATATCGACAAAGAGGCAGTCAAGGCTTCACCAAAATGCCCAGACCAAAAGCCCGCAGAAAAAGCTGCCGAGTTCGATCCCAAATACCCGGCTGCCAACTTTACCCCTAAAGTCGTCTATCCATAATCCGGCTTTTTAAAGGTGGGCCTTGAAGCGGGGTTCACCTTTTACCGACACCTGCCTCCGCTTCAACATCTCAGCCTTGGCTGGTCACTGAACAGTTCTTAGAGATATTTAAACAAGGATAATTCTTTTGTCTTGGTAAAAGTCTGTTGCGCCGCCTGCAACGCGGTGAATTGCAATTGATAGCGGCTAAGTGCATCAGCATAATCAAGGTCTTGAGTTTCAGAAAGCATGCTCTTGGTATCAATTACGTATTTTTCATTTTGGGATTCTTGGTTATCCAGCGCGTTCAGCCTCGCTCCGACACTGGATCTTGCATCCAGGAAACTGCCCAATGCCGCATCAAGATCGGTTAACACATCGCCAAGTTGAGCCTGAAATGTCTGCGCGCCGACTCCTGCCTTGACCTGACCGGCAGCAAACCCGGCATCCGCTAAAAATGTTCCTGAAGTGTTATTGATTTGGATGCTGGAAGTAGCGCCTGTCGCGACTGAAGCAAACTCGATTTTATTGCCGTTGCTCCGCGCTTGAATAGCCCCGCCAAAACCGCCTGCGGTAAGTTGTGAATTAATCTCGGTAACAACATCTTCGACGCCTGAAAACTGCTGACCGCTCAGGTCTATGGGTGCGGTTATGCCGCCGTTGGCAACCAGGTCAAATTGAACTGTCGCAGCCGAATAATCCAAGCCATAACGCAAAAACCGGTCGCCGGTTATTACACCGGCGGTAGCATTAAGCGACGCGCCCAAGCCGTCAGACAGTGCCTTTAGGGTATTGAAAACACTGCGTTTGCCATTCTCATCCGCGGCCGGGCTACTCGAATTTATGTGTTCAAAAACATTGAAGCCCAAATCGCCATCAGCAACCTGCCTGGTTGTGCTGATTTGCAAAGCCCGTTGCTGCAAGCCGCCCTGGTAGGCATATTCGCCCGTTGTGGCATTCCGTGCGAAAGCGGGTACCGTAGCAAGATCGCCTGAGAAAATATATTCGCCATTGGCATTTTGGGTATTAGCCACGCCCGCCAGTTCTTCAAGCAGCTGATCCACTTCATACTTGATCGCCAGCCTGTCGCTGCTGTTTAAGGTGTCGTTTTTGGCCTGGATAGTCAGGTCCTTGGCTTTAAAGATGATGTTATTTGCGGCTTCCAGCGCAGATTCCTCAAGATTCAATCGCCCGCGAGTAGCGGCAATATTGCTTTGGTACTGCTCTGTTTTTGTAATCGATTTATCTAAATCCAATATCCTTGCCGCCGCCTCCGGATCTTCGGCCGGCGCTGATATTTTAAGCCCGGAACTTAGTTGCTGTTGCAACTTGGCCAACTTAGTTTGCTGACTGCTCATCGCATTAAAGCTCAGCTGTTGCGACCACGCGGTTGAAATTCTCATTGCTATAACTCCTATCTAACTGCGCCTATCAAGGTATCGAATAAAGACCTTGCCACTGAAATGGATTGGGCGGATGCCTGATAAGCCTGCTGAAACTTTATCAGGTTAGCGGCTTCTTCATCCAGGTTTACTCCCGCCAGTCCTTCTCGGGATTCCTTCGCCTGATTTAGTAAGGTCTGCTGAGCCGAAGAACTGAGCTCCGAAGCTCGCGTCAAACCTCCGACACTGGAAACGATTTGCCCATAAGCGCCATTAAACGTGGCACTTCCGCCTAACATGCCTAGTTTATTGCCCAGGTTTGCCAATTGCAGCGCATTTCTGTTATCGGTGGGCATCGGGCCTTTGATAATAACGGGATTACCCAATCCGTCCAGCACCGGCAATTTGGTCACGGGATCGACTTCAACATTGGTGGCGGCCGCTATTTTTCTGGGGTCATTGATATTAACGCCAATTTTCTGGGCCGCACTGTAGGCCGGTCTGGCTAAAAACTCATCCCCGACCGATAGGGTTTGTCCCCCACTTAAATCAACAGTGATATCAATGCCCGGCAAAGCGCTTACATCGATATTGGCTGGCTGAGTTGCTGCAAATGACAAGGTGGAAACCCCCGCCACAGTAGTGGCCGTAAGATTAATCACCTGGTTATCGCGAACCCTGGTCAGGGTGTAATCGGTTCCGCCAACATACTTCAATTTAAAATCGCTAAAATCGAGGTTTCCAGCTGCCGACGGGTTGACATTAACATCCTGAAAATTAACCCTGACCGCTGCATTCCCGGTATTAAGCGGACTTTTAATAACCGGAGCTTCTTCAGCGCCGGAAAAGTTAAATAACGCCGACCCGGCCGTACCGCTCAGATCAAAACCTTTTTCATGAAGCGCATTAACCTCCATCGCCAAGCCGGCGGCAACCCTGCCCAATTGTTGCTGCGCTGGGTCCAGCACCTCATCCCGAAACCGTAACGAGCCGGCCAATGAGCCGCCGCTGATTTGACTGGTTACATTGTTTATGCCGCTAGGAACCTTAAGCCCGATTTCCAGCCGGTTTGGATCATATTCAGACTGAAACGTGGTAAATTCCGCCGCGTCGCCGCTAAGAACCAGCGCCTGTCCATTGCCGATAAAAACGCTGGAGCTGCCGTCCTTTTGCGGAACGACGGAGATATTGACGATTTCGGCTAACTTTGAAAACAGGGCATCCTGTTCATCCAGCAAATCGTTGGGCAACATCGCCCCGCCTGTTCTGCCTACGCCCGAGGTGACCTGCACGTTAATATCGGCTATGGACTTGGCCAGCGAATTAATATCGTTAACCATGGCACCTATATCGTTATTATTCTGCGTGCGTATCTCTTCAAACCTGTCTGTCAAGGTATTGAAGCTTTGTGTCAGGGTTTCTGCCTCAGACAGCAGTACCTGCCTGGAAGGGATCGATGAAGGATCATCCGCTACTTCATTTAAAGCATTAAAAAAGCGATTTATTGCCGGCGCCATTCCGGTACTCGGGTCGGCCATTATATTATCGACGCGAGTAGACAGCTGGCGGTAACGGTCTGCGTCTCCGAACGCTGAAAGACTGGAGTTTAATTGCTTGTTAATAAACTGGTCATAGCTGCGCGTGACATTAGTTACCTGTACGCCCTGACCGACATAGCCATCGCCGGTATATCGCGGCGTCCTAGTGCTCTGCTCTACCCGCTGACGGCTATAGCCCTCGGTATTGACATTGGAAATATTATGCTGAACCGTTTCCAACGAACGCTGAGCGGCCATCAGGCCTGATAATGATGTTGATAATAATCCGCTCATGAGTGCGTCCTGTTCTGAGAATTAGAGACGAAACCTGATGTGTTCATTGATTCATCGCCATTATTACGTCAGGCTCAAATTCGGCCATCGCGTTGCCTTGATAGATACTCATGACCTTATCGGCATATTTCGGATCGGTTGCATAACCCGCACGCTGTAATTCATGCACGTATTGTTGCGCATTGCCGGCTTTCTTTAAGGCATCGCTATAACGCGGATTACTTTTTATAAAGTCGACATAATCCCTGAAACTGTCCTCGAATGAGTCGTAGGACCTGAATCCGGCATTCACTTTTTTAGCGATACCCTGGTCGAATTCCAGCGTAGCCACTTGCGCCTGCTTACCCTGCCAGGCTTTGTCGGCTTTGATGTTAAACAGGTTGAAACTGTTGCTGCCGTTGCTGTTGTGTATGACCGAGCGTCCCCAGCCGCTTTCCAGCGCCGCTTGCGCCAAAATAACCTTGGGTTCCACGCCCAGTTCTTTGGCGGCCTGGACCGCCAGGGGATGCAGCCGCCTGACGAACTCTTCTGCAGACTGTATCGGCTGCGCGCGGCCGTTCTTTAAGGTGGATTGCTCCGCTTGATTAGTGCCGAACGGAAATTCAGTTATCTCATCCAGCGGATCGCTGCCGTGGATATAAGGAGTAATCTCAGCCAGGCCGTCAGCATTGTCAGCCTTGCCGCCTGCATGCCGGTTAACGGCATGGGCCTGTACCGTGCCGCTACGCGCGATGCCTCCCGACCTATTCAGGTAATCCTCAACATCCTGCTTTTCATGCTTAGGCTTATCGGGGCTTAGTTGCTTGACGATCAAGTCAGCCAAGCCGACACCGGGAGACCCCGACAAATGCACGGCTAACTGCTGGTCATACATATCGTTATAGAATTTGCTTTGGTCGTTATCCATCGCGCCGTCTGCCAGCTTGGCTTGGCGCATGCTTTTAAGCACGTTATTCAGAAAAATCGATTCGAATTGCTTGGCAACTTCTTTCAACGCTTCCGGTGACTCTTTTCTGGCCTGGCCTTTTAATTTAGCCAAGCCGTTAAAGTCGGTATAAACATCGGCATTTTGTGGTCCACTTAACATAACAACCTCCGCGTAAGGCGGATTCGCGATAGCAATCCGCCACGGTCAACAACAACTTTAGATAACAATTAATTCGGCATGCAAGGAGCCGGATGACTTCAATGCTTCAAGAATAGCCACCAAATCACTAGGCGCAGCGCCTACATTGTTGACCGCCTTAACAATTTCATCCAGGGACACGCCGGGGTTAAACACAAACATATGGTTCTTCTCTTCTTCGACCTTTATGTTGGATTTCGGAGTAATTGCCGTTTGGCCGTTGGAAAATGCATTCGGCTGGCTGACTTGCGGGTCTTCGCTGATAGTGACCGTCAAGCTGCCATGAGACACTGCCGCAGGCTGCACCCTGACCTTGCCGTTAATCACCACAGTCCCGGTGCGCGAGTTAACAATCACACGCGCCGGTGCGTCATCCGGAATGACCACCATGTTTTCGACTACCGAGGCAAAAGTCACTTTCTGGCCGGGATCGGCCGGCGCACGCACCCTGACCGAAGTCGCATCGAGCGCTTTTGCGGTATTAGCGCCCAATACCTTGTTAATAGATTCCGACATGCGGTTGGCCGTCGTGAAATCCGCCGTGTGCAGATTAAAAATCAATGCGTCGCCGTCAGCAAAAGATGAGCTAACGGTACGCTCGACGGTTGCGCCGTTGGGAATGCGGCCCACATTGGGATTATTGACGGTAACGCTCGAACCATCCTGGCCTGAAGCACTTAGGCCACTGACCACCAGACTGCCCTGGGCGATCGCATAAACCTGTCCGTCAGCCCCTTTCAACGGGCTCATTAACAAGGTTCCGCCCCGTAAACTTTTGGCATCGCCCAACGAGGAAACGGTGACATCAATCGCTTGACCCGGCTTGGCAAAGGGCGGAAGTTCGGCTTGTACAGAAACCGCCGCAATATTTTTGGCTTTAGGATCAATGCCGGGGGGCAAGGTAATGCCGAGACGCGTCAACATATTGCGCAAGGATTGTCCGGTAAAGTTCGTTTTGTCGCCGGATTTATCCAGACCGACCACCAAGCCGTAGCCTACCAGCTGATTGCTGCGTACGCCCTCGATAGAAGCGATATCCTTGATGCGCTCGGCATAAACCGGAGCGCTGAAGGCAATGCCCGTCAAGATTAACAGGATAAGGTGTTTATATAATGTGTTCATATCAAAAAATCCTTATCCTAGAATGGGAACCATGGGCTATTCAGAATCCTTGCCAGCCAACCCATCTTGCTGGCATCGGCCATGGCGCCCTCGCCTACGTACATAATGGTTACATCGGCGACTTTATCGGAGGTGATAATATTGGCTGAGTTTATGTCGACTGGCCTGACGATGCCGGACAGCCTGATGAATTCATCGCCCTGATTTAACGTGACTCTTTTCTCGCCCCGCACACTTAAATTGCCGTTCGGCAGCACATCGACAACCGTGACGGAAATATTGCCGCTTAAGCTATTGCTTTGATCGGCCTTAGCCTCCCCGTCAAATTCCCTGTTCGCCCTCAGATTGGCGTTAATGTCGTTACCCGTCAGGACTTTTGCTCCCAGCGTATACATCGAAGGCGCGGTAACTTCCATATTGGTGTCTTTTTTAGTTCTAAGATCGTCGGCTTTTTTCGCCTGCGTTCTCTCCAGCAACGTAATGGTCAACACATCCCCGATCCTTTTTGCCGTTTGATCTTCAAACAAACGCGTATCGTAACCGGACTGATAGATCGAGCCGCTGTTTTGTACCGGCGGCCGTAAATCGGCCGGGGCAACCGGGGCAAATGCCGGATCTCTTGGCGGTATCGGAGTACAAGCTTCCAACAGCAACAGCATGACTGCCAGAAAGGTAAAACGTCGCATGGCGCGCGCCGTGAAAACCGTTTTTTGAACTATCATGCCGTTCACCCTAACTTATAATTGTTGTGTCACAAAGGACAGCATCTGATCGGTTGTCGAAATCGCTTTGGAGTTCATTTCATAAGCCCGTTGCGTTTCGATCATATTGACCAACTCCTCGACAACATTGACGTTGGAGGTTTCCAAGGAGCCTTGAACCAAAGTGCCGTATTCCGCCTCCCCCGGCGTGCCAATGATCGGCGCGCCGCTGGCGGCGGATTCCCGGTAGAGGTTTTCGCCGATCGCTTCCAAGCCGGTAGGATTGATAAAATTAGCGGTCTGGATTTGCCCCAACACGCTCGGCTCGGCAGCGCCCGGCAACTTGGCGGATACCGTACCGTCAGTGCCGATCGTGATGCTTTCGGCATCTTGCGGCACGGTGATTGCCGGATCCAGCGTTAATCCGCCGGACGTAACGATCTGTCCTGTTGCATCTAATTTAAAAGAGCCGTCACGGGTATAATTGATGTCGCCGTTCGGCATCAAGATTTGCAGGAAGCCCCGGCCATTTATTGCCACATCCAGCGAGTTTTCGGTCGGCTGAACATTGCCTTGGGTATGCAGTTTTTCGGTTGCCACCGTCCGTACACCGGTTCCTAACTGCAATCCCGTCGGTAACTGGGTATTTTGCGTGGATTGTCCGCCAACCTGGCGAAGATTCTGATACATCAGGTCTTCAAAGACAGCCCGGCCTCTCTTAAACCCTGTGGTATTGACGTTTGCCAAGTTATTGGAAATAACCGCCATTCTTGTTTGCTGGGCATCCAGACCGGATTTAGCCACCCATAATGCACGTTCTGTCATGATAATCTCCTCAGTGCCAATTTATTGTCTTGCTTAAATTAAAGCATGATCCATGCCAGATTTAATTGAACCTCAGATACCCTCTCAATTCCCAAAAAAAAGCCGAGCTAGGCTCGGCTTTGTTAGCAATCTTGCGGCAATTGCTATCACATCTGCATCAGCTTGGCTCCTGCCGCAGAGTTTTCATCGACGCTCTTCATCACCTTAGTTTGCATCTCGAAATTCCTTGCCAGCTCAATCATGTCCACCATGGCGCTGATCGCATTGACGTTGCTGCCTTCCAATACGCCTTGCGCCAGTCTGACATCTGCATTGACCGCCACCGGCTGGCCATTTTTAGCGCGCAACAAGCCATCAGTGGATTTTTCCAGATTCTCTGAGGCCGATTTAACCAGCTTAATCCGGCCGACCTCCACCTGGGTTGTCGCATTACCGGAACCCAGCGGGATAATGCTGATAGTGCCGTCACTGCCTATGGTGACTTTTTCCGCCGGTTGAATGGTGATCGGACCATCCTGCCCCAGCACCGGCAAACCAGCGCCGGTCTGCAAAAAGCCTTCCGGAGTAATGTGTAAATCACCGGCACGCGTATAAGCTTCCTTGCCATCCGCGCCCTGAACGGCAAGATAACCTTCGCCGTTAATCGCCACATCCAGATCGCCGCCCGTTGTCTGCATCGCACCGGTAGAAAAATCAACTCCCGGCTTGTCGTTCATGGCATAAACCCGGGTAGGAAAACCCGCACCGTAAACAGGTCTACTGCGGAATTGCTCTAAGTCTGATTTAAATCCGGTGGTCTGGGTATTCGCCAAATTATTGGCGTTTGCCGTTTGCGCCAACAACGTTTGCTTGGCGCCGCTCATTGCGATATATAAACTACGATCCATAACAGCTCCCTTACCTTAAAACTGAACTTTAAAACAAAACCAAAGCAAACATCATTTCAGCAGATTCAACCTATCAACTACGCATTCAGGATAGTTTGTATCAGGGTTTTTTCGGTAGTAATGGTTTGGGAATTAGCCTGATACGCCTGCTGGGCAATAATCAATTTAACCAACTGTTCGGATAAATCCACGTTGGAGCCTTCCAGAGCTGATGACTGAATGCCGCCAAAATTATTATCGCCGGCCGCACCATAAATAGGCGCCCCTGAAGTGGAAGTCTTCGCCCAGGAAGTATCGCCTAATTTGGCCAAGGATTGATTGCTTTGAAACCGCGCCAGCGCCACCTGCCCTAAAGCCTTGGAACCGCCGTTACTGTACCTGGCAAACACCACCCCTGTGTCATCGACATCGATGCCGGTCAAATTTCCGGCAGGCAAACCATCCTGGTCCAGACCATTGACGCTAAAAGGCGTAGCGAACTGGGTACTGCCAAAAAAGTCTATATCGAACGCCATCGGATCAACACTGATATTAGGATCAATGGACGCTAAGTTAATAGACCCAAAATCCACCTTGGTTGTTTGCGAAGAGCCGGCGGCGGCAGCCGCAACTGCCGCATTATAATTATTGGCCGCAGTCTGGGCGGCAGTTGCCGCTGCTGCCGCAGCAGCGGCAAGAGTGGCAGCACTGTCAGCCGTGGCACCATCAACAACAAGCGCCGCTGCAGTGGCATAGGCTGACGCCGCAGCAGCGGCAGCCGCCGCAGTCGTTTTAGCGGTAGTAGCCAGCCCAGCGGCGGCGCCAGAAGTACTATTAATAGTTGCAGCTGCCGCTGCCGAAGCTGTAGCAGATGCCGATGCCACCAAGGCTTTGGAAAGAGCTGCTGCAGCAAGCGGCGCGGTATATGCTCCGCCATTCGCTGGCGATACAGCGTTAGCTGATACTGTTGCAGCCGCCGTATCGGTAACCGTCGTATTCGCCGTCGTTACAATCGCCGCAGACTTAACAGCGGCAGCACGAGCCCCCACTTCATCAAGCAATCCGGATTCGGTAAAAGACATCGGTATGGGTAAGCCGGGAGTATTAACTGTTGCTGACACTGTCGATGCCGGCGCTGTTGCGGGCGGCACAGCCTGCCCACCCGTCGTAATGCCAAAACCATCGAGAAACAGATAGGCATCCCATACGTTAGCCACCGGTGTTTTCACATAATAGGTCGATGCGATATGCGCATTACCCTGAGTATCATAGGTAGTGACTGATGTTGTATTGTTATAGGACAAAGGATTGGTAGGATCAAATATTGTCGTTGACGGCTGATTGGCAGCTCCGTTGATATTCAATTTCATATTGATATTTTCGGTGGCGTTAGGCAAGCCTTGAGCAGTATCGATCGTCAATGGCCTGAAAACGCCGACGCTGAAGCCCTCCGCGGCGGTCGTGCCGTTTGGCGCAAAAGCCAATAAATACTGGCCCTTGTCATTAACCACATTACCTGAGCTGTTTAACTGAAACGCACCGTTGCGGGTATAGGCGCTGGGAACCGAAGGATCTACCGGTGCGGTTGGGTTAGCAGGATCGGGAAGATTCACGTCGTCGGCCAATACAAAAAAACCATTGCCGCTGACGGCAAGATCGAGGCTGTTCTGGGTAGACTCGATATTGCCTTGATTAAATTGTTGAGCCACTTCGGTGACTTTCACGCCGGAGCCCGGTTGAGTCTTGCTGACGCCACCAATACTGGTGGCATACACGTCCGCGAATTCCGCCCGCGACTCTTTAAAACCGGTGGTTTGCGAGTTGGCAATATTATTACCGGTTACCTGTAAATTTGTTGAGGCAGCTTTTAAGCCGCTTAATGCTGTTGCAAAACCCATGTTACACCCCCAATTCTAAAGAATTTGTTTAATCTCATTAAAATTGACACTGCCCAATCCGGTCAGATCAACCTTTATACCATTTGCGCCACTACCCATGGTTACACCTTCAACGCGCGAGAAAACTTCTGTTTCCAACGCGGTATTTTTTCCATCAATAGCTGTTGTGGCTTGAATTTTGTATACACCTGGGCTAACCATGACCTCATTTGAATTCAGGCCATCCCAAACAAAAGGCAATTTGCCCGCGGCATGAGCCCCCATATCCTTAGTTAAAACAACTGCACCTGTAGCCGCATCGGTTATCGTGACCTTAACGTTGGCTGCGCTGCTCGGTAAGTTAATATTGCCTGCTATATTGCCTCCGACTTCTAAGTTTCCCTGAGAGCTCGGCACAGATACATGTCGCCCTACTAAACTCGTTGCCTGCAATGCCTGACTAGAGTTGATTGAACTGGCAAAATCACCAAATGATTTTTGCAAATCCTGAATACCGGATACCGTCCCGAACTGCGCCATTTGTGTTATAAACTCACCATTTTGCATGGGTTGCGAAGGGTCTTGATGGGTCATCTGTGCAGTCATTAATTTTAAAAACTGCTCCTGTCCTAATGACGTTTTTTTAGGTGTTCCCGCCGTATCCGATTTGGGTGTGACGGTTAAGCTGCTGTAATCATTTGTTGCGCCTTGGATAGCCATTTTTATCTCCTTACTGCCCCATTTTTAATGTCTGAAGCATCATTTGCTTTGCCGTATTCAACACTTCAATATTATTTTGATAAGAACGCGATGCTGACATCATATTGGCCATCTCTTCGACGGTATTAACGTTCGATTTAAAAATGTAACCGTCGCTATTGGCCATCGGATGGTGCGGGGCATATTCCATCACAGGAGCGTCCTGGCTCTCGACCACGCCCAGCACGTTCACCTTGCTGGTAGCATTCTGCGCATTCATGGCCTTATCTAATTCAGCGGCAAACACCGGCTGTCTGGATTTATAAACCTCCGCCGCGCTACTGGCGACACTGTTCGCATTGGATATGTTGCTTGCGACCAGATTAAGCCTTAAATTCTGTGCATTCATGCCACTGCCGGCAATATCAAATATACTTAAACCCGTCATGACTATTGCCCCTTCAGCGCGGTCATCAGACCGGAAAACTTGTTATTGATGAACTGCAAACTGGCTTGGTACTGCACCGCATTTTCAGCGTACTTGGCTTGCTCGACATGCGCTTCGACGGTATTACCGTCCAATGAAACCTGATTGGGGTTCCGATACATGACATTTGCGCCAAATACTGGTTGCTGCTGTGGCGCAATATGTCCCGCATGGGTCCGCTCCATGCTCACGCCAGGAGCCATGCTTTGTTTTAGCACCGACTTAAAGTCCATATCTCGCGCTTTAAAGTTCGGTGTATCGGCGTTTGCTAAGTTGGCGGCCAGTATCTCGCCCCGCTTTTCCCGAAAAGCCAGAGCTTTAGGCTCAATGCCAAGTGCTGCGTCAAAGTTAATAGCCATGATGTACCTCCTGATTATTTATGCAAATACCAAAGCATGTGATATGCCAAATATATATATTCCATAAAGAATCAATAAGATATATTTTTTACAATTATTTATCTCTCCTCTAAAGCTGATTATGCTTAAAATACTTTTGAATAATCCGGCAAAAAATAGCCGCTAATAAATAACTGATAAACAGACCGGCAGAAAATACAAAGCAGCATGTCAATAAATTGACTGGCATCTAAAAATAACAGCGCATCAATCATGTTTCGCAATATATAAGCCACACAAAGGTCTTAACGATGACAAAAAACATCCTACTCATTTTGGTATTGACCTTTATTTTTTTTACCAAGGCTCATGCGGAACAAGGTTGGCAATCACACGAATCCATTGCTGAGGCCGTTAAAGCTTATATTGCGCAAAATATAAACCTGCAGGGTGAATATGAAGTAAGTCTAACTCCGTTGGACAGTCGATTAAATTTGCCTCAATGCGCCGAACCGGTGGAGGTGTTTACAACAACCGGCTTAATTAAGGCGGGCAGAACGACTATCGGTGTGCGGTGTAATACAGAAAAAAAGTGGTCGATCTTTACTTCAGCCGTCATCAAGACTTACCAAATGGTCGTGGTCTTATCTCAACCGATACAGCGAGGAGAAACCTTTACCCGACAACATCTTGCAATCGAAAAAAGAGAGGTGTCTAATCTCAGGGAAGATTTTGTCACTCAGCCAGAACAAATCGAAAATAAACAGGCCACACGCCAACTCAATACCGGAGCCATTCTCAGCCTAAAAAATCTTGTCGTACCAAAACTTGTCAAAAGAGGAGATAAGGTCGTTATCAGCACGACAAAACCGGATTTTTCTATCAGAATGAGTGGGGTAGCGATGATGGATGGCGCCAAGGGGGAGCTTATCACGGTTAAAAACCAGAACTCGGGACGCGTCATTAATGCAACCGTTATAGAGCCTGGATTGGTCTCTGTTGATTATTGAACTCTCCAACCAACCTAATTAAATAAAAGCTAAAGTTTCTTGCCGCACTGCCGATAAAGATTGCAAATGAAGAACACATTGAGGAATCTAACATGGCTATCGAAATAACCGGCAGAACGAACAGCCCAACGCACATCAAAACGCCCCCAAAAGCTAGCGTTGAGGGTGAAAAAAAAGTAGCTGTTACAACCACCCCTGAAAAAGACGACGTTGTTGCTCTTACGACAACAACTCAGGAAATAAAAAGGGCCTTTGGCTCATCCTCTGCATCGTCCGTAGATATTGACCGGGTTAACTCCATTAAAAAAGCGCTTGCTGATGGAAGTTACCAAATCGATGCCGAAAAAGTTGCCAAGAAATTGATTGATTTTGAGAAATTAATGCCATAAGTGCATAGCCATGATAAAACAAACCTATCCCATTACAGAGCAACTCATCCTCAATGCGCTACAACTGGCGCAACAGCTTTACCAGGAACTCAATCGGGAGGCTGATGCCTTAAAAAATCTGCACCAGGCTGAACTGATCAGCAGTATCGCCACGAATAAAAAGCAACTGGTTGTGCAACTGGAGCAGTTCAACACGCAAATCGCCCAAGTTTTGGCAACGGAGAAATTGCCTAACGATCAGGACAGTATCAAGGAATATTTTAACCGGGCTGAAACAGCCGGTCTGTCAACCGCCGAATCAGCCGGCAACTGGACCCAACTCATGCTCGTCTGCGCGGAATGCAGAAACCTGAATGAACAAAACGGTGCGGGCATTGATCTTTTATCTCGTCACACCAAACGCTCACTGGACATTTTGAAAGGCAAGCCGGAGTTTGCAAATACATACGGCTCTGATGGCTCAGCCCAAAGCGACCGGTATAGTCGTACCCTGATTTCGGTATAACCACTTCTTCATGCTCGGCACATTATTAGAATAAATCCTACTGATTTTGACTGAAACAGCCATCCTTGCGCCCAGTCGGCGCGCATTAAGTTAATAACCGTTTAACAGCCTCATTATTTAACGACACATCCCGACTGATGTGTTTTCTGGCAATAAAAACATCTTCTTTCAACTCATCGACGCACTTCGAAGAGAACAAATGAATTAAATACCCGTCTATGGTACAATCTTCTTTGTTTTTGCCCCGATAGCTCAGCAGGATAGAGCGGTCCCCTCCTAAGGGACAGGCCGGTGGTTCAAATCCGCCTCGGGGCACCATTAATATCAACAACTTAAAAACACTCCAGCTTACACCTACCCGCGACAAGAGACCGCACCTAACGCCATACTTAATAAAACGCCAATATTCCAGCAATCAACTAACCCTGTTTTTTGCCGCGTTTTTTATTTAATTTTCAACACCCTTTTCACAATGCTGTAAGACGCTTGTCATCAGCAACCTTTTATTGAGACTCTAACTAATATGCCATTTACCACCCTCGGTTTATCTGACCCACTGCTGCGCGCCATTGCCGACGCCGGTTATACCACGCCATCCCCGATCCAGTCGCAAGCTATTCCCGCCGTTTTAAACGGCCATGATGTCCTGGCTGCGGCACAAACTGGGACAGGGAAGACAGCGGGATTCACCCTACCGATCCTGCACCGCTTATCACAAAAGTCTTATAACAATAACCGGCCGGTCAGGGTATTAATCCTGACCCCAACCAGAGAACTTGCTGCGCAAATAGGCGAATCGGTCAGCAAGTATGGGGCGCATTTGCATCCCCGTTTAAAATCCGAAGTTGTTTTTGGCGGGGTAAAAATCAACCCGCAGATGATGAGGTTAAGAGGCGGCGTAGATATACTGGTCGCCACGCCAGGTCGACTTTTAGATTTGGCCAACCAAAATGCGGTCAAGCTCGATCAGGTAGAAACACTGATACTTGATGAAGCCGACCGCATGCTGGACATGGGCTTCATCCGGGACATCCGTAAAATTATCGCCTTGCTGCCGAAAAAGCGCCAAAACCTGTTGTTTTCGGCGACCTTTTCAGAAGACATTCGTAAACTCACCACAGGGCTTCTGGTTAATCCGATAAAAATCGAAGTCGCTCCGCGCAACACCGCCGCGGAACTGGTCGAGCAAATCGCTTATCTGGTTAATAAAGCCAACAAAACCGAGCTGCTCTGTCACTTGATAAAACAAAATAACTGGCAGCAGGTTTTGGTATTCACTACCACTAAGCACGGCGCAAACCGGCTCACCGAAAAACTCAACAAAATCGATATCAAGGCCGCCGCAATACACGGCAATAAAAGCCAGGGCGCCAGAACCAGTGCATTGGCTGGCTTTAAGGCCGGTGAAATCAGAGTGTTGGTAGCAACCGATGTGGCGGCTCGCGGCATTGATATTAACCTGTTGCCTCATGTGGTCAATTTTGAATTGCCCCGCGCTGCGGAAGATTACGTGCATAGAATCGGCCGCACCGGACGCGCAGGCGAGGAAGGCCAAGCCATCTCATTGGTATCGCATGATGAATACAGTAGTTTGAGATTGGTTGAAAAACTGATCGGCAAGGAAATTAAACGCGAACAAATTACCGGTTTTGAGGCGTCCGCAATTGCACCACCGATGCCTCCGGAACCGCCACGAGGCCCGCGTCCTGCCAGAAACTCAAGCCAGCGCCGCAAACCCGCCGGCAACCAAGCCAGTCAAAAGCCTAGAGCAAAAAGCGCTTAGCTTCTTGCTCAAGTCGGGTTACGTTGTGCTAACCCGACAACCTCATCCCCATTGGGATTTGCGAACGTTAAAATTGCGTCCCTTTATTTTGCCGTTCCTTAAGCAAGCTAAGGCCTTGTCGACGCTATCACGTTTGATAGCCACGTAGGCATGGGCATCAAAAATATCAATTTTGCCCACTTCACTGCCTTCGATTCCCGCTTCGCCTGTTAACGCGCCCAATATATCTCCCGGACGCACTTTATTCTTGCGCCCGCCGTCTATCCATAAGGTCACCATCGGCGCTTCGAAGCGCAGCTCTAAGCTCATCTGGAACGGCGCCACTTCATCCCATTTAGCGGGAGTATTTTGATACTCTTCAATCGTCTTAACCCGGTTTAATTCCTTTTCCGTGCATAAGCTTAACGCCAAACCTTTTTTACCGGCGCGGCCGGTGCGCCCGACTCGATGTACGTAAATTTCAGGATCCCAAGGCAATTCATAATTAATCACCGCCTGCATATCCTTGATATCAAGGCCCCGCGCAGCAACGTCTGTCGCCACCAGCACCGAGCAGCTCTTGTTGGCAAAACGCACCAACACCTGATCCCGATGCTTTTGCTCTAAATCGCCATGCAGCGCCTGGACCGAGAAGCCGCTGTTTTCAAGCGCACTCGCCACGTCTTGGCAATCTCTTTTGGTATTGCAAAAGACCACGGTTGATTCAGGGCGGTAATAGGATAAAAGATAGCCCAGCGCGTTTGTCCTTTTCGACTTTTCTACCTGATAAAAACGCTGCTCGATATCGCTGTCGTGATGGCTGGTTTCGATGCTGACGGAAACCGGCTTAAACTGGAATTTCTGGCTCATCTCCCGAATAGGATCGGCGTAAGTCGCCGAGAACAGCAAGGTTTGCCGATGTGTCGGTGCGTATGAGATCACGTCGGTAATGGCCTCTTCAAAGCCCATATCCAGCATTCGGTCCGCCTCATCCAGCACCAATACCTTGAGATTGCTCAAGCGTAAACTGCGTTTGCGCAGATGTTCCTGTAACCGCCCCGGCGTACCGACCACGACATGAACACCATGCTCCAACGAACCCAGCTGTGGCCCGAAAGGCACGCCGCCGCATAAGGTCAACACCTTAATGTTTTGCGTAAATCGGGCCAGCCGCCGAATCTCCTTACAAACCTGATCGGCAAGCTCCCGGGTCGGGCAAACCACCATCGCCTGAACCCTGAAACTGTTCAAGTCCAGCTTGGACAACAGTCCAATGCCAAAAGCGGCGGTTTTGCCGCTGCCGGTTTTGGCCTGCGCAATCACATCCCGGCCCTCAAGAATATGCGGCAGGCTTTCCGCCTGGATAGGCGTTAAATGGGTGTATCCCAGGGATTCGATGTTTTCAAGCAGGGCGGGCTTTAAAGCTAGGGAGGAAAATTTGGCAGTGTTCACGAGGACTCTTTATGTTGACGCAAATGGCGGCGAACTGCCGTCATTCAATCGCTTATGATACCAGATACGGGACATTTAAGCCGGACAAGGTTGATTTTTCAGTATAAATTCAATCTGGGGGATGCAGCGACGGCATTCCCATGCCGAAGAGATTGTGAAAGTATTATCCAAATCAGGCTGAAAGGGTTATTTACCACAGAGAACACGAACGACTGCACGGACGCAGGAGGTAGAGCAACGCATGGAGCAGTTGCCGAGGACACAGAGAAAATAATCTCATTAATTGAATATATTAAAAACTCCGTGTTCTCGGCAATTGCTCCTGCATTGCCTACACGGATGTAGGTACTTAGCGTGAGCACGACTGCACGGATGCAGGAGGTAGAGCAACGCAGGAGCAGTTGCCGAGGAGCGAAAGCTGCGCCTAGAGCGCCTACTGTTGGTGCTCTCGATTGCTGTTCCCGACGCAATTCTACCTCCCCCATCCTTGGGGTCGTACCTCCTGCATAACCCACAGGGATGTGGGGAATGCAGAGAAATGACAGGATCATTTCC
>Ga0208117_100108_pt1 | contig 63546 bp, 61 predicted proteins | sample LakWasMet26_LOW6_2_FD_183870 | JGI IMG/M metagenome (GOLD analysis project Ga0208117, IMG submission 183870) | Freshwater sediment methanotrophic microbial communities from Lake Washington under simulated oxygen tension - Sediment Metagenome... | ecosystem: Environmental > Aquatic > Freshwater >...
CCAGTTCGCCGCCCTCGCGGACCGGGCGGTGGGGACGAGCTTCCCCCTTGCCGTGACGAGCAGTTCGGGCCTGCCCGTGACCCTGAGCGTCAGCGGCCCCGCCAGCTACTCCGGCGGCATGCTCACGCTCACCGGTGCCGGACCGGTGACGATCCAGGCGACCCAACCGGGCAACGACACGTTCCTGCCGGCCGCGCCGGTGGTGCGTTCGTTCAACGCCAATGCTCCGGCGCTTCTCCGCTATGCCACGCAAGCCCGCACGCTCCTGCAAACCGGCCGCACGCCGGAATCGCCCGCCTACATCATCCAAACCAACCCATGAGAACCCTTCTGTTCCTCCTTACCGCCGTGGCGACGTTCGCTGCGACCCCTCCCGCGCTGCTCGACCGTCCTGTCAGCAACCTGCGCTTGGAGGGCGCACCGCTGCCCGCCGCGCTCCGTTCGCTCGCGCGGGCGTGTCAGACCAACATTCTGATTGATCCCGAGGTCCGGGGCGACGTGACCGTCGAAATCGCGCAGGGCACGCTGCGCACAGCGCTCACCGCACTCACAGAACCCGGCGGTTACTCGTTCGAGGAAACGCCCGAGGGGCTGGCCGTCCGCTATCGCCGCACAGTGCTCTACACCATCGACTATCCGCAGTTGACGCGCAGCGGTTCGGGCAGTGCGTCGATCACACTGGGCGGCACGAACAGCGGCTATGGGAGCAACGGCCAGCCGGTTGCCATGGCGCCGACACTGGGAAATGCGGGGCAGGCGCGAAACACGGTCGATGCGACACAGGTGTCCATCTCGCAGGAAAACCAGAACACGTTCTGGACGGGACTGGAGACGGAACTGCGCGCGATGCTGAAGGACGGCGACGGCCTGGTCCTGAACCGGTTCAGCGGCGTGGCGCAGGTGACGGCCCCGGCTCCGACCCATGCGATCATTCGCGATTACATGCGACTGGTGAACCGGCGCATCACGCAGCAGGTGGAGATCGAGGCGCGCATTGTCGAGGTGTCCTTGAACGAGGAGCGGAAACTGGGCGTCGATTGGGATTTGGCCGCAAGCGCCACCGGCTCCGCGAAGCTCGATGCGACGGCCCCGCTCGAAGTGGCGGGCGTCGGCGGCACGCTGCTGGCGGCGAACACCTTTGCCGCGAATCTCGGTTTCGGCCGCGCGACCGCGATCATCCACGCGCTGCAGCAGCAGGGCAACGTGAAGACCGTGGCGCAGCCCCGGCTGCGCGCGCTCAACAATCAAACGGCCTTCATTAAGGTCGGCGAGGACCGGCCGTTCTTCCGGCTCCAGCAGTCCACCACGTTCCAATCCGGCGGGACCAGCGTGCCGGTAAACCAGACGCAGGAGAGCTTCACGGTTTCGACGATCACCATCGGCACGATCCTCGCGATTACACCACAGATCGACGCCAACGGCGTCATCACGCTCGACGTGCTGCCGGCGATCACGCGCCTGCAATCGGTCGTGACGAGCCCGGACGGGCGGCAGACCGCACCCGTCACCGAGGTCAAGCAGGCCTCCACTATCGTCCGGCTGAAGGACGGTGAGACCGTCATGATCGGCGGCCTGATTTCCGAGGACAGCGGCGACACCACGCGCTCCGTGCCGGTGCTCGGCAACGTTCCGCTCCTGGGATCGGCCTTCCGGAGCAAAGCGACCGCCACCCATCGCACGGAACTGGTGATTTTTTTGACCCCGAAGCTCATCCGCTGATGTGCGCCTTGTTTCCGATCCTGAGTTCGCGTCCGGCCGCCGCCCATGCCGGCGAGTCGGGTCCCGACGTGACGCGCGCCTTCGACGCGATCCTGCGCGCCGCGGCGGTCGACGGCGCGAGCGACATCCACCTGGAGCCGAAGGAGGACGGGCTGGCGGTGCGCTTCCGGATCGACGGCGAGATGCGCGACCACGGGAGGATCGCCCTCGCGCAGCGCGACGCGCTGCTGTCGCGCGGGAAGATTTTCGGGGGAATGGACATCACCGAAAAGCGCCTGCCACAGGACGGACGCGCGGTGCTTCGCGACGGCGAGCGCCGGTTCAACCTGCGTCTCAGCACCGTGCCGACGGTGCACGGGGAAAGCCTCGTCATCCGTCTGCTTGACCAGACCATGCCAGGGCAGTCCTTCGCGGAGCTGGGCCTCGCGCCCAGCCAGGCCGCCGCCTTGCAGGCCGCGCTGACGGGTCCGGCGGGATTGATCTACCTCACCGGCCCGACGGGATCGGGCAAGACGACGACGCTGCATTCCGCGCTGCACCAGCTCGACCATCGCGGCCGGGTGATCCACACGCTCGAGGACCCGGTGGAATATGAATTCCCGGGCATCCGTCAGACGGAGATCCGCGAAAAAATCGGGCTGACCTTCGCGTCGTCGCTACGTGCGCTCCTGCGCCAGAATCCCGATGTGATGCTGGTGGGCGAAACGCGCGACGCGGAAACCGCCCAGCTCGCGATCCGGGCGGCGCTCACCGGGCACCTCGTGTTGTCGACGCTCCACACCAATGACGCCCTCGCGGCGATCCCGCGCCTGCGCGACCTCGGCGTCGAAAGTTTCCTGCTCGCCTCTGCGCTCCGGCTCGTCGCGGCGCAGCGGCTCGTGCGCCAGCTGTGCGAATGCAAGGCACCGCATCCCGACAACGAGCGGCTGCGCGAACGGCATCGGCTTCCCGACGCGGCGTTCTGCCGGCCAGTCGGCTGCGCCAAGTGCCGGGGCGCGGGTTTTCGCGGCCGCCTTGCGATCCACGAGGTGATCCCGGCCGAGAAGTTCGCGGCGCTGATCGAGGCGGATGCGCCGCAGACCGAACTCGCCGCGCAACGTGAGCGCGAGGGCTGCCTGACGCTGTGGCAGCACGGCCTCGCCGCCGCGGCCACCGGCCGCACGACCCTGGAGCAGGTGGCGCGCGTGCTCTGATGCCGACTTTACCCGCGGACCATTCCGGTCCGCTTCACCCAAACCCAACCATGAAAAACACCATCCATCACTATCAGCACCTCCACCAACGCCAGCGCGGCTACTCCCTGCTGGAACTCGTCCTCGTCCTCGCCGTCATCTCCGTGCTCGTCGGCCTTCTCCTGCCGAAGGGCTTCGATGCCATCCGCAACGCCCGCGTCCAGCAGGTGGCCAAGGCGGTGGAAACGCTCAAGACCGCGCTGACGGACTACATCGCGATGCCCGGCGGCAGCGGCAGCTTCCCGCGCACCGAGGGCATCGGCGTCCCGTGCTCCGGTGCCGCGCTCACCGGCGCCACCGATGCGGCCAAGGGCAACGGCGCGCGGCTCGACGCCGTGCTGCTGGCCGTCGGCAAGCTGGACCGCCCGCTCAGCCTCCGCATGGGCAGCCAGCTGTTCACGTCCACGGGCACCGGCAATGAGATGACCTGGAGCCAGTCGGCGCAGGCGTTCATCGTCACGCCCGACGCCGCGCCGCAGCGCAACTGGGCGACCGTCACGCGGGTCGAGGCGCGCACGGCCAATCCCGCGCTGCTGCCGTCCGCCGCGCAGGGCGCGAACTTCCGGCTCGATGGGACGACCACCGGCATCGGCGCGAACTACGTCGTCTCCTACCTGGTGCTTCCGCAGGTGCCGGCGAAGGACGCCTACGAACTGGCGCTGGCCCTCAACGGCGCGCAGCTCGCCCCGACCGAGGGCGCGGCCTGCGACACCGGCATCGTGGCCTACGCGCTGCCCACCAACGGCGTGACCGACGTTTATGTCTACATCGCCCACATCTGAGCTGACCGTCCTGCTGTGGGGCCGCCGCTGGTGGCTGCCCGGCCGTGCCCAGCCGCTCGACTTCGAGAACCTGACGCACGCGGCGGTGCTGCTCACGGCGCACCTCGGCGGACCGGTGCGGTTGCGGCTCATCTACCAGCCGGAATCGCTCGTCAGCGTGGCGGCGGCCTGTCCGCGCGGGCCCCGGCCGGCGTTGCAGGCAGCCCTCGGCGACGAGCACCCCGCGATCCTGGACGCCTCGCTCGCATGGGGGCATGAGCCGATCCTCGCCGAAGGCGACGCGTTCGGCACGTTCCTGCACTACGAACGCGAGCCGGGGCTGTTCGCGCTGGTCGAACGTCTCGGAGCGCGTGGCATCGCTGTGACCTCCGCGTGGCCGCTCGCGACGTTCCTCCATGCGCTGCCCGACGAGTGGTCGGATTCGGGGGCGGTTCTTGTGCTCGCGGCCGACGACGGGCAGGCGCTCGCGTATCACCATCCCGAAGGCGGCGTGCGCCACGTCCGGCAGTGGCAGGGTGCGGCGGCCAAGGAGGAGGCGCTGGCGTGGCTGGCGCAGGAGAAGTCCCGCGCCGAAGCGCCGGAGCTGCTCCTGCTGGCTGGGGAGGCGGATGCGGCGGAGGGAGTGTGGCCGCTCACGGAAGCGCTGGGCCGCGCGGTCGTCCTGCCACGGTCTCATCCGGCGCAGCTGCTGCCGGCGGAGTCGCTGCTCAGCGCCCAGCGGTTGGTGGTGGCCGCGAGCGTGGTGCTCCTGCTCGCCGCCGGCTGGAGCGGCGCGGCGTATGCCCGCGACTTCCAGGCCTGGGACGGACGGCGGCAGGTTGAAGCCCGGGAAAAGTCCGCGCTGCGGGCGGAAATCGAGCACTTCCGGGTGAACGCTGCGGAAATCGTCACGCTGAAGGCCCGGCTCGCCGGACCGGGCACGAGCCTTCCGGCGGGCGAACTGCTCGATGCTGTGGGCGCGGAACTGCCGCCGCAACTTGCGCTCGATCGCATCCGCGTGGCGCAGGGCCGCTTCACGCTGGCCGGCCACGTCGCGCCCGGCGCGACGGCCGAATGGGAACGCTGGCGGGCGCGGCTGGCCGGAAAGCGCTGGACGCTGGAGCCGTCCGCACCGCGTGAAAACGGCGCGTTCAACCTGCAGGGAACGTTCAACCCATGAACCCGGCACGCCGCATTTCCCGCGCCGCATGGCTGCTCCTAGTGACGAGCGTATTGCTTGCCGGGTTTGCGTTTGCGCTGCCGCGGCTGAAGCCGGTGCCGGAAACGGCCGACACGGAACTGGCCGCGCTGCGAAACGAGCGAGACACGCTCGCGGACAACGACGACGCCACGCTGGCGCGGCTCCGGCGGCAGGGGCGCGAGCAACCGGTGCCGGGCTGGACCAGTGAAAGCGTGGCGGCGCGCGCTGGTCCCGGCTGGCGACTCGACTGGCAGCCGTCCGAGGGAACGGGCCGCCGCGTGCGCCTCACCCGGGAAAACCCGCGCTTTGCCGAGTGGCCGGACTATCTCCGTGCCGTGAAGACCTGGGCCGCGACACCGGGCGTTGTCCTCGAATCCCTCGACGTTGCTGCGCAAGGCACGGGGACGGGTCGCCGGTTCACGGAAGTCGCCCTCGGCCTGCGAATCGCATCCGGCCCCCATGAGAATTCCACCCGGTCCGACCCCTCCGGGTCCCTGGCCGGCGCCCCCACCGAAATCACAACCCAACCCAAACCATGATCACATTGACCCTCCAACTGCCGGAGCCTGTCGCCGCCGAGTTCTACGCGGCGGCCGACGAGTTGAACCGGCGGTTTCCCGCGGCGAGCCCGAAGATCGAGGCCAAGTCCTTGATGGCCTTCGCGCTCGCTCGCCATGAATGCGCGGACATCTGCGCGCAGTTCGATCTGGCCCTCCGCCTCGTGCAGGGCCGGGACGAGCCGCCGTTCAACCCCGTGCTGAATCAGGAATACGGGCGGACCGACCGCCCCGTGCCGACGCCGCCCGCACAAAACCAAGAGGCGGCTTAACCCAACCACCACCATGGCCATCGACCAAAAACCCAAAGCGAAAACGGAAACCGACGCCGAGAAACCGAAGCCGCTCGTCTTCCGGGACAACCCGGAGGTGAAGGCAAAGATCGACGCGCACAAGAAGGCGAACCCCAACGACGCGGCCTACTACTCCCGCCTCGTGAAGGAACACCCGGAGCGCGCCATCGACACGCTCGTCTACCGCGACGTGCAGAAGCACGAGAGCGAGATGCGCCTCATCTCCCGGCAGCTGCCGCAGGCGAAGGCGTTCTACGACGCGCAGAGCCCGGAAGCGAAGGCCCGCATCGACCGCGACCTCGAGGGCGTCAGTCCTTATTACAAGGACAAGACGTTCGTGCAGGCCGCGCTCCGTGAGAAGGACCGCCAGGCGCGCAAGGAGTTCAGCAACCCCGCGCCGACGCCGGCAGCCGGCGCGAAGGCGGCGGCCTGAGCCATGCCGGTTGATCCGACGACCCGGCAGAGCCTCGACGACCACCTGGGCCAGGCGGAGTTCGCGCTGAGAGTTGCCGCGCACTTCGATTGCCTGAAAGGCACGCCCGCGCACGAGACCGTGCGCGCGGCGCTGGCCCGGGTGGAGGAGGCCCGCGGCTGGGTGCGGGAGAAGCTGGTGGTGCAACGGCCCGTGCCGAGGGCCGACGTTGACGGCGGCACCGTGGCCGAACAGCGGAGGACGATTCATCAGCGCATGGCGCGGTTCACGCCTTGATTCACGAACGCGCACCCATGTGCCCGACTTCACAGACTGCCCTTCGCTGTTTGCAGCACACCGCCCGCGGCCATCCCGGCGCGTCGTCCGGTGAGCGCGCCGCTTGGGAGTTGCTGGCAAACTTCCGCGAAGGACGGCAGGTCAACTTCGCCGATAACTTTGTCCGGCTCGACGCGAACGGACAGCGGGCTGTCATCCAATTGTTGCTGGATGTCGCGACTGGGAAGACAACGTTCAGTGACCTGCACTAATACCCAGACGGGCGCGGAGCCCTTCGAAGACGGTATCCACCCAACTCTGCAAGACACGTTCCTGCTCCAGGCCTTTGCCGGTGGGAAGGATCTCCGAATATAGGCGGGACTCCGTTTCGTTGAGTGTCCCGCTGAAGTATTCGGCCACGACGCCCGAGGTCCGCAACCACTCGGTGTGCGCATCGAGCGTCGCGCGATCCATCATCACGCTCTCAGTCTGCGGCCAGTGCTCCCGCAACCGGGCGAGAATCTGCAAACCGGCGGGATCGATATCGCCCCAGTAAAGCAGCGGTCGACCCGCCAACCACGGCAGGCGCTTGCAGATCACCACGGAGTTGCCGTTGCCGAGGATGGACAGCCAGCCGGGCAGAATCGTCGGCAGCGTCAGGAACGTAGTCTTGTTCTCGACGACAATGACTCCCGCCGGCGCAAAGGTCTCCTCAGCCAGGACGGCCACCGGCGCGGAGAAATCCGAAAGAAGAACCGGGGCACCGGCAGGAGGCGCGCCGAGCCAGCGCAGGCGAATGGCAGCCTCGTCGATCCGTAGACCGAAGCGTTCATGGAAATCCTCGGAATCGCGGCGGGCGGTCTCCGGCAGGACTTCATCGAGCAGGAGGCGCAGCAACGGACGCTCCGTCTCAATGAGCTTCGTGCTGATAGGCAGGCGGATTTCACGGGGGTAGCATCCGGGCAGCGGGCTGCGGATAAAGTGGGCACAGACCAGCAGCACGTCCCGCCACACGGAGAGCTTTTCGACCACGCGGTGCGGATAGCGGCCGATCCACGGCAAGAGCGCCGGCACCAACTCCCGCGTCGAAGCCGCCGCCTCGACGAACCGCGTAAACTCGGCCTCCTTTTTTAAGTAGCGGAGGAAGTCCCCCTGCGTCGCGAATTCCAAGCGTTCGGGAACCTCCTGAAGTCCGAAGCGGCGGGTGTTTCGTTCTGTCCAGAAGATCGTCGGGCCGAAGCCGGTGATATTCTTGGCGACCGCCCGCAGCGCATCGCCGGCGGATTTCATCTCCTGTAGGTCGTCGGTGGGCCACGATCCCAACGGTATCGGCAGCGGGAATGGCGCGGCGCCTTCCACGTGGGCGCAGAGCACCTCGCGGTAGCGACGCTCGGCGAAGGCCTTGATGTCAGCGGGAGTCAGCACGCTCCGGTTCCTCCCTCATTTTGTCCAGGCGGGCCAGCAAATCGTCCCGGCTGATGCTAAACAGGCGTGAGTCGCTCTGGTCGCGGTTGGTCACGAGGTGATAGCTCGCGACGAAATTCTCGCGCTCGATCATCTTGATCTCGTCGTTCCAGGGATTGACGAGGATCAGCTGGAGCCCGAATTCGGCGAAGAGCCGCATGGCGTGCAGCGAATTATCCTTGTCCACGCCCTTGAAAATCTCGTCGACCATCACGAAGCGGAATGTCTTCGAATCGGGCTTCGCGCGCGATAGACCGTATTGGAGCACGAGACCGGCGACGAGCAGGGTGTAGGCCAGCTTGGCCTTCTGTCCGGGGCTGCGACCCACCGAATCGTAATAGGTCCGGATCACGCTGTCGTCGGTAAGGGAAATTTCTTCCGCGCGGAATTCCCACCAGTTGCGCACGTCGGTCACAAAATTCCGCCATTCCGGCTTGGCGTCGAAATCCGTCAGCAACGCCCGGATACTCTCGAATGCTTTCAGCCTCTCGGCGTCCGTCCAGTTGGCGGCCTTCTGGGTGGCGCCCCGGAGGCGGCGTTTGAAGTCGACGATATCGACGTTGGCAGTGGCGGCGTGCTGGAGGCGCAGGCAGGTCCCGGGATTGAACGGGACCTCGCGGAGGGCAGAATTCAGTTCCTTCAGGCGCTCTTCGATAAACTCCGCCTGATCGTGCATTTCTGCGGCCAACTTGCCCGCATCGCGCACGACGTTTTTCTCCATCAGCTCGTTGAAACGCTGGCGGTGCGTCGGCAGGTCGTCGGTGACCAGCTTCTTGAGCGCATCCCGGAAGTCAGGCAGCGCTTCGATGGAAACCGTCAGGCTCGAATTGAAGGCTGATTTCTGCGACTCGCCCATCAGGGCGATGATCGCCCGCTCGGACTGGCCGACGGCGTTGGCTTTTCGCGTCGCGGTTGAACGTGCCGACTGGTCTACGCGGTTGGACTCGGTCTCGTAGTTCTCGCTGGTCACCTCGACTTTGCCGAGCAGGTGTTGCAAGGCCGTCCGATTTTTCTCCGCCAGCTCCTCGTTCTCCGGCGTCAGCAGTTCCGCCTTCTGTTCCGGAATCTTGGCCAACACCTTCGCGCGGTCATCCAGCCGGATTTCGCGCGTGCGCTTCACCTTCTCGTCAGCCTCGGCGGTCGCGAGGTCGTCAAGCGCACGCTGATGCCGTTCCTTGAGTTTGGCGTAAGCCGAGTCGGCTTTCAGGAGATCCGTTTCCTCGCTCTTCAGCGCGACGATCTTTTCCGCGGGAGACACGTGATCGATTTTGTCGAAGGTTGCCGTCTCGATCACCAACGTGAGCGTCTGGAGCACGGGCTGACGTTTCCCGATCGTCTCGGCAGCGGAGTTGGCCAACCGGCCTTGTTTTTCGATCTCGCCGGTGCGTTGCGTGATCGCCTTCGCGAGCGCGGCAACCTTGTCCCGGTTGGACCAGCCCAGCACGAAGTCGCGCACGTCGCCCAAAGCGCGGCGGTCATCCTTCTCGCGACGGTGCTCGGAGTGACCCACCAGACCTTCCTTGGACAGGCCACGAGGGGTGCGTTCGAACTCATCCGGGGTTTCGCAACAGACGTGATCGTAAAGCTGGCGCACCTCGCGCGACAGCCACGCTTGCATGGGATGTTCTTCGCGCAACCGCAGGCGACCCCAGACCCGTTTGGGATCAGGTGCGCCGCTGGTGAACGTAACGCCGGCCAGCATCCGGACCTTGTAGAAGACGAGCCGCTGCTTCAAGTGGCTGCGGCGCACGTAGCCTACCACTTTGTCGTAGATCGGAACGGTGTCGGGGACCAGCAGCGAGAGTCCGAAGGGGCGCATCAAGCGTTCGATGGCGGGACGCCACGCCGCGTGCTCGGTCGGAACCTCGATCAGCTCTCCGGCAAACGGCAGCCGGTCCTCGTCGACGCCGGCGGCGACCGCCAACTCGCGTCGCAACCGCAGCAGGTCGGCGGGAATGTTGCTCGTCTGGCTCTTGATCAAATCGAGGTCGGCGATGTCCCGCTCGTTCTCGCCTTCGAGTCGGCGGCGTTCCGCCATGAAATCGGCGCGACGGGTCTGGAGGTCGTCGACCTCGCCCTGCATCAGCTTGTGGCGCGCCCGCCATTTTGTCAGCGAGGCCTCGAAGGCGGCGGCGGTGGTCAGGACCAGCGACTCGCCGGCTTTTTCCAGCGTGGTCTGGCTGAACTGGAAATTCTGCAGGCGGTCCCGGCGCAGGGTGTCCTGCGTGCTGATCTCATGTTTGATCGTTTGCAGGCGGTCGTGCGCGGAATTGGTGCGTAGCGCCAAGTCGATGTCCTTCTCATCCGCCCGCATCTGCACCACTTTGGTCTCCGCTTGTCCTAGCTCGGTCCGGGCGGTCGCCAGCTCGCCACCGACCTTTTCACTTTCCGCCTTGGCCCAGCGCACGAGGAGTTGCGCGACAAAGCCGCGGACTGCGCGCGCGGTTTCTTCCGCCGCGAGACTTTCCTGCCGGAGCGCGTCAAGTCGCTTGGCCTCGGCTTCGATGGGCTCCAGCAGCTTTTGTCGCTTCTCCGCTTCGTCGATCTTGGTCTGGCACAGGACCAGATCGTCCAAATGGTCGCGCAGCCGTTGGATAGCCGGGCGCATGTCGTGCGGCTCCAGCATGTGGCGCCGGACGAATACATTGATGTCCTGCGGGTCCTTCAGGCCAACGGCCTGCCCGAGGAGCTTGAGCGCGGATTCGTGCGGAATCCTGAGCAATGCACGGAATCGGGTGGAAAACTCGCTATGCTCGGAGAAGACCTCGAATTTCCGCTCGCGGAGGGATTTTTTCAGCTCCCGGCCGGGTTGCAGCTTCGCCATGTCCACCTTGATCGAGGCTTCGTCGCGGCGGACCAGATAGATGTGCTCGGGTTTGCCGTTCTCCATCCAGAAGATACCGCCCAGCGCCACCGTGTCGTCGGTCGCCTCGTTGCGAAAGACCGCGAGAAGCAGGGTTTTCTCACCCTTGGTGCGGAGCCGCTCCGGTTCGTCCGGATTATCCGCCTTTTGGCCATACCAGCCTTCGATATAGGTGCGGTCGGACCGCTCGCGCGTCTTGTTGCCGCTCGCCTTGTTGTAGGTGCGGTTGGCGGGTGGCACGAGCAAGCCCTGCAAGCCGTCCACGAGCGTCGATTTTCCCGCACCGTTCGCGCCGGTGATCAGGGCGTTGTGCCCGCCGATGTGGAAAATCTCGACGCGGTCCCCGCGATTGAACGTGCCCCAATTCGAGAATTCGAATCGATGCAGCCGGAAGCCGTGCAGCTTACTCATCGCCGGCCTCCTTTTCCGTGGCGCTGGCATCGCGTGCCGCTTTCAAGCGCGTGAGGTATTCCTGCAAGCCATCGAGCGAGAACATCAATTTGACGATGCGGCACACCTCGTAGCGTTCGGTCGAGTCATCCTTCGCCTTGCGGAGCAATCCGAACCGTTCGCCCTTGCGGACGATGCTGTAAAGCTGACGCCGTTCCTTGGCATCGTTCTGCCCGGAGCCGAAATACGGTGCGAGCCACCCGGCGATGGCGTCGATTTCCTCGACGAAGCGGGGGTTGTCCGGGTGCGCCTGCTGGTGTTTCTGCAATTCCTCGCGCGCAAGCGCACCGAGCAGGCTGACAGAATACGGCAGCTCATCGCGCCGGAACAAGGCCGGCAGCGGTGTCTCTTCAGTCTCCCATTTCTTCTGCCGCAGGAATGCGATGCCCTCCTGGGGGTCGACTCTGTAGTCCAACCCGAGGTCGCCGAAATAGCGGTTGAGGTGGTCTTGGTGAACGGTCGCGAGCCGCCACAGCAACTCGTCCTCGAAGTAGACGGGACCCTTCAAGAGGGCGATTTTGACAAGGGAGGATTCCCGTGGAGGTGTTTCGTTGGTGCTCATCCTCGGCTGAAAAGAATATCGGGGCAGCGGAACCGGCCGATGCCGGGTAGTTCGATGGTCGTCATGAGGTCACGGTCGATGTGGTGCGGACAGGTGCCCACCGTTTGATGTCCGGAGGCCACGAGATAGTAGCCGATCAGCTCAGTCACACCGTGTTCCAACGGGTGCCGCTGCAAAAGCTCAGTAAGCGTGACCATCTCCACCCGCGCGAGTTCGGTGGCGATCCGATGCTGTAAAGGAGCCAGGTCGAACGTCTCCAACTCGAGGAAACTCGCGAGCGTTTCGACATCCCATGGATCAGCGGCGTTCTCCAGGAGTTCGGGGAACGGTGCGGGCGGCTCGCGATCCCACCGGCGACGATCCGCCACGCCGTTGATCATGCTCTCATGATAAACGTAGAGCCCGGGCAACGACTCCGGATCATGTTCGCGGAGCGAGGCAGCGGCGGCGCGAATCTCCGTGAGCGTGGTCGCCAGTAGCGACTGCTTTGCAAAGTCCTCGGCAAGGACGCGGCGCAATTGGCGGGCAAGGCGACGGTTGGTTTCGAGCACCTTTTCGGTGGCGCGAGTAAGGCTTGGGCGAAGCCGACGAAGGAACCCGTCGGCGCGGAGGGTTCCGTCGATCTGTTCGAGGGAGTAGACCAAATCCACGAACTCCCGGAACCGGCGCTGCTTTTCTTCATCGGTCAGGAGGTGGCAGAAGGCCTCGAAGCTCTGGCCGTGGTCGGTGCGCCAAAGTTCGGCCTCGGCATCAAGGGCCTTCCCGAGCACCACGCCGCGCTGGCCGCGGGCCTCAGCGTGGCGCTTCTGGATGTCCTGCACCAGCGCCTTGAATTTCTCCTCCACCGCCGCGAAATCCTCGACCAGTTGGGAGGCCTGTTGCCGGACAAACTCGAACTGCTCGTTGAGCTTTGAGCGTGGGATCGGTTCCAAGTCGCCGCCCGCTTCGAGTCGGGCCAACTCCGCGTTGAGCTGATCCCTCTCTTGGCGCAGCTGCTCGATGCGGCGCTCGGGAGTCGCCGTCGCATCATCGATAATGGATTCAAGCGTTCCAAAAATGAACTGGAGCCGCGATTCGGTAACGATGAGTGAGCGCTGCCGCAGCGCATCGATCCAGCCCAGCACCCGCTGCGATTCGGAGGTAAGCTGGTAGTGCGCATCGTCCCCTTCGTCTGGGTAGTAACTGTGGAGATAGCGGGCGTCGGTCCACTGGCGGAGGTAAACCTCGGGGGCAGACCATTCTGATCCCGGCTCTTCCACCCGGCGTTCATCGATGTAGTTCTGCAACTGAGTGCGAAGAATCGGACTCGAAACCGAGATTTGGTTGCTCTTCCGGAAAGCGAGGTGAAAGAAATGGAGGATGTAGGGCGCGTTGATAGCCCCTAGGAGCACCAACGCCGGTGTGTTTCGAAAATGATCCCGCAGCGCGGCAAGACTCTCCAAGGGACTGGCGGATACGGGGGCGTCGGGCATTTGAATTTAGATAATAAACATCTGGCTCCCGGCTTGCGCTGGGAGTGATGGCCCGACCTTCATCACAAAACAGTATTGGGCAGGGTGGCAATCTCCGAGCCCAACGGGCTTTAGGTCCTGCCGGACGATGTGAGGGGGGCCTCCGCACGCTTTCCCAGCCTAGCACACCCGCCATGGAGTGCTCGCTGCGCTGCGCTCCTCCATCCCGGCCCGCCCTACGCGGTCGGGCCGTGGCGGATGTGCCCGGCGGGTCCAGCGCTCGGAGAGCGCCCTGATCAACGGACAAGGTGTCCGCACTGGGCGCACCCGGGTGCCTGGAACCATGAATACCAATGAAACTCCCATCCGGGCCGTCACGATCGCTTGCAGTGAAATGCCGCAGGCGCGGTTCGACAACTTCGGCACCGGCGCGTTGAGCGACACCGAACTGCTCGCCTTGATTCTGCAGAACGGCATGCCCATGCCGGACGTTCTCAAGGTCGCGGCGAAGCTGCTCGCCGACGCGGGATCGCTACGCGGCATCATCAACTGGCATCCCACCGACTTCCAGCGACTGCATGGCATCGGGCAAGGCAAGGCGCGGCAACTCGCCGCCGTGGTGGAAATCGCCCGGCGGATGATGCAGCCGGAATTTGTGGAGTCGCCGATGTTGAACCGGCCGGAACTGATCGCGCAGCACATGGCGCCCTACGCCAACGGACTGGAAATCGAAAAGTTCTGGGTCGCCTGCCTGAATAGGAAGAACCGGCTAATCAAGCTGGTCGAAGTGACCACGGGCACGGCCACCTCGTCGCTGGCGCATCCGCGCGAGGTGTTCCGCGCTGCAATCCGGCACGGTGCCACCGCGGTGGTTTGCATCCACAATCATCCAAGCGGTGATCCGGGCCCTTCGGCCGCCGATGTCCAAGTGACGCGCCAATTGCGGGAAGCGGCCAAGGCCGTGGACATCGAATTGCTCGACCACGTCATCGTGGGCCGGGCCGGAGCTGATCCGCAGGGCCGGGGTTACTACAGCTTCCGCGAGGCGGGCATCGTGTGAGGCGATCCAAACGGTGCCGCCCATGCGGGCGGTGCGGCATCACGCTCGACTTGATGGGCCGGCCTGCCAGCGTCGGCTCAATGGACGAGGCTCCTGTTAAACCTCCAGCCAAAGGAAAGCGCCGGAATCCCGGGCTCAGCCAACAGCGGCGGATTTGGGACGAATCGGGCAGCCGCTGCCAGTTCTGCGGCACACCGGGCACGACCGGGCTGCAAATCCACCATCTCGACGAGAATCCCGCGAACACCATCGACAGCAACCTGCTCGCGATCTGCGGGAGTTGTCATGAACGCTACAAGCACGGGACGATTTCCCGGAATGACGCGTTCCGCGTGAAATACTACCTCACCGAAGGGAAGCCGCCATTCCCTTTGCTGGCGGCGCCGGCTCCGCGTTCACGCAAGACCTCGATCAAGGTGGACGTGAACCACGGCCAGGTCGCCGGCAAGATCGTCAACAACCACTACGGCAAGAAGGCGTCGCCAATCATCCTGCCCGGCACGGTCGCGGAGGACGCCGACCGCTACAACTACCTCGAATATCTCATGGAACGCCTGGTGGAGTTCCGTGAGGCGGGTGCGAGCTTCGGACAGAAGCGCAAAGGGAAGATTCATCTGGGCGTCATCCGCAACATGGTGAAGAACGAATGGGGCGCGTTGCCGAAGAATCTGAAGCTTTCGGTTTGGGATCTCGTGGTCGCCGATCTCAAGGCGAAGATCGAGAACACTGCACTCGGCCGTGTGCGGACCAGCAAGGGCCAGCGCTGCTACCACTCGTTCGAGGAGCACGTGCAGATGGGGTCGGCGGGGGAATAGGAGCACCGGTGCGTCCATGGCTCGTCCGTTCCGTTCACCTGAGAGTTACGTCGCGGAACGCACCACGCGCGGGATGCTGCGGTCGTTTCTCGCCGAACGCGGTTTCACTGAGATCGAGGACGTGCGCCAGGACTTCGGGCAGACGCAGTCACAAACGCTGAAGGCGCGCGACGAGCAAGGCCGCGAGGTCGCCCTGTGGGTGCGCCTATGCTGGCGCAAGAGCGCCGCTGAGAAATCGGACGGCTACGGTGCCGCGCAAATCACGGCGCGCTTGAATCGCGGCGACTGGATCGGAACGTTGCAGGAGAAGATTGCGCGGCAACGGGCCCAGGGTGCCACGCACCTCCTCATGGTGCAACGGGCCGGGAATGCCTTCCTGTATGCGGCGGCCATCCCGCTGAACGCCGTGCTGCCGATCTGGGAGAAACAGCGGGATGAAAGCGAGCGGCTGATTCGCACGGAAAAGATCAGCCGCCAGAAAAACCATGCCATGAACGGCTCCAGCCCGACCCTCTGGCTGCGAGATGACGATGCCCCGACAGTCGCCCGCGCCCTCTGGCGGCACCGCGGCGTGCGTGATCTCGCGCAATTGCCCCTGCGCCGCGCGGCTACTCCTTCCGACGCAGACGATTCGATGGATGACCTGCCTGACGCGGATTACTCTTCGCTGGGGCATGACGGCGCGGCGCGCGTGCTGCGCGTCACCTCGGGTGTGCCACGCGACCCGCGCGTGCGCGCCCAGGTTAGAAAGCGCAGCAACAACTGCTGCGAACGGGCAGGCTGTGGCGAGAAGAGGGATTACGCCGGCTTCATCGACGTCCATCATATCTTCGGGGCGGAGAAAAACGACCGGGTGTGGACCTGTGTTGCCCTCTGCCCCAACTGCCACCGCGAGGCTCACCTCGCTCCGGACCGCGACCGGCTAAACGCCATGCTGCTGTCCTTTGCCGCCCGTTGGGCGCCGAAGAAATCCACTGGGTCGGGTTAACCCGCCCCGACGCTCAGTCCAACAGCACGGCCGGCGGCACCCGCAGGGCCTTGGCGAGTAGGCGCAATTCGATGTCGGTGACCTCGCGCTCACCGTTCTCGATCCGCTTCACGGCGTCCCGACTGATTTGCCAACCGAGCGCCGCCGCCCGTCCCGCAAGATCCTCCTGGGTGAGGTTCTGCTGGCGCCGCAAGCGTGCCGCGGTCTTCCCGATGGAGTTTCGATCATAGCGAATGCGGCCGGCGTTACTCTTGCGTGGCATGGGCGATTAATTGCCCACGATGTTATGAGATATGCCCTGAGAATTGGGGCGACATGTCGCCCATTAAAATACTTGAATAACCGCCAAAATATGCTCCTAGTCCTAAACGGTGAAGGGCCATTCACCGCCCCGTTTGCATCCCATGATCCTGGCCCCTGTCACGTTCAGCCGCCGACTTGCCTCCGCCTCTCGCACCCCGTTGGCAGGCTGCCGTGCCCCGCGTCAATGAACCAGCCGTTGCGCATTCTTTATGCCGAGGACCAGCCGCTCTACGCGCAGGCGCTCGGCTTCGAGTTGGAAACAGGCGGACACACCGTGGAAATCGCCGGCGACGGCCAGCAGGCTCTCGAACGAATCAAGGCCGACCCGGCTGGTTTTGATCTCGTCATCACCGATCACCAAATGCCGCGATTGGACGGGGTTGGCCTTGTGACTGGACTGCGCGCGCTCTGCTTTCCGGGCCGGATCGCGGTCTATTCCTCGCGCGTCGGCCCGGAGGAGTCAGCGCGCTATCGCGCTCTCTCCGTGGACCTGATCGCGACGAAGGGCACGGAATCGGGCTTGATTCGGTCGCTTGTGGAGAAAATTTTCGAGCGCTCGGGGCCACCGTGCTAGCAAACGCCCCCCCTGTCTCAGCCAAGCAACCCGCTCTGATCCAATTGCAACGGGCCGGCGCCCCGGGGGTAGCCTCGGGGCGCTTTTTTTGCTTTCGCCCATTGTGGTCGAAGCGAGCCCCAGGCACGCGAACCGGCCCCCTCCTGCGGTGTCCAAGCTGATGTGCCCAAACGCCGAACATTGGGGTTGCCCGAATCCTCCATCATGCGAAAATCAATGGTGAACATGGCCACCGACCTTCCTGCGATCATTCCCAGCCGCGAGATGTTCGCGTTTGAGACGCTGGCGGCGCGCGAGCGGGCAGCGGAAAGGCGTTTCTCCGCCAGATTGGTGCAGGAAAATCTTCTGCCCTCGGAGTTGCTTGCGTCGCAAGGCGAACTGGAAATCGATGGCGATACACTGAGGGACAAGGTCCACGAAATCCTGGGGGGAATCACGACCGCGTTCTCCATTTCGATCTTCCGCGATCTTCAATACCCCGAGCAGCTCAGGCAGGTGCGGCACGCGCTGCCTCTCTTTTATTTCCGCGGCAACCTCGGGTTGCTCAGCAATCGGTGCATTTCCGTAGTCGGGGCGCGTAAAGCGAGCGACATGGGATTGAAGCGCGCGCGCAAGCTCGGCACCGAACTGGCCAAGCACGGCTTCACAATCATTTCCGGTCTGGCGCGCGGCGTGGACACGGCGGCCATGGCGGCCGCGATCAAGGCCGGCGGCTCGGTGGTCGGCGTCATTGGCACACCGATAGATCAGTCCTATCCGAAGGAGAATGCCGAGTTTCAGGAATACATCGCCCAGAATCATCTGCTTCTCAGCGAAGTGCCGTTCGTTCGCTATGCCACCGAGCACTGGAAGATGCGCCGGCTTTATTTCCCGGCGCGCAATGAGACGATGAGCGCGCTCAGCGAGGCCACGGTCATTGTCGAGGCCTCGGATACGTCCGGCACACTCACACAGGCGCGCGCCGCCGTGAAGCAGGGCCGCAAGCTATTCATTTTGGATAGTTGCTTCGAAGACCCAACGATCACCTGGCCCCACCGATACGAAGAAAAAGGAGCAATTCGTCTGCACAGCTTCGAACAGCTGTTGGAAAATCTCGGGCCAAGTGAACGTTCCAGCTCGGCGGCGGGGTGAACCTCTGGCGCCGGATCGAAGCAGCCTGCTTGCAGGCTCCGCCTCCGCTGCTCACCGCGGAGGACTACTGCTACTTCGCCCGCGAATACCAGAAGTGGCAGGACTACAAGGCCGGCCAGGGCAACGACCTGATCAAGAATTTCAAGATCAAGCCGACGGTTGCGAACTACGCCAAGCGCAAGTTCTACAAGGAGTTGGCCGTGCGCCAGTTCGCCAGCGAACTCGCCCAGTTCCTTCCGCAGGGCGCCGTCGTCACTCATATCCCCACTTCGAAACGGGCCGATGATGCCGAATACGATCCTCGCTTCGAGATGCTGTTCGCCGAGTTGCGGCGGGTTCGTGCCGACGTGCAGATCGTCGAACCGTGGGAAATGGTCGAGTCGCACCAGGCGGTGCACGAGGGCGGCAACCGCTCGCAGGCCGAGTTCTATGCCCGGCTCAAATGGAGGGGCATGCCCGCGCACGGCGGCTGGGTCTTCCTCATCGATGACGTGATCACCGACGGCTGCCACTTCAAGGCCTGCCAGCAGCTCTGCGGGGAAAACGGCTTCAAGCATGTTGCCGGCGTTTTCTGGGGCGTTGCCGTGAATCCGCCTGTGCCGAAGATCGAATTCAACATCGATCAGTTCCTGAAGAATCTCCCGAAGTCAGACAAAGAGTGAGCCGAGCCGGCTGCCGCATCTCAGTTTGCGGCCCCGTCGCGCTGGCGCTGCAAGCCCTCGAAAGCGAACTTCTGAAACAGCGTATTCCACCAAACCCCATCGCGACCAGCGGCATCGTGGAAACGGAAACTATGAACCGCGGCCATTTCATGAAAGGCCTCGGTCAACTGTTCCTTTAGCTCCGGTCCGAACGCCGGGTAGCTTTTCCACGCGGCAACAATAGCGTCATCGGCCCGGACGAGGGCTTCGGCGATCGATTCTGACGATTGCGCGAATTCCCACAGCTCGGTCGCGGTCCGAGTTTCCATCACGCCATTTCCGACCCGCACCGCGGATTGTTTAGCCTGTTGTATCAACACGAACCAAAACAGGCCACCTGCTTCACCTTGAATCTTATTGAGATCATCGCTGCCGTCGCGGGTAAGATTTCGCAACGTCTCCAACTGGCGAAAGGCAAAGTCATTGTTCATGCGACATTCGTCCTTTCGCAGCGCCTCGGTGTAGTAAGGACTGGAAAACACACAGGCCGACAGCTCGCTTACCAGCATACTGTAGTAGTAGGTGCACAGATCAGCCACCGAATGGCCGAGCACTCGCTGCCCCTGCTCGTTCCGGTAGGTGCCGTCGTCGGGCGGTTCCTCGCGGCGCGTGTGGTCGAGGCAGTGCCCCAGTTCGTGCGCCAGGATGTAGAGTGCCATTTGCTGTTCGATTGGCCACTCGTCGATTTTCCCGGCGGTCGAGTCGAGCGCTTGAAGCAGATGGGTCGCGCAACCATGGCGGAGCAACACTGACGTTGTTGTAGGCTTTCCTGGCGCCCGGTGGGCGAAAGTCTTCCCCGCTGCGACCAGTCCGCGTGCATTGGTGTAAGTTCCCGTCGGGTCGAACCGAAGAACAACTTCGCCAAATTTATCGTCCGACGCGAAGATCACTTCCCGCACTGCGTCCTCGGGCATGCCCATTTGTTTTTCAATCAAGCCGATGACACCACCCAGACGGTGCGCGTCGGCCTCCGTCAGATCGGTTCCGGTTAATTCAATGCGCACGGCTGCGACCGGACGAAACGATTCCAGCCAGCCGCTGCACCTGGAGCGGCAAGGCCATTTGATAATAGTTCATTTTTCCCGCGCGCAACATCCGGGCGGCATCGGCGGGCGACACCGCGATCACCTCGGCTGCGTTCGTGAACATTTCCGGGTGCTCCAGCAGGAGCCAGCCGGTGAATACCTCAAAGATCGCGCGCTTGCCAATGTTCCACGAATTGTAGGTAGCCACAGCATCGGCGAGGATCGCCACCTGTCCTTTGACGGCAAAGAAATGCGTCTCGTTTGGATCTTTCCCGCCGTGCTTGAAGAAATTCGGCGCCATGCGCAACAATGCGAGGGCGAGGTCCTTTTTCTCCGGCCGGATGTTCCGGCCCTGTAGCATCGTGGGGCTGCCGCCAAAGCCGGCGTTCAATGAATCGATGATCTCGTGGGCGGCGGAACTTAGCGTGCAGATGGAAACCGGTTCACCATCCGCAAACCACATGGTGATGGCCGTCTCCAACTGCCGCAAGGCAGCGTCCAGCTTCGTCACCGGCAGCTTTCCCTCTTTCGGGATGTCACTCGGGATTTTAACACGCCCGCTCATGCTTTCCTTCTCATCATATTGCTTCAGTCCGGCAATCGAATCTTTCTCCAACTTCGTAGCGGTTGCGGACTGAAGCCCGGACCATATGATCAGGTAAAACTATCACCTCGGAACCAGATGCCGATTGATCCGATACTGATTCAGCAAGCGCGCAGCCTTTCCTACATCGGTGCGCGCAAAGGCTGCCACCTTGCCTTGATGGCGGAGGTGTTTGCCCAGATGGGCCCATCGTCAATCGCTCGACGCCTGTGGCGCACTCGTCCCCAGCGCCCCTATCTTACCATGCGGCAGGCGGCTCTTATGTGCTACGGCCGAAAGTGCGCGAATCCCGCAGACGAATGGGCCTTTGCCCAGTGGCCCGAAGAAAACAGCCCCGTCGATGCGGTTTTCCGGAGAACGCCGGAAAACGGAGAGCCACAGTTTGAATTTGTGCAGTTGAAGGAAGTCGTCCCACACGAACTCAATCCCAACGCGACGCTCCAGGAAGTCTTGGATAACCTTCAAAGGCGCTACCGGCGAGCTGATGGTATCACCGTCGCAGTGAACTTGAATCAAACGGTGACCAGCGATCTGGCGGCACTCCGGTTGCCCGACCTTCCGGGAGCAGCGCTTTGGCTCTATGGGCTTACCGATAAACCAAATGAGTGCTTCCTTGTTGGCGACCTGTTCAGCCCTCCACCGACCTTGATCGAATATCCTTTTCCAAGGCCCATGGCCGGTGACTCTCCGAGTCGCTGGAACAACCTCCTCGACGACTGAAAGATTGCAGGTCGTTGACGCTTGGAGGGCGAAGCTTTAATCCGGGATATATGCAGCGGGGCCCCTTCGCTGTAACACCCGTCCCATGATGTCGCTTCATCCGTTCGATCAGGAATACCCTTGTCGAATCCCGCGGGATACACTCCACGAACTCGCAACGGTGATCGTGACGACCGTGTTCGGAACCGAGACCCCAAACATGATCATGGAAACGGGGGTATCCCGGCTGTCCCCCGCGGATCGCTGGCCGGAACGCGCTGCTTTGGGCGCTACTGCATGCCTGGCGCTGGAGGACCCGTCGCTGGCTCGAATCATGGCCGAACACGGATATGATTCTCCGGAATGCAAAGCGGCACTCGCCGAGAAATGGTGCGGGCTCATGATCGTCGGCGCTTACCCGACGCAGGTCGTCGATCCCGCGAACCATGTGTATTTCGCATTGCTGATATTGGAGGACGCAATTCACGTCGAGTTGGTCCAGTCCAAGAGAAATGGGCAAAGCGGAGGATGGCGCCTGATCCACGCGCTCATCTGCCGCCTTCTTCCGTGGGCACGAGCTTACGACATTGGACGAATTAGCGCCGTCGCAATCAATGAACGGGCAGCCCGCCTGTTCCAGCGGGAAGGTTTCGAAGAAGTGAAGACCGACCTCTTTGTCGAATCCCCCAAGTTCAAGATGGCGCTCCGGCTGGCAGTGCGGTGACCAAATCGCGCTGACCGCGTCTCAGGAGGCCACCCAACCGGACTGGAATCCCATGTTCATGATTTGCAGGTGAGCGCGCGAATGCTTCCGGCGCAGGAACTCCACCATCGCGCCTGCGTCGCCGCGTGGCGCACCGGGATCACAGATCATCAGGTCCTTCTCATCACTCTTCTCAACAGGCAGGAATGGCAGACCGAACCGGCGCACGAACGCGGTGCCTTGCACGGGTGCAAGCTTTGCGGAGAATTGATTAAGGAACAGCTGGGCTGCTCCATTGACTGAAATCACAACCCCGTCGAGGTCGTCGCGGAACCGGTGAAACGCGCTATTCCAGAAATAGTAGGCCGTGACCACGTTTTGAATTTCGGTGCTCACGAGCTTTTGCGTGCCATATAGCGTCGCGTGCAAGCGTGTGCGGGCAACCTCTGCGTCGATGCCTTCGCAGTGGAACCAGATCACCCGATAGTGCTTTCGCGCGGGGTCGTGGACTTGGAACTGACGGACACCGTTTTCAAGAATGCCGCTCAGGTTGTTCCACGCCCCGGTCGGCTTGCTTCGTCCGACCACGCCGGAAGTCTGTTGAAGGCGGGCACGCAATTGCGCGACCTCCGCGGCGTCGTCCTGCTTGGTTTCGATTTCAAGCAGCAGGGATTCTGATGTGCCTTCGTCAACGAACAGATCAGGCGACTTTTTATTCGACCGCGGGATCTCCGCCACCGCATGCCCGCTGGCGCGTAGGAACGCGCTGATCCCTGCTTTGATTAGGGCGTCTGGGTCGGTCATGGCTGTTACGCAACCGGCTGACAGTTTACCGCACGGTCCAGACGCTTCAAGAACGGCAGGATTGATGAGGTGTCCCCGCCATACGCCAGTTGCAGCGCCTTTTGGTAAATCGGAGAAACCGCTCCCCCCGATTCACAGATCATCAAACCGTGGGCATAGAACAACACGCCCACGGGTAATCCGCTGTCCTTGAAACTCGGAGAAAATATCTCGTGGAAGGACCGGCTTCCGTCGGGCGCGTAAACCTTCGCCAGCGATACGTTCAACTCGTTCTTCAGTATCATACCGGCGTGCTCTTTGCCCCAAAACGTGTCCGGTTCCGGCATGTAAAGCCAATCCTGGTCGAGGAGGGCCGAGGCATCGATGACCACGATCCCGCACCGCTGATCCACGCGTCCGGCCTTGATCGAGCGTTTGAGCTGTTCAACTGCCTTGTCGATGTTGGCCTTCATGGCCGCTTCGTGGAACGACGACACCGACTTGCATGCCAGTCCGTAGCGTTTCCCCTCAAATCCGATGATGACATCCGGGTTGGGGGCCGACGATCCCGAGTCCTTCGTGTCCTCCAATTCTACTGAGTCGAATGCGTTCAGGGCCGCCAGACCGAACATCAGTTCAATCGTCTTGCGGGTTGCATCCTTGGCCTTCTCGTCTTCCGGAAAACGACAGCCTGCGGCTTCGAGCAGGCCTCGCAGGGGGCTGCCTTTCGACATTTGGATTCCATAGGTTCCTGCAATCCCGAACAACCCGTCACCGACGAGCGCGAAATGTTGTGCGAGTTTCCGGAATTCGGGGAGCCGGCGGGTCGCCTGATAATACCGAACGAGGTCCATCGCCGCCGCCACGAGCATCATGCATTCGCGGACCATCGGTTCCCTGGCGGTCAACGCGAGACCGCCGAGGCTTTCGCTCTGCCGCTGATAGCAATTGCAGGCCAGCTTGAACGGAAAAAGCGGGGATCGTCCCTTCTCGGGGATCAGGCCCAGCTGTTCCTCGAGCGCGGTGATGCCGCCGAGAATATCCTGCACGTGGGTTTGTTCTGCTTGTTTGTCTGGGCGCATGTTCGGTGGCACTCCAGGCGTGTTCGGGATAGACGAGGTGAAGGAATTGAGGGGTTGTTGGCTCATGCCAGTATTTATCCGCATTCCCGGGAAATCCATCCGGCGATGGGAAATTTTCGAAAAAAGGGATGGAAAGGCTCGTCCGGGAAATTGAGGGAAGCGGCCCAAAATCCCGATACAGGGAAGACGCGATGACGCGATAACAGCGAATACCCGAATACGGAACGAATACTAAACTCGGGACGCGGATGGTGCCATTTGCCGACTGGCGCGGTTTTCACCCCTCGGCGAAAATTCGCCGCTTCGGCCAATTTTCATGCGAATAACCGCGAAAAAAGAGGGCTTGTTCCATGGCGCATCCGGGTTCGATCCGCGTGCTCTGCCAATTAGAAGTCGTTGCTGGAAATCGCGTTGCCGAGTATAAACATCGTGTCGGTGCCCATACGCCACTGGGAACGCCGATGCGAGTCGGCGCCCTCGGCCACAATGCGAAGCTGACATTCCAGCCAGATCGTCGCATTCAACCGGGCGAGCGCCGACCAATATTTTTCACCCATCACCCTGCATCAAATGGCTACCCATCGCGGCAATCAAATCCGCCTGAAGCGCATCGAGGAACGCGATCGCATCTTCGGCGACTGCGCGGCCGAAGTCTGGGGCATCGAAGACAAGGGCTTTGCGCCGGTGCCCCGCCTGCTGCCGCTTTTCATGCACCTCGTCACGAAGGACGGTGCGAAGGACAAGGGCAATCCCGGCAAGGTTTACCTCGACCTCTGGACCCGCTCGTTCGAGGCGGGCTTTCTGAAGATCGATGACGAAAGCGCCGCGGCCTATTCCGCCGGCTACGACAACGCGCGCGGCATGCGCACCTGGCGCGAGCACATGCGGTTCCTCGAACAGCAGGGCTTCATCCGCGTCGCGCCCAACGGCAACAAATCCTATGGCTACGTGCTGCTGATCGACCCGTTCCTGGTCGTCGCCCGCAAGCTCAAGGAGGGGAAGCTCAAGGACAAGGCGTGGATCAACGCCTTCGTGGCCCGCATCGGCGAAGTGGGTGCGGTTCTCCCGGACCAGCTGGTCACCGCCCTCAAGACCCGCGTCCGTTGACGAGTTATCCCCGGAACGAGCCCCCATGTTCACCACCGCTTATCGGTTCGCGCGGAGACTCCTGGGCTTCCGTGACAAGCCTACTCCGCCACCGGATGCCACCGTCTACGAGAAATACTCCGCGGCGATGGCTTACGTGGCCGTGAAGGGCGCTGACGGCCAGATTGGTATTGGCAGCGCCTTCCACGTTGGAGAAGGCGTCTTCGTCACCGCACGGCACGTGGTGGAGGGGAAGAAAATCACGGAAATCGGCACGACTGCCGGGACTCAGATCCGTCTCGGAGGCGAAGCTGCCGCCAAGTCGCTGATCACGGTTCATCGCGGTGACGAGGAATATAAGGTGCATGAAGTGGAACCAGCCGTTCTTCAGATGGCGGCAGGCCCGTTCTTCCATCCCGATTCCACCGTCGATGTTGCAGTGTTCAAGGTTGCCGAAATCGATCCCCGCATGCCGGCGGTCCCGCTTGGCGGGCACCTCGACGATTGGTTGGGCGACGGCGACTTAATGCTCACTGAGGTCGTGATCATGGGCTAAGCGCGTCGTCGGCCATGTAGCCGAACGGCAGTTGCGGCTCGCACAGGCCGCGTTCGGCGAGGGCGGCACGCACGCCGATTTTGAGGTTCGCGTAATTGCCGAACTCCACGCCGGGTGGGCGGGCAATGCGACCGGACAACGCCACTAGCGCGGCTTCCCGGATATGGATGGCGGTGATGGCCTCCTTCATTGGGAAGATGCTCCGCGATAGGCGAGAAACTGTCGACGCCACAAAACTGCCGGGATCGTCGCAACGGTTACGGAAAAATCACAGCGAGGCGCTCGCTTCATAAGGGTCGGTCGTGATCCGATCCGTGCGCCCCGGCAGACAGGCCGTGAGGGAGGTCCGTCCCTCACTGCCGGGGTCCCGATTTATTGAGCGGGAGACAAAAGGAGCGGCAGGTCGGGAGCACACCACGACGAACCTCGGCCCGAGGCTAAACGTCGCGGACCCGACCTGCCGCCAAAGCAGGGAAACTGGATCGTTGGATTGCGACGGCAAGGGAACAGATTCCTTGCGCGATGGAATCAGAGGACGCAGCGCCGTGAAACGATGGGCGGATTTGGCAAGGCGTTCATCCACGCGGTCCGGATGTTTGCTTGTTGATCGACTTGGACCTCGAATTGGAAGCCGGTGATGTTTGCAAGCAGGTGGGCCAGGCTCTCAAAATTGCTGCCGAGCGGATTCTCGGGATCGGTACTCTGCTCGAACGCCCAGTTCCCGCCAGCGGTCGGCACAAGATTGTCGAGCAAGAGGTCGCAGATGCCCTGAAGATAGTTCAGCACCAGTTCTGCCCGGCGATGCGGATGCGTATGATGCGCATTCGCCAGAAACCGGGAACCGGGACCGCCAAAGGCTCCGACTAACGTATCGGTTTTCGGTGCCGGTGGGCGGCTGATGGGCACGTTCTTCGAGGCAAGCGCGCGGGTCAGCACTGGCCCGACCGTTTTAAAATCGCGGGTATCCAAACACCATTGGACGCCGCCGGGTATTTTTTGAAAATAATAGCGGAGCTGGGGAAATCGCTGGATCACGGGACGGATTACTTCGGCCAGGAATGCAGGATACCCGGTGGCGATTGCATGATCGTAGCGAGGGTGGCCGACCAGATTGAGCTGGTAGAAATAGTAGGGCATGCGGCGAGCATGAAGCGTTCCTGCCGGGTTGACGAGTTGGGGCTTCAATCAATTGCCGGCAAGCCCTTGATTGTACCCCCGCGGATAGCGTCAGCTACCGGCGCTATAATCGCAGGCAGGGTGCAGGTTTGTTTATACGTATACCGTGACGCGGTGGGAGCCTTCGCCTTGCCCTTGTCTTACCCCATTCCGGGCATCGGGCCGTTTGAGGGTGCTGAATGGCCGCTAAAGCCTAGCTCATGATGGGAGTGCCGCCCCGCCCACGATTTTGCCCGCAGCCGTCAAGGTATTGCTCGCTGCGCTGCGCTCCACCTTGACTGCTGGGTCGGAGGGCTGGGTATTCGGGGCGCGCTGGAGGTATGGCGGATGTAACGAGGCGTGGTGCGAGCCCTCATGGGCCAGTTGTTGGCTGCTTGCCCCGTCAGGACGGTTCGCCATACTATCAACCCGGCCGCCTGCATGGCTGAAACATCATTTCCAGTCCCGGTTTTCGACCTCGTCCGTACCCTTGCTGAAATTTACCGGCACGAGGGAAATCGTGATTTGGTGGAGTTGTTGGAACACGCGGATGCGCGGGTCGACCTTTCGGATTACGATAATTGGAACGGGGGCACTTACTCGTGGACGATCACCCTTGGCGTCCCCGTGGCGCTTTACGCGCGGTTCAAGCAGGCACAGCTGGCCCAGATCGAGAAGGAGCTCGGGGAACGGCTCCATTTCGTGGAAAAGAGCCACCCCCAGAACTCCATTAACGTGTCATTAGAGCCGCTGGCGCCCGGCGTGGCGGTCGTTAGCTCGAGACTGCGTCCGAGCGAGCGGGACGTCGCGCGGTTGTGGCAGGTAAATCGCTTTCCGCTTTTTATCAGCCACGTGTCTGCGCACAAGGTGGCGGTCGGCAACCTCCGCCGGGAACTTGCCTACCGGGGTATCGCCGGGTTCGTGGCGCACGATGACATCGAGCCCAGCCTGGAGTGGCAGGCGGAGATCGAGCTGGGTCTCCGATCGATGCACGCGCTGGCGGCGATCCTGACCAAAGATTTCCATGCGAGCAACTGGACGGACCATGAGGTGGGCTGGGCGCTAGGTCGCGGGATGCCGGTGCTGCCGGTGAACTACGACGTCATGCCTTACGGCCTCATGGGGAAGTTTCAGGCGTTGAAGGGTAATTTCCAAGATGCGGGCGGCACGGCGGACGTGATTCTGCGAGCGTTGCTCACCAACCCCCAGACGCAGGTGGAAATGCGGCGCTGCCTCATCGCGGCGTTCTGCGAATCCGATTCGTTCGTGATGACGCAATCGGTCTACAAGCGGGTGCTGAAGCTAAGGGATCTGACTGACGACGAGATCACGAAGATGCGGCAGGCGTGCGTCTTCAATCGCAACGTCTCGGACGCGTTCAACGTCGCCGACGCGGTTTTCGCGAAGATCGGGCGGCCGCCGCCGCAGCCCGTCGAGTCGCTCGACGAGGACGTGCCTTTCTAGCCCGCGCTTTTTTTGCGGCGCGTTCCTCGGCATGGCGCTTGCGCTGCTCCACGCGGTTTTCGCGTTCGATGGCGAGCAGGTGATTCACGAACGCAACGAACGTGCCGACGCCGGCCACCGCGAAAAAGCCCGCGAGGGTCGGATCAGACACGAACTGAAGAAGCGCATTCATGCGTTTATTATCGTGGATCGCTATAATTGAACTGGGCGGGGGTTTGTCATTTTGAGCGGTGCGAGGGCTGTGGCGGGTGCAGATTGCTGCGGAGAGATAGCAAATGTTCCCGGTACAATTGTGGGCGGGCGTCACCCTACAGTCCTTTGTCCACCGCGGGGGCGGTTGCATTTACACCCGATGATCCGAGACGATGCTTAATCCGCTGATGATTAACTGAATCGGTCGATTCGGGCTTATTTCCGGATTTTGGTTCGTGTCCGGATCACGTTTGCGCGATTCAGGAGAGGTCCCGCGTCTCGACCGCCCCCGAGCTATGGACATCGCTCCCATGACGTTTACCGACCGCATCTGCGCGGTGCTTGGTCTTCGCCCCAAGACCTGGCCGAAATTATTTTCGCGGGCTGCCTGGGCGCTCGGTTGGGTACGTTATTCGCAACGCGTCGCCGTTGCGGAGGTGGAAAACAACCTTCGCCGGCACATCGACGAAAACGCGTTTCCGAACCATGACGAAATTTTCGGGCCGTTCACCGGGCTCGTGCAGTTTTCGTGGTCGCATGGCGTTCCCACGCTCGCGGCGGACTGCTGGCCTGCGTTGGACGCAGCGCTTACAGCAGCGGAAACCCGCAAACGCGTGGTTCTAGCTGATCCTACCGCCTACATTCACAAGGGATCGGCGTACTATAACATTGGGGTCTGTCATTTCATGGTCGGCGACTTGGAGTCAGGCTTCCGTTTTCTGGCGATGACCGGCGAGGAGAATGCACGCGGCGGCGGCGATCCGTTCCCCGTGGTACTCGGCGATCATCCTCTCTCGCGGCAGGTGTTGATTGCGCCGCTCACGACGGCGCTCCTGCCGGGTTGGGCGGCGCGGTATCTGGAGATCACCAATCGTACGTTGGACGAAGCCGAGCTGGTGGCCGTCATCAAGCGCGCCGCGTTGCGGCCTACGGATGGAATTCAGCTTCTGGTCGCACTGCACCGTCTGCTCAAGGCTCAGGGCGGCCAGCAGACGGATTGGACCCGCTATCTGCGTACGCGGGCGCTCGCGGAAATGCTCGTCGCGCTGGAGAGCATGCTGCGGCGGATACATGTGAATTTCTCGGGGGAACTGCAGCCTCAGTTTGAGCACATGTTCTCGGGGAAGGCCGACTACAACGGCCCATTTCTCGCGTTTCATGGCAACTTTTCCGCTATCTACAAACCGCCGGGAGGCCTCGATCAACGACGCACGCCCGGTGCGGTCGATTGGTCCGTGAACGAAGTGATCACTCGAATAGCCGCCGCCCCGAATCGAAAAGCCAAGGCTGGACTCGCGTGCTATGTCGCTGTGCGACTGCGCAACACGCTGCTCCATGTATTAGAGAGCAATCTACAAATCTACACCGACGAGGGGAAATGCATGGACATGTTCGGCATCTGCTTTGCGACGTTCGGCATCGCGATGGACGGCGAGGATACTAAGTTATAAACCGAACGCGCGGAAGAGCGTTGGTCTAAATTGCCCGGGTAGGCGCGAGTTCGCGGGAACGAAGTCGAGCAATTCCCCACCAAGCGAGCGGTGCAAGCAGTAGTACGGATAGCATCCCCGGAAAATATCCATAGTCCCCACTAGTGAAGAAGGGGAAGATATAGTGCGCTAGCTCAGTGATTCCCATCGAGGCAAAGAAGGTCCACGCAAAGTAGTATCCCCACGGATTGCCGCGTTTGGTGAGCGCCGGAATCAGCAACCACCCGCCGACCGAGGCCAGAACCAATGCGATGACCTTCCACGAGGTGATCTCGGGCGTAGGAACCTGAGTTATCGCAGACAGGGCAGCGAAGAAGCCCATCACCTTTTCTTCAACGCGGTGCAGGAAGAAGGCAGCAAACGCCAACCAGAAGGGAATTCGAAACGAGGCGAACGCCGGCTGACCCGGAAAGCGAAGCCACAATAAGTAACCCGTCAGGAATCCGGAGGAAAAAATCATCATGGTCCAGAACCCAAACGCGGCATAGCCAAGCGCCAGGATGGCGAAGGTGAAAAGGCCGGTTCCGACTATCGTGCGTTTCGAGATCATGTTTTTTGGCACTTTGCGACGGTTCGATGTTTAGACCGTTGGCATACTCTAGAGTTCGCTACTGCCACCCGCCGTGGATTCGAAATTACACAGCGCGAAATTTGTTCGGCGGCTTTGACCTAGATTTGCTGAAACTGAACCGCACCGCCGAATTTGGGCCGGATACGGGAGCAAACGCGAAATAGCCAGAATTCAGGTCAAATCGACGTCCTGTGCTTCAAACCGACAATAAGGTAGTTAAAACTAGATTTGACCCAGCTCCCTCCAATTTCGCGTTTCATCCAAATTGGCTGCCCGACATGGATTCGAACCATGACTAGGTGAGTCAAAGTCACCTGTGCTACCATTACACCATCAGGCAGTGAACTGTGGAAGGGGCAGCGTGCGTTTTGCTTACCTCCGGTCAAGGGTGGAAAACATTTCCCGCAAGAGGCTGGTTTCTTGAGGGTTGGCACCAACCTAATCCACCCCGGCCCGGGCTGCAAACGATTCCGCGGCTTGCCGCTTCCGGTTCGGTGCGGTACGCTTTGGCCCAGTCTTACCTCCGACCGGTGGCCTGTCGTGCCGGTTTAACCCCGTTTGCCCCATGAAGACCGCCCTTTTTCTAACCCTGGCCCTCCTTGGCTCCGCTCAGGCCGAGCCGACCTACGAGCCTCACTGGGCCTCGCTCGACCAACGCCCCACGCCCGACTGGTACCTCGACGCCAAGTTCGGCGTGTTCATCCACTGGGGCGTTTACTCCGTCCCCGCCTGGGGCGAGGTCGGCAAGTACGCCGAGTGGTACTGGAACAACATCAAGAGCAGCAAACCCGCGAACGCTCCCTGGAGGGAGTTTCACGCAAAAAACTACGGGGCGGATTTCGCCTATCAGGATTTCGCACCGCGCTTCACCGCCGAGTTGTTCGACGCCAACCAATGGGCCGATCTCTTTGCCCGCGCCGGCATCAAATACGTCGTGCCCACCTCCAAGCACCATGAGGGCTTCGCGCTGTGGCCGAGTGCCGAGGCCAGCCGCACCTGGGGCCGGCCGTGGAACGCCGTCGAGATAGGGCCCAAGCGCGACCTCATGCGCGAACTCGCCGACGCCACCCGCGCCAAGGGTCTGAAGTTCGGTTTCTACTTCTCCCTCTACGAATGGTTCAACCCCCTGTGGCTTTCCGACAAGCCGCGCTACGTCACCGAGCACATGATCCCGCAGTTCAAGGACGTCGTCACCCGCTACCAGCCCGCCATCATCTTCAGCGACGGCGAATGGGACCTGCCTTCAAAGGACTGGCACAGCGAGGAGCTGCTGGCCTGGCTCTTCAATGAATCCCCGTCCCGGAACGAGGTCGTGATCAACGATCGTTGGGGCAAGGAAACCCGCCACAAGCACGGCGGCTACTACACGACCGAATACGCCGCCGGCATGCAGGACGATGCCCACGCCTGGGAGGAAAGCCGCGGCATGGCCTACTCCTACGGCTACAACCGCGCCGAGCGCGTCGACGACTACAAGACCGGGCGCGAGATGATATTCGTTTTGGTCGACCTCGTGAGCCGCGGCGGCAACCTGCTGCTCGACATCGGGCCCGCCGCCGACGGCACCATCCCCCCGCTCATGGAGCAGCGCCTGCTCGAGATCGGCGACTGGCTCAAGGTCAACGGCGAGGCCATCTACGGCACCCGCTTCGCCGGCCGCTCCTGTCAGTGGACGGAAGGCGAGCAACCCAAACAGGAGTACGGCGAGTACATGGTGAAATACAACCTGATGTACCAGGTCGGCCAGGCCCCCAAGGACGGGCGGGCCGTGAAACAGGTTTTCTTCACCAAAAAGCCCGATGCCCTCTACGCCATCACCGCCGGCTGGCCCGGCCAGGAACTGGTGCTGCGCGGCGTCAAGGTCCCCGCCGGTGCCGCCGTCACGATGCTCGGTGTTCCCGGCATCCTGAAATCCTCCGCGTCGGGCGATACGCTCACCATCACCACGCCCGACCTCGGCCCGGAGGCGGCCCCGTGCCGCTACGCTTACGCCTTCAAGATCGAAGGGGCCAAGATCATCCCGTGAGCGACTGCTTCCTGCCATGCATAAAAAACTCTCCTTCCTATTGCTCGCGACGGTGCTCTGGATCGCCACGGCGACAACTGGTGCCGTCAAGTCGCCGGCCCGCATTCCCGTCGTCTTCGACACCGACATCGGTACCGACATCGACGACACCTGGGCCCTCGCCCAGATTCTCCGCTCGCCCGAGCTGGACTTGAAACTCGTGCTCACCGAAACCGGTGACGCCAAGTACCGCGCCGCCCTGGCCGCCAAGTTCCTGGAAGCAGCCGGGCGCACCGACGTTGCCGTCGGTCTGGGGGTGAATTTCGCCATGTCGGATGAACACCGCAACCAGCTGCCTTGGCTCAAGGGCTACGACCTGACGCAATACCCGGGCCGCGTCCATGCGGACGGCATCCAGGCATTGATCGACCTCGTGATGCACTCGCCGGAGCCCGTCACGATCATCGCCGTCGGTTGCACCCCCACCCTGGCCGCCGCCCTCGAACGCGAACCCCGCCTCGCGGCCCGCTGCCGCTTCGTCGGCATGCACGGCAGCTTCTATGTCGGCTACGGCGGCGGCGCCCCGTCGGCCGAGGCCAACGTCAAAGGCTACCCCGCTGAACTGCGCCGCGTGCTCTCGGCCCCGTGGCAGGACATCCTGCTTACGCCGCTGGACACCTGCGACCAGGTGAGTCTGCGCGGGGCCGACTATCACGCGATCTGGAGCGCGACCGCCGACCCGATGCTGCGCGCGCTTATCGAGAACTACTGCCTCTTCGCCCCACGCGTCAGCTGGATGCACTGCGATTTCTTCGCCACGCGCTCGACCACGCTCTTCGACTGCGTGGCAGTCTGGCTGGCCCATGCCGAGGATCTGGTTGAGATCGAGACCCTGCGTTTCCGGATCACCGATGAAGGCTTCACCCGGCCCGAAGCGCAAGGTCCGCTGCAAGCCCGGGTGGCCCTGCGCTGGAAAGACCGGCCAGCCTTCGAGACCTTCCTCGCCCACCGGTTGCTGGGCCAGCCTTGAGCCCTTCACGTTGCGTCCATGAAAACTCTCCCTTGCTTCCGCTCACTCGTTATCGCGGGCCTGCTGGCATTCGGCTCCTCCCCGGCCCGGCCGGCTGCGCTTCCAGCCATCATGGTCCATCAGGCCGGCCACTATCTGCAAACGGCGGACGGACGCCCCTTCTTCTGGCTCGGCGACACCGCCTGGGAACTCATCCACGCCACCACCCGCGACGAATGCAGCTACTACCTCCGCACGCGGGCCCGCCAGGGCTTCACCGTCATCCAGACCAATGTGCTCGGCGAGATGAACGGCCTCAACAAGCCGACCCCCGACGGACTGCGTCCTTTCGCCGACAACGACCCCACCCGTCCCAACGATGCCTACTTTGACCGGGTCGTGCAGATCGTTGACGAAGCGGCCGCGCAAGGACTTTACGTCGCGCTGCTGCCAGCCTGGGGCGACAAGCTCACCGCTCCCTGGGGAGACGGTCCCAAGATCTTCACCGTTGATCGTCTGCCGGTGGTGCGCGCTTACGCCCGCTACCTTGGGGGCAAACTGCAAGGCCGGACCAACGTGGTGTGGATGATGGGTGGAGACCGGCCCGCCGCGCTCGACCCGGCCAAACCTGACCAATGGCCGCAAAACCAAGCCAAAAACTCAGGCATCCCGCTGAACACCGACTGGCGTCCGATCTGGCGCGAGATGGCGGCCGGTATCGCCGAAGGCAGCGGCCGGGCACCCGTTTGCCTTTATCATCCGCAGGGCGGTGAACTCACCACCTCGGTGATGCTACCGGACGAATCCTGGCTCTCAATCAACGGCCTGCAGAGCGGCCATGGCGGCGGCCATGACCTGCCCGTCTGGAAGCTTATCGCCCGGGATTATGCCCTCACACCCGCCAAACCCACGCTGGATCTTGAACCCAACTACGAGGACCACCCGGTGAATCCGTGGCCGCGCTGGGATCCCGCCCTGGGATATTTCCGCGACCACGACGTTCGCAAGCAATGCTACCGCTCGGTGCTCGCCGGTGCCTGCGGCGTCACCTACGGGCATCACGCCATCTGGGGCTTCGTGGGCGGACGCAATGACGTGATCAACCACGCTGATCGCGACTGGATCGACGCCTTGCACCGCCCGGGCGGACGCCAAATGACCTTCCTCCGCCAACTCATCGAATCGCGCCCTTTCTTCGCGCGTGTTCCCGACCAGGAAATTGTCGACCAGCCTGAAGCCGGCGGCGCCCTGCATATCGTGGCAAGTCGTGACCGCGAGGGCACGTATGCGCTGATCTATTTCCCGACCAGCGATCAGCGCGCGACAATCGATCTCGGAAGGCTCCGCGCCGCCCAGCTAAAAGTCTGGTGGTACGATCCCGGGACAGGATTCGCTCATCCCGCCGGCACGGTAGCGGGTGGTCACCGGCAAGAATTCCAGAGTCCCTCGTATGGTCCCGATTGGGTGCTCGTGCTCGACGACGCCGCCGCGAATTATGCTGCACCGGGTTCTGTGCCCATCGCGCCTTGAGTACAGTGCGGCACGCGGCCGAGCTTTGACTGAATGGATTGGTTTGCGGCGGAGGCGTCCACGGGCTAGATAACTGTCTACCGATGAAACGCTGCCTGCCCCTCCTCTGCCTCGCTATTTCCGCCGCCCAAGCCTGGTCGCCCGAGCCGACGGCCATGACGAACGCCGCCGCCCGCGAGGTGCTTTCCCTCAATGGTCGTTGGAACACCATCGTCGACCCCAACGACAACGGCTACTTCAACTACCGCCTTGAACCCTTCGACGCGACCGTGCCCGCGACCGGCGGCTACTTTCTCGACCGCAAACCGGCCACGCCCAGCGAGCTGATCGAATACGACTTCGACCAGAGCCCGGTGCTGAATGTCCCGGGCGATTGGAATTCCCAGGACGACAAACTCCTCTACTACGAGGGCACGGTCTGGTACCGGCGGAAATTTGACTTCACCCCGTCGGCGCCGGACAGACGCCAGTTCATCCATTTCGGCGGCGCCAACTACGAGGCGCACGTCTACCTGAACGGCAAGAAACTGGGCGTGCACATCGGCGGTTTCACGCCTTTCCAGTTCGAGGTCACCGGCCTGCTCCGCCCCACCGGCAACTCCCTCGTCGTCCGCGTCAACAACCAGCGTCACCCCGAGGGCGTGCCGACCATCAACACCGATTGGTGGAACTACGGCGGCCTGACGCGCGACGTTGCGCTGCTCGAGACCCCCGCCCTCTTTATCCGCGACTACGCCCTCGCCCTCCAACGCGGCACGACCGACCGGATCACGGGACGCGTCCAGCTCGATCACTACGCCGGCGACACCACCGTGACGGTCGCCATCCCCGAGTTGAATTTCAGCACGTCGGCGGCTGTCGACCGGAGCGGTTACGCGGGCCTGGATTTCACGGTACCCGGCCTGAACCTCTGGTCACCCGACAACCCCAAGCTCTACACCGTCACCTTCAGCGCCGCCGGCGAAACCGTGCAAGAGAAGATCGGCTTCCGCACGATCGAGACCCGCGGCCACGACCTCCTGCTGAATGGGAAATCCGTCTTCCTCCGCGGCATCAGCCTGCACGAGGAGAACCCGCTGCGCGGCGGTCGCGCGACCACGCCCGAGGACGACCGCCTGCTGCTCGGCTGGGCCAAGGAGCTCGGCTGCAACTATGTCCGGCTCGCCCATTATCCCCACAACGAGCACATGGCGCGGGTTGCCGACGAACTCGGCCTGCTGCTCTGGGCCGAAGTGCCGGTGTATTGGACGATCCACTGGGACAATCCCGCCACGCTCGCCAACGCCAAGAACCAGCTCACGCAGCTGATCTCCCGCGACCGGAACCGCGCGAGCATCGTGATCTGGTCGGTGGCCAACGAGACACCGGTCTCCCCCGCGCGCACCGCCTTCCTGCAGCAGCTCGCCAGCCTGGCCCGCGGCCTCGATCCCACGCGTCTGATCTCCGCCGCGATGGAGGTGCATGCCGACCCCACCGACGCCAACACCAAGATTGTGTCCGACCCGCTCGCCGAGTTCACCGACATCGTCAGCTTCAACCAATACATCGGCTGGTATGTGGGCCTCCCCGACGACTGCGCGAAGGTCAAATGGGTGATCAACTACGACAAGCCGGTTCTAATCAGCGAATTTGGCGCCGGCGCCCAACCCGGCCGCCACGGCGACCGCACCGCGCGCTTCACCGAGGAGTTCCAGGCGGACCTCTACCGCCAGACTTTGCCCATGCTGGAGAAAATTCCGCAGCTGCGCGGTATGACTCCGTGGATCCTCTGCGACTTCCGCTCCCCCCGCCGCGCGCTGCCGCAGATCCAGGACGGCTGGAACCGCAAGGGCCTGATCGGCGACAACGGCACGCGCAAACAGGCGTTCTACGTGCTGCAAGCGTATTATCGCCAGAAAGCGGCTGCCCCGGCTCCCTGAGGGCGACGGCCCGGGACCAACCAATCATCTCCCCCCTTGACGCCGGTTTTGCGCGCCGGTTTCATCTGGCTTCATGCCCAACAAGCCAGCACCGGCCATCAAGTATAAGCGCATTGTCCTGAAGCTCAGCGGCGAAGTCCTTCGCGGCAAGGGCACCGAGGCCATCGACGCCGCCATCCTCGAGCGGATGTGCGAGCAGGTGAAGGAAATCCATGACCTCGGCGTGCAGGTCTGCGTCGTCATCGGCGGCGGCAACATTTTCCGCGGCCTCCAGGGTGCCAAACGGGGCGTCGACCGCACCACGGGCGACTACATGGGCATGCTCGCCACCGTCATCAACGGCCTCGCGATCATGGATTGCCTGGAAAAAATGGGCGTCAAGACCCGCGTCCAGTCCGCCATCCCGATGAACCAGATCGCCGAACCGTTCATCATGCGCCGGGCCATGCGCCATCTGGAGAAGAACCGCGTGGTCATCTTCGTCGCCGGCACGGGCAACCCTTATTTCTCGACCGACACCACCGCCGCCCTCCGTGCCTCCGAGCTGCACGCCGACATCATCATGAAGGCGACCAAGGTCGACGGCATCTACGACAAGGACCCGAAGAAGTTCCCCGACGCGGTCAAATACGACGAGCTCACGTTCATCGAGGCACTCAAGCAGCGTCTCAATGTCATGGACTCCACGGCGTTCTCCCTCTGCCTCGACAACAACGTCCCCATTCTCGTCTTCAACCTCGACGACGCCCACGCCATCAAGAAGGCCGTCTCCGGCGCCAAGATCGGCACCCTCGTCCACAGCTGAGTGAGCACTGCTCACCGTTATGGGTTGAGCGTTGTTGGTTAGGAGCACCCACTCTTACCGTTGCAACGCCTCCCCCATGGCACTTAACCTCTAACCCTAACTCCCTTCCTACCTCCCATGCCCACCACCACCCTCACTGAAGCTCAGGCCCGCATGAAAAAGGCCGTGGAGCACACGCTGCACGAATTCTCCACCATCCACACCGGCAAGGCCTCACCCGCCATGGTGGAATCCGTCATGGTCGAAGCCTATGGCTCCATGATGCCTCTCAAGGGCTGCGCCGCCATCACCACGCCCGACCCCCGCATGATCCAGATCCAGCCCTGGGACAAAGGGGTGCTGCGCGCCATCGAGAAGGCCCTGCAAATGGCCAACATCGGGGTGAACCCGGTCGTCGACGGCAATTTGATCCGCCTGCCCTTCCCCGACCTCTCCCGCGAGCGCCGCCAGGAGTTCGTCAAGACCGCCCAGCGCCTCGCCGAGGAAGGCCGCGTCGCCGTGCGCCATTGCCGTCGCGACGCCATGGAAGCCGCCAAGAAACTCAAGAAGGACGGCAAGATTTCCGAGGACGACGAGAAACGCCTCGAAAAGGACGTGCAGGCCGCCACCGACAAGGCGATCAAGGATATCGACACCCATCTCGCCACGAAGGAGAAGGACCTGATGACGGTGTAACCGCCGCACCGCAAGCGGTTGGGGAGTTCATCCGAAATTTTCGGGCGGGAGCAATCCCGCCCTTTTTTTGCTCCAAATTATCCTGGAAAACATCGTGCAGAACACCAGCGACACGAATCTTCCGGAATCTGAAGCCGGACTCATGCAGCTGAGCTGTCCTTTGGCTCTCATTCTCGCTCCACCAATTGGTGTGTGTAGGGGCGTCGCTTGACAACGCCCGTAAGGTCGCCGGCGATCAACCAATTCCCGGGCGCCGTCAAGCAGCGCCCCTACGGTTGACTGCATCAGTCCGTCTGAAGTGCCCGTACCCTAAACCTTCTTCACCTCATGGTCGCATGCTTCGGGCTGGGCCTGCAGGAGGATCGTTCTGATTGGGGATGATTTGTGCAATTATTCAGGCTCGCGTACCAGCCTGACACACCCCGTCGCTTCGCGACACCCCTCTTTCTAGAGGGGACCCAATCCACTGGTCCGGAAATCCCCTCTAGGAAGAGGGGTGCCCGGCAGGGCGGGGTGTGTTGGGAATGGTGTGAAAGTCATTCCTTCTCCCGTCAGGCCATTACGCATTCCTCGCTAATGACTTCTGCCCTGCGTTATCTCGGACTATTCGAGAGATCCCACGCGGCGCGCCTATTTCCCCTGAATCGCCCCCAGCACCAGCCGCCCGATCGCCTCGGCCCGGGCCTGACCCGGGATGTGTTTCGCAAAAGGCACCACGAATTTCGCCTGCGCCTTCATCTTGGCAAACAAGTCGCCGCCGGCCTCGGCCAGCTTCGCAGGGGTCACCTGCCCCTGTTGCTTCAGCTTCTCGAGCTCATACCGCAACTTGCGCGCGGCAAAGGGCTCGCCGGGCTGCGCCGGCACTTCCGGGTCGACCCCTTCGGCCCCGACCAGACTCAGCCGGAAAAAACGCTTTTCGCCGGAGGACATTGATTTCTCAGTTCGCACCTCACGCACTTCCCCCCGCGCCATCCGCATGACCTTGGTGCCCCAGGGCCGGGGTTTCGTCACCACGACCTCCTTCGCCTCGATCCGCAGCTCGAACCGGTCGCACCACACATCCAGCGCAAACAGCCCGATGATCAGACCGAAGAAAAGCGTGATCGCCCACACCACGCCCGGCACGTCGCGCCCGACGTACGCGGCCACGAGCCCAAGCACACCGAGCAGCAGGACGGCGGTGCCGACTCTTGTCCCTACCAAATGACTGGCCCCGAAGTGAAACGTGTCCCCCTCGCGCCGCACCCCGCTCGCCCGCAGGGCGGCTTCGTCCAGAACCGGCGCCGCATATTCATCCAACAACGGCGCATCGGGCGACGGCGCGGCCGTCGTCTCTCCCGTGACGAACACCGGCACCTCAAACTGCGTGGCGAAATCCACGCCGGGAGTGGCGGCCGTCGCGGACAGCCGCCAGACGACCTTGTTGTTGGCATCACTGTCATCGGTCGCCGCCGAACCGGGCGGAATGTAGAACAACACCGGGATGCGCGTACCGTCCCGGCCGGTCAGCCACTTGGCGCGAGGAATCGACTCCTCGTGCTCCCACAGGACGTTGTCGGTGGTGCTCCGATGCTTGCCGCTGCCGCGGACCTCGCGCCGCACACACTTGAGTACGACGCGGCCGTCCCCTTCGGGTTGCACCTGTACCGGCACCTCGATGACTCCGCCCAGATAGCCTCCGATCACCCCGGGCAACGACGAAGGCACGAACCGGGTGCGCCCGTATTTGCGCCAGCGAACCGTGTGGTAGATCGCTGCCGCCAGCAGCCCCAAGCCCACCAGCGGAAAGAGCACGATCAGATACGCCCCTTTCTGAGCCTGGGGTTCACGCAGCACAAACCACAGTCCGGGAAAACTGATCGCATTCCAAAAGATTGAAAACACCCATAAGCCCACCGCACCGGTGCCCGCGTCCGAGTCGATCGCGGGCCCCTGCCACGCCTTGCGCCATTTCCACGGCTGGGCCGGGAACTGGACCCGCCGCGCCTCTTCCGCCCGGGCGTCGCGGACGATTCGCCGGGCCACTTTGATGTAAGCGGCGGCGCCCGCCACCAGCCCGATGCCCAACAGGACCGGCACGACGGACCCTGTTTGCCAGCGCGAACCGGCTTGCTCGTAATTCTGGACCGCCAGCTTCAGCAACCCCAGGCCGGCGGCCAGGAGTATCACCACCACCACATACCCGCATCCCATGCTCGGCTTGACTTGGTTGGCCATGCGCGGAACCCAATCGCATCGCCGAGATCCAGTCGAAACCTTTCCCGCGCCAATCCCACCCCTCCTTGGCCGTAGCCCCACGGGTCAGCAGCCACCACGAAAACCACCCACCCACGGAAAAACCCTTTGGTATTGGGAGGGCCCGTCTCCCAGCGGGCCGCGGTCCTTCAGACGGCGGCATCTCCGCGACCCTATTAACAAATCGATCACGCGAGCCTCACTAGCCCCCGTCAGGAGCGTCCTGAAGTTTCCCCGTTGGTGTTTCGGGTCTTTCGGGGTGAATTCCGGCTGATTCGGTCCGGTTTCAGCCGGCCCCATTTCGGCCAACCCACTATTGCCAGACGCCAATATTCCCGCTCTCTCATATTTGCATGAAGGCTCCACGCCAGATTTCCGATGAAGGCATGATCTTGCTCGCCCAACGCTTTGCCGTGCTGGGCGACCCCGTCAGGCTCAAGCTCCTGCATGCCCTTTTCAGTGGGGAAAAAAGCGTGGGTCAGCTCGTTTCGCTCGCCGGTTCCACCCAGCCCAACGTCTCCCGCCATCTGCACAAACTGATGCAAAGCGGCACGGTCAGCCGCCGCAAGGAAGGCACCACCGTCTATTACGACATCGCCGATCCGACGTTGCTCAAACTGTGTGAACTCGTCTGCGGCAGCCTGGAGAAGCAGCTGAACGCCCAGGCCGGCACTTTCCGCCGCACGGCCTGATCTCTATTCCCAGACCGGCAGTACGCACCGGTCGCTCCGCCGGTTCACGGCCGCGGAAAAATCCGCCAACGCCCGCTGCATCACCGCAGAATCGCCGGGATGACACGTCAGGCAGGCACCCACGCTCAAAATGCGGCGTTGCTCCACCACGGTGAACGGCCGGAGATCCGTCCGCGTGGCGACTTCCCCCGTCCGATCCTGCAGGAATCCGATCCACGCATCCGCCGGCAGTCCGTCTGCCGGCCATGCCGCCATTTCCGGCACGAACTGCCAGCGGCCGGTCGCACCGGTGACTTCATAACTGAGCTGGCCCCGACCATAGCCGAGCGCCGAGGAACTGGCATGGCACGACTGACAGTCCCGCGCCCGCCCGGCTGTGGTGTGCGGTGAGACCGGCGCGAACAGACGATGAGACGTGTCCGGGGCGTCGCCCTTCCCTCCCTGGTTCAGGGTGAGAATCATCCCGGGAGCTACCGTCACCACGCGATTCCGGACGGCACTTGCGCCTCCGTCAGATTCCACCCTTACCCCCAACGCGGGCGGATCCGCGAAAAACTGTCCGGCCGTTTCCAACCAGGAGCCGGCCGTCTCCTTGCCGGCAAGGTGGTCCCAGCCGGGCGTCCGCGGCTCAGCTTGGGTGTGACACGACACGCACTGCGAAGCCCACGCGCTATGGCAGGTATTGCAGTCGAGATTGGCATGTCCGGTGCCTGCGCGCGCGCAAGCCGCCGTGCGCGGCTTGGGTTGAAGGAGCGGACCCGCTTTCCGTGTCACCAGCTGCGTCGTTCCCTTTGCATCCACGAAAACATTGGGCAACACCGCCCGGCCGGAGGCGGTGGCGACGAACCGCCGACCCGGGGCGATCAGTCCGCGCAAGGTCACGATCTTCTGCGTCTCCGCGTCGAGCTCCGCCATGGACCGGGTAACCGGCGCCCCGTCCGCATGACAATCGATGCACGCCACGGCCGTGGCATTCTCCTCGTGCGCATGCGCCCGCCCGTCACCCATCACCTCGGTGGCAACATGGCAGTCCGTACAGGCCATGCCCTTGGTGAAATGGACGTCGGCCGGCATTTTCTCAAAGACGCGGCCATCAGCCAGCACCCGATAATCTTCCCGAGCCTCCGGAGTTTTCGGCACGTTCGCTTCTTCCAGCAGCGTCTCATGCCACCCTTCGTAGTTGGTCGAGATCCGGCCCGAGCGACTGTGGCAGCCAAAGCAGGCCTGGTCCGGCACCTGCAACGAAATCATCGGATGCGCCTGGCGCGCCAACGGCGCCAGACCTGGCTTGTCCCGCCGGACCAGCTCTTCTCGCGCTCTGGCACCGTAGTCCAGATGGCAGGCCGAGCAACCGCCACCCCGCGACAACTCATCCTGAGGTCCGGGCACGAGCTTGTCGTTCCCGAGATGACACGATGCGCACAAGGTACGCAGGTGGGTGTCGGCCGGCGAGTGGCCGATCTGGCTGATGACGTACGGCCGGTTAAGATCCGGGTTCTCACCGAACACATGTTTATCGACGGCCACCACGCCGCTCATGGTGTTCATGAGTGAATGCTTCACCCGCTCCCCGATGTCGCCATGACAGCCCGTCGTCGCGCAGGTCTGGCTCACCAGCGAGAGGTTGCCCGGTGTTTTGGTCATGCCGGCATGCGCGCCCTCGGCATCGCGGGCAAGCCGGTTGCCCAGATGGCAGGCGGCGCAGCCGATGGCCGCCGGTTCATGCGCGGGGGCAAAGCCGGTCATCTGGTCGTGACAGCTCAGGCAACTCTCCGGCTGTCCGCCAATCAACGGCAGCGGCGGCGAGTCCGGGCGCAGCCGCAGCACTAGCACACCCGCCATGATCCCGCCCACCAGGGCGGACACGAGCAGTGCCCCCCTGTACAGCCGCGGCCGAATCCGCGCGGCGAGGGGGCGGGCGGCGGGCACAGACATGGTGGGTTCCCTCAGGTGTCCAGCGAGCGGGTGGGACGGAGGATCCCGTCGCTGAGGATGCGGGCGCGCAACCCTCCCCGCCCACGCATCCAGACATTCGCACCCGGGCCCAGCGCGCGATCCATCCAGTAGCAAGGGCGGCACTCTTCCGTGCCGAAGAAGCGCACGCCCTGGAGGGCAAACTCGAAACCGACGAGCGCATTGAGATCAACCCCGGTGACCAGAACGTTGCGCCGGGCCGCCTCAGGCCGTGCATCCGGCAGGCCCAGCTCGCGTTGCAACGCGGCGAAAACCTCCAGGGAGAAGAAGGTGATCTGCCCGTTGTAATCCGGCTTGTAGTCGAAGAAGCGGTCTCCGCGCACGCCTCGGCCGGCCACACATTCCATAGCCGCCACGGGCAGCATCGGGTGCTTCCCGGCCGGGCCACCGTGATGGCCGAAGAAATTGTGTCCGGGCGACAGGAACAGGCCCTGAATAAGCAGGGTCGTCGCGGTCGGGGACACGGTCTCGGCCATGGAGGACATCAGCACCCTTCCTTTTTTCTCTTCTTTACCGGACGGCTGGCGTCCGGCGCCACCGTCGTCGCCGGCAGCTTCAGTTGCGGAAGCGCGGGCGCCGCGGTTTCCAGGCTGACGCTACCGGCCCCCCGGGGCGCACCGCCGAAGAATTTGGCCACCGCTGACCGTTTGGCGAAAGCGATCTGGTCCGCGGGCGCGGATCCTTCGGCCGGAGCCAGCGGATAAAGCACGCCGTTCTTCCACGCATCCAGACCGCCCGCCAGCATCCCCGCCGAGGGAAAGCCGAGCGAGCGCAGGAGAAACCACGCCTGGGCCGCCTGCATCTCGCTGTCACTGTAGAAGACGATGCGTTCATTCCGCCGCGCAAAGTCCGGGGTAAGACTAGCGAGCGGGACGTTCATCGCCCCTGGAATGTGATAGGCGGCGTAGGCCGTCGCGTCACGCACATCGATGAGCAGGTAATCGTTACGCCCCTGCACGATCCAGTCGGCCAGCTCGGCGGCCTCGACTCCCGCCGCCGCACTGCCGGCGTCCAACGCCAGTTGCTTGGTGTCGATGCGGGCGAAGGCCGTGCGGTACGGGCTGCCTGCCAGCAACGCGATCACCCCGAGACCCGTCAGGCCGAGAGCGAAACCCCGCACCGGCGTAAGCTTGCGCACCGGCTCAGTCAGATCGCCTGGTCCGGGCAGCTTGTGACCGATCAGCTTCTCCGCCCATTCCGCCGCGAGGAAGGCGACGAAGGCCATCAGCACGACGGCAAAGACGAGGAACCCGTAGGAAATATCAAACAGGCCCGCCAGAGTCACCTGGCCGAGCGACGTGAGCTTGGTGTAGGTTTCGATGTACGGATAGATTTCGGCAAAACCGACGAGCCCACCCATCATGCCCGCCAGAAAGACCATGCCATCAACGCGTCCAGTGGCGGCCGAGACGCACGAGGTGCCCGGACAATAACCGCCGATGATGAAACCCGCTCCGAGGATCAGTCCGCCGATGATCTGAGGCCCGAGAAAGGTGGGCGTCAGGTAGATCAACGACACATCCAGCACGCCGAAGCGGCCGAGAAAGTACACGCCGAGCATCGCCGTGATGATGGCGGTGAACATGACTTTGAACACGCGCAGTTCGCGGAAGTAGAACTGCGCCGCGAGCACGCGGGCGTTGCCGAAGCCGGCCCGCTCCAGGACAAAACCAAACGCGATGCCGGTCACGAAGGCGACCACGAGGGACATCTCATCGCCGAACATGCCGTATTTGTAGAAGGGCGCGATCATAGCCAGGCCCTCCGGAAGAACCAGGCGAGGCCGTAAGCCCCGCCAAAGACGCACAACATGAAGGCCCAGCTGCCCACGTTGAGCAGCGCGCCGCCGGACAGCGCCTGACCGCTCGTGCAGCCGAGCGCGAGCTTGGCACCGATGCCCATGAGGGCTCCGCCGATCGCGGCAAACACCAGGCGGCGCGGGTTGCTGATGCGCGGCCCCTTCTCGATCCGGACCTTGAGGCGGTTGGCCAGGGCCCCGGAAAGAAAGCCACCGGCAAACACCCCCAGCACCTCGAACACGAGCCAGTCCTTCAGCGGATTGGTCGTCCCGTCACCGAGGTACCCGGCGTAGAACGCATTGCCTTCCGCGTGGGCCGGCGCGACCGCGTGCACCCCCGTCGAAAGCGCCGTGGTGAAGGCGCCCGAGGCACCCAGGCCACGGCCCATGAAGACGAAGGCGGCCAGCAGCACGAGACCGAGCAAAAAGCCGGCCAGGTAGGGATTCATGAAGGGCCTTTCGGCCGGAGACGTTTGCGGAGGTGAAGACATGGCGGGATGGAGTTGAAGGTTGGAATTCAGGGCAGGACCGACGACCAGTGGCTGGCCTGGCCGGCGGCGACGATGACGAAGCGCAGCACGAGCCCACCGCACAACACGAGGACCGACGGAGCGATCGTGTGCCGGATGCGATGGAGGAGTTCGAGGTGCTGCAGAAGCAACGGTAGGAGAATGCCGAGACCGATCACGCAGACCCAGAACACGGCCGCATAAGGGCCGTGCAGGAGCAATCCCGCCGCTTCCTGATGGACAGCGGTTGAGGTCAGGTGCCCGATCAGCAGCAGCCCCAACAACGCGAGCTCAATGGTCAGGAAACTGTTGTCCGCCTGTGCCAGGGTCGGCGCGATGCGCTTGTCCAGTGGCCCGGCTTGCGACCAACGCGCCACCATCGAAAGCAGAAAGTCGGCAAACTCCGGCAGCTCTTCCCCGCGGGTCGTCAGGACCAAAATCCCGTGCAGCAACGCCGCGGCCGTCGAAAGCCCCGAAAAGAGAAACAGGGGCCCGAGCACCGCACTGTTCCAAAGCGGCCGGGCGCCGAGCGCCCCCAGCAGGACCCCCGTGTACACACCCAGCGCGAGACCCAGGACAATGTTGGCCAGTCCGGTGCCAACGATGATGCGTGGGCGCGCCAGCATGAAGTCGCTGATTCTCACCAGCACGGGAAAGCGCCGGGAGAGGGAGGGAATCGCCTCCGGCAGATGCGCGAGCGCATTGGCCAGCAACGCGGGATAGACCAGCAAGAGAATCCACGACCCCCAAGACATGGGCGAGGTCGGCTCAAAGGTGAGGTAGAGCCGCCAGACATGGACCTTGTGGCTGAGGTCGAGAAACAGCGCGAGCATGCCGAGGCTGAGCAACGCGAGGCCGGCGAGTGGACCCACGGTGCAGCAGACCAAGGCTTGCCGGGCATTTGGCCGCATGATCAGGAGCCGGACCCCGGCGATGATCATCAGGCCGGCCACCAAGCCGCCGAGGAAGAGATAGACAGGAATTTCCCAGCCCCAGACATGCATCGAAGGATCGATGCCGGCATTGTGACGATAGAGGGTGTACTCAGTCATGGGATCAGGCGGTTCAGGACAAATAATAGATGCGCGGCTTCGTGCCGGCCTCGGGAAGGAGCGTGTGGGCGGGACGCGACGCAAGCAGCCGGCTCACCTCACTCGCCGGATCGTCCGCGTCGCCGAAATGCATGCAGCGGGTTGGGCAGACCGAGACGCAGGCAGGGTCCTGACCCTTTTCGACGCGATGGATGCAGAAGGTGCACTTGTCCGCATAGCCGTCGGGATGAATGAAGCGGGCGTCATACGGGCAGGCCGCGAGGCAGGCCTTGCAGCCGATGCACTCGTCGTGGTTGACGAGCACCACCCCACCCCGTTCGTGAATGTGGCTGGCCCCGGTCGGGCAGCAGGACACGCACGGCGGGTTGGCGCAGTGGTTGCAGCGCTCGGTGCGGATTTCCAGGCTGGTGGTCGGAAACTTGCCGCGCACGGTCTCCGTGATCCAGTCGCGGTTGTAGCCCTCGGGCACGTTGTTCTCGGTCTTGCAGGCAACGACGCAGTCCATGCAGCCGACGCAGCGGCGGGTATCGATGACCATGATGTAGCGTGACATGGTTCAGGCCTCCGGTTCGATGGTGACAAAGTTGACGTTCATACCCGTGCCGCCCATCAGCGGGTCGGTCTTGTAGCGGGTGACCAGGTGCGCATCGCTCGCTCCCTTGCCGTAGGCGTGACGCAGGCCGCGCGCGGTGTGGCCGAAGCCGTGCACCATGTAGACGCAATCCGGACGGATGCGCTCGGTGGCCTTCACCCTGACGCGGTTGCTCACGACGCCGTCCTGGTTGCGGAGGCGGACATAGTCGTCGCTCTTGAGCCCGAGGCGGCTGGCGGCGGTGTGGTTGAGCCACACGGCGTTCTCACTCATCAGGTCGGAGAGCAACCGGTTCGAGTGGGTGCGGCTGAACGAGTGCATCGGCGCGCGACCGAAGAGCAGCCGGAACGAGCCGGCCGGCCCAGCGACGGGCGGCGTGTAACGTGGCACCGGATCGAAGCCGGCTTTCTCCAGCTGGAGCGAGTAGAACTCGATCTTCTTCGACGGAGTGTCGAATTCCGCCGGAACACCGTCCTCAAAATACAGCGGCTGGGCCCGACCCAAAATGATACCCTTCTCCTTCAGCTCGGCATAGCTGAGTCCGGCCGCCGTCACGCGGTGCTCCAAGTATTCCTCGATATCGTTCCAAGGGAAATACGACCTGAGGCCGAGCTTTTCAGCGAGCTTCTTGGCGATCCACCAGTTGGGTTTCTGGTCGTGCGGCGAGTCGATGACCGGCTGGCGCAGCGCAAGAAACGGCTGCTTGAAGTACTCGGGATTGAGGTCGTCGAACCGTTCCAGGTAGGTCGACTCGGGCAGGACGACATCGGCCCAACCCGCGGTTTCGCTGGGGATGACATCCACCACGACGAGCAGGTCGAGCTGCTTGATGGCGCGGATGGTCTCCTCCTGGTTGGGCAGCGCGTGCAGCAGGTTGGTCGCATAGACCATCCAACCCTTGATGGGGTACGGCTTGCCGGTAAGCGTGGCCTCACGAATGCCGGTGGAGATGGCCTCGTGCGCGAAGGGATATTTGTGTTCCGGGTTGTCCAGCTTGGGTCGTCCGGCTTTCGGGTACGGGGGATAGGGGTAAGCCGGAATGTCCATGCTCGACGGCTGGTAGAAACCGCCCTTGCGGCCCCAACTGCCGAGCAAAGCATTGAGCAATGCGATGGCACGACTGCGCTGCGCGTCATCCCCGTTCCAATTCACGTGCCGGCCGGGATGGACGAGCGTGGCGGGATGATGGCGGGCCATTTCCCGGGCCGTGGCGCGGATAGTTTCCGGATCGATCCCCGTCTCGACGTAGGCCCACTCGGGCGTGCAGGTGGCCAGCGATGCCGCGAATTGTTCGAAGCCGAAACCATGCGCGGCCACGTAGTCCGCATCATAGAGTTTCTCGCTGACGATGACCTGCATCCACGCCAGCAGGAGGGCGAGGTCGGTGCCGGGCCTGATCGGCAGGTAATACTTGGCCTTGCTGGCGGCGACGGAGAAGCGCGGATCCACCACGATGATACTGGCTCCGCGTCCGACGGCCGTGGCGAACTCCTGCACCTGCGTGTTGTGCATATTCTCGCCGAGGTGCGAGCCGATCAGGACGAGACAATCGGTGTTCTCGATATCCGTGCGCTCTGGCGAGCCCACATCATCGCCAAAGGTCAGCCGGAAACCCACATCGCGCGGACCGCGACACTGGGCGAAGGATGGCGCCGCCATGTTCACCGCCCCGTAGGCCTTGAGCGTGTGCTTGAGGAAGGTGCCGCCGATCCCGTGCGAGAAGGCGGCCATTGACTCCGGACCGTGCTCGGCCGCGATCTTCTTCATGCGGGTCGCGATATACTCGAGTGCCTCATCCCAAGTGACCTCCTGCCACTTTTCCTCACCCCGGTCGTGGGTGCGGATCAGCGGCGCACGCAGGCGGTCGGGGTCGCTGTGCGCGCCGATGCCGCCCGTGCCCCGCGGACAGAGACGCCCGCGGCAGAGCGGATCCGAGGGATTGCCCTCTATCTTCCAGAGTTTGCCGTCGCGCACGCTGGCCACCGCCCCGCACTTCCAAAAGCAGATGTCACAGAAAGTCGGGATCCGGCGAACCCCTTTCGGTCCGCTAGCGGTGGCCCCGAAGGCCCGGGTGACCTGACTCGCGGCTCCGGCGGCGATGATCGAGGCGGCGGATATTTTGAGGAAGCGGCGACGGGAGAGAGCGTTCATGGCGGCGTGGGGCGCGTTGAAGCGGAGTATGGTTGGCAGGCTAGAAGCGGTGGCTGTACATGACCTGCAGGTTGTTCTGGTTGTGACTGACGCCCGATCCCGAACCATTGACGGTGTCGACTTCGAAACCGTGGGTGTAGGAAAGGTCGACCGTCGACCGGTCGTTGAACTTCCAGCCGAAGCCCGCCGTCAGGTGGTTCTTCACGATGGCCGGGAAGAGGCAGTTCAGGTACGTGTCAGGCACCGGGTTGTTGGCAAAATTGCCGCCGAAGCGGAGGGTGAACTGTTCGCTCACCTCATAGGAGGCGCCGAGCATGACGACCGTCTGGTCCTTCCAGTCTTGAAAGAGCACGGCATCAAGGTTCTGGCCGGCGAACGGACCGTTGGTGGCGGCACTGTTGGCCGTGAAGCTCAGGCTGAAATCCTTCATGACCGATCCCCAGAAGATCTGCCGCACGTCGGCGGCGAACATCCAGTGCGGCGCCGGATGCCAGGCCAGGCCGCCGCCAAGCATCGCCGGCCATTGGAAGTTGCGGATGCGGAAGTCGCCTGTGAGCGCCTGCGGCATCTGGCCCATACCGGGGACGTTCAGCTGGAAGCTCATCGTGTTGCCCTTCGCCGTCATGTCGCCCAGCTGGGACTCGGTGTGATAGGTCAGACCGAAGCTGAGATCCTTCGAAGCGGTGTAAACGAGCCCGAGCTTGCCGCCATAGCCGTAGGAGCGCGCCCGGCCGGTGAACTTGCTGCCGTTGGAGAAATCAAAATAGGCGTAGTCGACGGAGGTCCCGGCGGGCATGGAGGCCATGATCTGGCCGAAGCTCTGCACGATCGTGCCGGAGGCCCGGCCGAAGCGTTGGCTGGTGGGCATCACGAGGTCGAAAAACTGGTTGCCGCTCATCGCCATCTTGAGGTCCATGCCCGCCCACATGAAGTCGGCGGTGGCCGCGATCTGCAGCTTGTCGTTCACCTTGTAGACGAGCGGGGCGATGATGCGCCCGACCGACACCTCGGTGCGATTCTTGAGATTGAACCCAAGCCCGCGCCAGGAATTGGCATCATACTCGCAACCCATGCCACCCTGACCGAACATGCCGATGCCATAGACAAAGTCACCGCTGCGGCGGGTGTAGCCGACCGCGGGCATGTAGAACGCCTTGGCGGTGGAACTCGCGGTCTGGTTGGCGGGGACGCCGAAAATGTTCGGGCTCGTGGCCGGGCTCTTGACCTTGATGTCAGGCCCCAGAATGCCGAAGGCGAGGTCGAGCCGGGCGTTCTCCGTCATCAGACCCAAAGTCGCCGGATTGTTGATCAGGGCCGCCGTGCCGTTGTCATAGGCGAAGGAGGCTCCGCCCATCGCGGTCGCCACAGGACCGTAGCCCTCCATGTTCATGCCGTTCGTGGCCCGCAGGGCCGGAGCGGCGACAAGCAGGAGCAAGGCAGCCAGACTGGGGAGCAGGCGCAGGGTGACAGATGGATACTTCATTTTGAGGAGGGAGGTTGGGGGTTGCGTCCATCATCCTCCATAATTGGAACTTATTCTGCGCACCCCTTGACCCTGTATATGCTTATATTGCCATATTTGCATCCTCGGCCGGCTTTTGTCCTCAAACCTGGCCCCAGGGGATGGCTTGCGGTCCGTTGGCTCGTTTAAGGTTATCTCAGAGGTCAGGCGGCCGTCGCCGCGAGGCCCGGTCTTTTGCCTTTCCCCTCCCGTCTCCTTGCGCCTAGCTCCCAGCTTCCTTCATGGATTTCGAACTGCCCACTCCCAGCCCGTACGCGCCCCCCTCGATGCCGGCCATCGATTTCCGCGCCCTCCTCAATGACGAGCAGTTTGCCGCGGTCACGGCCGAACCCGGTCCCTTGCTCGTGCTGGCCGGCGCGGGCTCGGGCAAGACCCGCACCCTCACCTACCGCGTCGCGTACCTCCTGTCCCAGGGCGTGAAACCCGGCGAGATCCTCCTCCTCACCTTCACCAACAAGGCCGCCAAGGAGATGCTCCACCGCGTCCAGGACCTTACCGGCTACGAACCCGGCCGCTTCTGGGGTGGCACCTTCCACTCCCTGGGCAACCGCGCGTTGCGCATGTACGGTGATGCCATCGGCTTGCCCAAGAACTTCACCATCCTGGACGCCGACGAGTCCGAAACCCTCCTCAAGCAGGCGGTCGAGTCCGAGGACAAGCTCTTCTTCAAGGAAAAGACCAATCCCCGTCCGGGTCCGCTCTTCAGCGTCCTCTCCCTCGCCCGCAACACCCAGCTTTCGATCCCTGACACGGTCGAGCGCAACTTCCCCCAATACGCCGAGGTCGCCTACCGCTTCCCCGCCTTCGCCGCCGCCTACGCCAGGAAAAAACGCGAGGACAAGGTCGTCGACTACGACGACCTGCTCGAACTCTGGCTCCAGCTCCTGACCGAGAAGCCCGACATCGCCGAGTATTTCAACCACCGCTTCCGCCACGTCCTCGTCGACGAATACCAGGACACCAACACCATCCAGGCTCAGCTCGTGGACAAGCTGGCCGGACACCACCGCGTGATGGCCGTCGGCGACGACGCCCAGTGCATCTACTCGTGGCGCGGCGCCGACTTCGAGAACATCATGTCGTTCCCGGAGCGCCACGCGGGCACGGTCATCCACCGCATCGAGACCAACTACCGTTCCACTCCCGAGATCCTCGCCTTTGCCAACGGCGTCCTCAACTGCCAGCCTAAGGGCCGCCACTTCGACAAGGAACTCCGCGCCGCCCGCAAGCATGGCCAGAAACCCGCCGTCATCCAGGCCATGGACGACAAGGAACAGGCCGCCTTCATCATGAAGCGCATCCAGTCCCTCGTCAGCGACGAGGGGGTCTCGCCCAACGAGATCGCCATCCTCTACCGCTCCCACTTCCTCGCCCTCGAGATGCAGCTCGCCCTCACCCGCGCCGGCGTGCCCTACACCATCACCAGTGGTGTGAAATTCTTCGAGCGCCAGCACGTGCGCGACCTGATCGCCATCCTCAACTTCGTTTACAACCCTTCCAATACCTCCGCCTGGAACCGCATCGCCGTGCTGCTGCCCAAGGTCGGCGAGAAAGGCGCCCAGAAGATCTACGCCGCCGCCCTCGATCACGCGCGGCTCATGCAGCAGAACTTCATCGACGCCCTCAGCACCGACGACGTCACCAGCAAGGTCGCCAAGGACGCCAAGGACGAATGGCCCAGCTTCTGCGCCTCGCTCCGCCAGGTTTACGATGCGATGAACGACGAGAAACCCGCCGACGCCGTCGCCGTCGCCATCGAGGGCTGGTACGGCGACTACATGAAGGGCGAATACGCCGACTACATCGACCGCATCGAGGAACTGAAGGGCCTCATTGGCTTCGCCGGCCAGTTCACCCAGATGTCGGAGCTCCTCGCCCAGATCTTGCTCCTCAACGGCGAGACCAGCGACCGCGAGATCCAGCCCGACACCGAGTGCATCAAGCTCACGACCATCCACCAGGCCAAGGGCCTCGAATACGACGTCGTCTTCCTCATTGGCGCCGCCGAAGGCCAGTTCCCCGGCTACCGCACCATCGAGAGCGGCGACTTCGAGGAAGAGCGCCGCCTCTTCTACGTCGCCGTCACCCGCGCCAAGAACGAGCTCTACATCAGCTACCCGAGAGTAGCCAGCCGCCCCGGCCCCGGCGGCATGATGCTGCAACCTTCACGTTTCCTTCAGGAACTGCCCAACGACCTCTACGACGAACTGCGCATCAAGCGCAGCTTCGGCTGGTAAGTGTAGGTCGGGGTCTCCGAACCCCGACGCCGAAAACGGAGCAAACTGACTCAAGCAATCTCTCACCCGATGACCATGCGGACCATCACGATGGGAAACTGGGGTCCTGAGTGCTTCGAGAACGGACGACTCGTTTTGCGAGAACAGATCGTCACCGGGTCCTTTACGGACGAGACCGGTCGCTTGGTTATCAAACGAGCAGGCGGCTTCTGGAATTGCCGCCTATACGCATTCCCTGCCGATCGGCATTATGACCGGCGTCCAGCCGAACCTCGGCTCGTTTGGCGCCTTGGCTTCATGGGCCTGCTGAAAGAGCGAATCGAATCAGAGGGATTCTCCGGTGTAATTGTTCGAGAGGAAATCTTGGATGAAACGGTGTTTCGCCTGGGATCCCAGGAATGGCGCTTCTACGAGCCACACCAGAGGCTTCATTTCAAAATCTCTGATCCCAGTGTGACGTTACGAGCATCGCTCCTGGCCCATGCCCTTTTCCTGCGGTGTCTGCCTCCAAACGGATAAGTGCAAGCCCATGCCCCGCTTTGCCCGTCGGCGCCGCCGAAGGCCAGTTCCCCGGCTACCATAGCCCTGAGCCAGTCGAATGGGCGACGGCGGATGATCCAGCCCACGCGCTTCCTTCAGGAACTGCCCAGCGACCTCTACGACGAACTGCGCATCAAGCGGACCTTCGGTTGGTAATACCGATTAACCCAGAGGACACGGAGCGCACAGAGCTTAAAGACGGGTTCGAGGCATCCCGCCTCTTCCGTCATCCTGAGCCGCGCGAAGGATCCGCGGGCCAACGCCTGCATCGCGGTCGCTTGATTTCCGCTATTGCTTTTCAAGCATGCCAGAGTAGCCTCCCTCCATGCGGTTCAGTTGGGATCGGGCCAAGGAGCGAGCCAACCTCGCCCGCCATGGCGTCGATTTCACGGCAGCCCAGCACGCCTTTGCCGACCCGAAGTTCATCGTTCTATTTGATCACGCCCACAGCACACCAAACGAACTGCGTTGGTGGCTGCTGGGCCGGGTGGGATCACGCATCCTCCACGTTCGCTACACCCACCGACCCGACGGAGTCATCCGGCTGATCGGCGCCGGATACTGGAGAAACTCAGCCGCCTTCTATGAAATCTACTGGAAAAACCAAGAAGCCCAGGATTGAGCCCCCGGTTTTCGATGCCGAGGGCTACCAGACCAACATCAAGGACCTAAACGGCACACCCCTGCCCGATCTCGGCAAAGTTCAGGCGTTGTCGTTCTGGGGCGGAGCTCGCGAAGGCGCCGGCCGCAAGGCCTCGGGCCGCCAACCAGTGCTCCTGCGCCTGACGCCCAAGACCGTCCGCAGCCTCCGCGCCGCCGCCCGCAAGCAGGGCAAGACAATCTCCGAAGTCGCCGAGGAACGCCTCATCGTCACATAACCTTATCAATATCCGCAACCTGACCCCTTCCGATTTCCCCGGCGGCATGATGCTGGCCCCCTCCCGCTTCCTGCAGGAACTCCCCAGCGACCTCTACGACGAACCGCGCATCAAACGCAGCTTCGGCTGGTAGGCTGGATTCGGCACTCTCATCCCATTCAGCAAATAGAAGTTGCTGCTTAGTTGCAGACTCATATCGCTCAATAAGGTCCATGGCTAAAGAACGGCACCTTCCGCGCGCTCCTATCATTGAGGCTGTAGTAGATTTTCGTGTGAGAACTCCTATTAATCTCGACGTAAATGTCTTTCGAGAGATGGCCGTGCTGAAGGAATTGGGATATTCAAAGCATGAAGCACTCACCGAACTCGAATTCGGTTTTCATAGACAACCCGGGAAGCCCCCCGAAAGCACGCAGGTAGATCGCGGCATTATTGGCTACCGCTACACTTCTGGAGATGGAAAATTCGTTGCTCAAATCCGCAGAAACGGAGCCACGATTAGCAGGCTCGAACCCTACACCGAGTGGGCTACCTTATTTCACCACGCAGCGGCTATCTATACCGCATATGCCAGCGTGGCGGAAATTGAAGAGGTCTCACGGATTGCAGTGAGATACATCAACCGGATGCCGCTACCCATCGATCAGGTAGGAGACTTCAGTCCATTTCTCACCGCGCCGCCAAAGTTTCCAGATGAGGTTCCGGTCACCCTAAGCCACTTCTTGACCAAACTTCAGGTCCAAGATGCTGAAAGCGGAATTCAAGCCTCTGTAATTCAAACGATTCACCAAGCTGTAAAATTAGCCGATAAGGTGGTCGTGGTATTGGACATAGATGCATTCCAGCAAGGGCCTATCCCAATTGAACCCGGGGCAACCCTCCAGAAGTTCGCAGCATTGCGTAATTTCAAAAACCGCGTTTTCTTTGCAAGTATAACGGAAGAGGCAGCCAAGCTGTTCGAATAATGAGCAAAACACTCAGATATCTAGCAATACCCGCATTTTTCAGTGCGCCATCATACGTGTCTGCATCCTCGCAGACCGATTCCGAGCTTGCCGACGTTAAGACGCTTTTTTCGGAAACAGAATCACTCGGCGCAAATATTGTCCGTGAATTCGTTAATACTTTTTTGGACAGCCGTCAGGAAAACTGGGACGGCAATGGAGCACTTCCGGTCAGCGAAGCTTCATATCTTCGCGCGAAGGGATTCCTTGAAAAATGCATCGAGAAATATCCAGCCCCGATGTTCGGGGTGACGCCTGGTGGCTCACTTACATTTGATTGGTTCGTGAACCCCAGCCGCCGACTTATCGTTAGTATCGATGAAGACGCTCAGATTGCGTATTCATCAATGTTTGGAGCAAGCAGCGTGCATCACGGTGCTGTCACCTATTTGGATGAAGTGCCCTCGATTATTTGGGCCCATCTCGGTGCGCTTTATCCTCGATAGCAAAGGCTATGCCGGGACCAGTTGAGGACAAGGAGCCAATCGTGCGTTTCTTCCTTAAAAAGAAGGATCTCGACAGGACTAATCTGGCCAATCCCGTTATCAAGCCAGAGGGTTTTCTCCCTCATCCATCAAAATCGAATCCACTGATGGGTGAAGCTTCTGTCTTTCGCGTCGCGGGCATGCCTGAAGAGGAAATTCAGCTCCAAGGAAAACGCGTAGCTGATGAGCGTGAAAGAAATTACTGCGAAAAACTTGCGGAGAAAGGTGAGACCTACACTGCGAGCAAACGCTGCTTTCAATTCAGAGGTATTGGCCTGTGCCAAGCGTTAGATATTCGAAACGCCAGCTTAGATGTGGTTCCAGATGAGCCACCTCCACGACACGCAAATATTCTCGGCTGGATTCCTTTTACCGGGGCAAGCAGGAAGGAAATTGAATCCGGACATCTGCGACAAGCCATGGTGTTGGTTTCTAAGCTCAAATTTATTCCCGCGAAGATCTAACGTGGAGGCAGCCGGACAGGGTGGCAGCCGGACGGGGTCAGTCGGACGGGGTCAGGTCGTTGTTCGTTGTTTCGACCCAGCCCACTGTCCGTCAAATCGGTTCACCCTGATCCGCCGCCCTTGCCTTTGGCAGATCCTTTCGTCGGCTGGGCACATATTGATGTCTCGCGACCAATGTGCGGGGGAGCCGGCCGGTGATGTCAGGTCACGACCATTCCGGTCTCCGCTTCCGGCCGTTTCTCCTCCGCCCAGATCGCCTTGGCCGCCTCCCGGAGCGCGAGGATCACGGGATCGTCGCGCCGGCTTTTCAGGTGGACGAGCGAGAGCGGCAGCTAGTCGTGAAAGTGCGGCCACGCGGACACCTCTCCACTCCGGTCCAGCCCGCCACACCCACCCACGCTCATCTCGCAAACCGAGGGCTAAAATCCAAATCGACTCAACGGCCTGAAGGCGCCGTCAATCGGGACCACAGGCCTGGCGTACAGCCGAACGGGGTCAGGCCGTTGTTCGTTGTTCCGCCCCGGCCCACGATCCACCACCTTTCATGTCTCAGAGTTTATCAATGATCTCCTTCCGCTTCTTTTGATATTCTTCTTCGGAAATCGCCTCCGATTTACGGAGTTTCTCTAGCTCGGCCAACCTAGACTCGGTGGAAGGCGCTGTCGGGGTTGCGCTCTCCCCTCCGCCCTCCGCCGCGGCCTCGATGGGAATCACATAGCTGACCGGATATTTCCGGTGCTTGTCAGTGATGGCATCTGTGATGCCGAAATCGATGAAGACGGCGCTCGCGACAATCTTGGCGCCCATCTCGCTCGGAATCACGCCGACCGCTCGGCGGCCGTCCTTTGCGGTGGCTTCATATTTCAAGCCGTCGTCCGACTTGCGCACAGAAATGGTGCTGGGAAGACTCGTTTCCCATACTCCTCGCTTGTTCGTCAGAGTTACTTTTCCCGGTGAGCCGTCGCTCAAGGAAATGGCGATAGGGGTCATCGCATCTTCAGTCAGGGTGGCACAGCCCGTCATCAGGGCGGCGAAGGCAAGCAACAGGACACGGGCCAAGACAGTTTTCATGATTTCTCCTTGTAGGGGGTTGATCGTTGGCGCTGGCCCGCGTCACGATTACCCGACAGGCTGCTGTGTTCTGCCCTATGATCAAGGGGCAAATGGCGCGCCACCCGGATGCAATCAGGTCGTTGTTCGTTGTTTCGACCCAGCCCACTGGCTGTCAAATCAGGCTCACCTTGATCCGCCGCCCGACCCTATGGCTCTCTCCGTCGGCTGGGCACTAATTGATGCCTTGCAACCAAAGCGCGGGGAACCGGCCGGTGGTGGCAGGTCGGAACCATTCCCCTCTCCGCTTCCGGCCGTTTCTCCTCCGCCCAGTTCGCCATGGCCGCCTCCCGGAGCGCAAGGATCACGGGATCGTCGCGCCGGCTTTTCAAATGTACGAGCGAGAGCGGTAGCTCGTCGTGAAAGTGCGGCCACACAGACACCTCTCCACTCCGGTCCAGCCCGCCACACCCACCCACGCTCATCTCGCAAAACGAGGGCTAAAATTAAAATCAACTCAACGGCCTGAAGGCTCGTTCAATCGGGTCCACAGGCCTGGCAGTCCACCAAGACAAGCAACACGAGGACCACGCTCAGGGCTGGAAACAAAATGCATGGGATCATAGGGGTACGCGAATACAGACGGTCTCAACCCGAATTCGTTCAAATATTCCCGAACTTTGGCTGGAAGCTTCACGGAAAACGGTACGGGCTGCTCCTCGCCTCAACATGAACCCCGGTTAACACCGCTGCCGGCCACCGTCGCCACGATGAACCTTGATCGCTCCATGGCTCGGTGGCACGTCATCAGCCCCCACCACCCCACTACCTCCTGGAGCAGAGCCCGTTCGCACTTACTGCTAGGCACCGACTCGCCGAATTGGGAATCAACGCTTCCACCCCGATGCCCTCCGCAAGTGGCGGGGATCTATCACCAGGCGCCTCACGGTCAGCGATTCTGGGGATCGACGTTGATTTTCCACGAAACTCCGAAGCGGTCCAAGACCACGCCATACCAGGACGTGAAGGCGGATTCCGCAAGGGGCACTATCACCCGCCCGTCGTTGCTGAGTGTGGAGAAGATCTGTTTGGCCTTTTCGACCGAGCTCAATTGCAGAGCCAGCGAGAATCCCGAGAATGGCGTCGGGCCCTGCGTCTTTGAGTATCCGACGTCGCTCGCCATGAACTCAGTACCTTCTATCCGAAACGTGGCGTGGAAGATCAGGTCTTCCATCCCGATCTGAGCAAATGACTGGTCCGGACTGTCCCGGAACCGCATCAGAAACACCGTTTCCGCACCAAGTGCTGCCGTGTAGAATTTCAAGGCCTCTTCGGTTCGTCCTGAGAAGTTGAGAGTAGTGACAATCGGCATCTGGGAAAAACTAGTCCAACGCGGAAGTTCAGTCGCCGCGGCAACTCGCAACGTGAGGGTCGGGCATGGGCATGCTTTCTTCCATGACTTTTACCGACGCGCAAGACAAGCGCGGGCCGTTGTGAGCTGGGACAACCTTATGGGAAAGCCTCGAGCGAACAGACGCGGCGACTTCCGCCGGGGCCCCCTTCACCCTGACTTCCCTCATCCCCTAGATGGACGTTACCACCCGCGCCAGGTCCTTCCCAGCAAGCTGCCGGCAAAAAAGGCTCCGTGACCGCAGCGACGAAGACGCACCACCCCTGCCTGGTCTTCTCGCCCGTCAACAGCCCGACGCTTGCCTCCATACTGCCACACGGTATGAGATTTTCCGGGCCGCCTCCAATGAATACTCCCGCCACTACTCTCTGCACTCCAGTATTTCGCGGTCCGCACCGTTGCCTCCGGCAACTGCTCCCGTGCTTACTCGTACTCTTCGGCCTCCTTTGCACGGCGGCCGAATCCCGGGCCACCGTCTATCAGACCATCGGCGTAAATGTCATGTCACCCGAAACCTTCCGCATCGGCCGCAAGGTATACCCGATAGACGAGATGACCACCGTCGTGGCCGGCGAAATCCGGGGACCCGACCGCGTGCAGGTGAAGATCTTCCTGCCTTTGGGCATCAAGAAGGAAGTCGTCGAGGACATCAAAGACCGGTGTCGGCAGGCCGGCGCCAAAGCTTTCTTCATCGTCTACAAATCCTGAGGAGCTGCGGCAGGAGTCCTTCTGTGAAGCGCTGACTGCAGACACAGGCGGGTGGGGCCATGCTCCCGGCAAAGGATTCCAGAAACACACCGCCCCAGCCGGACCGCCGTTGCAATTTGCCGTCTCCGAAACGAACCGGCTGCGAGATATGCTCGGCGGCGGCCCATCCTTCCGCCGACCGGATTTGCAATCGCCCGCCGGGGACATCCCTTGCCTGATGCCCTTTCTTCTCCTTCGTCTCCTCTCGACCTGCCTGGTAGCGTTGCTGCTCGCCGGTTGCGTGACCAGCAAGCAAGCCTTGCCCGTCCCCGTCGCCACGGTCGACCTCGATCGCTACATGGGCCGGTGGTACGTCATCAGCCACACCCCCTACTTCCTCGAGAAGGGCAAGGTCGCCAGCTACGACACCTACGCACGGCGGCCGGACGGCAAGCTGACCAACGATTTTACTTTCCGTGAGGAAACGGTCGACGGTCCGGAAAAAACCTGGAAAGGCACCGCCCGGGTCATCGACCCGGTCAGCAACGCCGTCTGGAAAGTCAGCTTCCTCTGGCCGATCTCTGTCACCCTCAAGATTCTGGCGCTCGATCCCGACTATCGCTGGGCCGTGGTCAGCAACAACGACGGCAGCCTCCTGTGGGTGCTGGCCCGGGAACGCCAGATGCCCGCCGCCACTTACGCCACGATACTCGCCGATCTTAATGCCCGGAACTTGGCCGCCGATACCCTGCAACTCGTCCCCCAACCTGCAAACTGAGGGTCGATGAAAGATCGGGCCGGCACGCCAGTTCAATGACCGACAATCCAATCGTCGGCGAATCCCTCACGATGGCCGGCAGCCAACGGGATCCTCAATTCTCCCGCTGACATAGCATTTGCCCGTGCGCGATTCGTGCGCATGTTTGGGAGGAGGACAACGCCATGCTCGCGGCAACCCCTTCCTTCCGTTCAGCACCTGGCCTGCCCCGGCCAATCCTTCGCCCATTGCTTGCCGCCCTGCTGCTGGCGGTGAGCTGCGCCTTCACGTTTGGCGCCGAGGCGCCGGACGTCCCGCCTGCAGCCAACCCGGACTACCGTCTGCCCGACAACCCCAATGACTTGCTCCGGCTGGACAGCGAAATGCTGGCGTTCTTCTCGGCCCGCATCAGGCGCGACGCCCCGCTCACCACCCAGCTAGACGAGATCGCCAATGCCATTTTGGGCGAAACGGGCCTCCAATTCCGCTACGAAAGCAAGGGCGTCTACGATCCTCGCGAGGCGTTCCGGCTCCGCCGCGGCAACTGCCTCACCTATTCGATGCTCACGGTGGCTGTGGCCCGGGCGTTCGGCCTTGAAGCCCGGTTCAACGAAGTCCTGACCCCGCCACGCTGGAATCGTACCGGCGAGATTGTCCTGCTGTGCCGCCACATCAATGTCCGCGTCGAGGACTGGCCCAGGGCCTATGAACTCGATCTCAAGCTCAACGATGACCTGCTGGCCTCGCGCACGTCGTCCGGCGTGGTGGATGACCTGCGGGCCTTCTCCAGCGCCTTCACCAGTGCCGGGGTGTACCGGCTGGCGGCGGGCGACAACACCGAGGCCTTCCGGCTGTTGCAGCAGGCCACGGTCATCGACCCGAGCGCGGTGTCCGCCTGGAACAACCTGGGCAGCGCCCTCATCATGACAGGACAACTCGACCGCGCCCAGAAATGTTTCGAGCAGACCCTGGACCTGGACCCCTACGACCTGGCGGCCCTGAGCGAACTGGCCCGCATCCATACCGCCAAGGGTCGCCTGACCGAGGCCCAAAAGCTGGAGCGCACCGTGACCCGCTATCGCCTGCGCAACCCCTACTACCTGCTGAACGTGGCCCGCGAAGAAATCTCCAAGGGAAATCTCGAGACGGCGCGCCGCCACTTGAAGCGCGCCATCAGCATCAAGCGCGATGAGCCGGAGCTCTATCAGCTGATGGCGGAGGTGGCCCTTGGTCTCGGCCTGGAAGACGAGGCGAAACGTTGGACGCAACGCTCCCAGCGCGTAGAGTCATGAACTCCGGCCCGGTGCCGCGGAGACCGGTGGGGCTGCGTCGGATCCCCAGCGTCGCCGGCACTATCGCATGCGCTTGAAGCCGTCCTCGATGACGACCGAGATGCGCGCGAAGACCTCGTCGAAGGTGCCCTCGCCGTCGATCTTGCTGACGCCGTGCAGCTGGTTGTATTTCCCGATCACGGGCATGGTCTTGGACTCGTGCTCTTGCAGCCGTTTCACGATCTTGGCGGTGCTCGTGTCGTAGGGCATGCAGCCCGGGGTCTTGCTGCGTTCGTCCAGCCGGCGGATGAGCTCAAGCGTCGGAACCTCGATCTCGATCACCTGCGAAACCGACGAACCGTGTTTCTGCAGCAGGCCGTCGAGAATATAGGACTGCACGAGCGTGCGGGGAAAGCCCTTGAAGATGAAACCCTTCACATCCCGACTCTCGGCCAGCTTCTTCTCGATCAGCTGCACCACGATCTCATCCGGTACGAGCTGGCCGTTTTCGTAGAGGGCCGTGATGCGCTTCCCGATCTCGGAGCCGGTCTTGATCTCCTCATCCAACATCGGACCGGTGGCGACGTATTCGAGGCCGAACTTTTTGGCCAATGCGCGACCCTGGGAGCCGCGGCCCGAGCCCGGGTAGCCGAACAACACGACATTGAAGAGCCGCTTGCTGAGTTCGTTCCGGATGATGGTGGTGATCTGCTGGTGAACCGCCGAGATCTCGGCCGTACCGTCCATCTCCACATAGATGCCCTTGTCCCGGTAGAACTGGAGCACCGGCAGGGTCTTCTGGTTGTATTCCTTCAGGCGGTTGCGGATCACGGCCTCGTTGTCATCGCTCCTGCCCGAGGTGATCCCGCGGTTCATCAGCCGCCGCACCGATTCCTCTTCGGGCACGTTGAGGCTGATGAGACAGTTCAGCGACGTGTGCAGCTTGAGCATGAGTCCTTCCAGGATGTAGGCCTGGATGTAGGTGCGCGGAAACCCGTCGAAGAGAAAGCCGTTGCTGCTGGAGTTGTCGGTGATGGTTTTCTCGATGATCTGCACGATGATCTCGTCCGACACGAGGCCGCCGGCAGCGATGATGCTCTGGGCCTCCAGCCCCAGCCTGGTCTTGCCGGCGATCTCCTTGCGCAACAGGTCGCCGGTGGAGATGTAGAACAGGTTGTATTTCTTGATGAGGAATTCCGACTGCGTGCCTTTGCCGGCACCCGGCGGACCAAAGAGAGCGATGTTGAGCATGGGGCGGGAGGATTTGGGGGCTGGACTTTCTGGCCAAGGTCACGGCGCGCAAACCCGGAGTGGTGCGGCCGGAGCCGTGGATACCATGCCGCGAGCATCCGGCTGAGTCGATGCGGGATTCCCTTGTCCACGGCGGAACGGGCGCAAAGAAGCGGAACTGAACAAGGCTATGCAAAAAACGAACCGCTGTCCTGCGGTCGATGCGACGGCACCATCGCCAGCGACAACGCGCGAAAACCTCCGGCCGGAAAACCTGCTCGCGTTACCATCCGAAGCGGGCTTCCTTGGTTGGCCACGAAGCTCGCTTGATAAAGAGATCGGCGCACCCCCGCCCTGCTTTCCGGATCGAGCACCCCCAGCCCATGAAAATCACCCTCCACGGCGCCGCCGGCGGCGTCACCGGCTCAGCCTACCTTCTCGAAACCGACCGCGCGCGCCTGCTCGTGGATTTCGGCATGTTCCAGGGAGGCCGCAACGCCGCAGCCCTGAACGTGCTGCCGAAGGGCATCGAGCCCAAGCGGCTCGACGCCGTGCTCCTCACCCACGCCCACCTCGATCATTGCGGCCGCCTGCCGCTGCTGATCAAGGGCGGCTTTGCCGGCACGATTCACGCGACCGAGGCCACGATCGAGCTGGCCGGACTCATTTTGCGCGACTCCGCCAAGATTCAGCAACACGACGCCGAGCGCATGAACCGCAAGCGCGAGCGCTCCGGCCAGGCCGCGCGTGAGCCGCTCTACGACGCCGCCGATGTGGAACGCACGATGAAACGCTTCCGCCCCGTCAACCCCGGCGCCTCGCACGACGTGGCCGCGGGCAT
>Ga0208117_100114_pt1 | contig 60781 bp, 44 predicted proteins | sample LakWasMet26_LOW6_2_FD_183870 | JGI IMG/M metagenome (GOLD analysis project Ga0208117, IMG submission 183870) | Freshwater sediment methanotrophic microbial communities from Lake Washington under simulated oxygen tension - Sediment Metagenome... | ecosystem: Environmental > Aquatic > Freshwater >...
TCGCCCCGTATGAACGATACAACGACCACAATCCTGCGCTCATCTGCCGGAGCCGACCCCAAGTGGCGCCATACCGGTGGCGGCCGCCGCGCCGCCCAAATCGAGGAAATCCTGACGCGCGGTGGCTATTCATGGATTGATTCGTTTGAGAGCCCGCTGTCATCCCGATTCCAACTGGCGGGAGCCTACCTCCGGCTCCGCTTCAAACAACCCCGGATCAAGACGCGGCTGCAGCGACGGATGATCGGGTACCTTGCCAACGACTATCTGCGTTACCGGCATTATTTCAGTCAGCCCAATGGCGCCAAAGTCTTTCTGCTCGAATCGTGCATCGACTACGCCCGCATGCGGGCGGCCCACGACATGGGCATCGGCATGATCTGCCTGCCCATGAATCTGGAAGTGTGGCAGCAGTCGGTCGCCCGGGATTTCTATTCGGGCGAAGGTCTTCCGCAATGCCTGCATCGGGAAGCCGTTTTCACCTCCTTGGGCGACGTGGTTTTTTGCATTTCTCGAGAGGAACAATGGTTTTTGCGCAACTATGGGGCGAATGCCGATTACCTGCCCTACCACCCGCCTGCGGCGGAACTGGCCCGCTTGGGGGAAATTCGGGCGGCCCGTTTGGCCAACCCGCCCGCGTCGAATGATTTTTTCACGATCACCACGGCCAGTAATGAGAAGAACCGGGACGGCCTGATTGCCCTCGCCCGGTTGGTATCGTCGCTCCCTGCGTCCGCCAATTTTCGTCTCCACGTCGGGGGCTTTCAGACCGAGGACCTGCAGGGCGAATTCCCCTCCGACCGATGCACCTTCCATGGCCCTGTGGACGAGGCGAAAGTCCGGGACCTGATGCTCCGTTGCAAGGGTGCGATTGTATTTCAACCATCCGGAACCGGTGCGCTCACCCGCATTCCGGAACTTCTCTGCGCCGGGATTCCCGTGCTGGCCAATCCACACGCCGCCCGGAGCGTCTATCATCTTCCCGGCGTCCATCTCTTTCACGATGGCGCCGATTTGCTGAACAAGGCGGCCGCAACGATGGCCATGCCACCCATGCCGGAACCGGACCGCGCAGCCGAGGAGCGCTTGCTCGGGTGGTTGAAGCAACTGAACGGCCGCGCAAAAATCCCTCAGTAGGCCGAGCCCGCCGTCAGACCATGCGCATCGCGTTCCTCAGTTATGAATTCCCGCCTGATACCGGTGGCGGAGGTATCGGCACCTACCTGGCTCAGGTATCACATTACCTGGCGACCCAGGGCCATGACGTGCAGATTTTCGCCGGCAGCAAGAGCACCCCGTCCCGGTCCATCCTTTCAGGTGGGGCCACCCTCCATCGGATCTCAACTCAAGGTTCCCATGAGTTTCAAAGGGATGTTCTGACGCCTTTCCTGGCGGAACACCACCGCCAGGCCTTTGACGTCATCGAGGGCACTGATTTCGATGCATCCGCTTTGGCCGTCAAGCAGGCCCTGCCAGCCCTGCCCTACGTGGTAAAACTGCACACTCCCCGGTTTGTGATCGATGAGTTGCATCATCGCCCGCCCACACCTTGGCAGAAACTGCGCATGAACCTGGGCGCACTCCGCCGGGGCCGGAGGTTGCAAATCGAGCCGATCAGGGAGCAGCCTCCGGCACTGGCCGAAATCGCCGCGCTCCGTCTGGCCGACGCCATCGCCTCGCCCTCAGCGGCAATCGCCGAAATGGCCCGGGATTGGACCGGACTTCCCTCCGCCAGGTTTTCAGTCTTCCCTTATCCGTACGAACCAGGGCCGGACTTTCTCAAGATCCCCGCCGGTGGCGCCACCAACCGGATCACCTTTCTCGGCCGGCTCGAAGAGCGCAAAGGCATCGTCGACCTGGCCGACGCCGTGCCCCTTGTGCTCGCCCGGAACCCGGGCGCGCGCTTTCGGTTCATCGGCCGCTCCATGCCCCACGGACGCAACGCGGTGCCCATGGACGAATTCCTGCGGCACCGGCTCGGCCGCCATGCAGCTGCGGTGGAATTTACCGGACCGCGGCCGCCCGAAGAAATTGCCGGCCTGCTGGCGGACACCGATATCCTAGCCGCTCCGAGCCATTGGGAAAGTTTTGGACTGATTTGTTGTGAAGGCATGGCCGCCGCCCGCGCCGTGATCGGCAGTGACCGGGGCGGCATGGCGGAAATCCTCGACCATGGCTCGGGCGGTTTGCTGGTGCCTCCCCGCTGCCCGCAAAAGCTGGCCGACGGTATCCTGCACCTGCTCGCGCATCCGATGGAGCGCCGCCGGCTCGGCGAGGCCGCCCGTCAACGGGTGATCCTCGAGTATTCCTTCGCCAAGGTGATCCCCGTCCAGATCGCAAATTACGAGGCCGCCATCGCCGCCTGTCGCCAGAGGCAAAACTGAACACCCCCGGTATTCCCGAAAAGCTGCATCATCCATGAAGATCTCCGTCATCATCCCGGCGTACAATCCTCCTGACGATCATCTCAACGCCACTCTCGCCGCGCTGCGTGGGCAAACGCTCCCGGTGACGGACTGGGAACTGGTGGTCGTCGACAACCGATCCGTCCCACCGGTCGGATCCGCCGCGGCCGGCTGGCATCCCCACGGCAAGGTGGTCCGCGAGGAAAAACCCGGCCTGGTGGCCGCGCGGCATCGCGGCTTTAAGGAAACCACGGGCGACGTGATTGTCGTGATCGATCAGGACAATGTCCTCGACCCCGATTATCTGGAGAAGGTGCTTCAAATCAGCTCCACCCATCCTTGGTTGGGAGCGTGGGGCGGTGTGATGACCCCCCGATTTGAGCGTCCCGATCTGGCTCCTCCCCAAAGTCTCTATCCCCTGCTGACGCTGCGTTCCGCCACCCAGGATCTTTGGTCCAACGACCTCGACCACCACGACTCCACCCCCTGGGGTGCCGGCCTCTGCCTCCGCCGCGCGGTGGCGGATGCCTACGGCGCTGCGCTGGTGGAAAACCCGCTCAAAGGATCGCTCGATCTGTGCGGAGATCGCCGCCTGTCCGGAGGCGACACCGATATTTCCTACACCGCCTGTGCCCTCGGCCTCGGCAAAGGCGTCTTCAAGGATCTGCGACTCGAACACCTGATCCCCGCAGAACGCTGCACCGCGGCCTATCTTTGCAAGACCGCTGCGGGCCGAGGATATTCAGAGGTCCTCCACCACGTCGTGCTCAAGGGAAAGCCTCCTCTCCAGGCGACCGGCCCGGGCACGTGGCTCCGCCGGCTATGGCGCAACCGCCGGCTTTCACCGCTCGAACGCAAGGTCGAGGCAGCGGCCCGGGAAGGATCGCGACAGGCACACGCCGAATTTGTCCGGAGATGAGTCGCGGGCACCGGCGCTCGCGCCCTGCCAAAAATTCAACTATGAAACAATTTATTCGCATGCTGCTGGGTCGTGCCGGATATAGCCTTGTCCGCCGGTTACCAGCCGATCCATTCGCAAACTTCCCCGACCTTTCCGATACCGACCGTGCGACGATCATCCACGTGCAGCCTTTCACCATGACCAGCACGGAGCGCCTCGTGTCGGTCATAAGCGCCACCAAATACATCGTGCAGAACAATATCCCGGGCGACATCGTCGAATGCGGGGTTTGGCGGGGCGGCAGCATCATGGCGGCTGCCCTGACCTTGCAGTCACTCGGCGAAAACAGTCGCAGGCTGTATCTCTACGATACGTTCGAAGGGATGTCGGCTCCGACGGAGCTTGATCGCAGTCTAGATGGCCAGCCTGCCGCAAAACTGCTTGAGGATGAGCCCCCAGGCACCGGCATCTGGTGCTACGCCGGGCTCGAAGATGTGCGCCGCAACCTCGCAGCCACGGGCTACCCACACGAGAATATCATCTACGTCAAAGGGAAGGTAGAGGACACTATTCCGCAAACCATACCCCAAGCGGTGGCCATGCTCCGCCTAGACACCGATTGGTATGACTCCACTCTGCACGAGTTGCGGCACCTGTATCCCCTCCTCAGTCGCCACGGTGTGCTGATCATCGATGATTACGGCCACTGGCAGGGTGCGCGCCGAGCCGTCGACGAGTATCTTGCTACATTGCCACACCCCATCTTTCTGCATCGCATCGACTACACCGGACGTATTGCCATCAAGCCCGAATCCTAATGCTTGAATCGCGGTCTTTTTTCCACGCCTTGCTAAGGCCACATCAACCGCTCCCTTGATCCAAGCCGCGGATCGATCCGTCCACGGGTCTCATCTTTTGCCTCCCCGCATCTACTTCTACAATTCCGGAGAACCGGACAACCTCCAAGACGATATCATCGCCTTGGCGGAAGGTTTCCGGGCGTTGGGCATACCCTATCACTCCCGCTGCAACTACTGGCGACTGCACCCGGATCGCGACGACTGGCTGTTCACGGCCAGCCCCGATGTCTCGCCTCTCGATTGCGATGTCGTGGTCTATCCCTGCACCTATTTTTATTGGATCGCGATGGGAACCTTTGAGCTGCAGGAGCGTCCCCTGCCCCGGGAAATGTTTCAGACCGGCCGCCGTCATCGCAATGTGCTGTGTGATTTTCTCGACGGTCATCGCACCATATCGTGGCGACCCGAGTTCCGGAGCTTCGATCTGATCTTGCGCGCCAAGCTGAACCGCCGTGCCTGGCACCCCGGGAACATGCAGCCTTGGACCCTGAGCCTTTCCAACCGGGTGATCGAGCACACGGCCGGTGGCCCGGAATTTTCGCAGCGGCGCCCTGTATGCCTGGTGAACTTCGGCGGATCCCATCCCTATCCTCACGGTTCCCGGGATCGGGCGGAGAAATGCTTTCATCCCCTGCTGGAGAAATTCCTCCCGCTCGACCGGACGATCGACAATCTGGCGGGCGCCCCGCCAGACCCCGTCGAGCGATTGCTTTGGGAGCAGACTGGACATCGCTTTTCCGCCAGCTACTACGCCCGCGTGAAGTCCGCCCAGGCCGTTTCCTGCTTCTGCGGCGAACTCGTCCCTCCCTTGCCGTGGCGCGACCCCAGCACCCTGCTGCGAGGTGGCAACAAAGCCAAACTACGACGGAAACTCTACCGTTTTCTGGCTGCTTTCGATCCACGTCCCGAACGCATCGTGCAGTGGGACAGCTTTCGTTTCTGGGAAACGCTCGCCGCCGGATCCGTCGCCTTTCATCTGGATTTGGATCGGTACGGCGTGACCTTGCCGGTAATGCCCCAGAATTGGGTTCACTATATCGGCATCGACCTGGATCGCCCCGCAGCCGCGATTGAGCGCCTGCGCGCCGACCCGGATCAACTTGCCACCATCGCAGCCAACGGTCGCGAGTGGGCGCTGGAACACTACTCACCCCGGGCCACGGCGACCCGTTTCCTCTCCCTGCTGTGAGCCAAACCTCCGCGCCGCCGCTGCCGCGTATCCTCCTCCTCACGCGGGAAATCCCCCAGGGAGCCAATGCCGGCAGCCAGCAATTGTTGCGCGCGTTGCGCGATTACCCGCCGGATCGCCTCCTGGTCGTGGGCCCGGCCCCGGTCGCGGGCGCGGACCTGCTCGACTGCGAATACCTTGCCTATCCCCTGCCGGTGACCCGCTGGATCAACACCCGCTTCCATGCCTGGGTGAACCTGGCCAATGCCCTAGGATTCATCCCGGCACCCCGGGCCCGGTGGTTGCAGGAAGTCGTCGGGCGTTTCCGGCCCGAACTCATTGTGACCGTGATGGATTGTTTTTCCTACTATTCGATCGCCGCCGCGGTCGCCCACCGGAACCGAATCCCGCTGTTCACCATCACCATGGATCGTCCGGATACCTTCGAGCGCGCGCCGCGCCGTTGGCGCCGCCTGCAGTTTGACCGCATCGGCCGCATTTACCGGCAAGCCGCGGGAAACCTTGCTGTCTCGAGGCAGATGTCGACTTGGTTAGGCCGGGTCTTCCGGGCGAAATGCGAGGTGCATTATTTTGCCCCCTCCGCCGATATTCCGCGCGGCGATCCTTCGCTCTGCCGGTTTCCCCGCTCACCGGACCGCTTTGTCCTCGGCTACGCCGGCTCGCTCGAATACGGCTACGAACGTCAGATCGCCGCATTGATTCCGGAACTCGAGGCCACGGGCATCGTGTTGCGCGTCTATTCCGCCCATGGCAATCGACTGCCGCGGTCCCCCATGCTGGACGAGCGTCCCTTTCTGCCGGTGAAGGAGCTTTGGCGGGAATTGCTCGCTCACTGCGACGCATTGCTCCTGCCCTATCCATTCAGCCACGAACAGGCCACGCTCTATCGCACCCATTTCCCCACCAAGCTTTCGGAGTATTACACGCTCGGCCTGCCCCTCTTGCTGCTGGGGCCGAGTTACGCCACCGGAATTCGGTGGGGCTTGGATCATCCTGACTCGGCTCTGGTTGTCACCGAGCGCGACCCAGCCGCCTGGCGCCGGGCTTTGCTGCGACTGCGCCAGGATCCGGAACTGCGAGTCAATCTGGCTGCTTCCGCCCAACGGATCGCCCTGAACTCATTCAGCCCGGCTTTCAGCCATAGCCAATTTCACCAAAAACTCGCCCGGGCCGCCGACCGCACCGGTTTGCCCTCAGCTGCCGGCCAATGAGTGTCGTCATTTTTCATCCAATGGTCGCACCGCACGTCCAGCATGCGGCGCGAGCGATTTATGAGTCCGGACATTTGGATCGATTTGTCACCAGCGTCCGCAACGACCCGGCGAGTCTGCCGCAAAAGTTGATCACGTCGGCGGGCCGGTTGTTCGGACTGAAGCTCGCCCGGGAATTCAGCCGCAGGACCGTCAGCGAGCTGCCGCTGGATCGGGTTGAGTCCCATCCCTGGGCCGAATTGCTCCGCGTCGCCACGGGACGACTCGGGGTCGATCCGAGGGTCAGCGACTACATCTGGGACCAGGCTGAACAGCACTTCGACGAATTGGTCGCCCGTCGGTTGCACCGTGGCCTCACCGGCGTCTACGGCTATGAATACGGTTCCCTGGCCACCTTCAGCCGCGCCCGGAACCTGGGACTCCGTATCGGCTACGAAATGCCGGCGCCGGAATCACATTTCGTTCGCAACTTGCTCGATCGCGAGCTCGTGAAGTTCCCCGAACTGCGCACGCGCTACTTCGACTACACCGGAAAGCGCGAGGAGGTCCGGACCCGCCGGCGCCGATCTGAATGGGAAGCCGCCGACGTAATCATCGCCGCTTCAGAGTTCACCAAGCACAGCTATGCCCGTGCCGGTCGGGATGTCAGTCGGGTCCGCGTTATTCCGCTGGGCGCACCGCCGGCGGTGCGGGAGGATATCGCCGCCACTGGCGGCAGTGACTCGGGAGCAAGCCTTCGTTTTCTCTGGGTGGGCACGTTTAGCATCCGGAAAGGGGCCCATTACCTGATCGACGCCTGGCAACAGGGCGGATTCGGTCGCCGTGCCCGCCTCGATGTTTTTGGCACCAACGAATTGCCCGGCCGATTTCTCCAGCCATCGCCTGAAAATGTGTTTTTTCACGGCTCCATTCCCCGGGCCCAGCTTGGCCAGCACTACGTCCAAAGCGACGCCCTGATTTTCCCAACCCTGTGTGACGGCTTCGGCATGGTCGTCACGGAGGCGTGGGCTCATGGGTTGCCCGTGATCACGACTGATTGCGCCGGAGCCTCCGATCTGCTCAAGCCAGGCGAAAATGGGATCCTGATCGGTGCGGGCAGTACGGCGGCCATCATCGCGGCCATCGACGGATGCCTCGCCGATCGCCGGAAGCTCCACGCCATGCGCCGCGCGGCCGCCGCGACCGCCGCGGCTTGGCAATGGCATGATTACCGGGCAGCATTGGCGACCACGCTCAGGAACGCAGGATTGTTTTCAAAATAACATGCCCGCCCCCCTGATCTGCCTCATCACTCCGGGCCATCTGGCCTCCACGCCGCGATTGTTGAAGGAGGCCGATGCGCTCATCGACGCTGGTTACAGGGTTCATGTGGTCTACGTGAGTCACCACGCGCCGACCGAGGCCCTGGATCGCCAGATTCTCCTCGCCGCCCGCTGGTCGAGTACGGGACTGAACGGCCTGACCGGGCCGGCCGGATTGCTACGCAAGCTGCGGCGTAGGTTCGCTCGCTGGAGGCTGGCTCGCACACCCAATGCGACCCTCACCTTGGTCACTCACGCCCAGCACGCCGAAGCCATGCTCCTGGCCAAAGTCGCTTCGAGGATTCCCGCCAACTTCTATCTCGGTCACTGCCTGTCGGCCCTGCCCGCCGCAGCCTGGGCGGCCAAAGAGCGGGGCGTGCCCTACGGATTCGATCTCGAGGATTTTCACGACGCCGAAACCGAGGAAGCAACGCGCGATCCGGTATCGGCAAAGGCGGGCCACATCCTGCAGAGCCGGTTGCTCCCAGCCTGTCGCCATCTCACCGCGGCTTCTCCGCTGATCGCCAGGAAGTACTCCGAAGTTTATCAGGTACAGCCGTCGGTAATCCTTAACGTTTTCCCGCTGAGCCAGGCACCACAGCCCCTTTCTGCACCCCGCCCCATCACCGCACAACGTCCCGCCTGCCTGTACTGGTTTTCCCAGACAGTAGGTCCGGGCCGCGGGCTCGAATCCGTCATCGCCATCATGGCGCTGATGCGCACCCCGGTTGAACTGCATTTGCGCGGGAGCGCGTCGCCTGCCTACGTCGAGGCACTTCAGGCCCACGCCCGTTCGGTCGGACTGAGTTTTCCAGTTCGGTTTCTCGATCCCGGAGCGGCGACGGAAATGGCCCGGCTGGCCGCGAACGCCGATCTCGGACTCTCGACCGAGGAGTCCCGTCCGCTCAACCGCGACATTTGCCTGACCAACAAGATTTTCATCTACCTGTTGGCGGGGATCCCGCAACTCCTCTCCAATACGACGGCGCAGTCCGCTCTCGCCGGCGAACTCGGTGAAGCCGGACTCCTGGCCAACCTCGCCGATATTGCCGGAACCGCCCGGTTGCTCGATGGCTTTCTGAGCGATCCGGCCCGAGTGCGCGCTGCCAGGAAGCGGGCCGTCGAGTTGACCCAATCCCAATTCACCTGGGACCTGGAGAAGGTGAAATTCCTTGCATCCATTCGGCAGATTGTTGGCGAAGGAAATTCCTGACATGCCCCGCCTGCTGATCGTCAGTCCGCACTTCCCCCCGGTCAACGCTCCGGACATGCAGCGCGTGCGGATGACCCTGCCGTATTTTGTCGAGGCCGGCTGGGATGTCACCGTCCTCACCGTCGACGATCCCACCCCCACCGCACCGGTCGAGCATGAACTCTCCGCCACCGTGCCCAAGGCGGTGCGGGTTGAACGCACCCATTGCTTTTCCCGCGGCTGGACCGGCTTGCTGGGCGTCAACAACGTGGCGTTGCGCGCCCTCCCTTTCCTGTTTTTTCGGGGCTGCCGCCTGCTGGCTGGCCAGCGCTATGATGTCGTCTATTTTTCCACCACCATGTTTATCGTCCTGCCCTTTGGACGCATCTGGCGCCGGCTCAGTGGCGTGCCCTATGTGATCGATCTGCAGGACCCTTGGGTTACCGATTTCTACGAAAGGCCCGGCGCTCCCCCGCCACCGGGTGGTTGGAAGTATCGTGTAGCCCGGCGCCTTGGCTTGCTGCTGGAAGGCTGGTCCCTCCGGCAGGTTTCCCACCTGATAACCGTGTCGGCTGCTTACATAACGACTCTCCGTCACCGCTATGCTGCGTTGCAGGGGGTTCCCTTCACCGAACTGCCTTTTGGTTCGCCCGATTCTGATCTGCAGCATGTGCGCAAGACATGGGCCCAACGAAAGGCGATTCTGCCCGCCGGCGGCTTCCGGCTTGGCTTTGCCGGCGCGATCGGACCAGGCATGCTGCCCCTCGTGGAGGTATTGTTTGCGGCCATGGCCGAACTCAAGAAAGCGGGCACCCCCGTCTCAGCCCACTTCTATGGCACATCCTATTCGCATCGGGATCAGCCGGCCGCCATCACTGCGGCCCTTGCCGCCAAACATGGATTGGCCGACTGCGTCTTCGAACAAAGCGCCCGTCTGCGCTACCTTGATGCACTCCAAGTCACTTTGGAGGCCGAGACCAATTTGCTGTTTGGCTCGGTCGATCTCGACTACACCCCCTCAAAGATTATCACCCTGATCGCTGCAGGTCGTCCGATTCTTGCATTTGCCCACTCAGGCAGCGCCCTCGCCGCCCGGCTTGCCGAACTCGGTGTACCTTGCGTGATGATCAACGGGGAGCACCTCGCCCCGGCCGTCATCCAGGCTACGTTGACTCGCTTGCTGGCTATCCGGTCCCGCCAAGGGCAACTCCCGGCCCTTCCAACCGATTTCAGCGCTGACGAATTATCAAGGCGGCAAATGGCGGTTTTGAACTCCGTTGGGCACGGTCCGCCAGACGTATGACATCCTCGAACATGAACATGCCCGAAGCAAAGCCGCTGGCAGATGCCGGACCCGTCCACTACTCATTGGTCGGTGGCGAACAGGCTGCCCGCGGCCGCCGGCTGTTTAACACAAGTCTGGTGCTCCTCGTAGCGACCCTCGGCTACCTTGGCTATGCCGCCAAGGTCGTCGAACCGGAGCATCGCTATCTCGGCCTGTTGATGTTCGCCTTATCGTTCTTACCGGCGCTGTTCTGGGCCCGCTCGGGTGGCAATCGGTTCCCCATCATCGAGACCATCATGGCCCTCTGCGCCAACGCCTACGCCCTGCCGGTGCTGAATGCGCAGGATCAACTGGCCGGCTATTCGCCCGCGGTGATCACTCAGGCCAGTCTGGCCGTACTGCTCTACCAGGTCAGCGCAATTGCCATCTATCTGACCACCCGCGGTCAACCGGGCCGTTCCCGTTTCTGGTGCGAATCAATTATCACTGAGCAGGTCGAGCGCCTGACCATCTACGGAATCGTGGTTTCGGCCGCCTATGTTTGGATGAGTGAATTCACCAATTGGATCCCGAACGAATTCATCAGCTCCCTGCGGGCGATTTTCTATGGCGTGAGCATCCTCTCCACTTTCATCAGTGCGCAACGCTGGGGCCGGGGCGAGCTGACCTCGCGGGAAAAATCCATCTTCGTCGTCTTCTTCGTACCCCAACTGGTTATGCTGAGCGCGGGGCTTCTGCTCATCAGTTCGATCAGTTTGATCGGGGTCGCCCTTTTGGGTTATCTGTCTGGTGGCAAACGCATCCCTTGGGTGGTCATTGGCCTTACTTTTGCCACCCTCGCCGTGCTGCATACCGGCAAAACCAAGATGCGGATGAAGTATTGGGAAAATGAACTGCCTCCTCCGACCATTTCCGAGCTGCCCGCATTTTACGCCGAATGGTTTGCCTTTGGATTGGAGCCCACGAGTGGAGACAAGACCGTCAGTCACAAGCTGCTCGAGCGCAGCTCGCTCATGCACATCCTCTGCCTGATCGTGGACTACACGCCCAGCCGGCAGGACTATCTTTACGGCAAAACCTACCAGCATGTGATCCCCCAATTGATTCCGCGCTTTTTCTGGCCGGAAAAGCCGCGCTCCCACGTCGCCACTTTTGAACTGGGCATCTATTATGGTTTGCAGCGCGCCGAGGATACCAACAGCACGACCATCGCCTTCGGATTACTCACGGAGGCCTATGCCAACTTCGGCCTGATCGGTGCCTTTGGACTCGGGGCCTTCTGGGGCTTTGTGCTGAAAAAACTGCAGATCCGGTCGACCTACAGTCCCATGTTTTCCCTCGGCGGACTCCTGATGATTTTGTTGACCGCTTGGTCCCTCAACGCGGAACTCACCATGGCTGCCTGGGTATCCTCTTTCGAACAGGCTGTTATCATGATCATTGGATTGCCCATGATCGCACGAACCTTTCTCGGCCTTTGATCCACCATGTCCCGCCTCGCCATCGTCCTTTCCCACCCCACGCAGTATTACAGTCCGTGGTTTCGGTGGCTGGGCACGCACACGCGGATGGATTTCCGCGTGTTCTATCTCTGGGAGTTTGGGGTGACCACGCAGCGCGATCCGGAATTCGGCCATCAGTTCAAATGGGACGTGGACCTTCTTTCAGGGTACGATCATGAGTTCGTGCCCAATGTCTCCCGTGATCCGGGCACGCACCATTTCAGCGGGTTGCACAACCCGGACTTGCCGGAGCGCCTGCGCGACTGGCAGCCCGACGCCGTGCTGCTCTTCGGCTACGCCTACCGCACCCATCTGGGTCTGATCCGGCGTCCGCCCGCCCCGCTGATTTTCCGAGGTGATTCGCACCTGATCGGACACAAGCCCTCGTGGCTGAAGCGATTTGTCCTGCGCCGCCTCTACGCGCGCTTCTCGGCGCTGACCTATGTGGGCAAGGCCAATCAGGACTACTTCCGGGCGTTTGGCGTGCCGGAGGACAAACTTCACTTCGCCCCCCATTGCGTGGATGCCGACCGCTTCATCCGGGACGCTGCGTGCACCCGGAGCGTGGCCCGTCTCCGCGAGGAGCTGGACCTGGGCGGACGCAAGGTCGTCCTGTACGCGGGCAAGCTCATTCCCGCCAAGCAGCCCGGCGCCTTGCTCGAAGTTTTTCTCAATCTGGCCCCCGACGACTACGCACTGGTCTTCGTCGGCGAGGGCTCCGAGCGCGCCGCCCTGGAAGCGCGCGCAGCTGAACGCCCCGACTGCCTCGTCCGCTTCCTGCCCTTTGCCAACCAGAGTGAGATGCCCTCGCGCTATGCGCTGGCCGATCTTTTTGTCCTGCCCTCGCGCGGCCTGTATGAAACCTGGGGACTGGCCGTCAACGAGGCCATGCATCTCGGCGTGCCCTGCCTCGTCAGCGACCGGGTGGGATGCCAGCGCGATCTGGTCACGGATGGCGAAACCGGCTGGGTGTTTCCCGCCACCGATGCCGGCGCCTTTCAGTCCGCTCTGGCGCGGGCCCTCGAAGCCCTGCGGGGCGACCGGACGGAACTCCAGTTGCACATCGCGGCCCGCATCGGCGGTTACACCTACGCGCAGGCCACCAGCGGACTGCAGTCTGCGATGGACCAAGCGTTGGCCTCGCCTTGAACGCATCCGCGATGCTCCGCGTCCCTCTCACCCGATCGAAAGACTGTGGGTCGGTCGGGCCGCAATCCTTCAGGGTCCGGCGTGTTTCAAGCCTCGCCATACCCGACCGGTCAACCACCCAATCCCAACGGCGCTTTGATGTTCTGCGGGCCGACAATGGGGGATTGCTGCAAGCCTGCGTTCGACCAAGCTGACACCGATGCGCATCACCATCGTCAGCGGATTTTTTCTGCCCGTCCCGCCGGTCCTCGGCGGCTCGACGGAAAAGATCTGGTATCGCCTCGCCCGCGAGTTCACCGCGGCCGGCCACACGGTCACGATGGTGTCGCGCCAATGGGCGGATTGGCCCAAGGTGGAGGTCGAACCCGGTGGCCGGCTGACGCACCGGCGGCTGCGCGGCTGCACCCACACGCGGTTCCTGCCGCTCAATCTTCTCTTGGATTTTCTCTGGGGATTGCAGGTATCCTGGCACCTGCCCCCGTCCGATGTGGTCATCTGCAACACGGTCAGCCTCCCGGTGTACCTAGGTTACCTGAAGCCCACGGTCGGCCAGGTTGCGGTCGTGCTCGGGCGTATGCCCAAGGGCCAGAACCGGGCTTATTTTGCCGCCGATGTTCTCCTCGCCACCAGCACGGCGGTGGCCGACAAGATTCGCCAGGAAAACGACGCACTGAGCGAGCGGATTTTCCAGTTCCCCAATCCCATCGACTGGAGATTGCACCACGATGCCTCCCGCCAGCAGGAACCCGGTCCGCTCACCATGGGCTACATCGGCCGCATCCATCCGGAGAAGGGTCTCGAGCAACTCCTCGACGCCGCCCTGATGCTCGCGGAGCGCCCCGACCTGCCGCCCTGGCGCGTGGAACTCATCGGCCCTGTCGCGATTCGCGAGGGTGGTGGCGGCGAGGCGTATCGCGATTCTTTGCTGGCCCGCTATCAGGAGCGGCTGAAGGGCAGACTTTCCATTCTTCCGCCGATCTACGACGCAAACACCCTAGCCGGGCACTATGGACGCATGGCGATCTTTTGTTACCCGAGTCTCGCCGCGATGGGCGAGGGACTCAGCATCGCCCCGATGGAGGCCATGGCCGCCGGCGCCGTGGCGGTCGTTTCTAAGCTCGACTGCTACCGCGATCTCATCCGCCCGGGCGAAAACGGCATGCAGTTTGACCAGTCCCGGCCCGACGCCGTGGCACAACTCGCCGGCCATCTCACCGCGCTGTTGCGGGACAAGGCCCTGCGTGAACGCATCGCTGCGCAGGGCCAAGCCGACGTGCGCAAGCACGACTACGCCGAGGCCGCCGGCGCCATGCTGACCAAGTTCTCCCAAATGACCGGTCTACGCCGGCAACCCTGATCCCGTGGATTCCTCGCCCCAACCGTTTCTCGGTCAGCATTGCGTGACACCTTACCCCAAAAGGGAGGTGTTGGCACGTTGGCTTTGGTTGGCGGTGCAGGCCACCTTGTTCCGCTGGAGCCCCCGTCCGCTGCATGGTTTCCGCGCGGCCCTCCTCCGTCTCTTTGGCGCCCGGATCGAAAGCCCCGTCGTCGTTTTTCCAACCGCCCGGATCACCTTCCCCTGGAAACTCTCACTGGCGCCCCGCAGCATGATCGGTCCGCACGTCATCCTCTACAACCTCGCCCTCATCCGCCTGGAGTACGGCGCCAACATCAGCCAGCATGCCCACCTGTGCGCGGGCAGCCATGATTTCACCCGTTGGTCGATGCCGCTGATCAGCGCGCCGATCACGCTCGGGCGCAACGTCTGGGTGGGGGCTGATGTCTTCGTCGGCCCGGGCGTAACGATCGGAGAGCAGACCGTTGTCGGCGCCCGCTCGGTGGTGGTGCAGAACCTTCCGCCCAACAAAGTCTGCGTGGGCTCACCGTGCCGCGCCATCCGCGACCGCTCCCAGCCCACGTGACGCCACCCTGAAATGCGCCTCTGTCACATCGTGCCCAGTCTGGAGCAACGACACGGCGGCCCGTCGGTCTCGGTGCGCGCCCTGGCCAATCATGCCGTTCCGGCCGGAGCGCAGGTTGAATTGCTGAGCACTTTGGTGCCGGGCGACGCCTTGCAGCGGTCGGACGAAGACGTCGCCAAGATTCGTGTTTTTCCCCGCGCGATGCCGCGCTGGTTGACCGCATCCCCGGCCATGCGCCAGCACCTGCTCGCTTCCCGGTTCGACTGCATCCACCATCACTCGCTGTGGCTGCTTACGCTCCGCTACGCGGCGGAAGCCGCCGGGAAACAGCAGGCGCGGCTGGTCATTTCTCCCCGGGGCATGATGAGCGGCTGGGCCTGGGAGCATCGCCGTTGGCGGAAGCGGCTCGCCGAGAAACTGGTTCATCCCGGCGCCTTTCAGCAGGCGGCCGGCTGGCATGCCACCAGCGCAGAAGAGGCGTCTGACATCCGCAAACTCGGCTTCAACCAGCCGATTTGCGTTTCCCCCAACGGGGTGGAAATCCCCGCGCCGGCCGCGCTGGATGAAGCCCGCCGCGCTTGGCAGGAGATCTGTCCCGCGGTGCGCACGCGTCCGGTGGCCCTGTTCTATTCCCGGTTGCACCGCAAGAAACGTGTGCGCGAGTTGATCGAACTCTGGCTCGGCGCGCCCCGCGGAGACTGGCTGCTGATGATCGTGGGATTGGCCGAGGAATTTTCGGCGACCCAGCTTGCCGAGGAGGTCGCCATGAAGGGCGCGTCGGAACACGTCGCCGTGTTCGACGGCGCCGGACGTCCCCCGCCCTATGCCGTGGCCTCCCTGTTTGTGCTGCCGTCGCACTCCGAGAATTTCGGCCTGGTGATTGCCGAGGCCCTCGCCGCCGGCGTACCCGCCCTCGTCACGGACACCACCCCCTGGTCCGACCTGTCGCCCAATCATGCGGGGTGGTGCGTTCATTGGGACGACTACGCCACCGCCCTGGCGAGCGCCCTGTTCGTGCGGCCCGAGGAGTTGCGCGCCATGGGGCGCAGCGGCCGTCAGTGGGTGGAATCGGAGTTTTCCTGGAGCCGGGCCGCCGGGCTCCTGCATGGCTTCTACCGTCATCTGACCCATGAGTGAATCGCACAGCGCGGACCGGCCTTCCACGGCGCTCTCGCCCTTCCTGACCAAGGCCGTTCTCGTCCACTTCGCCGCGCTGCTGCTCGTGTCAACCTGGGCCTTCGGCGGTCAGGCGCCGATCGCGCGCGTGTTCATCGCTTGGTGGGGCGGCCTCGGCATCGGGCTCTTCCTCTGGACCGCGTGGAACTACCGACCGTCTGACGGGCGACTGCATCCGGCCATACGCCTGCTCTGGCCGCTGTGGCTCTACGATCTGCTGGTGGTCGTGAGCTGCTTCAACCCGGGATTTCGCGAGGTCGTCCAAGGCTCACAAACCTCCCTGGTCATGACCACTCCCCTCAGCTGGCTGCCCAGCGCCGCCCTGCCCAGGCTCGCGGCGAAGGAGCTATGGCAGTTCAACGCGCTGCTGTTGTCCTGCTTCAGCTTGCTCATGGTATTGCGCCGGCGGGGACAGATTCGCGCACTGCTGTTTCTGATGGCTGGCAACGCGGTCGTGCTCGCGGTGTTTGGCACCTTTCAAAAACTGATCGGCGCCAAGGGGCTCTGGTTCGGTCTCGTTGCTTCACCCAACCCACGCTTCTTCGCCACCTTCATCTATCACAACCATTGGGGCGCCTTCATTCTGCTCAACACCGCGGTGTGTCTGGCCCTGCTGTTCCATTTCCACCGGCGCGGGGAACACCGCGATCTCTGGCACTCCCCGGTGCTGCTCGGCGCCGTGGTCACCCTCCTGCTCGCCGCCACCGTGCCCCTGAGCGCGTCCCGCTCCTGCACTCTGCTGACCGCCCTGTTGCTGGGCATCGCTTTGGTTCATTTCCTCCTGCTGGTCATCCGCGACCGGCGCGCGGCGGGGAGATCGTCTCTGACTCCGGTGACCGGCATTATCGTGGTCGCAACGGTCGCGGTGGCCGCGATCGCATTTCTGGGACGCGGTTCCATCCAGGAGCGGGCGCGGCAGACCAGCACCCAACTGGCCCAGATCAACGAGGGCGACGTGATCACCTCCCGACTCACCCTATACCATGACACCTGGCGGATGGCTGCGGCCAAACCGTGGTTCGGTTGGGGCCTGGAGAGCTACGCCCACGTCTTCCGTATCTTCAACACCCAGCGGGCGGCCGAGACCTGGGTCTGGATCCCCTTCTACGCGGAGGCGCACAACGACTGGTTGCAGTCGCTGGCCGAGGTCGGCTTCGTCGGCACCGCGTTGTTGGTGATCCTCGGCCTGCTGATTCTGGGTTCGGTTGGCTGGCGGGGACTCAGGTCGCCGCTGCCGCGCTATTTGCTCGGGGCCTGTGGCCTTTTGCTTCTCTATGGCTGGGTGGAATTCCCTTTTGCCAACCCGGCTGTGCTGCTCTCCTTTTTCGCCGTCTTCTTCTGCGCGGTGCGGTATGCCGCCCTTGATGGGCATGCCTCGACTCCCGACGACGCTTCCCATGGCTGACCTTGCCCCCATTTCCGTCCTCATCCCGGTTCGCAACGAAGCGGCGAATTTGCCCGCCTGTCTCGCGTCAGTTGCCTGGTGCAACGACATCGTCGTCGTGGATTCCGGCAGCACGGATGGGACCCCGGACATTGCCCGGGCGGCGGGGGCGCGCGTGGTGGATTTCCGGTGGACCGGGACTTTCCCCAAGAAGAAGAATTGGGCCCTGGCCCAGGTTGTTTGGAAGAACGCCTGGGTCTTCATCATCGATGCCGACGAACGGGCCACCCCGGAACTGGAGGCGGCGATGCGCGCCGCCCTCGGACAGGACAAATTCGCCGGTTACTACGTGAATCGCCGCTTCTGGTTTCTGGACGGCTGGTTGAACCACTGCGGCTACTACCCGAGCTGGAATCTCCGCTTTTTCCGGCACGCGCTTGGTCGTTACGAAAAGCCGGCCGGGGCGGACGCCACCGGTTCCGGCGACAACGAGGTGCACGAGCATGTCGAGTTGCAGGGCGCCGCCGGCTATCTCTCCGGAGAGATGGAACACTACGCCTTCCCTGACATCGCGACGTGGATCGAGAAGCACAACCGCTACAGCAACTGGGAGGCGAAACTTCAGGTGCACGGCGCCGCCGAGGACGCCGCCGGACTCGATCCCGGCTTGGCCCGTAAACGCCGGCTCCGGCGACTAGCGTGGCGACTGCCTTTCCGGCCCACCCTGCGTTTCCTCTACCACTATGTCTGGCGCGCCGGCTTTCTCGACGGTTACCGAGGCTTTGTTTTCTGCCGGCTGATGGGCTGGTACGAGTTCATGAACGCCGCCAAGGCCCGCGAACTGCGCCGGAAGCCCCACGCGTGAACGCCGCCCCCCGCGTCATTTTCGTCAACCGCGTCTACTGGCCGGCCACTGCGGCCACCGCCCAGTTGCTGACCGACCTCGCCGAAGGTCTGGCCCGAAAAGGCTGGTCGGTCCACGTCATCAGCAGCGGCACCGTCTCGACGGTCCGGAACGGCGTCATCATTCACCGCACCGGTGAGGACCAGGCGGCGCCGGGGATCTTCTCACGCATTCAAAACTACCGCCGGTTCACCCACGCGGCCTGCGAGACGCTGGGGCGCTTGCTCCAAGCGGGTGACATCGTGGTGCCGATGACGGATCCCCCGACCCTTGGCTTGGCGGTGACCCGCGCAGCCGCCAACCGGGGCGCTCACCTCATTCCCTGGCTGCAGGATATCTACCCGGAGATCGCTGCACACCACTTCGGGATACTGGCCTCGGCCGCCCTCTTTCCACTCAAACTCCGGCGCAACCACGCCTGGCGACAGGCGGCCGCCCTCGTGGTTCTCGGTCAGGACATGGCCCAGACCCTGTTGAATCAGGGCGTGCCTCGGGAAAAAATCCGCGTGATCCCGAACTGGGCGCCCCGCGAACTGCACACCCCAGCCCCGGACAAGGAAGTCGCGGAACATCGCCGCTCCCGCTGGGAGCTCGACGACAAGTTCGTTGTGGCGTACTCGGGCAATCTCGGCCGCGTTCATGAGTTTGCCACCGTGCTGGACGCGGCAGACCAACTGCGCGATGAAGCACGGATCGAGTTTCTCTTTATTGGTGACGGCCCCCGGTTCGATGAGGTCAAGAGGTTGGCGCAGCGGCGGCGGCTGACCAATCTTCGTCTGTTGCCGTTCGAACCCCGCGGCAGCCTGCCCGCTTCCCTGCGGGCGGCCGATGCGCATCTGGTGACGCTGCTCCCGGGGTATGCCCGGCTCGTGTATCCGAGCAAATTCGCCGGTGTCCTCGCCGCGGGTCGACCGGTCCTGTTCATCGGACCGACAGAGGGCGAGATCGCCAGCACGATCCGCCAGCACGACTGCGGGGCCGCCGTTGCCACGGGGGACGCCACCCGGCTCGCGTCGCTTATCCGCCAACTCGCGGGAGATGCCGTCCTCTGGCGGAAACAGTCGGATCAGGCCCGGCTCCTCTACACCCAGGAATTCACCGGTGACAAGGCCCTGGCCCGTTGGGAAGACCTGCTGGGGCTACATCGGACCAATGGATAAGTTCTGTTGCCAGCCGTTGGGCCAGACTCGTTAATCCAGCAAACATGAATCAGGGCCGCTCCGTTACGTTGACATTGATCGTCTTGGACATCCTCACGGTGTTCCTCGTCTTCAATGCAGTCGCGTGGGGTCGTGGTATCGTGCAATGGGAAAGCCCCCTGGTGGAGCCGTTGCTGCTGCCGGTGGTCATGCACCTCCTCGCCGTTTATCTGGTGGATGGCTACAGCTACCGGACCGACGTGCTCTCCGCCACCTACACCAGCCTCCACGCCATCGCCCTGCTGGTGGTCGCGTTGCTCACGATCCTGCTGACGTTCGTGTTCATTCCGGAGGGCTATCCGCTGCAATCGAGCCGTCTCGTGCTCTTCCTCTCGACGATAGTCGTCATACCTTCCACCCTCGTCTACCGGCGGCTGTTCTACCAGCGACGGCTGGCCCACAAGCAGCGTCGCTATTTTCTTTTTCTCGGCAGCCCGGAGAGCTGTGTGGCTTTCAAGGACGAATGCCGGCGCACCGGCATGAGCCAGTCCGTGCTCTATGCCACCCACGAAAGCTTTCTCACCGGCTCTCGGGCCGGCGGCCTCTCGATGCCGCCCATGGGCGACGTATCCGACTACCTGGAGGAATACTGGGAGAAGCTCGACGCCATCATCCTGCGGGAGTCCAGCAACGAGTTGCCGACCGCCGTGGCCGAGCGGCTCATGCAGCTGCATTTCTCCGGCGTGCCCACCTACACGCTGGAACTCTTTCACGAGGTTTACTGGCGCAAGATCCCGCTCTACCGCCTCAACCAGACCTGGCTTTTCCAGGAAGGATTCCAAATCGCCCGGGAGCCGGTCTTTGAGCGGATCAAACGCATCGGCGACATCGTTTTTGCGCTCGTCGGCATGGTGTTGTTCCTTCCGCTGCTCCCACCCGTCGCGCTGCTGATCTGGCTGGAGGATCGCGGGCCCGTCTTTTTCTGGCAGCCCCGGGTTGGCAAGAACCGGAAGTATTTTGATATCGTCAAGTTTCGCACCATGCGCGTCCACCAGGCGGGCAGCGACTACACCGGGGAAAACGACCAACGGATCACCATGATCGGACGTTTCCTCCGGACCACGCGCCTGGATGAACTGCCCCAATTATGGAACGTGCTGCGCGGCGACATGAGCATGATCGGTCCGCGCGCGGAATGGGCCAAGCTGGTGGAGGATTACGAACGCAAAATCCCCTGCTACCACTTTCGCCACCTCGTGAAACCCGGGATCACCGGCTGGGCCCAGGTCAATTATCCGTATGGCGCCAATCTCGACGACACACTGCGGAAGCTGGAGTTCGATCTCTACTACATCCGGTATTTTTCCTTTGTGCTGGATGCCTCGATCGTCCTGAAGACGATCCACATCATGCTTTTTGGGAAAGGTCGCTAGGAGCGGCCATTCACGGTGGGGTGACCCGATACCTTCGGCCGGACCCGGGCAATCTTGCGCACCCGCTTGCTCCCTCGCGCATTCCGGGCATCTTGCAGGCGTCAACGCGGCAAAATCATGAAAGCAAAAACCTACGACTTCATCTGCATCGGTGGCGGCAGCGCCGGATTCAACGCCGCCCGCGTGGCGGCCGGACTCGGCCTGAAGGTCGCCGTGGTCGACGGAGCCAAGCAGCTGGGCGGTCTGTGCATCCTGCGCGGCTGCATGCCGTCCAAGACGCTGCTCTACGCCGCCGAGGTGCTGCACCACGCCAGGCACGCCGACCGTTTCGGCGTGAAGGTCACCGGCGCCAAGGCAGACATGAAGGCCATCCACGCCCGGAAAAAGGCCATCATCGGCGACTTTGCCAGCTATCGCGTGAAGGCCCTCACCGGCGGGAAATTCGACCTGATCCGCGCCCACGCCCGATTTCGCGACGCCCACACGCTCGAGCTTTCCAACGGACGGGTCATCCGCGGCAAACACTTTCTCCTCGGCACCGGTTCCAAGGTGAGCATCCCGCCGGTGCCTGGCCTGCGCGACATCCGTTGCTGGGACAGCGACGAGGTGCTGGATCTGGATTTCATCCCGAAGAGCGTGCTCGTCCTCGGCGGGGGCATCGTGGCCTGTGAGCTGGCGCAGTTCCTGAACCGCATCGGCACCAAGGTGATTCTCGTGCAGCGCAGCCGGAATATCCTGCGCGACCATTCGCCCGAAGCCTCGACCGTCGTGCAACAGGCCTTGGTCGACGAGGGGATCGAGCTCTTTGCCGGCACCCAGATCAAGCAGCTGACGCAGGATCCCCGCGGCGTCTCTGTCACCTTTGTCCACGATGGACGCACCATCACCCGCCGCGCCGCCCATTGCTTCAACGCCCTGGGCCGCGAGCCCAACACCGCGGGCCTCGGCCTGGAGGCCGCCGGGGTGAAGACACGCCCGGATGGACAGGTCGTCATCAACCGCTGGCAGCAGACCAATGTCCCCCACATCTACGCGGCGGGCGATTGCTCGGGGCCGGCCGAGATCGTGCACATCGCGATCGCCCAGGGAGAACTCGCAGCGCGGCACGCGGCGGGCCTGAAACGTCTCAAGCCCGTTGATTTCTCCCTGCTGCTCAACGTCGTGTTCACCGACCCGCAACTGGCCACGGTCGGCGCACTGGAAAGTCAGCTCGACGCCAAGGGCGTGAAATACCTCAGGGCGACGTACCCGTTCAACGACCACGGCAAATCCATCCTGATGGAGGCGAACTACGGCTACGTGAAGGTGCTCGCCGAGCCCAAACGCGGTCGCATTCTCGGCGCCGAGATCGTGGGCAAGGACGCCGGTGAGTTGATCCATTGCTTCTCCACGCCGCTCGCGATGCGCGCCACTGTGCGCGACATGCTCCGGGCCCCGTGGTACCACCCCACCCTCGCGGAGATCATCACTTATCCGCTGGAGGAGATCGCTGACCAGTTGCCGGGTTGAGCGAAGTTTGGGCTGCGACCGGGATCCATGGGGCATCGCCGCGCCTGTCGGTCCCCTGGTCTCCCGGGCGACGTGGCACACGGAACTGGCCTCGGGGCCGTTCGCCTCCAGAACCCCGTGGGCGGCGGCCCACTCTTTCGGGATGGTTTTTCGCTGGCAGGCGTGCCAAGCATGAGGCGTTTCATGCCCGCCGATCCTGTCCAACTCGCCCTTGCCATCTTTGAGATCACGCTCCTATTGACCGGAGCCGGACTCGCTCTCTGGCTGGCCACCAACCGTTTGCAGCGTCAGCGCTGGTTGGAGACCCATGCGCTGACCTATTGGTCTGTCACTCTGCCCGAGTTCCTGTTTTTCGCTGCGCTCGTCTTCGCGGTGGGCTTTCTCGGACAGACCCTCGTGCACACCTTTCTGGGGCCGATGATCGCCCAATCTCCCGACAAGGCCGGCTTGGAGGTTTTCGCCTATGGTGCCGGCCTGCACGGCGGCGTGCTGCTCGGGTGCCTGCTGTTTCCAGTGCTGCGGCGGAGCCTTTATGCGGATTACGGCGCCACACCGACCAATACGCCGCGCGTCGCATTCCGACCGGAGTGGACCACCGTCTTTCGCTACGCAGCCGGTACCCTCCTCGTCGCCCTGCCGCTCCTGACCGTGCTAAGCGTCGGCTGGACGGAGTTGCTGCGCCTTTTCGGGCTGCCCGACGAACCCCAGGATCTGATCGCGCGGTTTTCGGAGACCAAATCCGGCCTGGTCATCGCCGGCATGTTGCTGGTGGCCTGCGTCCTGGCGCCGCTCAGCGAGGAACTGATGTTTCGGGCCGGCCTCTATCGGTTCGTCCGGCAAAAAATCGGCCGGCTGCCCGCCCTGCTCATCAGCAGCGTCTGTTTCGGCATCCTGCACGGCAACTGGGCGGGATTCCTGCCGCTCGCCACCTTGGGCATGCTACTGGCCTTGGTCTACGAGGCCACGGGTTCGCTGCGGGTGATCGTGATCGCTCACGGGCTGTTCAATCTGAACACAATCTTCATCGTGCTTTCGGGACTCTCCCAGGCCGTCTCATGACACCCTTCAGTCCTCAAAAAAAGCTCACGGTCGCGGCGCATGGTGAGTCCCGTCTCATCCAGGAAATCCGGAAATGGCTTGGCGATGCCTCGCCCGCGTCGCCTTTTGGCATCGGAGACGACTGTGCCGTCATCCCGCCGACGCGCCGGCACCAGTTGGTGACGACCGATCCGGTGATTTACGGCCGGCATTTTGACCAGACCATTCCGGCCCGGTCCGTGGGCGCGAAGCTGCTCAAGCGCAACCTCAGCGATATTGCCGCGATGGGCGGACGTCCGGTCGCGGCCGTGGTCTCCCTGGCCATGGCCCCCGAAACCAGCCTGGCCTGGCTGCGTGGCTTCTACCTCGGTCTCGGCGCCACCGCCCGACAGTACCACGTGAAGATTGTCGGGGGCGACATCACCCAGGGACCGCGCGGATTCTTCGGCGCCTTTCTCACTCTGCACGGCGAATCCTCGGGCCGGCGAGTCATCACCCGCACGGGTGCCCGTTCCGGAGATGTCATTCTGGTAACCAACCGGCTCGGCGGCAGCCTGCTGGGTCACCACCATCGCTTCACTCCGCGTCTGGCCGAAGGCGCCTGGCTAGCCCGGCGTGACGAGGTGCGCGCGATGATGGATGTGAGCGACGGTCTCGCGAAAGATCTGGACGCCCTCACTTCCGACGGACTGGCCGCCGCCTTGTGCGAACCGGCGATTCCCGTTAGCCCCGCCGCCAAAAGAGCGGCGGCCCGATCAGGTCGCAGCCCTCTTGCCCACGCCCTGGGTGACGGCGAGGATTACGAGCTGCTCATCGTCGTGCGCTCCCGCGCAGACCTGAAGCGCCTGACGAATGACTGGCGTCGGAGATTTCCCCAGGTTCCCCTCGTCCCCATCGGGAAATTCGTGCCGCGGAACAAACTTCCCTCTGGCGCGCTCGATCTTTCCCTCTATCGCGGCTATGAACATCTGCGATAAGCTGCGCCAGGGCGTCGTCACGGATTCGGCCGCGGCCACCCGCGCGTTGGCGGCTGAGTTGGCCACGGCCCTGCCTCCCGACACCATGCTGGCGCTGCACGGCGACATGGGCGTGGGCAAGACGACCTTCGTCCAGGGCCTCGCCCAGGGCCTCGGGGTGAAGGAGCAGGTCACCAGTCCGACGTTCGCGATCTATTCGGTTTATTCCGGCACCCGGACCAAGCTTGTGCACCTGGACGCTTACCGGCTGGAAAATGCGCGTCAGCTGGAGGATCTCTTGCTCGAGGAATTCCTCACGAGTCCCTGGTGCCTTGCGGTGGAATGGCCGGAGAAAACCGGCGACTGGCTCCCGGCCAACACCTGGCATCTTACCCTGTCGATCGTCGACGGAGACCGGCATCATTTGATCCTGAGGTAGCGCGCGGACACCGTTCCACGGCGGCATTTCCCCGGAGAGCGAGTCGTTTCCGCTCTGAATGATGCCGCGAGAAACCTACCGCCCTACCTTCGGCAAAGGACCACGATGGGATTGCCAATCAGGACCGCTCATGGAATCGCAACCGCCCGGACAAGAAAAAGCCCGCTCTTTCGAGCGGGCTTGAAGGGGATCAGGATTGTGCCTCTGGCTTGGGCGCTTCTGCCGGTTGCTCGGCCGCGGGCTCGGTCGGCGCAGGTGCCGGCGTTTCAGCGGCCGGCTCGGCAACCGATGCTTCCGGAGCCGTCGCCGGAGTTTCGACCGGTTCGGACTTCGGTTGCGCCGGAGCCGCCGCCACGGGGGCCTCGGGGAAATCCACGGGATCGTGTTCCTCGTCGCCCGAGTCAGACTTCTTGGAGGTTTGCGGCGCAGTGGCGGGAGGCGCGAAGAGTTTGCCGTCGGCGAACTCGGTCACGTAGCCTTCCATCACCAACCACCGCAGATCATTGCTCATCTTGCGGAGTTTTTCAGCCTGTTCCGTAGCCAGTTCCGGGACCGGCGCGGCGACCGGTGCCGCACCCTCGACAACCGGCGCGGCCGGCGCCTCGGAGGGCAGATCGATCCCAAGGTAGATCTTCGGGAGATCCTTCACCTGGACCATCGGGTGTTTCTCGATGAAGTCGATCAGGGCGCTGATCGTCTCGGAGAAGACCTGTCCGGGAACGCGGAAGCGACGCTTCACGGCGCACACATAGGAGACGCCGCGCGAACCTTTCTTGAAGATGGTGAAGCCTTCGCGACGGAGACGACCACGCAGAGCGTTGGCGGTATCCAGCGGGAAGCGGCGTTGGCGCTCGACGTGACCCTCGAGGGCCCGACGGATTTCACCCGCGGGAAGCTTCTCGATGTTCTTACCGTGGAAACGAACCGTCTCCACCGTGCGCACCACCCGGTCCCGGGCATGGGTGAGCAGATGAATGCGGGCTTCCTCGATATTGTCGAAGCTGACCGCAGCAGGGGCGGCGGGAGCCTCGGCGGCCGGAGCCTCCGAAGCCGGGGCCGACGGCGCTTCGCTGGCCGGAGTCTCGGCAGACGGGGCAGCCTCACCTTCCGCAGAAGCGGCGACCTCGATCGGCGGCGTGGTGGCATTCTTGGCAACCGGCTGCTTCCAGGTGTAGCGCGTAGTCTTTTTCATCTTCTCCAGCCACGCGGCCGCGACCTCAGGTTCGCGCACCGAGACGATGTTGTCGCGGAAACGGTCAAAGGACATGCCCTTGATCTTGGCGGCATAATGCTGCTGCAAGATCTGCTGGTAGCGGTGGTAGTTCGGGGGTCCGAGCAGGTCGCCGGTGACACCGCACTTGTTGATGATCGGGTAGCTGCCCTTGGGCGGGTCGATCTCGACCTCGGAAGTTTCAAAGAAAGCTCCCAGGTTGTTCGCGAGCACGTGCTGGATGGCTGCGTCCTCCGTATCAAACGGCAGGTGATCGGGCAGCGACATGTAGAGCGGCTCCGGCTTGCCGGCGGGCTGGCCCTCGGCCGCCTGCGGGCGCGTGCGCTGGATCACGACGACGAAGCGATCGTTCTTTTCCAACACTGCCTTGGTGATTTCAAAAAGCTGGAAGGTGCGGCAGGAAGCACGCACGGCCTTCACGATGGCGGCGAAACCGGTGTCTTCCGGATAGCACGTCGCCGTGAAATAGGGACTGATGTACGGAGCGCGGTCGAAGGACTGACCACCTCCACCCTCACGACGATCGCCGCGGAACTCGCCGCGCGGCTCACCGCGGGATTCGCGACGCGGACCGCCCGGACCGCGGTCAAAGCGGGGCCGATCACCTTGCGGCTGGCCTTCACCGGCAGGAGCACCCGGACCACCGGGAGCACCGGCGGGTTTGCGAAAGCCGCGGCGATCAGGACGGGGAGCACCCTGTCCCGGGCCACCCCGATCCCGGCGCTCGCCGCGATCAAAATCGCGTTCACGGCGGCCAGGCGAGACCGGTTTCACCTCGGTCCATTGGGTGCCAAAGTTGAAGGTCTGCAACTGACTGAGGTCGATTTTATTCAACCCCTGTTCGTTGGGTTCATTAGCAGGCGTATTGTCGTCCATGAAGGGCGTTAAACGGGCGTGGTTACCCGGTATGTGTCTTGGTTGTACTTGGAGTTCCACGCGTCCGGTCAGGCCCGCGGGAGAAGACAGTGTGCCTTGGGAGGAAACTGCTAGGCAAGCGCATTTCGGGGCTTTACAAGCCTTCGCGGATTTACCTAAGTCACCGTTCCTATCGTTGGAACGCTCGGGTGGTGGAATTGGTAGACACACACGTTTGAGGTGCGTGTGCCGTAAGGCGTGCAGGTTCGAGTCCTGTCCCGAGCACCAACTGTCGCTAGGAATCCCGCCGGTGGCGTGTTGCCCCGGGACATCGCCCGCGAGGCAGATCAGGCAAACCAGGCTGGCGGTGGCACCGCGTCGCCGCGGAAACGAAGCCTGCTATGACTGAATTCACGTCCTAGGTATTTGACCATGGCAGGTTTTTGACGATGGTGACGCTCAACTGCGCCCATGATCCCACACGCCATCAAGAAGGCCTTGCTTGAGTCATACGCCCAGGCCGGGGGCATCAACCACCTCGATGGGGCCAATCTGCCCTCGCAGGATCGGGTCAACGAGCTGGCCCGCGATCTCATGCATCTGCTCTTTCCGGGGTTCTTTGAGGACACCGGGCTCAATCAGGCCGAGGCCGCCAACTGGCTGGATCAACTGTTGGCCAAGATCGAAACGCGTCTCAGCACCGAGGTGGAAAAATGCCTGCGCTATGCCAAGGAAGCCGACCCGAAAGCGGCTGCCGAAAGGGCGACCAATCAATTCCTCGGCTGCCTGCCCGAGGTCCGGCGATTGGTGCAGACCGATGTGGCCGCCGCTTACTCCGGCGATCCGGCCGCCCGGAGCACTGACGAGATCATCCTCGCCTACCCCTGCGTGCTCGCCATTTCGCTGCAACGCCTCGCCCACGTACTCTACGCGCTGCAGGTTCCGCTGCTGCCCCGCATGCTGACCGAATACGCGCACGAGCGCACCGGCATCGACATCCACCCGGGCGCCCACATCGGTTCGCACTTTTTCATCGATCACGGTACCGGGGTTGTCATCGGCGAAACCGCCACCATCGGGACGCATGTGAAGATCTACCAGGGTGTCACCCTCGGAGCCAAATCCTTCGAGACCGACGGCAAGAACAACCCGGTCAAGGGCGTGAAGCGCCATCCCGACATCGAGGACCACGTCACGATCTACGCCCATGCAACAATTCTCGGAGGCGACACCCGGGTCGGGGCACACTCCGTCGTGGGGGCCAACGTCTGGCTGCGCGAGTCGGTACCCGCGCACAGCATGGCCTACTACAAGGAGACCAGTCTCGTCATCCGCCCGCGCAAAGCCCACGAAATCCTGGTGGATGGCGCGGACTGGAATATCTGAGATTTTGCCCCGGCTGGTCCGGCGACCGGTCAGCGGACGGCACGTCAGAGGCGCTGCCGTTGCGCGAGAGCCCGAGCCACTTCGGCGGCGAAGAAAGGTCCGCGGTAGATGAGCCCGGTGTAAAGTTGCACCAAGGTCGCCCCTGCATCGAGTTTCTCGCCGGCCGATTCCTCATCCATGATGCCGCCGACACCGATGATCGGCAGGCGGCCCTCGGTCGTCCGCGCGATGTAGTTGATAATCTCCGTCGAGCGACGTCGCACCGGTCTTCCGCTCAGCCCGCCGGCCTGGTCGACCGTCGCGAAAGGACCGGGACGAGCCAGCGTGGTGTTGGTGGCGATGATGCCGTCCAGCTGCAGGTCCGCGATCACTCCCAGGGCGGCGTCGATCTGCGGGTACGAGAGATCCGGAGCGATCTTCAACAATACCGGGCGGCGCACCTTGCCCGCCGCCACGCGCACCTTGTTCTCCTCGACCAGCGCCGCCAGCAGCGGCTTGAGCCAGGCGGCATCCTGCAGCTCGCGCAGACCCGGCGTATTCGGGCTGCTCACGTTCACCACGACATAGTCGGCGTGGTCGGCCAGCAGCCGGAAACTGCCGAGGTAATCCTCCATCGCCTGATCGAGGGGAGTCACCTTGCTCTTCCCCAGGTTTACGCCAAGCGGAATGGCGCGTTTTCCCGGACCCGGCTGGCGGGAGAGACGGGCGGCCAGCGCGGCGGCGCCTTCATTGTTGAAACCCATCCGGTTGATGACCGCCTGCTCCGAAGGGTAACGAAAGGCGCGCGGCTTCGGGTTGCCCGGCTGGGCGTGCAACGTGACCGTGCCGATCTCGACGTGGCCGAAACCCAGCGCGGCGGCGGCCGGCCAGGCCTCCCCGTTCTTGTCGAAACCGGCGGCCAGGCCCACGGCATTGGGAAATTTGAGCCCGAAGCACTCCACCGGACGGTGCAATTGCGGCGCCAGCCGGTGCCAGCGCTCGAGCAACGAGCAGAGTGGCGTCACCCGCCCGAGGAGCGCGAGGCCGTGCACGGCCACTTCGTGTGCCCGCTCGGGATCGAGCCGGAAGAAGGCAGGTTTTGCGACGTTTTGATAGAGCCAGCCCATGTGGCGCGCACTGTGCCAGCTGCCCGCCAACAATCAAGCAAAGCGCGGTCCCCGGTTTTACCTTGTTATTTCAACGTTGGGGCCCATCGTGCCGCCGCCTTTTCCCGGGCTGAAGCGACGATCTGAAAATTTTCCAACTTTATGCGTTTCAGTATTTGACAAGGGTTGGACCCCGCCTTTTTCGTCCAACAGAAATCAGCAACTAATACTATGGCGAAAGGCTCCCCCCAACTCGAATGGTGTATCGTCCGTCTCGGCGAAGATCACAACTGGTGGGTCGATGAAGTCAGCGACCCTGTCCACTGGGATGTGGACGGTCTGAGCATCATCGATCCCCGGCAGGTCGATCACATCATCGATCTCATCGACCCCCTGCGTGAATTTGGTTTCGACCAGGACGTCTTTGAGCGTGCCTTCATCCCCTTCCGCATCGTGAAGGATCTGGGTCAGGGCAAGGTTCGCCTCGCCAAGACCAAGCAGCCCCTGCTCGAGTCCGAGGAAAAACTTTTCGCGCTCCCTGACGTGATCGACGAGGAAAACGGGCCCTATGCCGACTTCCTCGACCACATCACCCGCCTCCGCGTCAAGATGCTCAACGAACTCCTGGACCTCGAGGTCAAGCTGACCGTCGACGAGGTCGAGGACCAGCTTCGCGAAGCGCAGAACAGCGATTTCATCGAAGGCAAGGCCGTCCACCTTTTCAGCGAGATCACCGCCATCCTCGACTACACCCCCGAGGGTCATGGCGACGAGGAGGATGACGCCGACAAGGCCGCCGCCATCGACGATGATCTGCCCGACGTCGAGGAGGAAGAGGATGAGAAGATGAAGAACGACTCCTCGCTCAAGTGGGATGAGGACGAAGACGAGGAAGAAGGCGAAGGTGACGGCGACGAGAAGAAGAAGGAAGGCGACGAAGACTCCGATGACGACGAGGATTCGGACGACGCCGAGGAGGACGAACGTCCCCGCCGCGCCAAACGCGGCCGTTAAAAGCCTTGTTGCCAGTCCGGTGACAATCCTTCACTGGATTGTCACCGCATGATCTCCCGCCGACTGCCCGTCTTTCTGATCGTCTTGCTGAGCCTGCTCCTGGGCGGTTGCGTCACCGACAGCGCCGCGCCCACCGGCGCCAATCCGCGCATCGAGGCGCCGACCATGGCCGCCCAACTGCGCCCGGGGGACACGATGACTGTTTCCCTGCTCGGCATTCCGGAACCCATCACGAGCAGCGTCCAGATTGATGAGCAGGGTCTGATCCGCCTGCAGTACATCGGCGCGATCAAGGCCGCCGGGCTCAACACCGCCGAGCTTTCCCAAAGCATTCGCGACACCTATATCGCGAAGAATTTCTACACTGCGCTGGATGTCTCGGTGAATGTGACCGAGCGTTACATCTACATTGGCGGCGAGGTGCAGCGCCCCGGACGCATTCCCTGGTCACCGGACCTCACCCTGTCCAAGGCGGTGCAATCCGCCGGCGGCTTTTCCCTCTATGCCAAGGAAACCAAGGTCACGTTGACGCGGGACAACAAGGCGTACGACTTCGACGTGAAGCTGGCCCAGCGGCAGCCGCTGGAAGACCCCCGCCTTTTCCCGGGTGATTCCATCCAGGTGCCGCGTTCCGCCTTCTGATCCGACCAGCGCCTCCCGAGGGCCGGCCCAGCGATCACCCGTCATGACCTTTGTCCCCGCCAACGCCGCCTCCCTGATCGGCTTTGGTGTTATCGTCCTCACCGTGCTGCTGGCCCTGCTCGGAGCCGTGCAATACGCCTATCAATCATTCCGGACGACGATGATCGCCGGGCTGGCGCTGGGCATCTGGCTGGGTGCCCAGTCCGCTCTCGTGTTCAGCGGCCGCCTCACTTCCCTGCCCTTGCAAGGCCTGCCTTTCTTTTTCGTGCCGATCTTGGTGATCTGGACCGCCCTAGCTCTCTCACCGATCGGCCGGCGCCTTGCCGCGAGCATTCCCCTGACCGCGCTCGTGGGATTCCAAGCCTTTCGCCTGCCGCTCGAATTGGTGCTGCACTCTTGGTTTCGTCAGGGAACGATTCCGGAGACGATGACGTGGTCGGGACAGAACTGGGACATTATCAGCGGAATCATCGCCTTGGTCTGCGCACCTTTCGCGGGCCGCTGGCCGCTGGCCGCACGGTTCGCCAACATCGTGGGATTCGCTCTCCTGCTGAATGTCATGCGGGTGGCCGTGATGTCATCCCCGGTGCCATTTGGTTGGAATATCCAACCGAGCCTCCAACTCGCGTTTCACCTGCCGTACTCCCTGATCGGGCCGGTCTGCGTCGGTGGTGCACTGTTTGGGCACATTGTGCTGACGCGGGCGCTATGGAGCGGCCGCAAGTGACGACTGCCGCGCGGCGCCCAACTGGCGCGGATCGGCGTCCGCGCCCTACCCTGCGTAAAACTGCTCCCAGCCGGCGCGCGGCGGTCCCATCGTCAGCAACGCATTGGCCTGATCGCTGTTCGTGAAGCGCTGGGCCACGGGATCAAATTCCAATCGGCCGCCCAGCCGCTGCGCGATCACCCCGAGAAGAAAGACCTGGGTGAGCGGGCCGGAAATCGCGAAGGGCGATTTCGCCTCCTCGCGCCCGAGACAGGCGAAGACGAAATTCTCGAAGTGATCGGAGAACCCGCCCTTGATGCGCGGGAGTTGCGGGGCCATTTCGCGCATCTTTTCCTCTGGCACGATGCGCAGCGTGTCCGAATGCGTCCCGCCGAGGAAGGTCAGTTTCTGGCTGTAGATGAACTTTCCGTTCTTCTGTTTGAATTCGGACTTACCCGTCATTTCCGGCGGCAGCGGCGGGCGATTGTCGACCCCGTCGTACCAGAAGACCTCGACCGGCGGCATCCCGGGGCGGGCCGCGAAGTCAAACCGGATGGTCGTGGCCTGAGGGAAGATGTAGTCGTTCGGACCGTCGCGTTTCACGGCCTCGATCACCCGAGGCAGGCCGAGCGCGAGAAACCGGTGCGCCGTATCCAGTATGTGCGGCCCCCAGTCACCAAAGGCCCCGTTGCCATAGGCAAACCAGCTCCGCCAGTTCTCCGGATGCAGGCGGGGGCTGAAGGGATGCACGGGGGTGTTCGCGTGCCAGGTGTCCCAATCAAGCGTGGCGGGCACCGGATAGCCGGAATCGAATCCATCCGCTTGCCAACCGTGCCAGCGGCGCGGCGAATTCATGAACATGTCGATGCGGGTCACATCGGCGATGATCCCAGCCTCCTGCCAGGCCTTGAACTGGTGGTAGTTGTTTCCCGAGTGACCTTGGTTGCCCATTTGCGTGACCACCCCGCTGCGCGCCGCGCGGGCCATCAGCAGTTCGACTTCCTGAAATGTGTGCGCGAGCGGCTTCTCGACATAGACGTGCTTGCCCTGCGCCATGGCGTGCATCGTGATGGCAAAATGCGAGTGATCAGGCGTCGAGATGATGACCGCCTCGAAGCGATCGCCCATCTTGGCAAACAGCTCGCGGAAATCCTGGAAGCCGGGAACATTGGGAAAAAGCTCACGCGACTCGGCCGTGTGTTCACCCAGCAGATCCACGTCACAAAATGCCACGAACTCAACGAGACCGGTGTCACGAAAGGCCTTCAACAGCTGGTTGCCGCGATTGCCGATCCCGATGAGCGCCACTTTCAGCTTCCGACCTTCCGGCGCGATCTCGGCCGCCCGCAGCAACCGGTCCGGCAGCAATGCCAATCCTGCCCCCGCCATCAACGAGCGGGTGAGAAATTTTCTGCGGCTCAGGTGGCCCGGGTCGGGGTTCGCTAGATGGTGGTTCGTGTTCGGGGTTGGAGGCTCCATGGGGTAATGGGATAGGAATCAGCGCAAGGTCTGCGCCACTTCCTTGGCGAAATAGGTCAGGATCATGTCGGCGCCGGCCCGCTTAATGGCCAGCAGCGATTCATCCCGACAGCGCGCGAGATCGAGCCAGCCCAGCCGCGCGGCAGCATGGATCTGGGCGTATTCACCGGAGACCTGATAGGCCGCCACGGGCGTTCGGGTCGAATTGCGCACTTCGCGGATGATGTCGAGGTAGGCGCCGGCGGGCTTGACCATGACGATGTCCGCGCCCTCCGCGACATCCAGCTGCACCTCGCGGATGGCCTCGCGCCGGTTGGCCGGATTCATCTGGTAAGTGGCCTTGCTGAGAAGCCTCGTGCCCGCGGCCTGCGCACTGCCCACGGCGTCGCGAAACGGTCCGTAATAGGCGGAATTGTATTTGGCCGAGTAGGCCAGAATGCCGGTGTCGGTGTGACCGGCCGACTCGAGCGCCCGGCGAATCGCGCCCACGCGCCCGTCCATCATGTCCGAAGGTGCCACGAAATCCACGCCCGCCTCGGCCTGCAACACAGCCATCTTGGCCAGGATCGCGACCGTGCGATCATTGTCCACGTCGTCCTTGGCTTCGTTCAGCACACCGTCGTGGCCGTGCGTGGTGTACGGATCGAGCGCCACATCGGTAATGATACTGAGCTCCGGCACAGCCTTCTTCACGGCCCGGACCGCTCGCAGGACCAAGGTATCCGGATTCAGGGCTTCGGCGCCGTCCTCACTCTTGAATTTCTTGTCCAGCTTGGGAAACAGGCCGACCGCCGGCACACCCAGCCGGTGCAGTTCGCGGCATTCCTTGACCAGATCGTTGATCGACAACCGGAACACGCCCGGCATGGAAGCGATCGGATCGGGCCGGCCCTTGCCCTCCACGACAAACAGGGGGGCAATCAGGTCCTCCGTCCGGAGGACGGTCTCCGCCACCAGGGCGCGGCGACTGGGCTGACGACGCAGCCGGCGGGGACGATGGGCGATTTCAAGCTTGGGGGTCTTGGCCATGGGATTGACGGGATGGGGCATTAAACCGCTAATTTGTGCTATTTCACGCTAATCTTGAAAAAAGATATCGAAAGTGAGGACCTTATTGGCGCCAATTAGCAAAGATTAGCGGTTCAAACATCAGTCTCATGCCCATCCAACTTTTCGATTCGCTCGAGCGCAAGCTGAAGCCCCTCGTCCCCAGCCATGGGGACGGCGTGTATCGGTTCTACAATTGCGGCCCCACGGTCTACGCTCCCGCGCACATCGGGAATTTTCGCACCTTCGTCGTCAACGACATCATCCGCCGCCTGCTCGAGCTCGAGTTCGGTCCGGACAAGGTGAAGCACGTCCGCAACCTCACCGACGTGGATGACCGCACGATCGGCCAGACGCAGAAGGAAAAACGCCCGCTCGCCGAGATCACGAAAAAGTGGACCGACATCTTCCACGCCGACTGCGACGCCCTGAACTGCCTGCGTCCACACAGCGAACCCACCGCCACCGGCTACATCAAGGAGCAGGTGAACATGATCGAGGTGCTGATGGAAAAAGGGAACGCCTACCGCGCGGCCGACGGCTCCGTGTATTTCAAGGTGTCCTCCTTCGATGGCTACGGCGGCCTCTCCCGCATCAAGGAACGCGAGTTGCGCGTCACCAACACCGTCGCTGATTCGGACCACAAGGACTCCGTCTCCGACTTCGCGCTCTGGAAGGCCTACAAACCCGCCGAGGACGGCGACGTCAAATGGCCCGGACCACGCGGCGCCAGTGAAGGCCGGCCCGGCTGGCACATCGAGTGCAGCGCGATGAGCAAGGCCCTGCTCGGCGACACGATCGACCTACACACCGGCGGCGTCGACCTGCTGTTCCCTCATCACGAGAACGAGATTGCCCAGAGCCAGTGCTGCAACGGAACGAAGTTCTCGAACCACTGGTACCACAGCGAACACCTGCTGGTGGACGGCACCACGATGAGCAAGAGCAAGGGCAACTACTACACGCTCGGCGATCTTACCGCAAAAGGCTACTCCGCCATGGCCGTGCGCTACGCCCTGCTCATGGGCCACCCGCGCAAACAGCTCAACTTCACTCTCGATTCGCTGCACGCTGCGGAGAGCGCGCTGGAAAAACTTCTTGAATTCCGTGCATCACTAGTGGCGGTTGCGGATAAGAGAACGCCATCAAATACCTCTGATAGGTTCGATCAGGTACTCGCGAAAATGCATGATGATTTAAACACTCCAGGAGCTCTTGGAGCGCTATTCTCCTCGATCAACAGCACGGCCATTAATTCTCCCATTGGTGCAGCTGAAGATTTAGTGGCATTTGATAGGGCCATGATGGCTCTAGGTCTTGATCTGAAGACTGTAGGTAAACCAGAGAACACAGTTCCCGCCGCCATCACCGCCCTCGCCGAAAAGCGCTGGGCCGCGAAGCAGGCCAAAGACTGGGCCGCCGCCGATACCCTCCGCAAGGAGCTCACCGCCGCCGGCTGGAACATGCTCGACGGCAAGGACGGCTACAAGCTCGAGCCGGTGAAGAAGTGACGGGCTTCTGCCCGTCATCCTGAGCGCAGTGAAGGATCCATCAGCACGGCCGCATTCGCCTATCATTCTGGATCTCTTGCCTCGCTCAGGATGACTGCAGGGTGTGTTTCGTTTGCCCTGTGTCCTCTGTGCCATCTCCTCTGCCTCGGTGACAAAATCCGTCCCTTTGATCGCGGCCCCAACCCGGCATTGACACCCGCCCCCTACCTGTCGCCAAATACCCCTTCGGCCCTGCAATCGTAGGCAGGACCAAACCCATAAACACCATGTCGATGTCTCCGCTAGAAGAACTCCGCCACTCGTGCTCCCACGTGCTGGCGACCGCCGTCCTCCGTCTGTTTCCTGACGCCAAACTCGACATCGGTCCGCCCACGGACACCGGTTTCTATTACGACATCGATCTGGAGCACAAGCTGACCGCCGAGGACCTCGTGAAGCTCGAGGCGGAGATGAAGAAGATCGCCGACGAGAACCAGCGCTTCGACCGCAAGGAAGTTTCCCGCGAGGAGGCCGTCGCGATCATCAAGTCCATCGGCCAGGAGCGCTTCAAGCTCGGTCGCCTCGATGACATCCCGGAGGGCGAGAAAATCTCGTTCTACACCAACGGCGAGTTCACCGACCTCTGCGCCGGCACGCACGTGCGCTACACGGCGAAGCTGAAGGCCTTCAAGCTGCTCTCCATCGCGGGCGCCTACCACCGCGGCGACGAGACGAAGCAGCAGCTCCAGCGCATCTACGGCACCGCCTTCGCCACCAAGGAGGAACTGGCCAATTACCTCACCCAGCTCGAACAGGCCAAGCTCCGCGACCACCGCAAGCTCGGGCGCGAACTGAAACTGTTCCATATCGACGAGGACGTCGGCCAGGGCCTCATCCTCTGGACCCCGAACGGATCGATCCTGCGCCAGCAGCTGCAGGACTTCATCTCCGGCGAACTCCGCAAGCAGGGCTATTCGCAGGTCTTCACGCCGCACATCGGCCGGCTCAATCTCTACAAGACCTCCGGTCACTTCCCCTACTACAAGGACTCGCAGTTCCCGCCCGTTGTGGAGCGCGACAACCTCGACCAGCTGATCTCCGCCGGCTGCTCCTGCGCCGAGATGTCCAACCGCATTGACGCCGTCTCCGTGCATCTGGCCGAGAAGGTCAACAAGCTCACCGGCGCCGAGACCATCGGCAAGGACCGCATCCTCCCCGATGACCAGCTCATCGACGGTTTCCTGCTGAAGCCGATGAACTGCCCGCATCACATCAAGATCTTCGCGTCTCAACCGCACAGCTACCGCGACCTGCCCGTGCGCTTCGCCGAGTTTGGCACCGTTTACCGCTGGGAACAGTCCGGCGAACTCAACGGCATGACGCGCGTCCGCGGCTTCACCCAGGACGACGCCCACCTCTTCTGCACCGAGGAACAGGTGCCGAAGGAGATCATCGGCTGTCTCTCGCTCGTGAAGACCGTGCTCACCACGCTTGGCATGTCGGACTACCGCGTGCGCGTCGGTCTGCGCGATCCCGACTCCAACAAGTATACCGGCGACTCCGCCAACTGGGACAAGGCTGAGAACGCCTGCCGAGAGGCCGCCAAGACCCTCGGCGTGCCCTTCACGGAGGAGCCTGGCGAGGCCGCCTTCTACGGCCCCAAGATCGACTTCGTCATCAAGGACGTCATCGGCCGCGAATGGCAGCTCGGCACTGTGCAGGTCGACTACAACCTGCCCGTGCGCTTCGACCTCACCTACATCGGCGCCGACAATGCCGCGCATCGTCCGGTCATGATCCATCGCGCCCCGTTCGGCTCGATGGAGCGTTTCTGCGGCGTGCTCATCGAGCACTTCGGCGGCGACTTCCCGCTCTGGCTCGCCCCCGAGCAGATCCGCCTCGTGCCCATCAGCGACAAAGTCATGGACTACGCCCAGACCGTGCTCGCCCAGATGCAGGCCGCCGACCTCCGCGTCACGCTCGACTCCCACTCCGACAAGCTCGGAGCCAAGATCCGTCGCGCCGAGATCGACAAGGTGCCCTACACGCTCGTCCTTGGCCAGAAGGAGGCGGAGGCCCAGAGCGTCTCCGTCCGCTCCCGCGCCAAAGGCGACGAGGGCGTCCTCAAGGTCGACGACGTGATCGCCCGCTTCAAGTCCGAGGTCGCCACCAAGGCCCTGCCGGAAAAGAAAGCCCCGGTCGCTACTGGGCCCAAGACCTGAAGCTTTGGCACAGAGCAGATGGAGCTGGCACCGAGTTCACGGAGAGATCTCTTTCATGGTATGCTGAGTAACGCGAACATTCCAGTTTAGCGTCCGGCTCCAGTGAAAACGACGTGAACCCCGTGTCTCCATCCGAAGAGCCGCTACCTCCCTGGAAAGAAGAACTCGACGCCATCGTCGGGGCGCGCGCCCATGGGCAGTTGCGGGAAGTGCTCCCGCGACTGCAGCAGCTCGATGCCCGTCATCCCAACGTGGCCGAAATCAACTACCAGCTCGCCTGGACCTGTGACGTGCTCGGGCGCACGGCAGACGCCCTGCCCTTCTACGAGAAGGCCGTCGCCCTCGGCCTGCCAGACAATGAACTCGCCGGCGCTCTGCTCGGACTCGGCTCTACTTTGCGCCAGCTCGGCGAGCTCGAACGATCAGCCTCGGTCCTGCAAACTGCCCGGCTCCAATTTCCCGACAACCGCGAGTTCGACGCCTTCCTCGCCTTGACGCTTCACGCGGACGGCAAGACCTCAGACGCCTTGCGCCTGGCTCTCGACGCCCTCTGCGACACCTCGGAGGATCAAGGCATCCGCGCCTACCAACGCGCGATCCGGCACGCAGCGAACAAGCTTTGACGGCCACCTGTCGCTGCGTTGCGACGCATCGACCAGATCAGCAGGCAGCACCTGCTGATCCGTGCGCGTGGCGGCTGGGCAACGACGTCCCAGACCTCAAGAACGGCCCGTAATCAGAACCAAAATGGTCGTACCGCGGGCCACCAAAGAAGGGATTCCTCCCCGCGGCTGGCGCCTCACTTCGCCCAGTCCAGCGGGGCCGGGGCCGGGAAGCTGCTCTCCAGGGAGATCGCGCGGCCTTCCTTGATGGATCGATGCACGGCTTCCATCACCTCGACCACATGGGCGGCGTGGGCGCCGGAGGTGGGATGCGGTTCCTTTGCGCGCAGGCTCCGCCACAACTCAACGACGCCCGAGGCCCAGTTGACGTACCACCGGCCGGCGCCCATCGGCGCGCGAACCGGCGGGATCCGCTGGTATTTGCCGCCATTGACACAGAGCTTCACCGGTGCGGTCGCCGCAAACCATTCGGTGCTGATCGATCCGTTGTCCCCGTGGAAATCGAGCGTGGCCTGCCACTGCGTGGGATTCAGCACATAGAAATTGGCGGTGAGGCGCGCCTGCATCCCGTTGGCGAATTCCAGGACGGATGCCGTCCAGTCCTCAGTCGTGATGCTGAAGGGACGACCATCCTTGGTCCAGCGGTCGGGCAGCAAGAGAGCGCCACCGGCCATGACCTTGCGCACTGGCCCGAACCAGGCGGTCAGCAGCGAGAGCGGATAAACGGCCACATCGAAAACGGGGCCTGCCGCATAAAAAGGCCGGGGATTCGGATGCCATTGCTCAATGCGTCCCCAATCCACCGTCGCGTAGACGACGCGGGGCGTGCCGATGCGGTGCTGACGGATCAGTTTCCAAGCGGTTTGCTGGGCCTCTCCCAACCAGGTGACCGGTGCGCAGCTCAGCCGCAGTCCCTTGGCGTCAGCCAGGTCCACCAGCTGTTTGGCTTCCGCGTAAGTCGGCGCCAAGGGCTTTTCGGAATGCACGTGTTTGCCCGCGGCCAGGCTCTTGGTGACGACCTCGACGTGGGCCTGTTGGATCGTGAGATTGATCACGGCCTCCACCTGCGGGTCGGCCAACACCTCCTCGAGGGAGCCGTAGGCACTGCCCCCGTTCTGGGCCACCCAAGATCTGGCGCGGGAAGGATCGATGTCACAGGCCCCCAGGATCTGAATCTCCGGACTGCGCCGCAGCGCTTCACCGTATTGGGTGGCGATATTGCCACAGCCAACGACGGCCACCCGCAGTCGCGGAGCCACCTCGCGGACATGCATGCCGGTCCACCATTGCTCGATCCGTTCAAGACTTTCGCGAATCTCCTCCCGGGGATCGTAAGTTTCCGGTTCATGCTCGATGCCAATCGAGCCGCGGAATCCCATGGAACGCAGCTGCCCGACGATTGCCCGGATGGGCACGATGCCATCGCCCAGCCGGCAGGTCTCGTGTCCGTTGTCGATAAAGTGCAGGCCGGTCCGGGAGACGCGCGGGGCCTTCACATCCTTCAGGTGCACGGCGAACAGCCGGGGAGCCAGCTCGCGCAGGGCCGCCAGGGCATCCCACTTGGCCGTTCCACACCAACCCGTGTCGAGGGCAAGTCCAACCAAGTCCTCATCGCCTGCGCCCAGGCGGGCCAGCATTTCGGCCGCGCTCTTCTCCGGGTGATTCTCAATGGCATAGCCGACCCCATGCTCCCGCAGGATCGCGACGGCAGCGGCCCGATCCGTGCCGAAGAGTTCGCAGTTGCCCACAAAGTAAGGTATATCCAGGGCGACACACAGCCGGCAGGCGGCGTGCAGATCCGCCGCGCCGCCCATGACCCAGGCAGGGTAACTGCGGACAACCAGGCCATGCTTCGCCAGCAGTTCCTTGGCCGTCTCGACATGGTGGACCGTGGCCCAACGCCAGTGCAAATGGGCACACCAGAGGTCGATGGAGTCGAAGCCGAGCGCCTTGATTTCACCCAGCATGGCGTCGAACCGGGACGCGAAGGTATCCAAGGGCGCAAACCAGTCGTTGCTCGCCTTGTCACCCTGCCCCCACCCTTGGTCCATTCGATATTTCAGGGGTCGGGCCACAAGACAGGCGGTAACAAACGATGGGGTAGGAAACATGGCCGGGATCGTAGCGCCTAAAGTGGATTTGTCACGGCGAGGTTCGCGCCAGGTCCCCCCGAATCGGTTGGCAGGCAGTCGATTCACCATTTCGGAGGAAATCCCCTCCAGTCGCTGCCAATGGCTAAGGACACACGTCGTCCGCATGGACGCAGCTGATGAACGAGTCCCCAGAGCGCTGCCCTGAGTTGTCCCGGGAAAAGCGACTCGAATTTCCTCCAAAAAAGAGGCGTGCGGGTGTACATCCGACGAGAGGTAGCTTTCTTCCCAAACCACCCCCGTTTCGACATATTAGGATAGTGGAACAAAACATTAGATACTGGGAAGACGTACGCCGATAAACACTGTAGAGTTTAACTGTTACTCATTGAACACTTAGGCATCCACCGGCAGGATCTCGGCAGAGGTTTTGCCTGTTTTCATTCATCACCCAAACCCCATAAATCGCTAAACCTTTGAGGTTTAGCCGTGTCAGGCACCCCGTCGGTTTTCCACCGATTTTTTATCCCCACTGCGCGTAACACCGCAGTCGAATGTCAGTACATCCCTACCAAAACCCATGAACATACAAACCGTTCGTAGAACATCGCGGCGTCAGCGTATGCTGGCACCGCTTTGGCTGCTGCTCAGCAGTGCAGCCGCTGTGGTCGCCACCGCCCAGACGACCTCCACCCCCACCCAGCAACCTTCCACCCAGGCCGTGCCGGTGGAGGAGGTAAAGCCTTCAACCCAGTCTGTCGCCAAGGAACCGGTCCTTGAACTGTCTCCATTCACGGTGGTGGCCGATTCAAACGGCTATTTCCAGTCCAACACGATGTCCGGCACCCGCATGAACTCGAAGATCGAGGATCTGGGTCAGTCGATCACCGTGATGACCAAGGAGCAGATGGTCGACTTCGCGATGCTCGATATCAACGACGTGTTCGACTACATGGCGAGCACCGAGGGCACCAATTCCTACTCGCTGTTCGAGACCGACCGCACGGGCGCCGTCGTCGACCAGGTGAGCCTCAGCCCGAACACCGCCAATCGCGTGCGCGGTATCGGCTCCGCCAACATCGCCTTCAACAACATCGGCATGACCGGCCGCGTGCCGGTTGATCCGCTCTGGATGGACTCGCTCGAACTGAGCCGCGGCCCCAACGCCAATATCTTCGGCTTGGGCAACGCTTCCGGCACGGTGAACCAGGTCCCCGCCACCGCCAACCTGTCCCGTGATTTCACCAAGGTGGAAGTACGCGGTGACAGCTATGGCGGATGGCGCGGCTCGGTCGACGTCAACCGCAAGCTGAACGACAAGCTGGCCGTGCGCGCCAGCTATGCCAACCAGCACACCGGCTTCGAACGCAAGCCATCAGGTGAAGACGCCCGCCGCCTCAGCTTTCAGATCAAGGCTCAGCCGTTCAAGAATACGACCGTCGCCCTTTCCTGGTTCAACTACAAGAACAAGGCCGTTCGTCCGAACTTCACGACCCCGCGTGACTACTACACCGGTTGGTTCGCGGCCGGAAAACCGGCTTGGAATCCGGTCACCCGCCTGGTCACCCTCGCCAACGGCCAGGTTTACGGTAACGGCAATGTTCTCGGCTCCACCACGCCCTATACCGCTACGCCGGCCTTCTTTGCCGGCACGGAAAGCCGTTCGCCGTTCCAGATCGGCGCCCCGGGCGAAACCCCCTACTGGACAGAATCTCGTTATACCTCAGGTACCCTCGCCAACACCGATCCGATCGGCGCCAGCTTCACTGGGGTCGGCTTCTTGACCACGGGCGCTTCAGAAACCTACACCGCCACGCAGCAGCCGCTCTACAATTCCGTGGCCCGCCCGATCAGCGACCGGTCCATCTACGACTGGACCAGCATCAATCTCGCCGGCAACAGCAAGGCCTGGGACGACGTCGATACCTACCTGGCCCAGCTCGACCAGATCATTCTCAACACGCAGAAACAAACCCTGGCCTTCCAGGGCACCTTCTTGCGGGAAGATGCCAAGCGTCTGGAAAACCAGCCCATGGGTCCTGCCAGCGTGAACAGCAACGTCGGCCAGCTTCAGGTTGATGTAAACTCCCACTACCTCGACGGCACCCCGAATCCCTACTTCGGCCGTCCCTACCTCCGAAGCAACGAACCCTACCTGCGCGACAAGCCCTGGCTGTGGGACACCGCCCGCGCCCAGGCAGTCTACAAGCTCGATTTCTCGCAGGACAGCGGCTTGAGCAAGTGGCTCGGCACCCAGCAGCTGCTGGGCTACTACGAGTACAAGGATAAGCAGAATCGCCAGTACAGCTACCGGCATTCCGCGCTGGGCCTCGACAAGCCCTGGCAGCAAAAGTATGCCGCCCTCAACACGCCCTTGGGCAACCGCACGAGCTCAAACGTGCAGACTATTTACCCGATCGCTCCCGGCAACTATGCCCGCCTGAACGAGCAATATTACGTCGGCAGCACGCCCGGCGGCGGCATTGAATACGCCCCGAGCTATTTCCCGGAGGGTGCTAGCGTTCCGTTTGTCTGGGGCGCCACCGCGACCACGATGAACAAGGATGTTTCCGCGGTTGGCTTTACCCCCAGCCCCGATGGCGGTGGCGGTGGCGCCAGCGTACATTCGGTCATCAAGACCATGGGCGGCGTGCTCCAGAGCACCTTCCTCACGGGTCGCTTGATCAGCACCTTCGGCCTCCGCGAGGACAAGGTGTATGACCAGAACGCTCCGTTCGCCACGCTCACCCCGGATCTTCGCGCCTACGACTTCACGGTGTCCAATCAATGGAACTCCGGCTGGCGTGCGGCCAAAGGCAAGACGAAGTCCGCTTCGATCGTAGCCCGTCCGTTCCGCGATCTCCGGTTCCTGCAGTCCGAGATCAACGGCGGCAGCGGCGTCCGCAAGTTCCTGGCCGAAGCGGTGAACAGCCTCAGCCTCACCTACAACAAGTCGGACAACTTCATTGCCCAGGGTCCGGCCTATGACCTGTTCCTCAGGCAGCTGCCCAACCAAACCGGCACCAGCAAGGATATCGGTTTCTGGCTGACGCTGTTGGATGGCAAGCTGTCCGTCCGCTACACGCACTTCGACACCAAGCAGCTCAACCTCCGCAATGGCGACATTTCCACGATGGCCCAGCGCATCCTGCGCTATGAAGGGTTCATCTCGAACGACGCTTGGAACCTGCGCACCCAGGCGACCAACTGGCTGAACAATCAGGGCACCGGCGGAACCGGGACCGCCACCAATGAACAGATCGCCGCGGCCATCAAGATGCCGATCGAGCAATACAACGGTCTGCAGACCATTGCCGCCAACGGCACCTATGCCGCCGTCATGGACGCGCAGTCCAAGGGCGACGAAATGGAAATCAACTATAACCCGACCCGGAACTGGACGGTCAGCGCATCGATCACGAAGACCCAGTCGATCAACACGGGGGCCGGTTCTGCCGTTGACGATTATATCGCCGCCCGCATGCCGATTTGGATGAGCCTCGAGGATCCGCGCTTCACGCAGACCACGACGACCCTGCCCGGTGCGTATACGGCCAACACCCTCCCCACGGGAGCCACGGGCCATTTGCTGTGGTGGAACATCCTGGGCGCCCAATTCAACACCCTGGCGGGCTACAACTCGACCAATTCGGCCGCGACGAACTTCGCCGGCAATGTGGATGCCCCGATGTCTGTGTTCCGCGCCTTGATCGGTCGCCCGCAACCGCAAGTCCGCAAGTACTCGGCCAAGTTCAACACGAAGTACAACCTCTCCGGCATCTCGGATAACAAGATCCTCAAGGCCATGAGCGTGGGTGGCTCGGTCCGCTACTCCAGCAAGGGATCCATCGGGTTCTACGGCTTGGGCTATGATCCGGCCAAGGACCTCACCCTCCCGGCCAACAAGATCCTGCAGCTCGACTCGACCCGTCCGATCTACTCGCCGTCCCAAACCTTCGTCGATATCTTCGTGAACTATAACACGAAGATGTTTGGCGACAAGGTGAAGGCCCGCTTCCAGCTCAACGTGAAGAACGTCGGCGAAAGCGGCGGCAGCTTGCAGGCCACCGGCGCGTTCTTCGACGGCCGGCCCTCGACCTACCGCATCATCGATCCGCGCCAGTTCATCCTGTCGGCCTCGTTCGATCTCTAAGCGAGTCTAGCAGACGCATTCACTCGTCGCCGCCGCCCGCAAGGGAGGCGGCGATTTTTTTGCAGCATCAGGAAGCGTCGGTCTTCGTTCCAAGAATCCTGCCAGCCGGACGAAGTCATCCTTAACCCCGCACGACGCGGCCAAACTCCACCGGGCGCGATGGCGATGAATGCTACTTGGAAATCCTTCTGAATTGCGCTGCAGGCGCAGCTCCTTCCTGTGTCGCCGTACTCGGCGCCAAGAACCGGTCGCCCTGCCCGCGCTGCGTCCGGAAGCATCAGCGAACTCAAGAACGGCAAGCGGAAGTCGAGACATTCCAACGAAAGAATCCACCGCGCAGGTGAGTCGACCGTTGTTCGACCATGGTCAATCTCCCCTCCGTGATCTCAGTGACCTCTGTGTTTGGGCTGAGGCGGCCGGGGTAGATCCACCTCCTATAAAAGCCGGAACCGTTTCTGACAGTTTTGTCAGGATGAGAAAGCGCGCCGCGGTTTCTGTCCCACTAGGTCCGCTTCGGGCATGCCAGCTGACTGCTTTTCGCCCGCCTACAACCGGCGCTGAATTGTATTTTTCAGAGGGATAACCTCTGCGCACGACACCGTTCGCACCGCTGCGGCTGCAACTGGAGCGCTCGCGATTTCGCTTACCCGCAGGTCGGATGCCAAAAAGCTCATCTTACTATCCCGTGATAATGGCTCAGTGATCAGGTAGTCGGATTTTCCGCTGGGATGTTAGGTTCCGGGCCTAGTCAGAAAACCCCTTTGGGGAGCGCGTCCAAAGCCGCTTCCCAAAAATCGTCAACCCCGACCCACCAGATGAAAAAAGCATACCCTCGTTTGATTCGGAAAGCTACCGGGACGCTACTGATCCCCGCGCTCTTGTGTGCCCTTACCGTTGCGACGCACCGTGCGTACGCCCAAACGGCCTCGACCCCAGCTCAAACCAACCCCACCAAAACCGTGCCGGTGGAGAAAGTGCCGGCGCCAACAAAAGTATCCAACGAAAAGATCCTCGAACTCTCCCCCTTCGAGGTGGTGGCCGATTCCAACGGCTACTTTCAGTCCAACACGATGTCCGGCACGCGTCTGAACTCGAAGATCGAGGATCTCGGCCAGTCGATCACCGTGATGACCAAGGAGCAGATGGATGACTTTGCCATCCTCGATATCAACGACGCCTTCGATTACCTGGCCGGTACCGAGGGCACCGGAACCTACTCTGACTTCGAAACCGACCGCACGGGCGCCGTGATCGACAACGTGAGCCTCAATCCCAACAACGCCAACCGGGTCCGCGGCGTCGGCAACGCGAACATCGCGTTCAACAACATTCCGACCACCGGTCGCGTCCCCGTCGACCCCCTGTGGTTGGATTCACTCGAGGTGAGTCGCGGACCCAATGCGAACATCTTCGGTCTGGGTAACGCCGGCGGCACCGTCAACCAGGCGCCCTCCACGGCCAATCTGTCCCGCGATTTCACCAAGGTGGACGTCCGGGCCGACAGCTACGGCGGCTGGCGCGGCTCACTCGACGTCAACCGGCGATTGACGGAAAAGCTGGCCGTGCGCGCGAGCTATGCCAACCAGCACACCGGGTTCGTCCGCAAGCCCTCCGGCGAGGACGCCCGCCGCCTCAGCTTCCAGGTCAAGGTCCGTCCGTTCGAGAACACGACCGTCGCGCTCTCCTGGTTTGGCTACAAGAACGCGTCCGTACGGCCCAACTACACCACGCCGCGCGACTATTACACGGATTGGGTCGCGGCCGGGAAACCGGGTTGGAACCCCATCACCCGACTCGTCACCAAAGCCAACGGTGAGATTTACGGCAATGGCAACGTGCTCGGCTCCACGACACCCTACACGGGCACGCCCTCATTCTTCGGCGGAGCGGAAAGCCGCGCGACTTTCCGGATTGCTCCGGATCTGGCCCCGTACTGGACCATCAACCGCTACCTTTCCGGCGGGTTGGCCAATACGGACCCGTATGCCGCGTCGCAGACCGGCATCGGCCTGCTGACCACGAACGCCTCGGATACGTACACGGCCTCGCAACAGCCGCTCTACAATTCGCTCGCCCGCCCCATCGCTGACAAGTCCATCTACGACTGGACGGACATCAATCTGGCGGGCAACAGCAAGGCCTGGGATGACACCAACATCTACCTGGCCCAGATCGACCAGACCATTCTCCACTCCGCGAAGCACACCCTCGCCTTGCAGGGCACCTTCATGCGCGAGGACGTCAAGCGGGTGGAAAATCAACCCATGGGCCCGGCCAGCGTGAACAGCAATGTCGGCCAGCTGCAGGTCGACGTGAACGAGGTCAATTTGGATGGTTCCCCCAATCCCTACTATGGGCTGCCCTACCTGCGCAGCAACGAGCCCTACCTGCGCAACCGGTCGCAACTTTGGGACACCAGTCGCCTCCAGAGCGTCTATCGCCTCGATTTCTCACAGGACAGCGGCTGGACCAAGTGGCTTGGCACGCAGCAGCTCCTTGGCTACTACGAATACAAGGATCGGCAGGATCGCATCTTCACCTACCGCCACTCCGCCCTGGCGCTCGACCAACCCTGGCAACAGGCCTATGCCGCCTCGAACACGCTGCTGGGCAATCGTACGACCTCAAACACCGACCCCATCTATAAGGTGGCGGGCAACTATGCCCGGCTGAACGAGCAATACTATGTCGGCAACACCTGGGGCGGCGGCATTGAATACGCGCCGGGCTATTTCCCGGAAGGCGCCACCCTGCCCTTTGTGTGGGGCGCGACGCCAACCACGATGCATTCCGATGTTTCTGCGATCGGTTGGACTCCGAGCCCCGATGGTTCGGCGGGCAATGCCGCCGTCCAGAATGTCATCAAGACCAAGGGTCTCGTGCTCCAGAGCTCCTTCTTCAACGGCAAACTGATCGGCACCTTCGGCAAGCGTGAGGATACGGTTTACGACCGCAATGCGCCCTTCGCCAAGCTGACCCCGGACCTCCGGGAGTACGACTTCGCGGCTTCCACCCAATGGAATGCCGGCTGGCGCGAAGCCAGTGGCAATAGCCAGAACCTGTCGGTGGTGGCCCGCCCGTTCCGCGATCTACGATCCCTCAACGCCCAGGTCGCCCGAGGCAGCGGCATCCGCCGGTTCCTGGCCGAGGCGGTCAGCGGACTGAGCCTCACCTACAACAAGGCGGACAACTTCGTCGCCGAGGGTCCGGCCGCCGATCTGTTCCTCAATCCGTTGCCCAATCAGACCGGCACCACCGTGGACAAGGGCGTGTGGCTGAACCTGTTCGATGGCAAACTCTCGCTCCGCTACGTGCACTACGTCACCAAGCAGCTGAACCTGCGCAACGGCGATGTCAGCACCCTGGCCCAACGCATCATGCGCATGGACGGTCTGGTCGCCAACGACCGCCAGAGCCTGATGCGGCATGCGAAGAATTGGTTGGGCTACGCCGATGGCGAAACCCCGCCCGACGATATCATGGCCGCGGCCCTGCAGATGCCCTTGGAGCAGTTCAGCGGCTTGAAGGAACTCGTGGCCACCAACACCTATGCGGCGGTCAATGATCTGACAGCCCGGGGCGACGAGGTGGAAATCAACCTCAATCCCAACCGCTACTGGACGATCAGCGCTTCGCTCACCAAGAACGAGTCCATCAATACGGCGGCGGGTTCCGCCGTCGACGACTACTACGCCGCGCGCGTGCCCATCTGGACCACGATCGAGGATCCGCGGTTCACGCGGACCACGTATACGCCGGTGGATATCAAGAGCACACCGGTTGATGAAAGTGCGGTCGGCCCGATCGCACTCACGGGTAACTACTCGAATCTCCCGGTTGGCCCTACCGGCCATCTGCTCTACTGGCACATCGTTGGCTCGGAGTTCAGAACACTCGTCAACTACGACTCAAGCCAATCACCCGAGGAACGCTTCCTCGCCAATGTGGACTCGCCGATGTCGGTGTTCCGCGCCCTGGTCGGACGCCCCCGGCCGCAGATCCGCAAATACTCGGCCAAGTTCAATACGAGGTACAATCTCGCCGGCATCAGCGACAACAAGTACCTCAAGAACCTGAGCATCGGTGGCTCGGTGCGTTGGATCGACAAGGCCTCCATCGGCTTCTACGGACTCGGGTATGATCCCGCCAAGGACCTCACGCTTCCGGCGAACAAGATCCTGGAGCTCGACACGAACCGGCCGATCTACTCGCCTGCCGAAACCTTCGTTGACCTGTTCGTCAGCTACAAGACGAAGCTCTTCAACGACAAGGTGCAGGCAAAGTTCCAGCTGAACGTGAAGAATGCCTTTGAGTCCGGCGGCAGCCTGCAAGCCACCAAGGCCTTCCTTGACGGACGGGCGGCCACCTACCGCATCATCGATCCGCGCCAGTTTATCATCAGCGCCAGCTTCGACCTGTAAGGGCAAAGCTGACCGAGATTGTTTCGGTTCGATCCAGCCAAGCCGTCCCTCGCACGAGGGACGGCTTTTTCTTTGCGCTCGAGAAACCCGGGACGTCGCCGGGGCATTCGCGATGCTACCGTGACCCCTCGCGAGCCAGCACGCGCCTACTCTGGGATCCCAGCCGGTGGACGCCATCCGCGATGTTTTTGCTTCCCCGGACCTTGTCCCGGTGCGGATTGCATCCCCTGACACAAAACGGATTGCGAGGCAGCGTCGCGACCGGCAGATTGTCGGCCCACGATGAAGCAAGCCAGTCGCCCCACCTTGCCGTCTGCGATCCCGCAGCAATCCCGCGGATGGCCGGCGGCCGCGGTGTTTTTGCTGACTTTCGTGGTCGTGGTCGCCGCATACTATCCGTCGTTGCGGGGTGATTTTCTGTGGGATGATGCCGGCCATGTCACCAGCCCGGCGCTGCAATCCTCTGCCGGTCTCCTGCGCATTTGGTTCGAGCCTGGTGCCACGCAGCAATATTACCCGCTGCTCCACTCCGCGTTCTGGCTAGAGCACCAGATCTGGGGCGATGCCCCGCTCGGCTACCGCCTGATCAACATCCTGTGGCATGCCCTCTCCGCCTGCCTGCTGGTGGTGATCCTCCGGCGCCTCAAGGTTCCGGGCGCTCTCTTGGCCGGCTTGGTGTTCGCCCTGCATCCGGTGTGTGTCGAGTCCGTCGCCTGGATTGCCGAGCAAAAGAACACGCTCTCGACGGTGTTCTACCTGGCCGCTGCCCTGGCGTGGCTGCGCTACGAGGATGATCGCCGGCCCTCGCGGTACGCGATCGCTTTGCTTTGGTTTGTGGCAGCCCTGCTGACCAAGACCGTGACGGCCACACTGCCGGCGGCGCTGTTGGTGATCGCCTGGTGGCGATACGGACGCATTTCCTGGCGCCAGCAAGCACTGCCGCTGCTGCCTTGGCTGCTGCTCGGCGCGCTGGCTGGTCTCGGCACGGCCTGGTTTGAATCCGCGCAGATCGGCGCCACGGGTGATGACTTTATCCTCAGCGTGGTGGAACACGGATTGCTGGCCGGACGCGTCGTCTGGTTCTATCTCGGCAAACTGCTCTGGCCGTCTGGGCTGACCTTCTTCTATCCACGGTGGACGATCGATGCCGCCTCGGTGGGGCAATGGCTGTTCCCCCTCGCCACGCTGCTGTTGCTCGCCGGACTCTTCTGGTGGCGGAAACGCCATCGCGCCCCCCTCGCGGCAGCCCTGTTGTTCGGCGGCAGTTTGTTTCCCGTGCTCGGCTTCGTGAATGTCTATCCGTTCGTATTCTCCTACGTTGCGGACCACTTTCAATATCTCGCCGGCATCGGCATGATCTCCTTTCTGACCGCCGCCGCCTCGATCGGATTCGCGCGGCTGGCGTGGCCGCGCTGGACCGGTCCGGCCGCTGCGGCCGGCCTGCTGCTGGTGCTCGGCGGGCTCACGTGGCACCAGAGCGGGATGTATCGGGATGTATTCACTCTGTATCGGACCACCCTCGAAAGAAACCCAACCAGCTGGGCGGCGCACCTCAATCTGGGCACGGCTTTGGATGAGGCCGGAAATCCGGATCAGGCTCTGCCGCACCTGCAGAAGGCGCTCGAACTGAAACCCGGATACCCGGAAACGCTCAACAGTCTCGGGAATGTGCTGAATCATCTCGGCCGCTCCGCGGAAGCCCGGCCATTCCTCGAGGAGGCCCTGCGGATCCAACCCCGCTTCGCCTCCGCCCACAACACGCTCGGAGCCGCCCTCATGGCGCTCGGCCTCGCCGAGGAAGGGATCGCCCACTTCAGGCAGGCGGTCGCAATCGACCCTGGTTTGTCGCTGGCCCAGGTGAACCTCGGCTGGGCTCTGGCGAATCAAAAACGCTTTTCCGAGGCATTCACCCAGTTTGAAGCAACCCACCGCCGGTGGCCGGACATGGCAGACCTCGAGTTCAAATGGGGACTCGCCTTGACGATGAGCGGCCAGGTAAACGAGGCGCTCCCCCACCTCAGGCGGGCATCCGGACTCCAGTCGGAGAATCCCGAGATGCACTTCATTTTGGCCCTGGCCCTCGTCGACACCGGACGTCAGGCGGAGGCCGTCGAGCAGCTCGAAGAGGTCTTAAGCCTGCAACCCAATCACCAAAGAGCCTTGGAACTGCTCAGTCGGATTCCGCACCGGGGTTACTGACGGCAATCGTGAGCAATGTCCGTCAGCCAACCGGTGCCCGGCTGAATTCGCCATTAACCATGCGCCAGATGCCCAGGGGATTGGCGTTGCGAAGCTCAGCCGGGAGCAGCGCATCATCAAATCCTTGATAGCACACCGGTCGGGCCCAACGGCCCAGCGCGCGCGTGCCGACCGAGGTGCTGCGCCCGCCGTCACTCGTGGACGGATAAGGACCGCCGTGCACCATGGCGTGGCTGACTTCGACGCCAGTCGGATAACCGTTAAGTACCAGCCGGCCGGCCTTCGTCTCCAAGAGGGCGAGGAGGTCGCCCTGTTCCTTCCATTCGGCCGCACCCGCGTGCAAGGTTGCCGTCAGCGATCCCTCGACCCGGGCCGCCACCTGCAGCATCTCCGCACGGTCCTTGCACCAGACCACCACGGAACTCGGGCCAAAGATTTCTTCCACCAGCGAGGGGTTGCCGAGAAATCCGAGTGTGTCCGTCTCAAACCAGACCGGCGCGGCACCGCAGGCTCCGGTCGTGCTGCCTTGCGCGATGATTTTCACGCCGGCCTGCTTGGCGCGATGTTCCGTATTGGTGGCATAGGCCTTGGCAATGCCGGCCGTCAGCATCGTGCCCTCGGCCGTGGCGGCCAGTTTGGCCGCGAGGTCCTTGATCAACTGCTCCGCCTGGGGTGAACGCTGCAAAATGATCAGGCCGGGATTGGTGCAAAACTGCCCCACCCCGAGCGTGCTGGAAGCATGCAGACCGTCGACCAGCGCTCCGGCCCGCTCCGCCACCGCCCCCGGCAAGATGAACACGGGATTCACGCTGCCCATCTCGGCATAAACCGGGATCGGTTCAGGGCGGGCCGCGGCGAGGTCGGCCAAGGCTCGACCGCCCTTGACCGAACCCGTGAAGCCGACCGCCTTGACCAGCGGATGCTGCACCAGCGCCTGGCCGATCGTGAATCCCGCATCGAACAACAGAGAAAAGGTGCCTTCCGGCAAACCGCAGTCCCGCACCGCGTGCAGTATCAGGCGCCCGGTCAGCTCGCTGGTGCCGGGATGGGCGGAGTGGGCTTTCACGACCACGGGGCAGCCGGCCGCAAACGCCGAGGCCGTATCCCCCCCCGCCACCGAGTAGGCGAAAGGGAAATTACTTGAGCCAAAAACCACCACGGGGCCCAGCGGACGCATCATGGAGCGATGATCCGGCTTGGGCAGGGGCTTGCGATCGGGCTGGGCGGTTTCGATGCGCGCGTCGAGCCAGTCGCCATTTTCCGCCGCCTGGGCATAGAGCCGCAATTGGCCGACGGTGCGGGCGACCTCGCCTTTGAGCCGAGCCTCGGGCAGGGCCGTCTCTTCCATCGCCCGGGCGACCAGATTGTCGGCTTTGGATTCGAGATTGGTGGCGATGGCCTTCAGGAACCGCGCACGCTCGGCGCCTGACAGCCTGGCGAGGCCCGGTGCCGCGGCCGCGGCCAGTTGCACGGCCCGGTCCACATCCTCGGTCGTGGCCGAAATGAACGAAGGCTCCAAGGTCACACCCTTGGCCGGCGCAAAGGCCTTGAAGGAATTGCCGATTGAGCCGCTGGTACCAAATCCAATCAGGGAGCCGCCGTCAGGTTTCATAAGTAGTGGGGTGGAAGTTAGGCGTAACGGTTGGGGTTAAGCAGGGTAAGATCAACCGTGGGTTTTCGTCCGAGGAGGACATCCCCCACCAGGCGCCCGGTGACCGGAGCCAAGGTAACCCCGAGCATCGCGTGTCCGCAAGCCACCGTGAGGTTGCCGAATCGCCCGCTTCGTCCGATGTACGGCATGCCGTCCGGCGATACCGGACGGTAACCAAACCAGGGCTTGATCCCGGCAAAATCCGCGGCGGTGAACTCCGGCAGATAAGCCATCACCCCGGCCTTGATCTGCTCGATCCGCTCCGTGCGGAGGCGGTCATTATGGCCGGCGATTTCCATCGTTCCTCCGAAGCGCAGCGTGTCCCCCATCGGCGTGACGGCCACCTTGCGCTCGGTGAGGATGAACGGCTTGGTGATCCGGAAGCGCGGCTTGGGCAACGTCAGGCTGTACCCCTTGCCCGCCTGCAAGGGCAGCCGCAACCCCAGCCCCTGTAGCATGGCCGCAGACCAGGATCCACCCGTCAGGACAAACTCATTAGCGACCAGATCACCCGCGGTCGTTTGCGCCGCGGACAAACGTCCGCCGGCAGCGTTCCAGCCAAACAGGGAGGTGTTCCAACGGAAACGGACCCCCATCTCCTTCAGCAAGCCCGTGAGCGCCGAGCAGAAAAGGGCCGGCGTGAGATGGGCATCGATCGGGAAATAAACGGAACCTGCAATATCCAGCCTCACCCCGAGACCCAACGCCGCCGTCTGGGTCGCATCAAGCACGCGGGCCTCCACACCCAGTTCGTTGGCCACCCGGGCCAGCCCGCTGGCTTCACGCGCCAGGCCCTCTTGGGTGCGGCAAAGATTGAGCAAGCCCACCTTCTGCAATTCCGAACGGCCGCCGGTGATCTCATCGAGTTCTTCGTACAACGCACGGCTTTGCAGGCAAAGATCACGCAGGATGGGCGCCGCGCGGGCGACCTGACGGTCGTTGCAGGCCCGCCAGAACAGCCATGACCAGCGCAGCAGTTCGGTATCCAGGCGTGGCTCGATGTAGAACGGACTGCGCGAGTTCAGCATCCATTTCAGTCCCTTCCAAACCATTCCCGGTTGGGCCAGGGGAATGACATGGCTCGGCGAGATATAGCCCGCGCTCCCCAGGGCACAATGGTCATGGCCCCGCTCCCCGTGGCGCTCGACCACCGTGACTTCGAGTCCGGCCCGCCTCAGGTAATAGGCCGTGCACAGGCCGACGATGCCGCCGCCGCAAACAATAACCGACTTGGCTTGCCTTGTCTTCATGGTGATCGGACCGGTCGCTCGTCCCTGAAAGATCCCGACTCTTCGATGAATAAATTCAGCACAGGCATCGCGATCATCGGATCCCCCATTGGAACGGATCAGCCGGATCGAGCAAGAGCGTGCCTTCCCCGGTGACAAATCCTGCCCCGATCAATGTGGGGACAACCTTGTCGCCTTGCCGGCGGTACTTGGCGCGAAAGGTTGTCCCAACAATACTCTCCTGCACCCATTCCGAGCCTGCCGCAAGCTGTCCGTCGGCCGCGAGACAGGCCAGCCGGGCGCTCGTGGCCGTGCCGCCGGGCGAGCGATCGTATGTCTTGCCCGGACCAAGAATGAAATTGCGACTGTGGGCAGCAGCTTGCGAGGGCGCGCCAAAAAGTCCGACGTGGTCCACCTCCACGAAACCCGAGTCCCGCACCGCCTGCAGGAGGCGGGAGCAGTAGTCCGTCAGCTGGGGAAGATTCGCGAGATCGAGGACCTGCTCATGTTTCTCACACAAACAAAACCAGTTCCCGCCCCATGCCAGATCGACCGCCACATCCCCCACCCCGGGCAGATAAACCGTCAGGTCTCTTTCCCGTCGATAACTGGGCACATTGTCGAAAGCCACCTCACCGTTCGCTCCCAACACGGCGGCAATGTAGCCGGCCGGAGTCTCCAGCCGCACCAGCCCGGGTTCGAGCAGTCCGACATGGGCCAAGGCTACCACTGTGCCAATGATGCCATGCCCGCACATGTCGGGATAGCCGGCATTGTTGAAGAACACGACGCCGAACTGACAGGTTTTGTCATGGGGCTCGACAATCAGCGCACCCACTCCGGCGGCGGACCCCCGCGGCTCGCCGATGATCGCGGTGCGAAACCGGTCATGTTTCTCCCGAAAAGTGGTGACCCGGTCTCGCAGGGGCCCGATGCCGAGTTCAGGTCCGCCGTCCAAGACGACCCGGATCGGCTCGCCACCCGCGTGGGTATCGAGGATCTTGATCTGCAGAAAAGCGGGCATGGCGCACACGAATGAGGAATGAACCCGTCCCACCCGGCATGAAAAGCAAAAACCCAGCCCGCGAGGGCGCCCGCCCGGAAATCGCGAATGCCTTTGGGGTCAAACCGCCGAATCACCATGCTCATCGGTGCGGATGCGCACAATGTCCCCGAGCGGCATCACGAATATCTTGCCGTCACCGATTTTGCCGGTCTTGGCCGCATTGGCGATGGCGCTCACGGCGGCCGGCACGAGGTCATCGTTGAGGGCGATCTCCAGCCTGAACTTCGGCAGGAAATCCACGTTGTACTCGCTGCCCCGGTAAATCTCCTTGTGCCCCTTCTGCCGGCCGAAGCCCTTGACCTCGGTCACGGTCATGCCGTCGATGCCGACCTGGCCCAAGGCCTGTTTAACTTCGTCCAACTTGAACGGTTTGATGATGGCGATGATGAGTTTCATGGTGGGGTAAGCGGAGTTGTACTGGCCTTCGCGCAAACAACCTAACCCAATTCAACAGACAGGGCGAGATCCAAGCCGGGAGATTTGCCCTCCCCGTTCCAAGCTTCGACCTCGTGCCCTCGGCAACCCATTGCGACCGGACAGGCGGCCGGCGCGTCGATCTTGCCCTCTTCGCTGGAGCCACCACCGACAGCCAGCGGGGAACTGCCCAGCAAATGCCAAACAAAAGGCCGGCCACCTTGCGGCAGCCGGCCTCGAAAATCCAACCAATACGAGATCAGACGGCGGCGTCGCCGTGCTCGTCCGTGCGGATGCGCAGGACATCCTCAAGGGGGAGCACGAAGATCTTGCCGTCGCCGATCTTGCCGGTTTTGGCCCCGGCGGAGATGGCGGCGATCGCGGGCTGCACGAGGTCGTCCGTCAGGGCGATCTCGATCTTCACCTTGGGCAGGAAGTCCACGGTGTATTCGCTGCCGCGATAGATCTCGGTATGGCCCTTCTGGCGGCCGAAGCCTTTGACCTCGGTGACGGTCATGCCGTCGACGCCGACCTTGCTGAGCGCTTCCTTAACCTCGTCCAATTTGAACGGTTTGATGATGGCGATGATGAGTTTCATGGGAATGATGGGTGCTGAGGGCTCAGCCGATGTAACCTTCTTCGCCGTGTTCCGCGATGTCGAGACCGGAGGATTCAACCTCGGCACTCACCCGGAGACCGACGACCGCCTTGACGAGATACGCGATGATGGCCGTCGCGACAACACTCCAGACAATCGTCAGAGCGACCGCCTTGAGCTGATTGCCCAGCAGGCCTTCCTTGATGGGGCCCACCGCCGAGTTGACCTTCTCATCGGCGAACACGCCGGTGAGGATCGCCCCCATGGTGCCGCCCACCCCGTGGATACCGAACGTATCCAGGGCATCATCGTAACCGAACCAGCGCTTAAGGTAGGCGACCGCCAAGTAAGGCACGACACCGGCGAAGACGCCCATGATGACCGCGGAGGTCGAGGACACGAAACCGCAGGCGGGCGTGATCACAACGAGGCCGGCCACGATACCCGAGCAGAAGCCCAGGACGCTGGGCTTGCCGCGGGTGACCCACTCAACCATGGCCCACACAAATCCGGCGACGGCGGCCGCGAGCGTGGTGGTGGTGAAGGCGTTGGAGGCAATCGCATCAGCCCCGAGAGCGGAGCCGGCGTTGAAGCCGTACCAACCCACCCAGAGCATGCCCGTGCCCACCATACAAAGCACCAGGGAGTGCGGCGGCATCGGCTCCTTGCCAAAGCCCATACGCGGCCCGAGGATGATGCAGAGCACCAGGGCGGACCAACCCGAGGTCATGTGCACGACGGTGCCGCCGGCAAAGTCGATCGCCTTGATGCCGGCGTTGGCGTTGAGCGGTCCGCACATGAAGCCGGTACCGGCCCATACCATGTGGGCAAAGGGGAAATAGACGGCGAACATCCAGACCGCCACGAACAGCAGCACCGCGCTGAATTTCATGCGTTCGGCGATGGCGCCCATGATCAGGGCCGGGGTGATGATGGCGAAAGTCAGCTGGAACATGGCCCACATGGAATCGCTGATCCAGTGATAGCCTGCACCGGTCGCACCCGGGTTGACCCCCTCGAAGAACTTGTAGGCAAGGTCGCCGATGAAGGCGTTGCCGCTGCCGAAGGAGAGGCTGTACCCGACGGCCCACCAGAGAATGGTCACCAGTCCGGCGATGCCGAGACACTGGGCCAGCACGGACAGCACGTTCTTCTTGCGGACGAGACCGCCGTAGAAGAGCGCCAGACCCGGCAGCGTCATGAACAACACCAGGGCGGTGCTGACCATCTGCCAGGTGTTGTGACCCGGACCCGGTCCGGGGATCTTGCTGGCCACATCGGGCGTGCGCGCCGAATTGTTTACGTAGGCCTCGAGATCAGCCAGCCGCTGCTCAACCGTGGGTTCGGGAGGCGCAGCCGGGGCGTCGGCCGCCATCAAAGGTGAAGCCCAGCATGATGCGAGCAACGCACCACCAAGGACGAGGGATCGAAACAGGTTTTTACAGGGTAGTTGTAGGTTCATGGACACCGCCAAAAAGCAGCTCCAATGCCATGAATCAGACTATTTCCAATCCAGTCTGTCATGAAAGCAGAGCATCCCGGCCTGCTCGGCCCACTACCCCGGTGATATTGCGCGAATCAGACGGCTGCGTCGCCGTGCTCGTCGGTCCGGATGCGGATCACGTCGTCGACCGGCATGATGAAGACCTTGCCGTCACCAATCTTGCCCGTCTTGGCGCCGTTGACGATCGCGGTCACGACCTTGTCCTTGATGTCGTCAGAAACGACGACCTCGATCTTGATCTTGGGCAGAAAATCCACGGTGTACTCGCTGCCGCGATAGACCTCGGTATGCCCTTTTTGGCGCCCGAAGCCCTTGACCTCGGTGACCGTCATGCCTTCCACGCCGACGAGCGTGAGGGCTTCCTTAACGGATTCCAATTTGAATGGCTTGATGATGGCAGTGATGAGTTTCATGCGTCGATTGGGTATGCCGGAGTGTCTCACGCCACCCCGAAAGGGCAAGCTTACTGTGAAGGAACCACCGTCTGGATATGGAGTTCCTTCAGTTGCTTCGCGGTCACCGGCGTCGGGCTCTGCGCCATCAGATCCTGCGCCTTCTGGGTCTTGGGGAAGGCGATGACGTCACGGATGCTGGTGGTGCCGCACAGCAGGGCGCACATGCGATCGAGACCGAAGGCAAACCCACCATGCGGCGGGGCGCCATAGGTGAAGGCCTTGAGCATGTAGCCGAAGCGGCTTTCCACGACATCGGCCGGAATCTTGAGCACGTCCTCAAAGATTTTCTTCTGCAGGGAGGGCTGGTGAATACGGATCGAACCGCCACCGAGCTCCATGCCGTTGAGCACGCAGTCGTAATGCTGGCCGCGCACGGCCTTCGGGTCCGTATCAAGCAGGGGCACGTCCTCGGCGACCGGCGAGGTGAACGGGTGATGCGTGGCCGCGTAGCTGCCCTTCTCCTCGTCGTAGGACATGAGCGGGAAATCCACGACCCACAGGAAATTCCACTGGTCGGCGCGGATGGTCAGCTTGCCGCGCTTCACGAGCAGTTGCGCCGCCTCGAGGCGGGTACGGCCGAGAATCGCGCAGGCGCGTTCCCACGGGGCCGCGGCGAAGAAAACAATGTCGCCGTTCTCAATGTTGAGGCGCTTCGTCAGCTCGGCCTTTTCGGCGTCGGTGAAGAATTTCACGATCGGCGACTTCCATTCGCCGTTCTCGACCTTGATGAAGGCGAGGCCCTTCGCGCCGAGCGATTTCGCGATGTCCTCGAGCGCACCGATTTCACCCTGGGTGATGTCGGCCAGGCCCTTCGCGTTGAACGCCTTCACGGAGCCGTGGGCGGCGATGGTCGAGGCAAACACCTTGAAGCCGGAGCTCTTGAACGTGTCGCTGAAGTCCACCAGTTCCATCGCGAAGCGGGTGTCGGGCTTGTCGACGCCGTAGCGGTTCATCGCGTCCTTGAAGGCCATGCGCGGGAACGGCGTGGGCAGGTCGTGGTTCAGCACGTCCTTCCAGACCTTCTTCAACATGCCTTCGAAGAGGGCGTAGATGCCCTCGCGGTCGATGAACGAGACCTCGACGTCGATCTGCGTGAACTCCATCTGCCGGTCGGCGCGCAGGTCCTCATCGCGGAAGCAGCGGGCGATCTGGAAATACTTCTCCACGCCGGCCACCATCAGGATCTGTTTGAACTGCTGGGGCGACTGGGAGAGCGCGTAGAATTCGCCGGGGTGGATGCGGGACGGCACGAGGTACTCGCGCGCTCCCTCGGGCGTGCTCTTGAAGAGCGCGGGCGTTTCGACCTCGTAGAAACCCTGGTTGTCGAAGTAGTCGCGCACCGACTTCGCGGCGCGATGGCGCACGGCGAGATTCTTGCGCATCTTCGGACGGCGGAGATCCAGGTAACGGTAGGTCAGGCGCAGGTCCTCGTTCACCTTGTCGCCACCGGCATCGGTGAGCGGAAACGGCGGTGTCTCGGCAATGTTGTGGACCGTGAGCTCGGCGGCATCGATCTCAATCTCCCCGGTGGGGATGCCCTTGTTCACCATCGCCTCGGGACGCAGTTCGACCTTGCCGGTGATGCCGATGACCGACTCGGCCTTGAGCTGCGCGGCCTCGGCGCGCAAATTCGAGTCGAACTTCACCTGCGTGATACCCTCGCGATCGCGGAGATCGACGAAGATGATGCCGCCGTGGTCGCGGACGGAGTCTACCCAACCGGCGAGCGACACGGTCGCTCCGAGGTTGGCTTTGGTGAGTTGGGCGCAGTGATGGGTGCGGATCATAGGGGCGGAACGCTCAACCAAACGGTCCGCCCCACCCCGGCGCAACCCCATTTTGGGCCCCTATGACACTATCAGGCTTTCCCCGGTCATCTCGGCCGGCTTGGGCAACCCCATGAGGTGCAGCACGGTCGGCGCGATGTCGGCCAACCGGCCGCCGGTGCGCATCTTGGTCTTGCCCGCCGCAAGTCTCTCACCGACGGCAAAAACCTCCACCAGATTCAGCGTGTGCGCCGTATGCGGACCGTTGTTGACCGGATCCCACATCTGCTCGGCGTTGCCGTGGTCGGCCAGAACGACGGCCTTGCCGTCCATGGTGGCGAGGGCGGCGAGCAACTCTCCCAAACCGGCGTCAGTCGCCTCACAGGCCTTGATCGCCGCGGGCAGCGAACCGGTGTGGCCGACCATGTCGGGATTGGCATAATTGACGACCACCAGACCGTATTTGCCGGACAGGATCGCGGCCTTGGCCTCCGCCGTCACCTGCGCGGCCGACATTTCGGGCTGCATGTCGTAGGTCGGCACCTTGGGGCTCGCCGGCA
>Ga0208117_100116_pt1 | contig 59999 bp, 76 predicted proteins | sample LakWasMet26_LOW6_2_FD_183870 | JGI IMG/M metagenome (GOLD analysis project Ga0208117, IMG submission 183870) | Freshwater sediment methanotrophic microbial communities from Lake Washington under simulated oxygen tension - Sediment Metagenome... | ecosystem: Environmental > Aquatic > Freshwater >...
AAACAGTCTCTTATATCGCTCATGCACTGGGTATCGCTTTGGCCGTTCAACGGCTTCCAAGTTATTCCGTCGCCCTCCGGGAAGCACGACGCCCAATAGCCGCGCGCTCGGAACGCTTTGATGTTCTCGCCGCTCCCACCTTGGCCGTCTGGGGCATCCCACGAACCGCCACCGACGGGGTGTTCCTTGGGGAATTTGCCGCCCCGCATTTCAAAGCGCGGGCCGCTCCACATCATGTTGCCCATCCCAATCCTTTCGCGGTATGGGAATACTTTGACCTTCATGTTTCCTCCCGTGTGGTCGAACCCGTCGTTCCAGCGGAGCCTCCGGCGATAAGGCCGCCTCCGGCTCCCTGAGCTTGGTCGTTAGGCCACGTAAAGCCTTCCGGCAGGCAATCGCACCACGCAAGCACGGTGCCGGTGTGCAGGCCCGGCACCACGAAATACGGAGATTGCTTGTCGCCCGCTGCGTTTTTTCGGTAGCCAACTGCAATACCCTCGGGCAAGCAACCGGGCTCTAGGCTTGCCATCCGGACCAGCACAAACTTTCGCTCGGGCGGTCGCTTCTGTCGGCTACCCTTGGCGCTGTCAAATGTGTACCACTTCGGCGCCGGTTTCCCAAGATGCGCCTTCCGCATCTTTTCTTTCGTTGCCTCTGTGTGTGGGATGCAGTGGTTTGCCGGCATTACTCAACCCTCCGGAACGAAATCACAAAGACCCACGGATTTGCCGCCCATGAATCGGGGCCGTTGATCGACTCCCACAGCGCGCGATAGGCATCGACGGCAGACTCGAAACCTTCTTCAGCGCATCCATCGAAGAAATACCGATCAGCGCTTTCCTCGACGTGATGCCCGCCGTAGCAATTGCAGCCGACGATAACGTTCTCGCTAACGATTCCCTCGGCCACCGCATCCGCCTCGCTAATGTCCTGCAGCCGTTCGACGCGGACGGCGACGATTTCGAGCAGGATGCGCGAATAGACGCGCGGCATGTGGATCGGCGGCTTCCATTTCGACGCTTCCGGATGCTCATCCGTTGCTCGGTAGTGACAGTGCATCCCGTCCTTGAAAGGACCGAAAGCAGCCCACGCCTCCCGCACCCATAGCCGGTCGCCGGGCTTGCCGTAGGGGCACTTCCGGTCCAGCTTGCTGTGAATGCTGCCGTCGCGTCTGGATAGAGCGCACCAAACTCCATCCACGAAAGCAAACCCTCCAATTGGGCCTCCTTCAATAGGTTGCTGTTTCATCACGCGCCGCGTCTGCGTCTTGGTGCCGGCGAGCAGGGCGCGGACCATCGGCGCGCTGAACAGCATCGGGCGCTCGACCGCCTTGCGCTCGACCTGCGGCTGCCGGCGCAGGAACTCTGGAATCGGGTAGCGATCAGTCATCATCGCCGCTCCCGAATACCCGCACCTCGATGTCGGCTAGCACCTTCTCCTGCTTCTCCGTCAGCGTCGCGCGCTGCTTGATGCTCGGAAGGAACTCGAAGCGTTCCCATGAATTCAGATCACGGCCGACGGCTTCGGCGAGGATCTTGTCGACTCGCTGGGCTGGCGTCATGGCTTCACCTTGGCGATGGCGATTTCTTCCACCTTGACCTTGACGAACGTAACCTTCGAGCCATAAAACTCGTCAGTTGCTACGCGTCCACTCTTAAAGTAGTTGTCTTTCGCTTCGGTGCGTGTGAAGCCAATGGCATGCGCGTACAGCCACGACTTCCCGCTCTTGAGAGTTATCTTTGGTGCCCACAGTGTGTTCATGGCCGCGCCTCCGGATACTCCCTTACTCGCAGAACCTCGGGCCATTCCTCCATGATCGAGCCCTTGCGGTCGCTGATCTTGTGTGGTTCGCCTTCGCGGTTCGTCGGGTTCGCGCCGACTTGTTTCATCAGCACCGGAACGCCGGCTTCCTGGCACTGGCGCACGATGTCCTTTGCCCAACCGAGAACCATCGGCCGCGAATTGGCGCCCGACTCGCCGCCGACGACGACCCAATCGAGGCGCGCACCGTGATGGCCCCCGCATTTGTGTGCTCGGAAACCAGTCAGGGCGTTGTCGCAAAATGTCCATTCATCGTCAGGTGAGTTGCGCATGATGTGGGCTAGATCGACCGGACCCAGCAGCGGCTCCGCGCTGATCCAGCGCACGGCGGCAGGTGTTTGCAGCAGCAGCGGAATGCGCTCGTTGGCGGCGGCCTGATCCTCGACGCTGACGCCGAGCCATACGTTCGGCAGTAAGTAGCCCCGGCTCTTGCAGAACTCTCGCATCCTCGCCGGCCGCTTCGTCAGTACCTGGAATATGTGCTGCGGGGAGCGGATCATTACAGCGAAGACACTCTCGATCCACTCATACGGCACCGACTCATGGAACAAGTCGCCATGCGCGCAGACAAATACCTTGCGCGGGCGCTTCCAGGCGAGCGGCTGGGTAAGCCATTGCTCATTGAACCGCACCTGGCCGTTCCAGACCGGACCTTCCTTGGTGTCGATCGTGAGCCCGGCGCGCGACGGGTGGTGTTGCAGACGGGTGCCGGCCAGCTTCATCGCGTAGCAATGTCGGCATCCGGCCGAGACGACAGAGCAGCCGGTGATGATGTTCCATGTGGCGTCGGTCCATTCGATGTGGGTGTGGTCAGCCATTGCTGTCTCCAAGAGTTTGTGCCGGCATGGTCAGTCGGGCATGCCGTCCGTGTAGAACCGCGCCGGCCCCGGGCTTGATGGCTTCATTCGCTTGGCCAGCATGCGCAGCCGTATCGCCGTCGCGAGCGCGTCGTCGTGCGCGGCCCGGGCATCCGGTTCGTCTTTCCAGTCAGGCTTCTGCGGGTCGGCGTTGTGGCATTCGCGCAGGCTGGTGGCGTCGATCTCCAACAGATCGGCGGCGTGCTCGAGCAGTGCGGCATCGGTGGTGGCCACGGTTATCTCCAGATCAGGTAGGCAACCCAGCTGGCGAGCGCGCAAACGGCGCACAGTCCGATCGCGCCCGGCAGGGTGAGGGTGTTGAGGGCAAGAATCAGGTTAGCCATTTCGTACCGCCTCGGCATTGGAAAGCAGTTCGATCAGCCGGGGTCCATTGCCGCCGTAGCCATCCTCAAGCAGGAAGGCAATTCGTTGCGCCGCATGCTCCATGGTCTGAGCGGCTTGTGATGCCTTCTCGGCCGCAGCCTCCATGCGATGCACGGCTTTCCAGATTTGCTCATCCATCGCCGAGCTCCTTCTGCGCCTGCTCCCAGGCTTTGTTGATCTCGGCCATGCGCGCAGAATCTCCGCCTTTGTCCGGATGGTTCGCGCTGGCGCATGCCCGGTAGTGCATCTTGGCGCGCGCCAGTTGGCTGTCCTTGTCGCCGTGGTCTGGCACGTCCAGAATGTCGCGCCACGACTTCGACTCGCCTGGCGCCGGCAGGGCGGTAAAACCAGTGAAGGCGCGATCGAGGATCTGCGCGCCGCCGTGACGCTCGATCGCGCGCATGGCGTCCAGCGTTGCCGCGATGGCAGCCAGGTTGTCGGCGACGGTGTAGTACCTGTCGATCGCCATGACGCGGTGGTCGCCCGCGGCAGTGACCCAATACACGGCGGCACCGCTGTCGTCGGGCTCCTTCTCGCCGCTGCGTGGAAGGCCGTCGAGGCGCAGCTTGACGCTGGTGGAGATCACGACGTCCTGAGAATCGATCCCCATGGTTTCGAGCTCGGAGAGAATGCGCCGCGTTGCCTCGGATACCGTGATGTCGTTCAGCGATTTGTAGGACGATCCGTTGCGATAGCTGCGGACGCCGAACTTTCCGCGACGCATCTGCATTGGATGGGCGCGCGGCCAGCCGGTCGGCCATTGAAGCGGGTAGGCGGTGATGGTCATGCCCTGACCTCCAGGTAGCCGTCGTGCTGTACGCCATCCATGAATCCATGCGGCGGAATTTGCAGGCCGCCGCAGTAGCGTTCGCTGCCGTCCCAATAGACTCGCCAGAATGGTCCGGCCGGTTCTTTGCGCCGAGCTCGCATCATTTCCTGGTGATAAATGAACGCCTTGGGTACTCCCCATTCGACACGAAACGGCTCCAGACGAGTGCCGTAGCTGTGCTGCACTCTGGCGATCGGTGCATGCGCGCAATACCGCGCGACAATTCGCAGGAACAGGTCTTCCGTGACATACACCGACGGACCGCCGCCGCGCCTATACCATGGCTTGTTGCGGTTCCACCTGCCCTTGCTGTAGTAAGGGGATGTGATGTCGAGTGTTTCAACTTCGACGTATCCGCTCGGCGCACCGCCGTGCCATGGCCCACGCAGCACCAGATCGGATCCATCAAGCATCTTCAGCCAGTAGCAGGAGCCGCCATAGCCATCTTGCTTGGTTGTGGCCATAACCTCAACCTCCGGAAGTTCCTTGCGGCGGCCAGAGAGAACGTCCTGAACAAATGCGTTGCGCGTGTCCTTCATTTTTGTCAGAGAAACCCGGCCATTGTGGTAATGCACAACGGCGCGTCCATCGGGGTGGCGGGCAATGTAGGTTTCGTTGCCGACCTTCTCGAAGCGCTGATCTGGCCAGTCGTATGCTGGGCCAATTGTCTTGACCTTCACGTTTGGTGAATTGCCGCAGCCATTCATCCAATCGACATGGGCATCCTTCACCCATCCAGGAAGATCCTGCTTACCGACGGGCCTGGCAACCTCGTCCCATCCGCTGATGTTGGTTCCGCAGGCGGCCGACATTTGTTCGTCGCTGAGTATCATTCGGCTTCTCCTGTCGCCACCGAAAGCGCCACCGCCACTGGCCGAACCCAGATCGGCGACGCCGAGAGCATGAAGGTTTCGCCCGACCAGGCGAGCAGCAGCGTGGTGCCCATGACGCCGGCGATGGCCGCCGCGGCGCTTGGCGGAACAGCGTTTCCAATGCGTTCCCTCCAGTCGCTGTCCGAGAGGCCGTCGAGTTCAAGGTATTCCTCCGGCTCGACCAGCGATTGCAGGGCGGCGAGCTCGAGCGTGGTGAAGGGGCGATGCCAGGTTCCGTCGAGGGCGCGAATCACTGCCACCAGCTTGTCGCTGGGTTCCGGCATGCGCGGATCCGCGACACTCCAGCGGCCGTTATCGTGGCAGGCCGCCGATGACACGGCACCGGTCGATTGATCCCAGCGCGTGACGCCGTAGTGCCCGCCGGTCAGGTAGTGGTCGCCATGCTCGGGGATGCCATTGGGTCGAGGATCGGCCACCGCATAGGCTCCCTGCCCGGTTGTGCTGCCCGAGATCACCGTACCGGCGGCCTCGCTGTATCGGGTGACCATGTACTTGCCGAAGCCCTCGCCGGCGCGGCGTGGATCGGCGACGCACTGCCCGGATCCGTGCGCGCTGGTGACCGCCATTGCCGGCTCACCGAAGGCGACGATACGGAATTCGTTGCTGTGCTTCGCCGGCCCCGTGTGGCGCGGGTCGGCAATGCTGAACGTGCCCTGCCCTGGACTCTTGACGTTGATCACCGACCCCATCGTTTCCTGCCAGCCACAGACGCCATACTGCTGGTACTCCAGCGCGCCGGCTGGTGCCCGGGGATCCGCGATCGAGAAATTTCCATTGGTGGCGCGGCTGTGTCCTGCGATGGTCCCGGCCGGCCCGTCCCACTTGTTCACGCCGAGATAGCCGCGGTGGTAGTCCGGCACGATCAGGAAGTCACGCAGCACGCCATCCTCGACGGCGAGCTTGTTCAGGCTGCGCCAGTCGCTACCGGCCTCGACAAATGCCAGCCGTACCCATGTCTTCCATTGCAGCGACGGGATGCGGTGCATCGGCCCGCCGGCGGCGGCGCCAGGCAGCGGCATGCGATCAAGCACAGCACCGACCGGCTGCAGGCGCTTCTTGTCGGGCTCGTACAGGAACGGCGGCACCTTCTCGACGTGACGCGCGACCAGCAGGAAGCGCTTGCGCGACTGCGCCAGTCCGCCCAATTCGCCGCAGTCGTGCGTGGTTTCGGCCACCGCGTAACCGTAGGCGCGCAGCAGGGCGGTGATCTGATCGAGCAGATACCGGCCACGATTCGCGATGCGCGGCACGTTCTCAAAGACGATCAGTTCGGGCGGCTCGTCGGCGAAGGCCTCCAGCATCAGCCAGACCCCGCGAAGCGTCAGCCGGTTCAGCGCCTGGTACTTGGCGGTCTTGCTCCGCGTCTCGTTGAGCAGCCCGGAAAAGCCCTTGCAGGGTGCCGACAGGAAGACGATATGCGGACGCTCGTTGCCGGCGGCCGTGCGAATGTCTGCCGCTTCCGCCTCGCGCCAGCCTTCCGGCGGCTCGCTGCCGTGGAAGTCGCGGTACTGGTCGCGATCGAACAGGTCGAGCACGGTTCCGCGCACGCCGGCCAGCCGCTCGAAGTCGCGCATGGCGGCGGCGTCGACGTCGATTCCGCCGATGCAGCGGAACCTGCCGACCATGTTTCCGACCCTGGCCGATGCGCTGTTGAAGCCCTTGGCGCCGCCGCCGAGTCCGGCGAACAGGTGAAAGTGGCGGATCTCGCGCACGTCGTCTGACACACCGGAGAACGTATCGCGCTTCATGCTTCCTGCGCCGCGGCTTCGCGCCGAACGATCTCGCTCATGTCGTCGAGGCGATACAGCACGCCATCCGCGTCTGGCACATACTGTCGCTCCCACAGCACGGCCAGCTTCTTGCGCGTCTCGGCATGCCGATCGATGCCGGCGCGGTGAGCAAAGATGTCGAGCAGTATCGCGCAGTCCGCAACCTCGCCCGGTACCGCCGCCGGGTCGCCTCCGAATTCTTCGCGAAACAATGCCTTTCCGAGTTCTGTGCTGGCGTGATCAACGATCTCATCCTCGCTGGCGCCGGCCGCGACACAGAGCTCGACGACCTCGCGCAACAGGCGCAGCGCGTGACCTGCCGGGCGCGTGAAGTGGGCGCCGTTCTCAGCGTGCCAGCGCCGTACATCGGCCGGCTGCCGCTCGGCCATCCAGTCGATGATCTGATCGATCGATGTCGCGCAGGCAGTGTTGAGCAGATACATCAACTCGGGCTCGAACTTGTCCGGATGCAGCAGCACATAGGTGTCCTTGCCCTGGCCGGCGGCGTACCCGAGTTCCAGGTGCGCGCTGCGCCCGCAGGGAAGGACGAGGATGCAGGTATCGCACCAGTCAAGCGCGGCCTTGTCGAAGCCGAAGCCGGCCGCGGCAACGGGGTGCGTATTCAGCTTGTCGGCGAAGGTGCCGGGATCCCAATTCAGCCAGTTCGGATCGACCTCGGACCACGAGAAGCCCTTGTTGCCTGGCGCCGGATTGCGGAAGTCATAGACCTCATGCCCGGCCTCGCGCAGCGCCGCGACGATCTCCGGCTGTATCGGGTTGCGCCATGACGACGCGACGTAGATGCGACGGTGTTTGATTGCACTCATGGGGTCACCTTCGTGAACTTGTGCTTCGGCTTGATGTGCTGATGCAGGTAGCTGCCTACCGATTCGGCCCTTTGCATGGCCTCGAACTGCGCGGCCGTGACACCGTGGTAGTGGTAAACCGAGGGACCGCTCTTGAACTTGACGGCCAGCGTGTCGCCCATGTGGCCGATGCTCTCGACCTGGCTACTCTTGACGGCCGACATGGGGATGGTGGGTGTCTTGGGCTTGTTCATGACTCATCGCCTCCTGCTGCGCCATCATTGCCGCCCGGGATCTTGCCGTCCGCGTAATACTCGGCAGACGGCGGAATCAGCGACATCACGATCGACTGCTGAATCTGCGTACACAGATGGCCGATCTCGTCCTCTTCCGGGTGCGCGATCACGCGAAGCCCGGTGATGACGGTGCCGCCGTCCTGGCAATCGAATTTCCATTTATCGACCTGGCAGTCCGTCAGCGTCGTATTGCTTTTCTCGTCGATGCCGTAGTGCAGGATGAACGTGTAGCCGCTGTATTCCTTCTCCCACTTCAGCGGCTGGGCGAGTAGTGGAAACGCCAGCTTGGCCAGGCGACCGGGGTCAAGATCGAGCTCGCCCTGATCGTCTTCGCCTTCCTCGGCCTTGCGGTAGAGAAATGGAAGCAGGCCGGAGGCGATCTGATCGAGGATGGTGTTGGGGCCGCGAAGCTCGATCGAGAGGTCGGCGGCGAGCTTGGTTTCCTCGCCGTGAAGTTCGCACCTGACGTTAACGTTCGATAGTTTTGCGCTTATTTCTTTGAACTGAAACATTGATTGATCTCCTTTAGATGATGTGCTTCCAGCGACGAAACTTCACGATGTCCCAAACGGCTTGATATGAAACGCCGTACCTTCTGCCGAGCGCGGCGCAGCTTGCTACGACACTTCTCGGGACGTATTCCGAACGAATTGCCCTGACGATTTGCTCGGTGACCTTTGCCATCGCATTCCGCTCGCCAGCGCCATTGGTTCCATGGCCAACCTTGTGCGAGTGGTTCTCAATGGGAGTCGCCCAAAGCAGGTTCCCCTTGTGGTTGTTTTCTTTGTCACCATTGCGATGCGCCCCCTCTTTCCCTTCTGGCGGCTCTCCGACAAAGGCAAACAGAACTGCGCGATGAACAAGCCATGTTGTCGGTATTCCGTCCTTGAAGAACGCAACCTGAAGGTATCCGTCATCACGCACGGTTGGCTTCAGGAACTCCGACTTTCGCTTTGAAGACCGATGGAATGAGCGAATGCGCCCATGGTCAGAGATTTCATACAGGCCTTCGTAGCCGGGCATCGAAACCCATTGTTCTGCGGTGCTCAATGCTTCCTCCTGAATTCCTCCAGCCGGCGCTTGACCACGCCGGCCAGCCGCTCCCGCTGGTTGATGCAGCCGACGTGCTGGATGGTCTGGGACGCCGCGATCAGTTCGGCGCGCGTCTTCGCCGAATTCAGAAGGGTGCTGACCGCGGCGTAGGTGGCAACCATCAGGCTGCCTCCCTGAGCTTTCCCGCCTGCATCCTTGCCGGCACGCCAGCAACGTGCTCGATGATGGCTTGGCAGATCGCCGGCATGTCGCATTCGCGGTACAGCCTGGCGTTCTTGTCCTGCGTGGCGACAAAACCGAGTCCGGCAAGGAATTCGGCGGTCACCGTGAAGCCGAGCAGGGCGTTGATTTCGCCGAGACGGATATGGCGGCCGTTGTCGTGGACCGCAACCACAGCCGTAGCCGGGCATGGTGAAGCCATCGCTGGCTGTAAAACCTGCGCGTCAGGCTGTGGTGCGGGTTCTTTGTGCCGCGTGCTGTTGGCTTCGGTCAGGCGGTCGCGCTCAATCTTCGCCGCGGCTTCCTCGGCGGCCCGGCGCTGGCGCTCGGCTTCTTCCTGCTCGGCCTTGACCTTGGCGGTAGCTTTCGCCTCTTCCTCGATGCGGATCCGCTCGCGTTCTTCCGCATGCCGTTTTTCCTCGGCGATCTGGTGTTCGGAAATGCGAGACTTGATCACCAGCGCCAGGTCGTCGGGCGCCTTCAGGATCAGGCTTGCGTAGTCGCTGAACAGGAAGGTGTAATCAGCGCCATCCGGCCGCGCGCCGTCGTGCAGCGCCTGCAGGTTCAGAGTGATCCGGTCGGCGATCTCGTTGGCTTCGATCTTCTTGGCGGCGACCAGGCTCAACACGGCATCGCGCATCGATTCGAGATTGCGTTTGCCCTTGATGGCGGCGGCGAAGTCGGCGGCGATCGGCGGCAGCTGCACCTTGGCGAGCCGCTTGTTGAGGCCGGCGATGTGCGAGGCCAGCGCGTCCTTGCCGGCCTGCATGATCTCGATCTTGATGGATTCCTTGCGGCGCGTGACCAGCTTGTCGAGCTCCAGCCGCTTGCTGCGCATGCTGGCCTTGATCTCGTCCAGCGCGCGGAACACGCGATCGATGTCGGCGGCGTTGGCCTGGGCCTGCGACTTCACCAGATCGATGCGCTTCTCGCCGTCGTCGAGGAACTTCACCATTGCATCGGCGTCGGCGAAGTCCCTGTCGGTCTGCAGGTCGGTATTGATGTCGGCGATGCGTGCGGTGACGATTTCCTTCCACTGCTCAAGGTTCGAGGCGGTGACGCTGCCGGTGATTTCGACCATGAGCGCCGGCAGCTCGTTGATCGGCGCGGCGGTGACGATGGGGGCGGCTTCGACATGCTGGTAATTCGCCAGATCCTCGTGGAACTGCGCCCAGCCGGCCTCGATACGTTTGACCCATTCCGGATCCGGCCGCACTTCCATGGAGGCCAGATTCTCCGGTGTTCCGTCAGAGCAAACGAAGATCAGCAGTTTGGCCCCGGTGACGTGCATTACCTGCTGACATTGCGGCATGTACTCGTCGGGAAGCTCGGCGCGCTTCACGGCGGCGAACAGTTCCCGGTTGTACTGCTTGTGCTCGAAGGCGATTTCGCCGTCCATCGTGAGCCCGTCGCAGCTTGCCGATAGTCGGCCATAGCTGTAGGTCGCCGGGTAAAGGTCTTGCCCGATCGTCTGTTCGACAAAGGGGCGGGCCGCAGCCTCGGCTTCATGCCCGCGGTCAAGCACGTTCTCCTGCACCCAATCGCTGAATTCCTTGGCGATCCCGGTGTGCTTCATGCGCAGCAGTTCGGTGCGCATGGTTTTCTTGGAAAGACCGAGCGCGGCCGCGGCTTCGCTGGCGCCGTCATGCTCAAGCCGGAATTGGTGCCACTCGTCGGACCCTTGTACCAGGTCGTGAATCATCCGTTCTGCGCTCATGCCTGCAATTCCTCCTTACGCTTGTTGTAGATGGCCGAAAGTTCGGAGCGTTGCGCCGGATCGGCGACTTCTCCAATCAGATCGGCGGCGAGATCCAGGACGTCCATGCTGTCGGACTTGAGCAGCTTCGCCTCGACCTGGGCGAAGGTGACGGCAACGGGGTTCTGCGCGGCCGCACCCGCACCCCCGTTGCTTGCTTGTGCGGAGCCATCGGCGCCAGGCGCTGAAGTATTCTTGATGGCGGCGATCTGCCCGGCGGTCAGCGGCGCCTTGCTGTTGGCCATGGCGATGATCTGGTCGGCCGTCTTCTTGCCATCGGCAATCAGCTTCTTCCAGCCGGTAATGTTCTTGTCGAACTGGTCTTGTGGGTAGGCGGCCGCCGCTTCTTTCTCCGTCGCGCCCCCTTGATTTCCGCCGCCTTGGTCGTCGTCGTCATCAATCACGACACCGAACCCGTCGATCGTCGCGCCGCGTCCGGCTTCAGAGGCATTGCTGATCGCAATGGCGTTCGAGAGTTCGATGCTGCTCGGCATGTACTTGAGCACTTGCAGCAGCGGGATCTTGCGGCAGTACATTTCCCAGTCGCGGAAGCTGTAATGCTTCGAGCCGACTTTGTTGTATTTGTCGCGGTGCTTACGGATCTTCGCTACCGTCCAGAGTTCGATGATCGGCATGCTGGCATCCTTCACCCATCCGATTGCAAAGGCGTGGGTGATGTCCTCCGGCGCGTCAAGGTCGGTTTCGTTGTGGATGATCAGGTCGCGCTTGGCGCCGTCGGTGAAGGTGTATTCCTGATCCTTGAAGATCACACCGGTATAGACGGTGCCGCGGCCAGAACGCGAGACAAGGTCCACCAGCCCCTTCCAGCCGGGAACGAAAGTGCACGTCTTGCCGTAGGGGATCAGAAATCCGGCGCCATTGACGCCAGGCTCAAGGCCAAGCTGGCCGGCGGTCATTAGCGCGGCGGCGATCGAGCGCGGCTCGCAGTTCTGCAGCTGCTGCGACGTGCTGAATGCCGTCAGCGCGAGCCGCGCCATGCGGTCAGCGTTCATGTGCGCCGGCAAGGCCAACTTCAGTTGCGGCTTGAACTTTTCGAGAAAATTCCCGAAGGCCGATACCGGCCCGACTTCCTTGGTGGTTGCTGGTGCGTTCATGCTGTTGCCTCAATTCCTTTCTGGCCGTTCCCGGCCGTGGTGGTGATGGGTGTCGTGAAATCCTCCACGACCTGAAAAATCAGCGGCGCGTAGTCCGGCCGTTCTTCGGTGATGACGCCGGCAAAAAACATCGCGACGGCCTGCCAGTCGGTGATGGCATGCGGGTGCTGCGGAAGTGGCGCATTGCTCATGCCTTCGTCGCCTTCTTCTTCCGCATGACGCGGCCGTACTCGGGACGCGGCGTTTCGATGTAGATGCATGCCACTCCAGACTTGTCTTGGTACGAGTAGGCGAGCGCGCCCCCTGGCTGCGCCTCGCACTTTGTCGCGATCTGCTGGCGCGCCTTGTCTTCGCCGACGCCCATCCCGAACAGGAACGGAATCGCGAGCACGGCGACGCCGAAGACGACGTAATCCGCTGGGCGAGTCATGGCCTTGCCGCCATATTCCAGGCGCAGTGCCAAGTGGCGTGCAGCTTGCGGTAGGTGCGCAGCGCGCGGAAGACCCGGGCGATCACGACTGCACCCTCGCCATGCTCATGGAAAGCACGCCGAGCAGGACAATCGCCAGCGGCAGAATGACCTCGATCCAGACCGGCGCGAGGAAGTCGGGGAATCCAGTGCTCTCCGCCTCGGCTTCATCGTCGAGCTCGAGATCGGCTGGGCGGGTGCCCTTGTCGGGCGCGTCATCGTAGAACCACATGGGTAGCCTCCTTGGTGATGGCGGCGCTAGAGTCGGCCAGCCTCGGCGCGCAGGCGCGTGTTGATCTGTTCGGCGATCGCCTCGGTGACGTGGGCCGCGAGAACGTCGCTCATGTCGTCGGGGCAGTCGTCGATGTAGATGCTGCCGAGCTCGATGTAGCCATTCGGCAGGCCAGCGCTGTCGTCGGGGCCGTGTGCTTCGTAGTAGGCGGTGAATTCGTGGCCGACGACCTTGACGACCTGGCTGTCGCCGCGCGGCTTATGCGGCTTGACGGGGAGGGCGATAAGAGTCGCGGTCATGATCAACCCCTGCAGGCGTGCCGATGCCTGGCGCGATTCTTGGCCTTGGCGGCGGCGCGCTTCGACTGCGCGACAGTACCGGGCGGGTGCTTGGGAAAGCGGGCATCGGAGAACTGCGCTGTCGAGCGTCGGGGCTTCGTCACAGAGGCATCCAAGGCACTGCCGACGTTGATCATGACGCCGCGGAAGCCTGCCGCAGCGGCTGCGGCGAGGCCGGTCAGGGCGCCGACCAAGAGACGGTTGCGGCTCATGACCGGCCCTCGGCTTTGGCGATGGCGGCGAACGCGTTGCGCTGGAAAGGCTGCGGGCATCCTGCGTTGTCTGCCCATTGCAGAATTTCGCGCAGCGCGGCGAGCAGATCAGGCGCGGCGGCGAACAGTTCGGCATCGGCCTCGCTGTAGAACAGGCCGACACTTCCTTGCGTCGTCATGGAATAGACGCGGTACGGAATTTGGTCGGTGTTGCTATCGACTACCATTGGCCCCGGCGTGTGCTTTACATCTGCCTGCTGTTCTTGGCCTTGCATGATTCCTCCTGTGTTTTCGGCTCGGTAATTTTTCAGTCCGATGGAATTCAACCACAGGTTTAGCAGCAAAGTCAACCACTGGTTGAATCAACGGCAAAAAAAAGCCCGCGCAAGGCGGGCGTGACGATCGGCGCTGGTGAAAGAGAGCTATTCGAGAGTGGTCATTCCCACTTGTCCTTGGCCGTTGCGTCGGCCTTGGTCTGCCACTGCATGTTGGCCGGCACGTCTGGCCCGCCGCGCTTGAGTGGCACAACGTGATCGATTACGTAGCCAGGGCAGGCACCCGAACTGCGGCCGGTGGTGGGACACGGGTTGGCCTTCTTGAACTCCGTTCTGGCCGTGCTGCTGCGGTGAATCCTGCCGCCCGGGTCGCGAGGGACATCGACCGCGGCGCGCGGGGCCCCAAAGGCTGTCGAGCAGGTGGCCAGTTGCATGGCGATCATCACCAGGGCGAGAACCGCGAGAAAGTTCTTCAACTGCTCGAAGTTCATCGCGCGAGCCGGTTCAATACGGGCTACAGGCCATCTTGTTGCCGCGCATTACACAGTTCGTCGTGGTGTTGGCAGCGGCGCGGCGCTGGGCATTCTCGCTCATCGCACCTTCACGGATCCCGACGAAGGCCTGCTGAAACTCAACGCGGGCATCGAGGTCGGATAATTGCCCGGCCTTGACGCGCTCGGCGATCTGGTCGGTCTTGAGCAGCAGCAGCTTGACGTGCGGGTCACCGTTCGCGCGACGATCCGCGAGAACTTCCGCCTTGTAGCAGGCCGCGAAGGCAGGGAAAGACTGGTGCTTCTGCTCGCAAGACGCCTGGTAGTCCTGCAGTCCAGCGCATCCGGACAGCACGACGGCAGCAGCGATTGAGCGGGAAAAGCGGAGGTGCATTTTTAGTCCTGTGTCTAGTTGTCATAGAACAATGACGTCTGTATGCTACGCGAGCGCCATTCCGCCATATCAATGACTAGGCCTGTTTCCTTTGAGCGATGCTGGTCTTCTTCGGTTGAATGGCGTGCAATGCATACACGGCATTGAAGACGGCCTCGCGTCCCTGATCGTTTAGTTCTTCCATCAGGCGTACAACCTCAGAGATCTTCGCGTCCCCCTGGTCGCCAGCAAGGTAGCCGACCGAGCATTTCAGGTACTCGGCCATTTGCCGAAGGTGAGAGAGCGAGGGGTCGCCGCCTTTCTCCCACTTGCTGACCGCATTCACTGATACCCCCATCAGCCCAGCCAGCCAGCCCTGGGATTTCTTGAGCGCCAGTCGCCTTGCGCGAACGCGCTCCCCGAATACCGTTTTGGATTGATGTCGTCGCATGGACCAAGCATCTGCCAAGCGCGGGATCGTGCCAAGCAACCCAAAGTTGAACTGGGGGTTGAATTTAGAATCAACCTGTGGTTGAATGGTGGTCATGAAACCGATCAACATCGCGATAGACCGCTTGGGCCTCAGTGGAATCGGGGGGCTCTATACCCCTCCGATCTCCGCTCAAGCGGTGCATAAATGGGCTGCCGGAGACGTGCCGGAGGAAAGATGCCCGGCAATTGAGCGTGCCATGGGCGGCGAGGTCGTATGCGAGGCGATGCGTCCTGATGTTGCGTGGGTGCGAATCCCGGACGCGAATTGGCCGCACCCGAAGGGACGCCCGCTGGTGGATCACAGCCCTCAGTCGGCGCCGAATATCAACAGCGCGGTGACGGTGTAGGCGAATGCCATGGATGCCACCAGAATCCAGCGCTCCCGCAGCCTGAACGGCGCCAGAACAGCGCCTGCGGTGACATGGACGGGCATCGCCAGGATGGCGCCGAAAACCACTAAGCCCAGAAGTTTTCCGATCAGCATTTTTCAAGTGTATCTCACCTGACATGAGCCAGCACGAATCGCGCGCCGCGACTCCCGGAATCGGGAAATGCACCGAGGAACTGAAGACAGCGGTCCCGGAAGAGGTCAAGGAGGAATTCTCGGCGCTGGCGGTGCTCAATGGCCAGCGGCCGGCCGACTACCTGCGGGATCTGGTGCTCGATCATCTGTACGGGCGTCTCCATGCCGTCAGAGTACGCGCCGGCCGTGGAAATGGAACGGCGGATTCAGGGCGAACAGGGGGCGAATAATATGCCGACCAACCGGGAAGCCGAGCAATGGAACCGTGTGCTGCACTGGATGGCGCGGCGCGAGACTGAGAAAACCCGACGTGCGCTGGTAGATCACATCCGCCACCAGAACCAATCGAATACACCTGAAGGAGCAAGCGGCTGCAGTCAGGCCGTGGTCAGTCATGAGGCCCGGGCAGCTGCTGCGAGAGGCAGCCGGGCGCAGATCGATGCGGGTCAATCCTCCGCTCTCGCGACCGTCTCCACCACCGCAGCAGCGCCCGAGAACCCCGGCACCAGTTCCGCGACCCCGCTTACCGGGGCTGGTGCCGGCGCGCGGCTGCAGCAGGCAAAGCAGATCGTCGGGCAGAGGTCGCTGTTGTGAAATTGAATCACTGCTATCAGGGGGATTGTCGCGACGTGATGGACGGCATGGAGGCCGACAGCATCGACGCGATCGTGTGCGATCCACCCTACGGCCTGAAGTTCATGGGCAAGGGCTGGGACCACGGCGTTCCCGGCCCGGAATACTGGATCAAGGCGCTGCGTGTAGCGAAGCCCGGCGCGCATCTACTGGCCTTCGGCGGGACGCGCATGTTTCACCGGCTCATGGTGGCGATCGAGGACGCCGGCTGGGAGATCCGCGACACGATCATGTGGGTGTATTCCAGTGGCTTCCCAAAATCAAAGAACTTGGACAATTTGCGCGGGGAGGTTTTCTGTGATTGCGAAACCCAATCGAAGGCCGAATGTGGTGTGCGACAGATGCGGGCAGCCGATGTATCGGCGCAGGTCGACGCTGAACAGGAACAAAGGGAAATATTGCAGCCGGGCCTGCAGGAACAAGGCTCACCCACTCAAGGATGGCTCGAATTTCCCTCCGCCGAAATTTGGGCAGAACAATCCAGCATGGAAGGGCGGGGTCACGCTTCGGAACAGGAAAGGGAATTACGTTCAGGTGCGATACGTCCGAGCGCCGGAATGGGCGCTGCCAATGGCGCGCAAGGACGGGTATGTGATGGAGCATCGGCTGGTGATGGCGGAATGGTGCGGCCATCTGCTGACACGCACGGAGACCGTTCACCATCTCAACCACAAGCCGCTCGAGAACGAGAGAACGAATCTGGAATTATGGCCGGACAATCGGAGCCACAAACTAGCGGAGCATGGCCGATTTGTGGAGGGTGCGGCAAACCGCGTATTCCTCGCGGGCTAGGCACCGCCCTCAAACCCGCTTGGGAACCGATCGTTGTCGCACGCAAGCCGCTGGCAGGAACCGTCGCAGAGAACGTGCTGGCGCATGGCGTTGGTGCGCTGAACATTGATGGTGGAAGAGTGCAAACCAAGGACAGTCTTGGTGGTGGTGATCAGTCCGTTAACATCAAGAAAAAAGGTGAAGGATGGGATAGGCCGTGGATGCACGATGAATCAGCAAAAGCCGCCCATGCAGAACGTGTCAATGCGAACGTAGTGAAAGCTGAAGCTCTAGGCCGCTGGCCAGCCAACCTGATTCACGACGGCAGCGACGAAGTTGTTTCGCTGTTCCCGAGCGAGGCCGGCGCCGCCGCACCCGTCACGGTACGCAACGGCGATAAGTTTCGCAACACCTTCGGCGCCTTCGGTGGTGACATCGACGAGGCCGGCAGCACATTCCGCGGCGATACTGGCACCGCCGCCCGCTTCTTCTACTGCGCCAAGGCCAGCCGCGCTGACCGCAATGAAGGGCTGGAAGGCCGAGACAAGAAGCCGTTGAACTGGTCGAGCGGAACGCAGAACCCCGGTAGCTTTCAGGCCGAAGGCACTGACCGGACCAGCGAGAACCATCATCCAACAGTCAAGCCGACCGAGTTGATGCGGTATCTCTGCAGGCTGGTGACGCCGCCGAAAGGATTGATCCTTGATCCATTCGCCGGTAGCGGAAGCACTGGCAAGGCGGCGGTGCTCGAGGGATTCCGGTTCGTCGGGATCGAGCTAGAAGCGGAGCACGTCGAGATTGCCCGGGCGCGGATCGAGGCGGCGACTCCGCGCCAGGCTGGACTGGAGTTCGCAGCGTGACGCCACCAGATCCACTCATTGCCGCCGAAGTCGACCTGACCGACTTCCCGTTTATGCCGCTCGATGTTCGTCGGTTGCGTGATAGTGATCTTGCCTCGCTCGAATCACCGGAGGCCTGCTGGGCGGCCGTGTTGTTGTGGGCGGCATCCTGGCATCAGGTTCCAGCCGGCAGCCTGCCGGATGATGATCGTGTGCTGTCGCAGTTGGCCGGATTCGGGCGAGTGGTCAAGGAGTGGATGCGGGTTCGAGAGGGCGCGCTACGCAGCTTCGTCAAGTGCTCAGACGGTCGCCTCTATCATCCTGTCGTCGTGGAAAAGGCAGTAGAGGCCTGGAATGGAAAGCTTCGCGTGCGCTGGAAGCGCGATTGCGAGCGGATCAAGAAATACCACCAGCGCCACAAGACAGAAGCGACCTATCCACTCTTCGAAGAATGGAAGGCGTATCGGGCTGAAACAGGATCGGAACAATGGCCCATAGTCCCGCCACTGTCCCAAGGGACATTAATCGACAGTCCCAAGGGACACCAACCAGAAGTCCCAAGGGACAACAATAGTGTGTCCCCGCCATGTCCCCCCGAAAACCCCGTAGACAGTGGACAGGGAGAGGGAAAGGGACAGGGAGAGAAAGAAGTAAACCCTCTCTCCGAAGGGAGTACGTCGACGACGACGAAAACCTCACAGGGGAAAACCGCAGATTCGTCGTCGTCGGATTCGGCTGACGCCGGCACTGCAGGGCAATTCATCGGCCTCGTCTTCGAGTGGGAGCGGGCGAGAGGGAAGGTCGCCGGCAAGTTCTTCACGGACAACCCGCAAGCCCAGGCGCTTGCCAAAAACTGGCAGGCAGCAGGGCTTACGGAAGCCGGGCTTCGACAAGCCTATGACCTCGCCGTCGCGCAGCGCGAGACAGACAAAGACCGCAGCCCGATCAACCCGGCATTCCTCGACCTGTTCGCAGCCAAGGTGCTGAACAGCGGCAAGGAGGTCAGGAGTGCCGTCAGGGTGCAGGAGTGGCATGAGACGGCCAGCGGCATCGAGGCGAAGGCGAGGGAGTTGGGCGTTCCAAGGGAATTGCCGGGAGGAATTGACGCATTCCCAGCCTTCAAGGCGCGCGTTTTCAAGGCTGCCGGCCGAGTTGAGGAGACTGTCGAATAATGGACAACCCTAGCCAATTGGACCAAGAGCATGCGTCCGATCGAGGAACACCTGGCGGATTTTCTGCTGTTGATGCGAGATCCGAGGCTCAAGGACTACCGGCGGCGATGCCTGGCGCACTGGCGCGAGCACTACGGCCCGGGTACCGCGGCGAAGGTCGAGGCGATGGCCGTCGAGCGCTGGAAGGCGAAGCCGAGCCCGCGCAAGTCCAGCGAGTCCGGTTCGTGATCATGGGCGAGCCCGCTTCGAAGGCGAACAGCCGCAAGCTGGTGACGATCGGCGGCCGTCCGGCGTTCATCAAGTCGCAGAAGGCCCGCGACTACGAGCGCGACGCATTGCTCCAGATCCCGGCCGCGGCCAAGGTCATGTTTGCCGGCCCGCTGCGGGTGACCATCCGGGTCTGGTACGCGACCGAGCGGCCCGACCTGGACGAGTCCGTAATCCTCGACGTTCTGCAGGCGAAGACGGAGGGAACCGGGAAGGACCGCAAGATCATCCGGCGCGGGGTGTATCTCAACGATCGCCAGGTACGCGAGAAGCATGTCTTTCACGCCATCGACAGGATCCAGCCGCGCGCCGAGATCGAGGTCGAGCCGATCATTGAGCAGGGAAGGTTGCTCTGATGGACCGCCGGGGATTCCTCAAGACCATCCTTGCCGCCGGCGTGGCGCCGGCCGTGTGCAAGGCCGAGTTTCTGATGCCTGGCCGCGCAATCATCGTGCCGCGGCCACTGTTTCGTGGCGAGATCGGCGAATACAGCGGCATCGTGTTTCACCAGAAGGCGCCCGCCGTCCTTGTGCAGAACCAGGAACTCGCGACCGGCGCATATCAGCAATTCGGAACGACGTCGCGGATAGCCCAAGCCGCCTACGCCCAGCGCCTCTACAACAAACTGGTAAGCGACCAGCTATTTCAAATCCTGAAAGGCCCGCAGGCATGACTGCCGCCCCAAAGAAAACAGTCTTCGGCGTCGGCACGGTCAAGCGGAGCTCGAGGCTGCGTGATGACGTGCTGATCCGGGCGCGCGCCGTCGGCATTGCCGGCGACGTCGAGGCGATGCAGTTGGCGCTTGCCGCGATGATCGGCGGCTACGACAAGGCACTGGCGACGCTACCCAAGGGCAGCCAGGCGCGGCAGATCGTCGAGGCCGCGTTCGGGAAGAGCGCCGACGTGTGCCGGCGGATTCTGGAGGCCGTGTGATGGACCAAGAAGACGAGATCAAAGGCCTGCCGTTCAACCCGATGTGGATGGGCATTGACCCTGCCGGGCCTGACGCAAGTTTTACGGCTATGACTTGCTGTGCTGTAGGGGATGGCGTGCTGAAGCTGGACGACATCAGGAAAGCCATCAAGAGCCTCGAAGAGAATGAGCGAGCCAATCAGTGCGAGCGCATGGCCAACATGGCCGGCGGGTTATTCAGCCCGTTTGGGGCCGTCCGCGTCGTTGAGTCTCCGCTGCTCACATACATGCATCAGCCGAACCGAATCCACAAGAAACGCAGGAACCAGTCGGCGAGCTATCACAGGCGCATCCAGAAGAAATGGAACAAGCGCTTTGGCACGACGCGACAGCGGAAAATCTACTTCATTGACGGTGGAGAACGCTACGGCGTGGGATCGGCGCTTGTGATGCACCCGAATCACGCGAGAGTGCTGCGCGAGAGCGGCGCAATGATGGTTCTCCATGGGAGTCTGGAGGCCATGCGATCGCGTGGCTTCGATGGATAAGCCGGCGAAATGACCACCATCAACCTCATGCGGACCGACAAGGCCATGCCGGAGAACCTGGACGCGGCAAGCGAGTTCCTGTTCTCGGTGTTCGATGGCTTCAACCGCGAGGACCGCGCGGCATGGCGCCGCTTCTGGGGCCGGCTGCGCGACATGGAGCCTGGGGAAATGGCGCTGATCGAGGCGAAGCTGCCGCGGTCTGGTCCCTTCCACCGCCGGCACATGAAGATCGAGCAGACCGTGTTCGATGCCCAGGAGCGCTTCCAGAGTTTCCGGGCCTTCAGGGACTGGCTGAAGATTGGATCCGGACATTGCCAATGGGTGCCGGGGCCGAAGGGTGCCATCATCCCGATACCCGACTCGACCAGCTACGCGGCGATGGACGACGAGCCTTTCAGGGTTTTCCATGAGGACGCCATCAAGTTCCTGCGCGGCGATCGTGCCGCCAACGTGCTGTGGCCACACCTGAAGGGCGCCCGGGCGGCGGAAATGATGGATAGCCTCTTGGAAGGCTTCGACGAATGAGCGCAATTCGCAAGTCCGCCCGCGGTGAAGCCTGCCTCGTCCGCATTCCCGGCGTCTGCACGCACAATCCCGAGACCGTGATCTGGTCGCATTACCGCGGATCCGCCGGCGGCAAAGGCTTGAGTCACAAGAGCGACGACCTGTGCGGCGCCTACTGCTGCACGGCATGCGATGCGGTGTATGACGGCCAACGGCGCCGGCCGCCAGGCATGACGAAAGCCGAGGTCGATATGGCGTGGCTGCAGGGCCATATTCGGTCACTGGTGCGGCTTGGCGAAAAAGGTCTGACATGAACGCCGGCAACAAGTCCGCGACCCCACATTGCGCTCTTGCTGCCTTCATCCCTGAAACCATGGACGTGGAGGAAGTCAAAAAAAATGGATGGAACGATCACCGGATCCTTGTGGTGCGCGCCGATGATCCGAGGCTCGGCTGGATTGAGCGACAGATCATCGAGCAGATCGGGCAGAAACTCTACCGCGACAGGAGTAAGAGTCATGGCTAGCGACTACTTCACTTCGACATGGCTTGAGTTCGAGCGCCTGCGGCAGCTGGTGCCCGAGCGTCCCGACTGGCATCTGCACAATTGGGGCGTCTGGCGCCGCGGCGACGTCCTGACCGATGGCTACGATACCGAGTCGTCGGGCATGGGATCCGGAGGCGCCAGCGGCAAGGACGCATTCGCTCACCTGTGCGAACCCGTTGATGATTGGGCTGCCCATGTCTGCGACACCATCATCGAGGACTTGCCGCAGCCGTACCGGATGGCGATCAGCAACGTCTATGAGGCCTCGGTATGGAAGTTCAGAAGCACGGCGATCTTGGAGCAGATGCTGATCGATGGCGCCGCGGCATTCTGGAAAGAGGCGCTGAAGAAGGATTTGACGTAGGCGAATGGAGGTTGATGGTGAAACAAGAGACCTATGCCCAGCAGATGAAGGATTCCGATACGATTTTTACAGCCATAAGCACCGGAGACTTCGAAAACTTCTCGCAAGCCGAGCAGGCTGTTGTGATGCTGTACGTTACAGACGCGGCATTCTCGCGGGCAGGCATCAGTCATGCACTGAAGCGGCTGGAGCGGTTTTACGCACAGCGATCACGAGCACCCTGGTCCGACTTCAACGGGAAGGACATTCACGAAGGCGACACGATCGAGCATCCATCCGGAGAGCGCGGCAAGGTTGTGTTCCTTGCGCACGAGAGCGACCCAGGCGATCAATGGCGCGTCAATTACGGCACCGGTGACCTGTCGAGGCTGTGCCTCCAGATCGGCGACAAAGGGCGGGCGGTTGTTGTTACCGACGAAATAGGGTGAATTCCTGCCGCTATTCACTGTTGCAGTAGCGATTGAATAAGCCGAGCATAGCGCCCGACGAGTTGCGCCCAGAGAAACCGAAGCCCTGCCACCTGAAAAGGTCGCGGGGCTTCTTGCTTTCCGCTGATCCCAGCCGGCCCTGACTGCAAACAGGGGCTCCAAACACGGCGCCGGCCGCTGCAACCGGCAAGTCTCCTCCTCCGTCGCTCAACACCACGGCGACGGCTTCGCCCGCCATCGCGCGGGCTTTTTCTTTTCGAGGGCCCATGACCGCATTGACCGATCACTTCACCCTCGACGAGCTCACGCGCAGCGATGCGGCCGTCCGGATGGGGGTCGACAACCGCGCGCCGGACAGGATCATCACCAACCTGTTCGTGCTGGCCGTGGGCTTGGAGAAGGTGCGGGCGCTGCTGGGCTTTCCGCTGCGCATTAATTCCGGCTACCGCTGCGAGGCGCTGGAACGAATGCTGTGCCAGAAGGATTACGGCGCCTGGTGTGCGCGGCATGGGAAATACCCGGGGGCCGATGCCTGGAATGAATACTTCGCGCGTAAGGCACACCCGAAAGGCTTTGCCGCCGACATCATCTGCCCGGCCTTCGGGGATCCGCTATCAATCGTCAAGGCGATTGAGGCCAGCGAGATCAAGTTCGATCAGTGCATCCAAGAGGGAACTTGGGTGCATATCAGCTTTGCGCCCGCGATGCGGCGCGAGATCCTGACCGCGACCTTCAACGCCGGCACGGCGACCTACACGAAAGGCGCATGACGTGGGCTGGCTACGGGAGGCGATCAGCGACAGTCGGACCAACAAGGCCAGCGCCAAGCGCATCGCCATGCTTATGGCCGCGCTCTCGATGTCGGCTGCCGTCGTGATTCTGTCGCTTGCCGCGCTACTGGTAGGGCGCGACGTAGCCGCGGCGCTGGGTGCGATCGCGGTGCCGCTGGCTGGGCTGGCCGGTTATGGCTACGTCAATGGCAAGACAGCCGAGGCGAAACGTGGAGGGATAGGCGAACCATGAACCCATTAATTTATGTGCTCGTCGCCGCTGCGCTAGTTGCCGGCGGTGGCGTCACCGGCTGGCGCGCGGCCATGGACCACAGAGACGCGATCGACCTGGCCGAGTTCAAGGGCAAATCCGATGCCCTGACGGCAACCGCGCAGGAGATCGCCAAGATCGACGTGCGCAACGTGACGATTCGGCAGAAGGTCGAGACACAGATCAAGGAGATCCCGGTCTATCGCGACTGCAAGAACACGCCGGAAGTCATGAGCACGATCAACGAGGAGCTGAAAGGCGGTGCCAAGTGAGATACGCCGCCATCCTCATGCTGTCGCTGCTGCTGACCGGCTGCCCGGGCAATGTGAAACCGGACCCAGGCAACCCCGTCGCCGTGACGGTCTGCCCGGAAACGCTGCCGGCGCTGACCGACGACACCTTCGGCGGCACCGTGGACAAGCTGATCGAGGTCATCGGGATCTACTTCAAGTGCCGCGAGGCGGCTGTGGGAGGCCAGCAGAAATGAGCTTCGACGTCGCGAGCGAGCTGAAGGCCAAGATCGCCAAGGAAAACGACGAGGACCGCCGGACAACCCTGCTGCTGATGCTGGGCGTATTCGAATCCACGAACGCAGGCATCGCCGCGATCAGCAAGAAGATCGATGATCTGTTGAGCGATGAGCAAAAACTTCGGCAGGCCGTCTTGAATGGCCACGAGGAAGTGCATCACGAGCACCACGAGTGGATCGGCAAGAAGATCAAGGCGGAAGTCGAGGCAGCCGACAACGCCAAGACCGACAAGCGCGAGGCGCGCACGGCCGCGATTCGCCTGGTCGTGACCGCGGTAGCAAGCGCGCTTGCGTCTGCGGTTGGCGTGGTGTGGATGTTGCGATGACCAAGTTGTTGCCGGCCGCCAAGGGGCGTGTCGCCATGGTGGAGCGCGAACGCATCTTCGCCGAGGCATACATCGCCAATGGCAAGCGCGGGGATCTCGCCGCGCTGACCGCCGGCTACGCCAAGTCGAACGCCAAGAGCCAGGCAGTCCGCATGCTGGGACGGCCGAACGTGCAGCGCCTGATCCGCGAGCGCCAGGAAGAGCTCGCCAGGGCACATCGGCTGACGACCGACTCGGTGATGGCTGAGCTTTCGAAGATCGTGCACGCGGATCCGCGCAAGCTGTTCGACGACAACGGCGCGCTGCTGCCGATTCGCCAGTGGCCGGACGACATGGCCGGCGCCGTCGCCTCGATCGAGGTCGACGAGTTGTTCGATGGCAAGGGCAAAGGCCGCAAGCACATCGGCTACACGAAGAAGGTCAAGTTCTGGGACAAGAACAGCGGAATCGAAAAGGCCATGAAGCACCTGGGCCTGTTCGCCGAGGACAACAAGCAGCGCATGGGTGCGCTGGCCAACCTGCCGCGTGATGTGTTGCAGGCAATGGTGGATCGGCTGCAGGCTCTCGGCGGTGGCCAAGTCATCAATGGGCACGCTACCCGGGTTTGAATGGCTCGATGCCCTACCCGAAGAGGCTCGCGCCGCGCTTCTGACGGAGGCACTGGCCGAGCTTTCGCGGGACAAACTGGCGACGTACAAGCCGTACCCGAAGCAGCTTGATTTTCACCGGCTGGGCCGGATCATGCGCGAGCGATTGCTGCGCGCCGGCAACCAGAACGGCAAGACGTTTTGCGTCGGCAACGAATGGGCTTATCACCTGACCGGCGAGTATCCGGAGTGGTGGCCGGGACGAGTCTGGACCCGTCCTGTTGTGGCGTGGGCGTCATCGGAAACCGGCGAATCCACTCGCGACAACCCGCAGCGCGCCTTGCTTGGGCTGCCGGGCGACGAGGGCACTGGATCGATACCGGCTCGCTGTCTGGGCGGCGACTACGGCATGGCGTCAGGCGTGGCCGGGTTGTTCGACTACATTCGCGTCAAGCACAAGTCGGGCGGCTGGTCGCTGCTGCGCTTCAAGTATTACGCGCAGGGGCAACGGAAGTGGCAGGGCCCGCCGGTCGATCTGGTCTGGTTCGACGAGGAACCGCCGCAGGACATTTACGCCGAGGGTCTGGCGCGGACCATCGCGACGCGCGGCATGTCGGCGCTGTCCTTCACGCCGCTGCAAGGTATGTCGGAGGTCGTTCGGCAGTTCCTGGTGGATCCGACGCCGGAACGCTCCGACACCAACATGACGATCGAGGACGCCGAGCACATTCCGGCGGACGAGCGGGCGCGGATTATCGCGAGTTTCCCGGCGCATGAACGCGATGCCAGGTCGAAGGGCATTCCGACGCTGGGCTCCGGCCGCGTGTTCCCGGTCGACGAGGAAGTGATCAAGGTGGCGCCGTTTCCGATCCCGGCGCACTGGCCACGGCTGTGTGCGGTCGATTTCGGCTATGACCACCCATTTGCCGCGGTGTGGCTGGCCTTCGACAACGACACCGGGATCATGTACGTCACGGACTGCTACAAGATCCGCGAGCAGACGCCGGCGACGCACGTCGATGCCATGAAGCCGCGCTGCGGTGGCGGCGAAAAGCCGTGGATGCCCGTCGCCTGGCCGCATGACGGTCACCAGCATGAGAAGGGCAGCGGCATCATCCTGCAGCGCCAGTACGCCGATCGCGGCTTGAACATGCTGGTGCAGCACGCCCAGCACGCGCCGGAAGGCACGCCGGACGAGACCAAGGCCATACGTCAATCGGTCGAGGCTGGCGTGCTCGGCATGCTGGATGACATGAACGCGGGACGTCTCAAGGTCTTCGCGCACCTGTCCGATTGGTTCGACGAGTTTCGTCTCTATCACCGCAAGGATGGCCAGATCGTCGCGCTGTACGACGACGTTCTCAGCGCGACGCGCTACGGCTGGATGAGCAGGGACTTTGCCAGGGTCGCCCCGGTCGAGCAACGCCAGGCGAAACCACGTCAATACAACTGGAGACTGATGTAAGCCATGGGCGATATGAGCGAACAGGCAAGACTCGATCAGGCGGGAGAAGGCGGGCGCATTGTGTCCGCCTCGTCGGCCAAGATCGATGTTGCCGACGAAATGACGCCCGCCGAGTTCGCGAACATCATTTCGGAGGTCCAGGAGCAGCCGGCGTGGCGCACCAATGCCGACATCGAGGCCGACTACTACGACGGCAATCAGCTTGATTCCGAGACGCTGGCGGCCATGAAAGAGTTGGGCATGGCGCCCATCATCGAGAACCTGACGGCGCCGACCATCGATGCAGTGCTCGGATTGGAAGCCAAGACGCGGCTCGACTGGAAGATCGCCACCAACGCCGACGAGGACTTTTCCGAGGTCGCCGAGGCGATGAACTACCGGATGAAGCAGGCCGAAACCGAGACCATGGCCGATCGCGCGTGTTCCGATGGCTTCGCCGCGCAAGCCAAGGCCGGTCTGGGCTGGGTGGAAGTTGCTCGGGAGCACAACCCTTTCCTCTACCCGTACCGTGTCGGCTACGTCCATCGCAACGAGGTCTTCTGGGACTTCCGCGGCAAGCGCCCCGACACGCTGGACTGGCGCTGGCTGGTGCGCAAGCGCTGGCATGACGTCGATGTCGTGGAAAAGGCGTTCCCGGACAAGGCTGAATTGCTCAAGCTGTCCTGCGCCGGCTGGTCCGGCATGGATCCGACCATGCTGATCGATGGCGGGCGCAGCACTGGTCTGGCCATGGACTACGGCCGCGAGCGCGGCTGGACACATGAAGAGCAGGAGTGGCGCGACACCTTCCGCAAGCGGCTCTGCCTGTCAGAGGTCTGGTACCGGCGCTGGATTCGTGGCCATGTGCTGAAGACGCCTGACGGCCGCGTGATCGAGTTCGACCGCCGGAACCGCGACCACATCGAAGCCGTGGCCTACAACCTGGTGCAGGTTCAGTCGGCGCTCTACACCAAGGTGCGGCTGGCGTGGTTCGTGGGACCGCACAAGCTGGCCGACATGCCGACGCCGTACAAGCACGACAAGTTTCCGTATGTGCCGTTCTTCGGCAAGCGCGAGGACATGACCGGCGTGCCTTACGGCCTGATCCGTGCCATGAAGCCGCTGCAGGACGAGATCAACGCCCGCAACACCAAGATGATCTGGTTGCTGGCCGCCAAGCGCGTCAAGATGACCGAGGGTGTGACCAAGGATTCGCCGGAAACGGTACGACGCGAAGCCGCGCGGCCCGACGCTATGCACGTTCTGGATCCGAAGGCGATAGCGCAAGGCGGCATATTCGAGGTCGAAACCGACTTCCAGCTGAACAGCCAGCAGTACAGCGCGCTGGTCGACAAGCGCCAGGCGCTCAAGAACGTCGCCGGCGTTTACGCCAGTTTCGAGGGCAATCAGAAGGGGAGCATTTCAGGGGTTGCCGCCAACACGCTGGTCGAGCAATCGACACAGACGCTGGCCGAGATCTTCGACAACTATCAATTCGCGCGGCGTCAGGTGGGCGATTTGCTGATGTCGCTGATCATCGAGGACATCGGCGACAAGCCGACAGCGATCAACATCGAGAACGAGATCAACGGCACCAAGACCGTGAAACTCAATGTGCCGACGCCGCATCCGACCGACCCGAACCAGACCATTCTCACCAACGACGTGCAGCGCGCCCGGCTCAAGGTGGCGCTGTCCGACGTGCCAGGCACTGCCAGCTATCGAGAACAGCGCTTCCTGCGCTTGACCGAACTGACCAAGAGCCTGCCAGAAAACCTGCAGATGCTGGTGATCGACTTCGTGATGGCGGCCAGTGACGACCCGCAGCGCAGCGAGATCGTGAAGCGGTTGCGTAAGGGGCTGAACCTTGGCGACCAGGAGCCACCCAAGACGCCGGAAGAGCAGAAGGCCGCTGACGAAGCCAAGGCCGCCGAAGAGCAGGCCGCGGCATTGCAGCAGCGCGCCGTCGAGCTGGACCTCGCCGACAAGCAGGCGAAGGTGGAGAAGACTACTGCCGAGGCAGCTCGAGCCAAGGCGCAGGCCGAAGCCACGGCAGCCGGTCCGGTCGATGCGGCCATGATCAAGGACTTGACCGAGCAAGTAGCCGTGCTGGCCGAGATCGTCGGCAACATCGGCGCCAGACTTCAATAACGGAGACCCGACATGAAGATCCGCAAAGTAACCGCCCTGATCGACACCACCGGCCCGGACATTTCAGGGCTGGTCGTCCAAATGCTCGCCGGCACGACGCATCTGGTATTCGAGCGCGACGTCGAATACTTCTCGGCGCACCCCGACGCCTTCACGGTGAGTGCCGCCTACACGACGGTCGAGGCACTGCTCGCCGCGCTGATCACCAGTCAGGGTGCGCTGACGCTTTCCGCGCCGCCGGTCACCACGTCGGGCAACGGTGCCAAGAACGGCGCGACGGTTTCCGTGGTCGAGCAGGGGGACGGTGTGCTGCACAAGACCGTCCTGACCTGTACCGCGACGCCGCTGACCTTCGGCGACGAAGCCGGGCAGGGGCAATACGGTGGCGTCAAGGTCTATGACTTCCCGCCCGGTCTCATCAACATCATGGGAGCCGTGATCGACGGTGCCGTGACGCTGACGGCGCCAGCAATCAACACCTGGAACGGCGACATCGGCCTGGGCGTCGAGGCGCCGACCGATCATCAGGACGCGGCCAACAAGACGGGGCAGATCATGCCCAAGGTTTCCACCACTACGGCGGTGGCGAAGGTGGCCACCACCGACGCGGTATCGGTGGCGACGGCTCTGACCGAAAGCGGCGCGCGCTGGCGCGACGGCACCGCTACGGCGATCGACTTGTTCCTGAACCTGCTGATCGACGACGACGCCGCGCACGACAACACCATCACCGGCACCTTCACCGGGACCATCACCGTGCTCTGGGCCAACCTGGGCACCACGGCATAACGATTTCTACGCACGGCCAGCGATAAGGCCACCAAGAGCAGGCCGCCTCCGGGCGGCTTTTTCGTTTCCCACATCCTCCTACGCAGCCCAGCGAGACGGGCCGCGGCGAATACCCGCGACGGAGAAACAGCGATGCAAACCCCTGCAGCAGCACCAGCAACACCCGACAGCAGCACGAACTTTGCGGCAAACCCGGATCTGCTGGCCAACATGAGCGACGATCAACTCGACGCTCTGGCCGGCAACGCCAACGACGCCGCAGCCGCAGCAGCACTCAAGGTCGAACAGGGCGATACCAATGCCAGCGCAACGCCCGGCGCTGATGGCAAGCCGACCGAGAAACCTGCGGAAACCCCGCCGGGAAGCACCGCCGAACCCGCGAAAGCCGGTGCGGCCGAACCCGAAAAGGAAGTTCTTGCGCAAGACGGGAAGCACACCATCCCCTACTCGGTGCTCGAGCGCGAACGCAACCGCGCCGTGCAAGCCGAGGCCACGGCCGCCGCCCTTGCCGAAGAAGTCAAGCAGTTGCAGGCGGGGAAGAAGCCGGATGCCGAAAGCGCAGCAGCTGCGCTTTCCGAGGAAGACCTGGCGCAACTGGATCAGGATCTGCCGGGAGTGGCGAAAGTCATTCGCGCCCAGATGTCCATGATCGAGCAGCTGACCGGGACCGTGAAAGGCATCAAGGCGGGACAGGATGTGCAGGAGAGATCAGCCGAGCAACAGCGAATCGATGCCGAGGAAGCCGCCATCGCGGCCAATCCGGAACTGGTTGCGCTGCGCACGGCCATGGCGGCCAACGACCCGAAGGCCACCGCAAGGTGGAACACCGTGGTCGATGCCTACAGCGCGCTATCGAACGATCCCGATCTGGTCGGACTCCCGACCGCGGACTTGATCAATCGCGCAGCGCAGGGCGTGAAAACGCTCTATGGCGGCAACCTTCTCCCGGCTGGTACGGCAGCACCGCAGGCCGCGGCTGCATCGCCGGCGGCACCTACCGAAGCAGAACTGAAGGCCAAGGCCGAAGCGGCACTCGCCGCAGCGGAGAAGTCCGGCGCAGCAGCGCCTCATTCCTTGGGAGACATACCCGGCGGATCCGCGCCGGCGACAGATGAAGCAGCGGCGATGCTCGGCAAGTCCGGCGCGCAACTGACTGCCGAATTCATGACGATGACTCCCGAGCAGATCGAGGCAAAGCTGAACCGACTCCGCTAACCCGGCCTTTCACCCCACTGAAGACCCGCCCTGTGCGGGTTTTTTCATTACAGGAGAAGGCAAATGTCCCAAACCAATGTAGCCAGCGGCTCCAGTCAAGCCGCACTCATCTACGGCGCCGCGCTCTTCGCGCAGACTCAGAAGAAGGCCGGCACGTTCCGCAACATGGTCGGCCCCAAGCCCACCATGGCCGAAGTCGACGGCAAGCTGTCCAAGCTGCAATCTGCCCCGGGCATGCCGATCGTCGAAATCATGGACCTGACCAAGACCGCCGGCGACCAGGCGCGAATGGACTGCATCGACATCGCCACGGCGAAGCCGATCATGGGCGACCGCAACGCCGAGGGCCGCGGCACGCCGATGTCCTTCAGCAACATGGACGTCAAGATCGACCAATGGACCTTCCCGGTCAACGCCGGCGGTCGCATGTCGCAGCAGCGCACCGTGCATGATCTGCGTCGCCTGGCTCGTTCGCAGGCCGTGGGTCTGGCCGCGCGCTACTTCGAACAGCGCACGCTCTGCCATCTGGCCGGCGCCCGCGGGCAGGTCAACGGCAACGATTGGGTGGTTCCGCTGCAGTTCGCCTCGGGTGCCTCGTCCGGCGGCGATGCGGACTTCGCCGACATCATGGTCAATCCGATCCTGGCGCCGACCTACAACCGCCACTACGTCGTCAACGGCACCGGTCTGACGCAAGGCGGCGCGCAACTGGCCTCGATCGCCTCGACCGACGATCTCACGCTGTCGCACATCGACCAGATCCGCAACATCATCGACAACCTGGAACTGACTTTGCAGCCGGTCCAGATTCCCGATGACCCCGCGGCTGGCGACGATCCGATGTGGGTGATGCTGGTCCCGCCGAACGTGTATTCGCAGCTGCTGACCGAGGGCTCCCTGCGCGCCTTCCAGCAGAACGCGATTACCCGCGCGGCCTACGGCAGCAAGCATCCGCTGTTCCGCGGCGAGGTCGGCATGTGGAACGGCATCCTGGTGAAGAAGATCAGCCGGGCAATCCGTTTCCTGCCCAGCGACTACGCCAAGATCATCACGTCGGCCAACGCCGCGACGGCAACGGAAACCGCGCAACAGGTCAATACCGGCCTGACGTCAGGCTACGCCGTCGAGCGCTGCGTCGTGCTGGGTGCGCAGGCGCTGGCCAACGCCTACGGCAAGGACGCCGCCAGCGGTACGCACTACTCCTGGGCTGAAAAGCTGCACAACTTCGAGCGCGAGCCCGAGTTCGCAGTCTTCGGCGTGGAGGGTGCGACCAAGGTTCGCTTCAACGTGCCCGACTCGACCGGCGCCAAGATCCCCACGGATCACGGTGTCCTGGCGGTCGACGTCGCGGTGAAGCTGTCCGTCTCCTGATCAACCCGCAGTAAGCCGCCGGCGTAAGCCTCGTCGGCGGCAACCCCATCTACAAGGAGTCTCCACATGGGTACCGTTACCAGCACCAGCAAGAACCCCGCGTATTCCAGCGACGGGGGCAACAATTCCGTGTTCGTCGATTCCGTCGCCGTCACCAACGCCGACATCGATGCCGCGGATATCGTCAAGCTCGTTCGTGTCCCGGCTGGCACGGATGTGCATCGCGTCGTCACCAAGACCACGGAGCTTGACAGCAACGGCTCGCCGAGCCTGACCGCCAAGATCGGTTTCACGCCCTGCGACGGCAGCGCCGCCGTTTCGGGCGCCGACACCGCGATCAAGGCGGACGGAGCCTGGGGGCAGAACGCCGAGACGCTGACCTACGAAATCTTCCCGCCCTATCGGGTCGAGGTTGATTCGTGGCTGACCATCGTGTTCGGCACCGGCGCCGCTACGGAAGCCGCCACCGGCACGATCTACGCCAAGGTCGAAGGCGAAGCGCTGGGCGTCCAGTAACAGGCGAAGCCAGCAGCACCGAGACGGGCGGCTCTTCGGGGTCGCCCGTTTCACTTACAGGAGAACCTACATGAACAACCAGATCGTCGGGATCCGCTATGTCGGAAAGAAGGACCGGCAGGAGGACACGGTTTGCAAGACCGGCGCGGTATGGCTTCCCGGCCAGGTGCATAACTTCGGCGGATTGCTGGCCAAGGCGCTGCTGGTGCACACGGATTCGTTCGCGATCGCCCCGATTGCAGCGGATGGCGGCACCTTCCTGACCATGGGCAAGGGCCGCGCGATGAACAAGCAGCATGACGTCGCCGCCTTCGTCAATCTCAACGCCATGACTGTCGAGCAGATGGTGCATTTCGCCCGTCGCGAGCTCGATCGCGTGGTGCAGACCGACGGCAAGGACGAGGTACAGATTCGCCGCGAAGTGCTGTCGCTGATGACCAATCACAGCCTGGATCTCGAAGCCGAGCGGAAGACAGCCGAGCAGGCCGAGGACGGCCGCACGCCGATCACCTACATGGCTACCGCGGAAGAGGCAGCCGCCTACCGCGAGGGCACCGTCCGGCTGGCGATTGTCCCAACGGAGGTCATGCTGACCGATGCCGAGAACGCCGGCAAAACACCGCAAGCGGGTGGCGCCGGCGAGCCGACAGCGAACGGCACGGAAGGCGCCGGCACGCCGCAAGGCGAGGCAGGAACCCCCGTCAATCCGGCGCCGACGCTCGACGAGCTTCTGCCGACGCTGGACAGGCCGCAACTGATGGAGTTCGCCCAGCAGAACGCCATCGAGTTCCACCCCAACATCGGCGCCGACAAGTTGCGCGAACGCATCCGGACCGAGTTGTTCGCCCGCGCCGAAAAGAAGGCCGACTAAACCATGGCCGCGCTGACCGCGCTGCGGCCCAAGGTGCAGCCGCATGTCCCGGGCTGCCCCTTGCCGATGGTCGACGACGCCATCCTGCAGACCGTCGTCGAGTTCTGCAACCGGTCACGCGCCTATCGCTTCACGCCGGCCGACATTGCCGTGGTGGCCAGCACGGCCGATTACACGGTTTCCGATTTGCCGACCGGCATGGAGATCGCCTGGCTGCTGCAGGCCGAGCTCGATGACGTCGAGATCGACACGCCGGATCCGGGCTCTATCCCGCCGCTACGGGATACCGAGGCAGGAAGCCCGAGCGCGGCCGTGGTGGTCGGCACGACGCAGATCGGGCTGCGCCGGGTACCGGACGAAGCTGGAACGCTGCGCGTCAGGCTGGCCCTGCGGCCGTCGCAGTCGGCGACGACCTACCCCGACGAGTTCCACAACCTCTACCAAGACAAGATCGCCGCCGGCGTCCTGGCCAAGCTCTACGCGCAGCCAAAAAAGGACTGGTCGGCACCGGAATTGGTCGAGTACTCCAGCAACCAGTTCGAGGCCGCCATCTATGCGGCCGAATATCGGGCCGATCGCGGCAGCGCGAACGCTCCGGCACGCACGTCGCTGAACCTCATCGGCGGCAGGTAATTCACTCAAGGAGAGCACCATGGCAGATGCGGCGACAGTGACCAAGCTATTCGAGGACAAGGAGAAGGTGGTCTATCACGTCACGCTGTTGTCCTCGGACGGCGGCGGCGAAACCGAGACCATCATCGCCGACAAGAGCACTCTGGTGTCTCGGGACGGCGTAACCGAGCCGCACTCCCTTCCGCTGCTCGACTTGCGCGCCTCCGTGCAGGGTTTCTCGAAGATCGCCCTGATCTGGAAGCACACGTCGAACGTGAATGCCGCCGTGCCGGCCTCCGGAAACTATATGGAGGACTACGGCGCACTGAGCGACGGCAAGGGGAAGCTCGATACGGGATCCGGAAGCACCGGCGACCTGGTGCTCACCACCTACGGCGCCACCAGCGGCGCGAGCTACGACTTCACCGTGACTCTGAGGAAGGCGTAATGACGCCAAGAAGGTTCGCCCGCGGCCGTTTCGGCGGCGTGCGCGGACTGCCGCCGTGCATGATCGAGCGCGCGATCGGCAACCTGTTCGGCAGCGGTTCCAGAAGGCGCGCGCTGCTCGACGGCATGCCGATCGCCGCCGATCTCCTCACGACTGTAGTACCGCAGCGCGGCACCCTCACCCCTTCCTTCGTTCGCGCCACCACGGCCACCGAAAAGGACTTCGAGGGCCGGCAATACACGGCGCTGGCAGGCGAGGCGCGGTTCAGGGGTGTGCGGCGGACTTATAACAGACTCGCATCAGGCAGCACCGAGGATGTGACGAACGCTGCGTGGGCGAAGGGTGGAACGGCTGGAACTCCGAGCGCGAACACATTGACGCTACCCGCCGACAACGATCACATTCGGCAGCAGATCGTTGTCCCTGTCGGTCAATCTGTTCTGCTGCAAGCCAAGTTGTCGGGCACCGGCACCGTAACGATCGTGTGGAGCAACTGTAGCGGAATGGCTGACGTGACGGTCACGCTGACCTCTATACCGACAACGTATAATGGTCTTGGTGTAGTGACTTCGGCGAATCCAAGTTTCTACATAATCCGTCGTGCTGGAAATACCGCAACATCGGTGACGGTCACAGAGTTGATGGCGCTGGATGTTACTGGTTGCTCTGATCAAACGACCTTGCGCGAATACGTCAGCGTCGGCGCGGTGCAGCGGAACCTAATTAAGTTCAGCAATCAACTCAATAACACCAGCGGAACTACGTTGGGCTGGACACAAGCATCGACGCCCTCGCCGGTACAGGATCGCGTAGGCCCAACGGGTGTATCGGCGCAGGGCTGGACGCTGACCGACAACTCAGCGGGCAACACCGAAACGATTTACGCCACCCACAGCCTTGCGGCAGGAACCTACACGCTAACGGCGTATGTGGCAAAAACTGTTGGCGCGCAATCCAGCTACCCGCTGATTTACACTGGTTTCGGTGCTGGCGGGAAAGTGGCAAGTTGCACCGTCGATACGACGAACGGAGTAGCTACCGTCTGGACGGCCATGACCGGCTATACGGTTGTTGCGTCGTCAGCAACATGTACAAGCCACGACGCTAATTGGTGGAAGGTGTCGCTTACTTTTGCGGCAACTACAGACACCTGGTATTCACAGCTTGTCCCAGCCGGAACAACTGTGGCAAACCAATCAACCGGCACGGCAGATGTGGCCGCTCAAGGCTCTGCCGGCTTCGCCTGCGCCCAGCTTGAACTCGGCAGTGTAGCAACCGCCTATCAGGACGTAGGCGCAACCTACGTCTATCACGGCTCCTGCGTCGATGGCGTCAAGTGCTTTGCGACTGACTACAGCGGCAACCCGCTGCCCACTTCCGACAGCGCGACCTATCCGGCGCTTGGGTATCACCCCGAACCGCTGGGGATCAACGTATGCACCTACAGCAACACATTGACAAGCTGGAATCCCGCAGGCACACCAGCAGCAACACAGAACGCTGTAGGTCCGAACGGCCAAGCCAACTATGCATGGACGCTGACAGATAATGCTGCCGGTGTCATAGAGGGGGTGAGTGCAATAGCGGCCACGCTTACGGCCGCGCCTTGGACAGCCTCCGTGCTTATTGCCAAAACTACCGGACCGCAAGCTGCATATCCAGTGCTGTTCTTCTATTTGAACGTCGGCACAACAAATCTAGTCGCCTGTACTGTAGATACAAGTAACGGAGTTGCAACCCTCTGGTCAGCCTACACGGGTTTCACAGTGGCCCCAACCGGTGCTGTGTATTGCCGCAGCTATAACGATTCGTTTTGGGAAGTTGGCTTGTCGCAGACAGCAACGGCGGTGGCGTACAAGTTCGACGTATATCCAGCCGCAACCACAAACCCGACGCAATCAACTGGAATCGTTGACACGACCCTCCAAGGTTCTGGCGTCTTCTGTGATGCGCAGATCGAACTTGGGACGAAGAGAACGTCATACATCGCCACCGGAGCCACCGCCGTCCAGCGCGATGCTGATGTCCTGACCTACACCGGCGCCGATGTTGCGAACATCAAGACGCTGCATGTGGATAGCTTCCGGCGCGAGAGCGGGGTTTCTGCTCTCGCGACCGTCGCTGCACTAAGCGATGGAACGAGTAATAATTTCGCGCACATATATCTTGCAAACGCTACGGTAAGCGCGTTTTCTGGAAGCGTTGGAGGGGTACAGCAATGGGTGCAGGCAACATCCGACGCCTACACCCCCGGCACCCAAAGCAAGGCGTCATTCGCGGCGTTGACCAACGACATCAAGATGGATTTCAACGGCGTGGCGCAAACCCCCGACACATCGGCCAGCGTCCCAGCACCGACCAAACTCGAAGTCGGCTGTCTCGCTGGCCTGTACCAACTCAACGGCACCGTCCGTGGCATCTATGCCGACACGAAGACCCATTCGCAATCCGAACTTGGAGCGATCGATCGATGAGCATCTACCACGTCATCATCGCGGCAGAACGCCGCACCGCAATGGCCGAAGCCCTCGGCCAACTGGTCCCGGTACGGATTCAGGCAACCGACTTCGCCGGACAACTTCACGCCAAGGGCGAGTCCCTTGGAGACGGCTACGCCGCCGATCCGCAGATCATCTACGCCGCCGAGTGGGACGGTCAATCGCCCTACATCACGGTTCTCAAGGGCGACAACTCGACGCTGATGCTGCGGTATGCCGGCTGGCCGACGATCACCCAGGAGGAATTCAATGCGCAATCCCCTGCTCCATAAACCGCTCGCCGGCGCCGACCGATCGGAGAGGGTGGCACCGTGACCCCCCAGACCATCATCACCCTGGCGCGCGATCCGCTCAACGACACGACGAGCTCTGCCTATCGTCAGTCGAACGACGAACTGGTGCGCGCCGTCAATGCCGGCATCAAGGAAGTCTCGATCATCCTTCCGGCGCTCTTCACCAAGGTCAATGCCTTCACCTGTGCCAATGGGGCCGAGCAGACATTGAGTTTCACGACTGACCAGCAGCTTCTCGATGTGCTGTGCATCACCAACGGCGCCGCCCTGACACGGTTCAATCGCGCCGCTCTCGATGCCTACAAGCCGGCCTGGCGCGGCGATACCAAGTCTGCGGCGCAACAGTGGTGCCCGATCGAGGGCGAGCCCTTGCGTTTCCTCGTCTATCCGCCGGCCAATGCCGGGCAGAGCCTCGATGTCAAGAGCGTGCGCGTGCCGGGCACCTACGCGCTGGACGACACGATCAGCGAGCTTCCCGAATCCCTTGAGCCGGCGCTGGCGCGGTATGTGATCCATTGGGCCGAGAGCAAGGATGACGAGCACGTCAACTCGGGGCGCTCTGAACTCAGCTACAAGGCCTTTGTCGCGCTCATTACACCCGGAGCCAACGCATGACTACCATCACCTACAAGGCATCCAACAACGGCAACAGCACGCTGGCCGGCGCCCTGACGGCGCTCTCGACCTCGGGCTCTGTCTATACCGGGCAGGGTACGCGCTTCCCGACCATCAACGACGGCGGCGCAACAACGGACGAATACACCAAGCTGACGCTGCAGAAGGCAGACGGTACCAAGGAGATCGTCCACGTGGTGCGCCACGACGCCGGCACCGACGCCTTCACGATCGGCGTGCCGGGCACGAATACGGCTGACGTGGCCGGCCGCGGGCAGGAGGGAACCAGCGCAACTACCTGGTCGATCGGCGACATTGTTTCGTGCCGACCAACCGCCAGTCTGATGCAGGCCGCCGTGAATCTCGGCGCCACAATCGCCGGCGCTACCGCGAAGGCAGCGCCTGTCGATGCGGATAGCCTCGGGATCAGCGACAGCGAGGACGTCGATGGTGTCAAGAAGACCACCTGGGCGAACATCAAGGCGGCGCTCAAGACGTATCTCGACACACTGTATCTGTCGCTGACCGGCGGCACCATGACTGGCGACCTGACCATGGGTGCCGGCAAGAAGATCATCTTCAAAGGCACGACGGATGATGCCTTCGAGCTCACGATCGACCCGGGAGATCCCACGGCTGATCGCACGCAGACCCACCAGGATGCGCCTGGCACGATCGCATTGATCGGCGTCAAGGAGGTCATTGGCTGCTTCCCGGTAGGCGCGATGAAGGTGCCGGTGACCAGTGGCGCGGCTCCGCTGGCGTGGGACGAATCGACGACCCACAAGGTGATGACGGGCTACATGGCCTTCGACAAGGACGCCATCGAGTACGCGCAGTTCTCGTTCCGCGCACCCCAAGCGCTCGATAAATCGGCCGGCTTCAAGGCCTTGTTCATCTACAAGGAGGCTGGCAGCGCGACGTCGCACGATTGTGTGTGGCAGATCGAAATGCAGGCCCAAGGCGACGGCGATACCATCGATAGCGCATGGGGAACGGCCGTCACCGTGACCGATACCAGCGCCAGCGGCAAGCGGCAGATCTCGCCCGAGACGGCCGCGATCACGCCGGGCGGATCCTGGGCGGCCGGCGACGAGATCATTGTCCGGGTTTCGCGCAAGGCGACCGATGGGGCCGACACGCTGGATGTTGACGCGCATTTGATCGAGGTCGTGCTGATGGCGACTTATGCCGTGAGTACGGAACCGTAGCCATGATGGTGAATGCGCTCTGCGGGTTTGGGGGAAAGCTGCTTGCGGCCCCGTTCAGTCGCGTCGCACTATACGCGACAGATAATTCGCTCGTAATTCCAGAAGACAACTCTGGGCAGGTTCGGATCAAGGTATGGGGTGCCGGAGGCGGAAGCTCGACTACATACGGATCAAGTGGGGGCGGCGGCGGTTTCGCGCAAGGCGATGTGACTGTAGTGCCAGGACAGACACTACAGATCAAAGTGGGCGCGGGGGGTTCTAGCAGCGCGTACACCGGAACTGGTGGCGGCCTCTGCGGGGTCTTCAATACTTCTGTTGCACAGGGCAACGCCATGGTTATCGCCGGCTCTGGCGGCGGCGCTGGCTATGCCTATTCGGGATCGGATGGCGGCGCCGGCGGTGGTAGTTCCGGCGCGGCAGGCACGTCAGACGGCGGAGGTACTGTTGGCCAGGGCGGATCGCAAGTGGCTGGCGCGTCTGCTTTATATGGGGGCGCTGGGTCAGGCTTCGGGGGGAATGGTGGAGACGGCTATTGGGGGGGCTACGGAGCCGTGAACTACGCGGGCGGCGGAGGTGGCTCTGGCTTTGTTTCAGGCGACAACACGATAAATACCGCAGGAAGCGGAACAGTCGTTGCAAATGCGGGCGACGCGGATTATCCGGGTAGCGTTGGGTACGCCGGGCAACACGGATACGTTGTCATCTATTACTGACATGGCGATGATCCGCATCACCCCATTCAGCGGCATGATCCCGCGCATGGGAAGCCGCCTGCTGCCCAATGAGGCTGCGCGGTCGGCATCCAACGTCAAGCTGCAGTCGGGCGAATTGCGCCCCCTGCGCAATCCAGCGCTGACCTATACGCCGGCATCGCCCAAGACCAATCCGGCGTCGTCTATCTTCAAGGCGCGTAGCGGTACGCTGTCGTCGGCGTGGTTCTCCTGGCCAACCGATGTCGATTGCGTGCGTGTTCCGCTATCGACTGATGTCGAATCACGCTTCTGCTGGACTGGTGACGGCCAGCCGAAGATGGCGACCTACACCAACGCGGTATCAGGCGGGGCCGACAACTACCCGCTCGCGGCAAATGAACTCGCCCTCGGCATCCCGGCCCCACAGACAGCCCCAACCGTTTCGCCGTCAGGCGGCGTCGGGTCGGCTGCTACCCGCTTCTACTGCTACACCTTCTACTCGGCGCTGGGCGAGGAATCGGCGCCGTCGCCGATCTCCGCTGAGACAGTCGGCAAGGTCGACGACACCTGGGCGCTTTCCGCGATCGATGTCGTGCCGCCGAATTCCGGCGACATCACGGCGCTGACCTACACCGGCAAGTCGGTAACGATCACCACGACGAACCTGCATTACAACCGCGTCGGCGAATCTGTCACGATCGCCGGCGTGACCACCGTCACGAACGTCAACGGAACCTGGGTGCTGACGGCGATCAATGCCGCGTCGAAGACCATGACCTTCACGGTCACCAGCAACCCGACCGGTGCCTACAACAACGCCACCGACACGACAGACACATGGACGCGCAAGGTGCCGTGGAATACGTCGGGCATGATCAAGCGCGTCTATCGCACGACCGGAGCGAGCGGTACATGGGAATTGCTCGATGCAACCGGCGTCGCTGCGGCGACGACAACCTACAACGACACGATTACCGATATCAATCTCGCCGGCGACGAACTGATCACCGATGGATGGCTGCCGCCTCCGGTCGGCTTGACCGGGCTCTGCGTACATCCTTCGGGCTCACTGCTGGGCTTCGTGGGAAATCTCCTGTGCGCCTCCGAGCCCTATCAACCGCATGCGTGGCCGGAGGTCTATCAACTGGCCAGCGGCTACAACGGCGTCGGGCTGGCGGTATTCGGCACGACGGCTGTCATGGCGACAGCTGGTATGCCGTTCGTTGCCACCGGCGTGGATCCGGCATCGATGTCTGGCGAGGACGTTCAGGGAATGTACCCCTGCCTTTCCAAGCGCAGCGTGATCAGCGTCGGCGATGGCGTGCTGTATTCATCGAGGCATGGCGCTGTCTATGTTGGCGCCAGCGGCGTGAGGATCTTCACTGATACCTGGTACACCCTCGACGAATGGGAGACATTGAACCCTGAAACGATGATCTTCGCCACGGCGAACGGTCGCGTCTACGTCGCCTACACCGCTGACGATGGTGTCGGCGCCATGCTGATATTCGATGGTTCGGCAGTGATCGGCGTCTCGATGCCGGTGACTGAACTCTATGCCGACGTATCCAGCGGCGAGCTCTACATCACCAACTCGACCGGGATTCTGCTGTGGGACTCCGCAAGCAAGACGCCGCTGCAGGGCAACTGGCGCAGCAAGGAATTCGTGTTTCCGAAGCCCATCAACATCGGCGCCGGCAAGATCGACTTTGATCTGGCGGCCAATCCAACTGCAATCGCGGCGCTGACGGCGGCAATTGCAGCGATCGAGGCCGCCAACGCGGCGCTGTTCCCGTCGCCGGCAAGCGGACCACTGACCGCTCCCATGTCCGATGCAATCGGCGGAGGCTATGGCGACGACGACTATGGCGAGATCCACATCAACGGATCAGCCATCACGATTCCGCCAGACAACCCGGCGAGCAACCAGGTCACGGTCACGCTCTACTCTGGCGACGAGATCATTGCGTCGCGCGTCATTACCAGCGAGCTCGTGTTCCGGCTGCCGGCCGGCTACAAGAAAGATCACTTCAGCGTCGAGGTCACGTCGCAATGCGCTGTGAAGGAGATCCGACTGGCTGAAACGCCCAAGGAGTTGGCGCAGGCATGAAGAAGCCAGCCATACCCTCGGCGCCCAAGCCAGGCGAGAACCGGGCGCGCTTCGATGGGGCCATCAAGGAGTCGCTGGAAATCATCACGGCCCGGCGCGTGGCGGCGATCAAGCCGCTGAACGCTGACACGGCGACGGCGGCGGACTGCGCGAACAAGATCAACGAGATCCTCGAACGCCTGCAGTAGCAATGGACCTGTCGGAAATCGCCCAGCGATCAGGAGTCCCGCTGGACAAGGTAGTCGCGAGCCTGTCGAGAGCCGATGAGTTCGTGAAACTGTCCCGCGGCGTGGCTACGCGGACCGGAAGCGTGGTGCATCTGGCGGCCTTTCCGCAAGGCTTGGGCGGGCGTGGCGTACTGAAGGAGTGCAGGACGATCATCGCCCGCTGGCAGGCTCGCCACGGCACGCTGTTTACGCCGGTGACACATGACAACGGGCGGGCGCTGCGAGTGGCGCAAGCCCTTGGCTTCAAGCAGTACGGCCAGACTGAAACGCACATTTGGTTAGCGAGGGAAAGGGACGATCATGAGTAACCGCAAATTCTGGATGCAGGCCGACTGTGCGCCGCCACTACTCGATATTCGACTGGTCAAGCGCGACATATTTGGCGGCGATGCGCCAGCGGCACCCGACTACACCCCCATGGCAGCTGCGTCCAGAGAATCCGCGCAAATCATGGCGGACCAGGGTGATCGCGTTCTCGAAGAATCCAAGCGCCAGTACGATCAGAACATGGCCGTGGCAAAGCCGGTCGCCGAGGCCCAGCAGCGCATCATGGACGAGACGGCGCGGCAGGGTAAGGACTACTACGACTACAACACCAGCACCTTCCGGCCGCTTGAGCAAGGCATGGTGGCCGATGCCGTCAAGGAGGGCTCCGACGCCAGGATAGAAGAGGCTGCCGGGACCGCCGTCGCCGATACGCGCCGCGGCCAGACGCAGCAGGCCAACATGCTGATGCGCCAGGGCATGCGGTACGGCTTCGCGCCGAAGAAGATCGCGACGCTGATCGGCGGCATGGGCACAGCCAACGCCTCGGCCGTCGCCGGCGCGGCTACCGGCGCCCGCGACAAGCAGCGCAGCATCGGCTGGGCACGCCGGATGGATGCCGCTGGACTCGGCCGCGGACTCCCTGGCGCTTCGACCGGCGCCTACTCGGTTGCGACTGGCGCCGGAACCTCGGCCGTGAGCAACACCATGGCACCGGGAACGCAACTGATCAACGGCATGACGTCGGCGGCGAACATCACCGGACAGGGGCGCTCGCTGCTGCAAAGCGGGCTTGGCACGGTTGCCGGCATGCAGTCCAACAACTACAACACTGCGGTCGCCAACGACAACAGCGGACTTGGAACCGTGCTCGGCATGGCGAAGATGGGCATGGACATTTACAGTGGTGGCGCCAGCGCAGGACTGTGGGGATCGTCCGATCGCCGCCTGAAGGAGAACATCGCGCTTGTCGGCAAGGACGAACGCACCGGACTGAATCTTTACGAGTTCAACTACATCGGCGACGGCAAGCGCCTGCGCGGCGTCATGGCCGATGAGGTCGAGCCGATCATGCCGGACGCCGTGAGCAGGGATGATCTGGGCTTCGCCTCAGTCAACTATGGAATGCTGGGCCTTGAAATGGTGGAGGTTTAATCATGGGCGGACTGCGTATGACGCGCAACGATCTGGCGACCTACGAACTGCTGTCGCGCGCCGGCAGCGACATCAAGGGCGGCATGATGAACTACGGACTGGCCAAGGCCGCCGACGTGAAACCGGAGACGGTATCCGGTACCGAGCTTACCGATACGACGCCCGGCGCCGACGGCATGGTCTATGACCAGGACACTGGTCAGTACCTGCCGAAGTACATGGAGGGCGGGCAACCGACCGAGCAGGCCCGGGCGCAACTCAACACGCCGGCCGACGGCGCCAGTGAGGCACCGGAGGGTGTGCGTCCCAGCTTCGCCGCCAAGACCACGACACGGCACAAGATGGGCAACCGGGAACAGGACACGCCTTTCTCGCCGGAGCAGGTCGATGCCCAGCGCTTCCGCAATCAGGCCGATGTCTATACCCGTTTCGGCATGCCCGACAAGGCGGCGGCGGTGCAGGGGCTGGCCAAGGGGCGCGAGGAAGAGGGGGCGACGAGTCAGATCCGCACGGCAGCGACCGCCGGCATGAAGGGCAGCAAGGACATGCGCGACGAAGAAAAAATGTTCGCGATGTCCAAGAACATGTACGAGGCCGCCATCAAGCTCAACCGCCCGGATCTCGCGACCGGCTACTACAACCAGATGACGCAGAACCGCGATGCACTGCTGGCCCGCGCCAATGATCGCGCCGATCGCGTCTATCGCACGACAGGCAACATCAGCGGCTTCGTCGACGCCTACAACCGCTATGTCGCCGACGGCAACACGATCGACCAGTTCAAGCGCAACGAGGACGGCTCGCATGTGTTCACGGTCAATACCGGCGACGGCCAGACGCGCGATATCGCCGTGCCGAAGGAACGGCTCGCCGAGTACCTGCTGGCGCTGCGCGATCCCAAGCGCATTTCCGAGATCGAGGCCAAGCGCGCCGAGATACTGTTCAAGGCCCATGCCGATTCGCAGGAGGCGCTGAACAAGCCCGTTGCCGTCGGAAAGGATCAGACGCTGGTGATTCCCGGCACCGGGCAGACCTATGCGCCTGGCGCCAATCGCGGATTCGATGTGAAGGAAGCCGGCCCGGTCCTCGACGACGCCCGCAAGATCCTGCTCGAGCGCAGCGGGAACTTCGATCAGGCATCCGGCAAGTGGAACTGGTCACCGGAGACCACCGCCAAGGCAGTGACCGCCGAGCGGCTGTTCATGAAGAACCCCGGGCTGACGCCAGCGCAGCTGGCAGAGATCGCCGACAAGGGCACGACCGGTACCGCTGTGGTCGAAGTCGGCGGCAAGCAGCAGCGCGTGCCTGCCGTGTCCTACGGTGGCCGTACCTTCATTCTCGGCGGCGATGCTGGACAGGCGACACCGCAACCCGGGCAGCCTGCCGCGCCGGCAGTGACGACGACAGGCATCGGCACGCGGCAAGTCACCGGGAAGATCAGCGGCGGCATGCAGAAGGTCAACGCGCCGCGCGCCTCGACGACGCCCCCGGATTTCCCGCGAGTTTCGGCCGACCAGCAGGCGGCGCGCGACGGCGAACGCCGGGCCATCCTGCAGCGCGAGCTCGAGACTTACCCGAAAGACGGCAGCCCCGAGCGCCGGGCACTGGAAGACGAAGCGCGCCGGGCTGGAATTGTGGTTCCGGCTTGAGGTAAAGTAGCGGCGGGCCGTTGCGCCCAAAGAAAAGAACCCGCCCCTCGTGGCGGGTTTTGCGTTTCTGGTCCTGCTGTTCTGGCGGGCCATCACAAACCCATTCCGAAGGACTGACCCATGGCTCAAGGTCTTGAGCGGATACCGCTCGCCGTCGACTCCGATTTCAAGGCGGATCCGGTCCGCGCCAACTTCCCCGACGCGTCGGCGCAGAACTTCAAGCTCGTCTCGTTCGAGCCCGACCAGGCACCGGAACAGGCGGCGCCGGCCAGCATGGGGGTAGGTGATACCCTGTCCTCACTTGGCCGCAATGTCTGGGATGCCGTGGTCTATCACACGCCGGCAGCGGTGGCGGCCGCGGTCGAGGGCGACGATCCCTATGCGACGTCAGACTGGAAGGATGCGCTGATCAATCGCGCTCGCCAGCGCGCGCAGGAGGTATCGAAGCCAGGCGACGCCAACACCAAGACCGCAATCCCGGGCATCACCGCGCAGGACATCAACTCGCTGGGCCCGAGCGCCGGCTTTTCTGCAGCGGGTGCTGCGGCCGGTCTGGGTGCCGGTATTCCGGCCGGCATGGTGGCCTCGCCTGTTGCTGGCTACGCTGCGGGTATGGCAGCCTCTGGCACCGCCGCCTACCGCATGGCGACCAACCAGTTCGTGCGCGACCTGCACGACACGGTGAACGCGGAAAGCCTCAAGACAACCGGGAAGCCCATCAGCCCGCAGGAGTTTCAGGCCAAGCAGGCGCAACTCGCCGACACGATCAAGGCCTATGGCCTATGGGAAGCCGTACCGGAGGCGGCCGGTAATGCGCTGTCGTTCGGGATCCTGACGGCGCCGGTCAAGGGCGCGATCGGCAAGCTGTTCGGCAAGAACATCGCGACGCGCTTCGCCGGCAAGCTCGGCGCGCTCTACGGCGAGGAACTGGCGACGGAGACCGCCACCCAGATGGGGCAGCACAACGCTGAGGTCGACGCCGGCATGACCAAGGCGCCCAGACGCGAATTCACGTCGCCTACCGATTGGCGCGACTCCTTCAAGGAGGTCGCCGGCCCGACGATGTTGCAGACCACGCTGATGGCGGGCGGCTTCAAGGCTGGGCAGATGGCGAAAGATCGCCTCATGGGCAAGGCGGGCGGCGACCAACCTGACAATGCGATTCCAGCTGGCGACATCGGGGCGGGCCCGGGCGGTGGAGGCGTCGAGGGCGAGTTCATTCCCGCCGGCCCGTCGCCGGAACTGACGAATCAGCGCAATGGCGCTACCTATACCCAAGCGCAGCCGGAGCTTCCCGCCGGGCAGGCAATGCTGCCGCGTCCCGCTCTCCCGGCGCCGGAAGACGGCGGGCCCAGCGAGCGCCAGGTATCGACCGCGATCGGCCTGCTGAAGCATTCACCGCGAGCGTCGCCGGAACTGCTGCAGCGCCTGATGCGCGTCGATCAGACCATGGCGACGATGCTGTTCAACCACTGGCAGGGGCAGACCAATGGCCAAGTCGCTGGAAACGAAGTTGCCGAAATACCTGCGCCGGGCGATCAAGGACAAGGTGCTGACATTGCAGGAAGCCGAGTTGTGGGCGGCTTCAGTGACGGTGCAGTGTCATTTACCCCAGATACTGCTGCCGAAGTCGCTGCACCCGGCGGCGAGCCGGGTATGGCTCTGGGAGCAGCCGGCACGGATGCAGTAACGCCGCTCGACGTTCAGGCGCACGCCGCGGCGACGTCACCCCTCAATGCCACGCCGCAGCCGACCGAGGCGCAAAAGGCCGCCGGCAACTACGCCAAGGGTCACGTCCGGTTTCAGGGCATGGACATCAGCATCGAGAATCCCGCGGGCTCTGTGCGTGCCGGCAAGGACTCCGCTGGGCGCGAATGGCAGAACCAGATGCAGCACCACTACGGCTACATTAAGGGCACGATCGGCAAGGACAAAGACCATCTGGATGTCTTTATCAAGCCAGGCGCCCAGACCGCGCGCACGGCCTATGTCGTCGACCAGATCGACCCGAAAACCGGCAAATTCGATGAGCACAAGATTGTTCTCGGCGCCGACTCCGAGGCCGACGCGCAGGCGATCTACCACGCCAACTACGAGCAGGGCTGGCAGGGCATGGGCGCAATCACGCCGATGGCAATTGGCGAATTCAAGGACTGGATCAAGAGCGGCAAGACCAAGAAGCCGATTGCCTACACCGAGCCCAAGGAAATCCGCACGGCGTCGCGCACACCGAAGACCGCCAGCAGCCTGCTGCAGGCCATCGTGAATCGTGGCGGCATCAGCCGCGAGATCATGCAGGACGTCGGCGGAGATCCCGCCGGCCGCTACATGCCGGGCCTCTTCACCAAGACCGGCACCACCGATCTGTCGGCGCTGGCTAGCTACCTGTTCGACGAGGACGGCTTTCATCAGATCCGGCAGGATTCCGACATCGGCCCGGCGCGCGAGCTCGAGGACTTGATTACGCGGGCGCTGGGTGGCGAGAAGATCCTGAGCACGGCGGCCATGGAAAAGGGCATGCAGGCCGAGGAAACCGCCAAGCTCAAGGAGAAGGCGCAGCGCCTGGGCGTCAAGACCGTGGCGCGCAAGCTGGAGGACATCGCCGCCGACGTGCTGCGCATCGAGGCCCAGAACGTGCTCGACGAGGAAACGCGCCTTGAAGAAGAGCTACTGCCGGCCTACAATGAAACCGTCGACGCGCTGCATGCGGCAATTGGCGAAGACGCTGCCGAGAACTTCCTGGAAGACTTGGCATCGAAGTACCAAGACGAGACGCATCTGAACTACCTGCGCGGCGCGACCGCCGACATTCAGGAGAAGATCAATGAGCAAGCCATTTCAGCCACCGAAAAGCCTGCAGAAGCTGCCGGCCGGGCAGCAGCAGAAGGTGATGGAACTGGCGTCGCGCCGGGTGGCGATCGAGCTTCAGGCGAAGAAGCACGGCCTGCCCTCACCCTTTCCAGCCAAAGCGAAGCAGAATTAGCAGCCCGCGACAGGGCAGCACAGGCCGCCGAGGCGCAACGCCTCAAGGACGAACAGGCGGCCGAGGACAAGCGCCAGGCCGATGCCGAGCGCGGATCATTCCAACTTACCGGCAGTGACAGGCCCGCGGACGTGCTGGCGGCGCAGGGGCAGGGCGGGCTGTTCGATGCGCCTGCACCGGTAGTCGACAAGTACGCCGAAATCGACAAGGGCTTCGCGGAGAACCGCGAGGCGATGAAGTCGCTCAAAGTCGGCGACAGGGTTTCATACATCGCTCGCGGCACCTACACCCAGGCCGACGGCACGAAACTGATTGATCCGGTGCGAACCGGGAAGATCACGAAGGTCCAGGACAAAGAGCAGGGGATTTTCGAGATCGACGGCAATATCTCGCATGGCGCCCGCTTCCTGACCAAGATCGACGACCAGGATAAACAGCCGCCAGCTGTAGATGATGGATTTGCCGACACGCCGAGAATTCGGCAACTTCGTCAAAAGGCAGCAGAGATCGAGGTCGGGCTTCCACCAGTAGCCGACGGAATGACCCGCTTGTGGCGCGGTAACCGACCGGGCGAGGTCGGCAAGAACCCGCAATTCACCAACTCGCTCATCGGGATTGCTCTACCGTTCAGCGAAGGCTACGGCGGGCCCATTTCATTCGTCGACGTCTCAACAGCAGATCTACCGAAATACGTTCAAACAGGCGTTGTGGCCGATGGCGCTGAGTTCCTTCTCCCTGCCAATATTGCTTCCAAGGCAATAGCTGTGGGTGACGATGGAGTAGCGACCATCCAGGGCGGCGCGGCTGCCGATGCCCGCAAGGTCGGCGACGTGGTGAAGCTGACCAAGCCTGGCGTGAATGGCCGCGTCAACATCGCCGGCACCGTCACCAAGATTCTGCCCGACGGCAGGCTCGAGGTCCGCACGCAGCAGGACGGCTACATGATCGTGGCGGAGTCAGAGCTTGGGCATAAGCAGAAAGTCGGCGCTGGCGAGACGGCAAGCCGGGATCAGGGGCTGCATTACGCTTCCGGGGTCGCCGACTTCAAAGCAGGTAAGCCGCGCGAATTGCCGTCCTACTTCACCACGGCCACCGGGAAGAATCCGCGCGACTGGTATCGCGGTTGGGATGAAGCAAAGGCGGCCGCTCAACCTGACGCATCAATCGCCGGCAAGCCGGTCTCGGAAATGTCGGACGGCATGCTCAACCAGATCGCCAAGAGCAGCCAGCCGGCAGCGGAGAAGGCAAAGGCCGAAGTGGCGAAGCGCAAGAAGCCCAAAGCCGATCCGCTGGCTGCTGTGCGCGAGTTCTACACGCCGGGCAACATCATCCACGTCGACTACTGGAACCAGTACGACAAGGTTCTGGAATTTAAGGAGGGCGATCTTCCCGGCCAGTGGAACGTGAAGGTTCAACAGGTCAAGAAGGACGGTGACCAGTGGGTGCCGAAGGATGACCGGATGGAGCCGCCGAGCTGGCATGCGACAGCGCCAGGCAAGGACAAGATCGTTGACCATGTGGCGATGCCGACTGAGCAGGACAGGGATTCATTCACGCTGGAACGCCTGAACGGCGACGCAATGGAGCCAGTGACGTTCGAGCGCGGCGAATACGTCCGCTACACCCTGAGCGGAAAAGACCAGTTCGGCGACATCGACGGCATTTCGCACGCGCGGCGCGAGTTCAGCGTCGACGGCCTCTGGTATCCGTTCGGCTTCGCCTACAAGGCCGAGCGGCCGGCGCCGGCCAAGCCCAAGGATACCGTTCCGCTGTCGTCGGTCGTCGAGGCCGCGAACAAGAAGCATGGCGAAGGCCTGACCGATGCCGATCGCGTGCCAGCACAGGACCAGGCCCGCCGCGAGAACCCCAACATCAAGACCACGCTCGCCGAGCACGACGCCACCGTCGACCGGCTGCGCGATGGCACGGCAACACTGGCCGAGTACAAGGCCGCCTTCCAGCGCCTGCAGAACAGCACCGAGGAACTGACCGCCGAATTCGCGGCCATGAAGAAAGACGACATCCTCAAGCACATGGGCGGCATGGCGGCGTCGCGGTACAAGTCGGACACCAAGGCCCAAGTTGTAGCCATGGCTGTGCGCGACTTGATGGACGACTTCTCGATCGGGCGCGGCATCAGCTACACCATGGGCGGCCGTGACGCCTATGCCAATGCCGTGCGCGCCCAAGTCGAGCGCACGACAGACGCCGACCTTGCCGAGTACGCCGAGCACGTCAGGTCGATGCGTGCCGCGCAAACAGAGCGTGTCGCGCAGATGACAGCGGCCATGAAAGACCCGAAGACGCTTGACGACTTCGAAATGTATCTGCGGGCCAAGATGGCGGAAGGCGATATGACGCTGGGCGCGGCGCGCATGACCATGACGCCGGAGCAGCGCGTCGCCTTCGATGAGCTCGCCGCCGAAAAGTCACGCGCGGAGCGCAAGGCCAGGGGCGACCAGCAGCGCACGGATATTCGTGTCGCCGCCACGACAACCGATGGCCAGGTCATCGAGACCAAGCATACCAAGACCGGCGAACCGCTGTTCGTGGTGAAGGCCGCCGAGCGCGTCGAGCGCGACGTCTACAACCACTGGAACGCGACCGCGAAGAAGTTGGGCGGCTGGTACAGCAGCTACCGCGCCGCCGGCGCCGTCCCCGGCTTCCAGTTCAAGACCCGCGAGAATGCCGATGCCTTCCTCGCCTTCATCGGCGGCAATGCCGAGCAGGCCAAGGAAGCCGTGCAGACCCGTCGCGACGCCTTCGAAGACGACCGCAGCCAGACCGCTGTGGAACGACTGACGGAAATGGCCGACCGGCTGGAAGAGCGCGCCGACGAATCGCTCAACCTGGACCGCAAGGAGAACACCGACCGCCGCGCTCGCATGGCCGCCAACGCCGAGGCTGCCGCGAACTCCGACAAGGCGCTGGCCAAGACCATGCGCAACATCGCCCAGGCCATCGAGAGCGGGAAAACCAAATTCCTCGATCGCGTACGGCAGAAGGCGCAGGTAGAAATGCTGCGCGGCTTCCTGCACACCGCCAAGGCCAACGAACTGCGCGCCAAGTTCCCGAACTACGGCGATCAGGAAAAGCACCGCAGTGCGCCGCCGACCGCCGAGACCGCCGACTATGTCGACTTCCCGCGCTACACGGCTTTCCGCTCTGACCTGGCGACCATGGGCCGGCAGATGCTGGACATCGACGGCGCCAAGAAGGTAGGGGCTGCGCTACTGAAGGTTGCCGACGACGTGAGCAATGCCTATCTCGCCTTCGCCAAGGAGCATCTGCACCAGGTATCTACCTTCAAGAAGAAGGACAGTGCGCCGGCCATCTTCGCGTCGAAGGATGACGCCGAGACAGCGATCAAGCGCAGCGGCTTCAAGGGCAAGGCCGTTGTCCTGCCGTTCAAGCGAGGCCAGAACATCATCATCATGAGCCCCAGCGCCGCCCAAGAGGCCGGCATCTGGAAGGGCGACGACGACAAGCGCATCACGCTGTCGCCGGACTTCGGCGAGGAAGTCGTCGCCAAGGTCAAGGAGTTCTCCAGTCACAGGATCTCGATGCCCTACCTGTTCGAGAACGTGCGGGCCGAGCGCGCCAGGCTGAAGGCCATCGGGATCGAAACCCCGGCCGAGCTTCGCGCCGCCCTGCGCGAGTTCATGGACTTGCGTGCCGCGCCGCCTGAGGTCGACAAGATCAAGCAGATGGAGCGCGCCATGATCGGGCGCAAGAACGACGGCCTTGACTTCTTCCCGACGCCGGCCAGCGTCGCCGACGAACTGGTGCAGGCTGCCGACGTCAAGGAAGGCATGTCCGTGCTCGAGCCTTCCGCCGGCTGGGGGCATATCGCCGAGCGGATCCGCGCCGCCGGCGTTGATCCGGATGTCGTCGAAATGGCTGTCGACCGTCGCGAACTGCTGGAGGCCAAGGGCTTCCGCCTGGTCGGTTCCGACTTCATGGACATGAACCCGCGCGGCTTTACCTACGGCGACGTGTTCCGCGACAAGGATGGCGTCGAGGGCATCATGAGCGGCAGCGGTGGCATGGGCAGCAACCGCGTCGGTTTCATCCCGCTTGGCAAGGACGCCAGGCAATCCGAGTGGCGCGACCGCGACGAACTGACGGGCGTCAGAAAGAGCGGCTACAACAGCGGCTACGACCGCATCATCATGAATCCGCCGTTCAGCGATCGCCGCGATGCCGAGCACGTCCAGCATGCCTACACGCTTCTGAAGCCGGGCGGGCGTCTGGTAGCGATCATGGGTGAGGGCGTGTTCTTCGGCCAGGACAAGAAAGCGCAGGCCTTCCGCAACTGGCTCGATGAAGTCGGCGGCACGTCGGAGAAGCTGGAAGACGGAACCTTCCTTGACCCGTCGCTGCCGGTCAATACCGGTGTCAATGCGCGCATGGTGGTGGTCGATAAGCCGGAAGGCGGCATGGAGTCGCGTGCCACAACCAAGTCGACCAAGGCGGTGGATACCGAGTCGGCGGAGTTCAAGCGATGGTTCGGAAAGAGCGCCGTTGTTGATGCTGACGGTAAGCCGCTGCGCGCGTATCACGGCACAAAGGCTGATTTCTCAAAGTTCTCGTCAGCGAAGTTCAGCGACGAGGCAATGTTCTTCTTCTCCGACAGTAGCGAACATGCAGAAATCTACGCAGGGGAAGATGCCGAGGATGGCGGGCAGGTAATGCCGGTCTTCTTGTCGATGAAGAATCCGTACTACATCGACTCGATGGCGTGGAATCTTGGCGACGTTCCGAGCGAGGCGGCGTTGCGCAAGCTCGGGCATGATGGACTTGTGATCGAGAACCAAGAGGGCGGCACGACATACGCCGTTTTCAAGCCGACGCAGATCAAGAGCGCCACATCAAACACCGGAGCCTTCAGCGCAACGAACCCGAACATCCTTGAGTCGCGAGGCAATCCCACCAATCCCGTGACTACCGAGTCGACCCACGCCATCCAGTCCGTCGTCGACAAGTTTCGCAAGCAGTTTGCCGGCGCCGCTGCGCTGAACATCCGTGTTGTCAGGACCGTCGCCGACATACCTGCGCGCTTCCGCCCCAGCCCATTCGCCGAGGGTGTGTTCCATGATGACGCCGGCCTGATCTACCTGATCACGATGAATCTGAAGCACGCCAATGGCCAGATCAACACCGGCCGCGCCTGGCAGGTGCTGATGCACGAGGCGGTCGGCCACTTCGGCTTGGCGCAGATGATGGGCGACCGGTTCAAAGGCGTCCTGAAGGAAGTCATGCGCGCGGCCCGGGCGAAAGGTGCGGTCGAAGAGGATATTTATGCACCGGGACACCCGGACTATGCAACGGTCGAAGCCGTGCGCCTGCGCTACCCAGAAGCCAGCGACGAGGAAGTCGCGCAGGAAGTGCTGGCGCGCATGGCCGAGACTGACCCAGGGCGCACCCTGTTCGGCTACGTCCGCGCGGTAGTGCGGCAATGGCTGCGCGACATGGCCAGGGCGGCGGGTGTTGCGATTGACGTCACTACGGCAGAGCTCCACGACTTGCTGGCGCAGGCATCGGCCTACATGCGGCGCGGCGACAACCTGGGCGCCGAGACGATGCCGAGCGGGACGGTGGCGGCGTCGCGAAGTGCGGTAGCGCCAGCGTCGGCTTTCGGTGCCGTTGATACAGCATCTGCGGCGTTCAAGCGGTGGTTTGGTGGTTCGAAAATAACTCGCGCTGACGGCAAGCCGCTGGTGCTTTATCACGGCACCGGCAAGGACTTTACGGTATTCAGGAGCGGCAAACAGGACGGCGGGATCTTCCTGTCGCCGAGCCCGTCGTTCGCGGGAAGTTTTGCAGCCACGTCACCCGAGAAGATCGCGGACGCGCAGCCGAACGTGCTTCCGGTTTATGTGCGTGCCGAGCGGGTGTTCGACTACGAGAACCGCCAGGACATCATTCGCTTCGATCAGGCGATGCGCGCAAACGGCATGCTGCCCGAGAAGGCCTCCCTGCTGGCGCAAGACGTCGCCACCGGGAATTGGGACATCCTCGAAGAAGATCCGCGGGTGCGCGCCTACCTCAAGGCTCAGGGGTTCGATGGTGTCTGGATCAAGGAACTCGGCATCAAGAACCTGATGGTTCGCGATCCGGTGCAGATCAAGAGCGCGACGTCGAACACCGGGCGATTCGATCCGGAGAACCCAAGCATCCTTGAGTCGCGCCGCGCCGCTGGCGCTCAACCACAGGAACCCCGTACCGGCATCCTCGATACCATCCTGCGCAAGGCTGGTGGTGAACTCGCCGCCAAGATCACCGGCCCGGCCTACGACAAGCTGATGGCCTTCTTGGGCGGCAAGATGCCCGAGGGCATCAAGGCTGGCTTGGTGTCGGATTACGGCCTCAACGAGTCCTACGTCGACCGCCGCACCGGCATGCAGACGGCCCAGCAGAAAGCCGCCAGGCAGACCAAGACGTTCGTCGAGGGATTGATGACACTCGATCGCGCGCAGTCGCGCGTCGCCTACCAGTGGCTGAACAACCGCGGCGCCGAAGCCGATCGCCTGATGGCGCAGCTGCCGCCGGAATCCCAGCAGGTGCTGAAGGACATCAAGATCCAGATCGCCAAACTGACGATCGAGGCGGTACGCCTTGGCCAGCTGGATGCCGAGACGGCAGAACGCAACTTCCTCGCCTACCTGCACCGCAGCTATGCCAAGTATGACCTGAACACCGACGACAAGACCTGGAAGGCCGAGCGTGCCAAGGCGATCAAGATCCTCGGCGACCAGTACAAGGGCCGCGGCCTGAAGATGGACGTCGACCCGGATCGCATTCACTCGGCGCCGGGCTGGTGGCAGGACGAAATGAAGGGAAAGCGCGTGCAGGTGCTGAAGAACGAGGCCGGGCGCTTTGCCTTCGTGGCCGAGGGCACGGCAATTCCGCCCAATTTGTCCGGCTACAAGGTCGAGGGCGTCTGGGAGATCCGGGCGCGCAAGGCTGCGGACCGTATCACCCTCTGGCGCGATTTCACCCAGGACGAGCGCACGATGATGGGCGAGCTCGACGAAGCCAAGTACGCCGTGGCGCGCACGCTGTTCATGATGAACCGCGACATCGAAGTCGGGCGCTTCCATGAGTGGGTAGCCGACGAGTACGCCAAGACGCCGGAAGAGGCCGAAGACGAAGGCCTGCAGATGGCCGACGCCTCGGATTCCATGATGCGCGCCTTCACGCCCGACGAATGGGTGACGGTGCCGACGGCGAAGATTCCCGGTACCAACGTGTTCAAGTTCGGCGCGCTGGCCGGCATGGTAGTGCCTGGCCCGATCTGGAACGACGTCAGGCAGATCAGCGCCGGCCGCTTCGAACCCTTCGGCGCGGCCTACGCCTCGATCCTGCGTGCATGGAAACTATCGAAGACCGCGCTGACACCGACGACGCACGTCAACAACATCATGGGCAACTTCGTGATGGCCGACATGCACGACGTCGGGGCCCGGGATGCGATCGCCGCGGTGCGGCTGATGGTGGCGGCGGCCAACGGTGACATGGACGCCAAGGCGCTTCTCGATCGCTACGAGGACTCCGGCGCCACGCAGGGCATGTTCACCACGCACGAACTCCGGAAGGAAGTTCTCGAACCCCTGTTGCAGCAGTTGCGCGAAGAGGTCGGTATGGCCGACGACGAGGCCGCTATCCTCAAGGTGAGCGCGATCATGTCGCTGGCGCTGCATGGCCAGTTCGGCGAGGCGTGGGCCGGCGCCAAGGCAGCGGCCAAGCAATCGACGGCGGGCCGCGTCACCGGCGCGGTGGTGACCAAGGCGCAGGATTACTACCAGGCTGAGGACTCCGTATTCCGGCTGGCCGCCTTCCTCAAGAGCATCGACGAGGGGAAGACCGATCAGGAGGCCGGCAAGCTGGCGCGCAAGGCCTTCCTCGACTACCACATCAACGCGCCGTGGATCAACGCCATGCGCGGCACCGCGATGCCGTTCATCGCCTTTGCCTACCGCGCGATTCCGATGCTGACCGAGACGGCGGCCCGGAAGCCGTGGAAGATCGCCAAGTACATGCTGGTGGCCGGCGGCCTGAATGCGCTGGCCTACGCCATGCTGGGTGCCGACGGCGACGAGGACAAGGAGCGCGCCTACCTGCCCGACGAGAAGGCCGGCCGACTCTGGGGCATCGTGCCGAAACTGGTCCGCATGCCGTGGAACAGGGAATCGAAGCTGCGCGACGGCAGGACGACCAGCGATCCGGTATTCCTCGACGTGCGCCGCTGGATCCCGGTCGGCGACGTGGTCGACTACGGCCAGGACAAGACGGCGCTGCCGATGATCCCGCAGCCGCTGATGCCTGGCGGGCCGCTGATCATCGCGGCCGAGTTCCTGGTCAACAAGTCGGCCTTCACCGGCAAGGATCTGACCAAGGAAACCGACACATGGGTGGAGAAGGCGGCCAAGGTCGGCGGGCACTTCTACAAGAGTTTCGCGCCGAACGTGCCGATTCCCTACTCCGGCACTTGGGCTGGCACCAAGATCGACAACGCCGTCAAGGGCAAGGAGGATCCGCTGGGCCGCGCCTATCCGGTTCCCGAGGCCATTGCGTCCGGCTTCGGCCTGAAGCTCGAGCGCTACCCGGTCGACACGCTCCAGCGCAATGCGGTGCTGGATATGAAGGGCAAGCTCAAGGAGTTGGGCGACGAGCAGCGGCAGGCTGCCAGGGACTACGGGCGGCAGGGCATGACCAAGCGCGAGCTCGACGAGAAGGTGGCCGAGATCGTCGGCAAGAAGAACGCCGCCGTCGAGGAATACAAGGGCAAGGAGCGGAAGGCGATGGGGCGGCCGACGCCGTGAGCGCGCTATCTAAGCTCCTGCGCGACGTCGAGGGCGGCGGGCTGGTCTTCATGTGCCCGGGATGCGGCGATACGCACCTGATCTATCACGGCGCTGGGAACGGGCCTCGCTGGACATGGAATGGCGATGCCGTGCGTCCGACATTCAGCCCGTCCGTGCTGGTCCGCTGCGGGTGCCACGTTCCGGGTTTCAAGCCTGGCGACAATTGCTGGTGCACCTACAACGCCGAGCAGGAAGCGAAAGGCGAAAAGCCGTCGCGGTTCAAGTGCGGCATCTGCCATTCGTTCGTGAAGGACGGGCAGATTCAGTTCCTCTCCGACTGTACCCACGCACTCGCCGGGAAGACCGTGCCGCTACCGGAGTGGACGGAAGAGGGCGCTTGAGGCCCATCGAAGACAACTGTGGGGGAAATTGTGCCGTGACTGCCTGATTTCACCCCGTTTTCAGGCGTCTTTTCCCCACAGTCGATGCTACCAACTGGCTGAATCTAAGCGGCTTTCTTCTTCGGTCGCGGGTTTGTGATTCCAGTTGTCGTGGGTTCGAGTCCCATCAGCCACCCCAACCCCTCTAGTTCTTCGCGAGAGTTCTCACTAACATCGCTCCCCACTGTGGGGGAAATTGTGAGGGATGCGTTCTCCGCATAGCCGGCGATATAGCCCGGCGCTAGGTGCGCGTACCGCAGCACCATATCCATCCCAGCCCACCCGCCCAGCTGCCGCAGTACTTCCAGCGGCGTGCCGCCCATGACGTGCCACGATGCCCAGGTATGTCGCAGATCGTGGAAGGTGAAGCCCGGCGCAATGCCGGCGCGCTCCAGAGCCAGTTCCCACGCCTTCGTGGTGGTGTGGCATACCGGCTGTCCACGGTATGTAAAGACGTGGTTCGGGTCTCTGCGTTTCTCTCCCTTCTTGTCCCATGTCGTCGGCAAGGCGCGCTGCTGCTTCAGCACGGCCAGCGCGTCCTCATTCAGCGGGACCGCGATCGGCTTTCCGGCCTTGGCTTCGTCTGGCCAGACCCAAGCGACACGGCGGGCCTCGTCGAGGCTGTCCCATGTCAAGCCGGTGACGTTCGCCCGCCGCAGGCCCGTTGCGAGGGCGAGGCGGGTCATTGCAGCCAGAGGTTCCGGTAGCTCGGCGATCAGCGCCTTGGCCTGGGCGCGCGTGAGCCAGCGAAACCGCTCGCGGGCTTCGGGCAGGTAGGGAATTTTCGGGACGGCGCCGATGATGGATTTCGCGTGGGCATAGTGCAGCACGGCAGAGACCACGGCCAGATACCGGTTGGCGGTGGCCGGCTCGCGTTCCTTCAGCAGCGTCTTGCGCAGGCCGAGCAGGGCGTCGGTGGTGATGGCGGCCAGCGATTGCCCGGTCAGCCGCTTGGTGAGCCACAGCAGCCGCGTGCGGTCGGTTTCGTAGCTCTTCTTGTGCTGCGCGTGTTCGTCAACCCAAGCCAGTGCGGCTTCGTCCCAGGTGGCTATCCGGGTTTCGCCAAGCCTTGTCTCGCGCCAAATGTCAGCACGGCGGCGGTCGTGGAATTCCTGCGCGGCCTTGCGGTCGGACGTGTAAGTCGATTCTCTAACTCTTTCGCCGCCGACCTCCCACTCGCACCACCAGATGCGACCACGCTTGTAGAGCGACATGCTTCCTCCTTGGGTTCTTTTGCCCGGTATTGTGCTCGCAACCAGTCGGCCAGATCAACGTCGAGGAAAACCCAGCATTTGCCAGGCTTTGCTCCCGGTATCTCTCCGGCGCGCGCCTTGGCTTCCAGCGTGTGCGGGTGCAAACGCAGGAAGGCGGCGGCTTGGTTGAGATCGAGCGTTTGCACGGTCAGAAAAGTTCCCGCTGCCACGTAGCTGCCATTGTCCGGCGCAGATAGTCGTCAGGAGAGAGCCAGGGGGTCATGGTGTATTTCACTGTCCTATATCGGAATGGAAACCTACCAGGTGTAGTTCGCGGGTTTTTCGGGTGGCTACTTTGCGTTAGAGCCCATTACGTGGCCCACCGAAACTATGTCCGCCAGCGGCTTTGTATCGGCGCAGTTCTGCTGCCATTGCCGGGTGCATCACCAGCGATCCGTCAGGCATCCGAACCGCTTCACGTTTCGGCACTTTTGGAACCACTGTCCGCGTTGCTCGCATCGGTCGCCACGGAAGAGAGAACAGCCGCTCGCGCCAGGTGCGCCGCACTTCGTAGGGCTCGCCGTCTTCCACCATCAGCAAGCTCTCGATGATCTTCACTCCGAACATTTCGTCTCCTTTGCCGTGGGCTCTAACACCACGGTCGAGGTCGCCGCTTCGCGGCTGGACGCTTCGCATGCCGGCTGCGCCGTCACGCTCGCGCCCCTCACCTCGCCGTTCGGCGTCTTGTCCTTGGCCTGCCTGAAATGCTCCACGCTGCACGCGGAAACACCGCCGCCAAGTTGGTTCGATGGCCTACCGCAAACCGAGCACGGCGGCATCGGGTGCGCTTGGTTGGCGTCAAACCACGCTTGCGCCTCTTTGCCGTATGGCGCGTTTTTGTCCGGTATCAACCCTGGGCCATCGAGCGTGTTGGCAATCCACGTCATCGCCGCATCGGCTCCGTTGCCGTGCTGCCATTCGATGAACGCCGCCTGCATCACAACAAGAAGGTCGTGGTGTATTTCGCTCATCATCTTCGCAAATTCTTCCGTCTTACTCATCGTTCTGTCCTCTCTCCGCAACATGCGCCGCCGAACCCGTCGCTCCAGGGGAGCCTCCGGCGATAAGGCCGCCTTCGGCTCCCTGAGCTTGTGCGTTGGGCGTCTTCAGTGCAGCCCGTTGCAGCCTGTCGATTTCTGCCGCTATCAGCGCCCCGGCTTTCACCAGCATCCGTATCCGCTCCGCTGGTGTCGGCTCTCGCGGCTCCCCGTTGTAGCTGTCGAACGGTCGCTTGTCCCATTCAACGTCCCACGAATCCGGCCACGGATCGAGAAACTCAAAGTACGTCTCCCCGCCCTTGCGCCGGAAGATCGGAATTGGTGCTGCGTAGCAAATTGCCGCAAGCGCCAGCGATTCGTCGTCGTGTTCGTCGTCATGCTCAGGCGTCCAACCCTCCTGCTTTACCTGCCGCATCCGCTCTGTTGCAATCAGCTCTATTCCGGTCATGTCTGCCTCCAATGTCCAGCCGGCCAACCCGTCGGTCAACAGGACCGCCGGCAATCGCCTCACGTTTTCTCGCCCGCCTCACGCGGCGGCCTGTTACCTTCAACGTTCGACCCCACAGCCCAATGCACATCCCACTCGACGAAACAGTCTCTTATATCGCTCATGCACTGGGTATCGCTTTGGCCGTTCAACGGCTTCCAAGTTATTCCGTCGCCCTCCGGGAAGCACGACGCCCAATAGCCGCGCGCTCGGAACGCTTTGATGTTCT